>Ga0255766_10000191_pt1 | contig 57292 bp, 49 predicted proteins | sample 071ome_23_FD_179966 | JGI IMG/M metagenome (GOLD analysis project Ga0255766, IMG submission 179966) | Coastal salt marsh microbial communities from the Groves Creek Marsh, Skidaway Island, Georgia - 071403BT metaG (version 2) | ecosystem: Environmental > Aquatic > Marine > Intertidal zone >...
CCGCATGCAGACGGATTGCCTGAGCAAGGCGGTGTCGTATCCGCTTCTCCACTGCTGGCTGCAAAGACGCTTAATTTCTTTTCCAGACGGGTGGAACCGCAATCCGGACAACTCACATCCGACCAGTCATGAGAACGCACCAGTATTTCATTCTCCTTTTGGCAGGCGTCGCATTTAAATTCGTAAATTGGCATAACTTTCCAAAGTCGTATTGGTTAATTTTGAATCCATCCTTTGCCTGGAATGAATTCCCGGCTTCCGGACTTGGACTTGCAGGCGGTGACGGAAACGCACAAAAGCAAAATCAGCAGACCAAAAAACACCTTCATCAGAGGAGTTCCCGGGCTTTTGGTTTTGTTACCGGTCGCATGACAGATTCGATTCAACATGACATTCACTTACTACAGTATTGCCAGAATGACAAGAGAGTGATTACGCTGGTTGGCGAGATGGGCGGCTCCTCACAATCTCTTAAAGGCCAGCTATTGTTAGATGGCGGCATGCTGACAGGTTCGTTTTTTCACCGAACGGTCGTATTTGTGTGCCAACACAACGATGAAGGAGCGTTTGGCCTGATTCTGAACCGGCGTATGGAACATACCATTCAAGAGCTGAGCACCGAGATTGTTCCCGAAAAACTGGAAAAAACACCTATCTATGTCGGAGGCCCCGTCCAGCCCGGTGCTTTAAGTTTTCTCATCACGGATTCCTATCTGGACGATGAAGAAATCATCCCCAATGTTGCGATGGGACATTCCTTTGATCGGCTGGTGGAGCTTTGCAACAATTATTCTCCCCAACGTGATATCAGGATATATTCCGGTTACTCGGGATGGAGCCCCGGGCAACTGGAAGCTGAAATCAAGCGAGGCTCATGGACAATACACCCGGCGAACAAGAAACTGGTATTCGACCATGAACCAGGCGACCTCTGGCGCCACATTATGTATCAAAAAGGCTGGGAAGAACGACTCTTTGCCGATTCACCGGACGACTTGTCCGATAACTAAAAACAACTCACTCAAAATCACGCCACCACAAACGCCAGACGTATCGCGCCCCACGATTCATGAATCAACATTTTAACCGCCGCCTGACATTCGCAACCACACTGGGCCTGTTCACCTGCCTGACTTTGATTGATCGAGCCCGCGCACAAACACCGGTTGAAGCCGCATGGATCAGTGCCGCTCCGGGCAACTGGACGGATGTCTTCCGCTGGAACACATTCGGCTTCCTCCCCTACCCCAACAATGATGACTCAGACACCTATAATGTGCTGATCGCGTTGGATGCGTCTCCTCTCATTACCCTGGACACTGATATAACCATCGGAAACCTCCACTTGGCATCCAGTTTTATCACCGGAAGTAAAACCCTGACGGTTCAAAATGGCTTCACGTGGCGGGGAGGCGGATTCAGTAATGGCAATGGTACGCTCAATTCTTTGAAACCCATTGAAATGTCCGGCGGCAAAAAATTTCTCAAAGGATTCCATGTTTACAGTCTGGATGAAACATCCTGGGTTGCCGGCAATGTGGAATCCCAGTCAGGAGGTGTTTTCCACAACCAGGCGAATTCGACATTTACCACGACCTTTGACGGAACATGGGAGGCGGTGCAGGGTCCCGTACCGGCGGAATTTATCAATCTGGGCTTTTTCGAAAAAAACACAGCGATTGGAACGACCCACATAGCTCCTGATTTCACCAATGCCGGTAATGTATCGATTGAGACAGGCACCATGAAGTGGTCGGGTTGGCATCAGAACACGGGCGGGATCGAAGCTTCCAAAAATACTCATCTCGAATTTTCCGGAGGTTATTGGTCGTCTCCGGAATCCAGCATTGTCAGTGACGGGACCGTCAGTTTTACGTCCAATGAGGATATCGTCCAATTAAAGGGCCTGTTCAATGTCAGTCAGGAGACCACTTTTGCTGCCAAGCAAACGCATCTACTGCCGGAAATTCAGCTGGAATCCGCGGGGAAGACTGTTTACATCAGGAAGGGGGACACCCATTTTGACACACAAAAGACTGTTGGTTTCGAAGAGCTTTTCCTGCTTGATCGTGGCCAACTTCTAGGAAGTGACCCCGTTTCGGTTCAAAATAAATTCCTCTGGGCGAGCGGCACCACGTTAAGCGGTGAATCGCCATTGTTTAATGTCAGTCTGGCGGAATGGGTCAAACTGGATGATTCAGGGTTACCACGCATCCTGGGCGGACGGCCTTTTGTGAATTTTGGAAAAGTATTTTGGTCGGGGGGAGACATGCTTGTTTCACCTGAGGCAGCCATCGTGAACCAGAACGGAGCCGAATTCACCATCCAGGAAAACATTATCATCGGAGCCTTGTCCGATGAAGGAAAAGCCCAATTTATCAATCAAGGCAGCCTGAAAGTTGCCCCTTCGGTTTCAGTGGTATCAATGGACATGCACCTCATCAACAAAGGGGTTGTACAGTTTCCAAATGGCAGAATGATCATCGGAGGACCGCTCGACGTGGATGGCGGCACCTTGAGTGTGGACAATACAACGATATCCACCCCGAACCTGTCACTTGTGGACAGCCATTATTCAGGTGCCAGCACAATAAGAGGCAATGTAAGTATCGGCGGACAAACAAGCATACATGCTCCTGGCACAGGATTGCAGATTCAAGGGAATATCGAATTTGCCCGAGATACGGCTCTGATTATTTCACTGACTGAGCAAAAAGATGGCACTCAATTGCCCCCGATCAAGATTAATGGATCTGCCAGTCTGGACGGGGCTGTACTCATTGAATTCCATGAAGAATGGTTACCGGAAAGCGGACGTCGTATCCCTGTCCTGGAATCCGGATCAATCCAAGGACGGTTCAGAAACATCTTCCCGTTGCGATTGAACGACACCATGTCAATTGTCCCGGTTTACGAAGATCATATGATCTGGTTGATGCCGTTTCATGATGGCGGAGACACCCCCTTCCTGAATGTGTTCTTGCTAAACCAGGAAGTCATGCTCACTTGGCCCAGGCATTTGACAAACTACCGCGTGCAGGCCAAACAGTCATTGATAGACGACGAGTGGACAACCCTGAAGAGAACTTTGGTCAACTACATGAAACTGCCAATTGAAGAAGCCGGTATGATTTTTCGGCTCATCCATAATGACGCACTTTAACATCGACAAGCCACAACTTGCCGTATCCGTGCACTCGGAGTATACTACATGTCGTGAATAAATTGATCACAGAGTTGACGAATGATTTGTTGGCCTCCTATGCAGGAATGGGAGGAATCAACCACCTTGACGGCGTCAATCTCCCATCCAAATCAACCATCTCGGAAATCACTCAGGATCTCCTGAGGTTGCTGTTTCCTGGTTTTTTTGACGATCATTTAATCCATTCATGTGAACTACGGATCGAGACAGCCAACTTGATGGACAGTGTCTTTGGCAGATTGGAAGACGAAGTTTATAAGAGTTTTCTACACATTCCACCCGAAGGTCTGAAAAAAGAGGAGACACGATCGCTTTCACACAAAGTGACCTCCGAGGTGCTGGGCATGTTGCGGGCGCTCCGGGAAATACTTCAAACAGACGTAGAAGCCGCTTTCAACGGAGATCCGGCGGCTTTAAACAAGAACGAAGTCATTGTTGCCTACCCATTTATTGAAGCCATCGCGGTTCAAAGGCTGGCTCACGAAATGCACACAAGGAACATTCCCCTGATCCCGCGCATCATGACCGAATGGGCACATGCGAGAACCGGAATGGACCTGCACCCTGGCGCAAAAATCGGCACTCATTTTTTCATCGACCACGGAACCGGAACCGTGATCGGAGAAACGAGTGTCATTGGAAATCATGTCAAAATGTATCAAGGTGTGGCTCTCATCGGACGTTCTTTGAAAGGAGGCCAGTCCCTGAAAGGCATCAAGCGCCATCCTACGATAGAAGAGCGTGTCACATTATATGCCAATGCCACCATCATGGGCGGCGACACAGTGGTTGGCGCACGCAGCACCATCGGGGCCAATGTCTTTCTTACTCATACAGTTCCGGCAGATTCCCTTGTTCTCACAGATGAAGTGAGTTTAAAAATCCTCAATAAGCTGGAACACAGGGAATCCCAAAAAAAATCCTCGCAATAAACCACCTGATCTCATCTCTGATAAAGGCATATTATCTGCTTTTCTCAATCAGAAAGACATCTGTCATTGAACAGGAGATGTCATAACTTTTTGCACAGACGTCAAACCATGCTATATTGTTCGACGTTGTTTTATTAATTTTATGGATGTGTATAGTCGTATCGGGTTGTCTGGAAGCAGTCGTTCTAAGGTTGATGTAGTCAGTCTCAGAGGTGTTTCTGATAGTAATCAAGGCAAACAAAGCTTGGGTTTCACGTTGATTGAGCTCTTGGTGGTGATCGCTATTATTGCCATTCTGGCAGGATTGCTCCTACCGGCATTGAGCAATGCAAAAGCTTCAGCTCAACGCATCAAGTGCTTGAGCCAGGTCAAACAACTGGGATTATCCTCGCAGTTGTATCGTGATGATTGGAAAGGAAACTTTCCTGCCCGAGCCGACGGTATTTCCGATATTGACGGAAACGTGCCGACCAGTTGGCCCGGCTCGCTATACGATCATTTTCAATCCACCAACATGCTTCGCTGCCCGACGGACAGGAACAATAAGCTCTCCGGTAAACAGATCAATGTGGCGGATAAAGTTACCAGATCCTACATCATGAATGGTTGGAATGATCATTACCTCGCCCGAATGAAGCGTGACTACAATCTGGCAGCCTTGACCGGAAGATCATTCAATGAAAGCGCCATCAAGCAACCTTCCGACACGGTTGTTTTCGGGGAAAAGAAAGAGAATTCATTGGCACTTTACATGGATTTTCTAGAGGGATTTGGAAATGATATTCGTGAAGTCGAACATGGACGTCACGGCAATTCGTCATCCCGTGAAAACGGATCATCTGTTTATGCCATGTCGGACGGCAGCGCCCGATCCTTGAACTATGGGGGCTCCTTCCAACCGGTCAATCTTTGGGCTACCGAAACCATCTGGAGAACCAATACAGCCATTTTCGTCATCGAATAAACAACCGCACGCACACCATTCTCATTGCTGTTTCCAATTCGGATCCAAGCAAGAACAATAAAAAAGCCCCGCAGAATTTTTCAGCGGGGCTTTTGATTTTGTTAAACCATCCGTTTCAGCTTTATTTGGCAACAAGCTTGTAAATTCCCCCCTTTTTGTTCATCAAAGCGTTGGAAGCTGTGGTGAGGACGTAGAGTTCACCTTTGTCATCCTCACCAAATGCGGTGATGTAGGCGTTTAACTTCCCATCTGTAGGGCCTTCTGCATCCAGCGTCTGAACCGCCCAATTGCCGGATGCATCCTTTGACGCCGCAAGAAGCACACCTCCTGGCAAAGCCCAATTCTTACTCCAATCCGCAAATACATAGTGTCCCTGCAATCCTTCAATGCTATCCCCCCTGTAAACATAACCTCCGGTAACGCTGATGCCATATGCTTCGGGATCATTTCTGAACGCATTGATATTTTTGTATTCGAAGATCGGATCAGCGAAGGGCTTTCCTTGCAGATCTTTGTTGACGCCTGTTTCAGGAACCTGACGTGGCTTGTCTGGATTGAACGGATGCAATCCTTCCCGGACATTCCATCCATAATTCGCTCCTTTGGTGATGATATTGACTTCTTCAAACAGGTTTTGCCCAATATCCGCAGCAAACAACTCATGAGATCCTGCACGGTCAAAGCTTATGCGCCAGGGATTCCTTAAGCCCAAGGCATATATTTCTCGCTTTTGCCCATCACCCTGGAAAGGATTACCGGAAGGGATGGCGTAAGGATTCCCTTGATTGACATCAATCCGCAGAATCTTGCCCAAAAGATTGGTGAGATCCTGACTGTTTCCTATTTCTGAATGACCGATGCCTGTTCCATTGGCATTGCCTCCATCGCCTGTGGCAATGTACAGGAATCCATCACTTGGACCGAACGCCAAGGAACCGGCATTATGATTGAAATAAGGTTGATCATATTTCAAAAGCACTTTTTCGGAATCCAGGTCGATACGCTCACTATCGCCAGACATGGTGGTAAACTCGGACACATGGGTAGTATGATCCCAATCCTTGGCCGCAGACGCGCGGAGTGGAGCGGCGTAAGTCACATAGATTTTCCCGTTTTCCTTGAAATCCGGATGTGCCACCACCCCCAGGATACCACGTTCATCAAAGCCAAGATTCAGCTTTGTCAAGCGGTGCGATAATGAGAGAAAAGGCTGCCCTCTGACAATTCCCCCAGATGATACGAGGTATACGGTTCCGACCTGATCAGCCAGAATCAAAGTGCCCTTGCCATCGTTCAGTGGTGTCAAGGCAACCGGCGAAGTGAATCCTTCGGCAAAAGGCTTTAAACTTACCGCAGGCAGTTCAGCCTTGGCTGTCGAGGTCAACAGGCAAGCCACCCCCAGGGCAGCCAAATTCGTCTTGATTCTCCAAATCTTCGAACAAGGTGTTGCTTTCATATTTCTAGTGTCATTGGTTTGCATAAAAAAACTGAATCTGCGAACAATACGTTGCTCACCGTCAGGTGACAAGTGGAGACAGGATAAAAAACAACATCCAAAATGACTCGATCCACGGAGAACAATTAAAATTCAGAGAATTTAAACCTGAGCGACTCAAGAAACAGCATGACTAACATCATCATTACCGGATCCAAGGGCCGAATGGGCGAAGCATTAATACGTTGCGCCAAGGAACATTCGGATTTAAACGTCGTCGGCGGGATTGATATGGGAGATGAATTGACGCCCTTGTTGGAGCAAGCCGACGCGGTCATCGATTTCAGTTTTCACGAAGTAACACGAACATTCGCAGAACAATGCGCTGAGGCAGGCAAAGCCATTATCATCGGTACAACAGGCCATACCGAGACCGATCGCGCCGCCATCCAGGAACTGGCCACACGGATTCCGATGGTATGGGCCTCGAATTACTCCACGGGTGTCAACACCCTGTTCTGGTTGACACGCAAGGCAACTGAAATCCTCGGGACGGATTTTGACCTCGAGGTCATCGAAATGCATCACCGAATGAAGCGTGATGCGCCCAGCGGCACCGCAGCTACTCTTGCGGAAATTCTCGCCGAGGTTCGACAGGCACAGTTAAGCGAAGTCATTCGGCACGGTCGTGAGGGCATTGTCGGTGCCCGTACCAAAGAAGAAATCGGCATGCATTCCTTGCGTGGGGGAGATGTTGTGGGGGATCATACGGTTGTATTTGCCACTCAAGGCGAACGTGTGGAATTGACCCATAAAGCATCCAGTCGGGACACCTTTGCCAATGGCGCACTCAGAGCTGCCGGTTGGGCGGTGAAACAACAACCCGGTTTATATTCCATGCAGGATGTATTAGGATTAAGTTAGCGTGGGTGATCCGCATATAAAAAACAGCGGCTCCACAATCCCTGTATTGATCGCCATTGGGGCCAACCTGGGGAATCCGGAAAAAAAGGTTCGGGAAGCCATACAGAAACTGTGTGATCTGAGCCGCAACAAACCCAAGCATTCTTCTTTGTGGCAGACCGCTCCGGTCCATTGCCCGGAGGGTTCGCCAAGTTACATCAATGCTGCGGTATCCATCACGGTCAAAGAAGGCACACTGCCCGAGTCATTTTTCGAACGTCTATTGGAACTTGAAGCAAGTCTCGGGAGAACGAGATCAGGCATCATGAATGAAGCGAGAGTGATCGATCTCGACCTCATCTGCTTTGGCTCGATCATTCGTCGCGAAAAATATCTGACTCTCCCACACCCCCGGGCACATCTTAGAAGTTTTGTCTTGGCTCCTTTGACTGAAATTGAACCAGACTTCATTTTTCCTGGATTGGAAAAAACGGTGACAGAACTGTTGGAATCCCTGCCATGCCCAACGGAATCGAGTCGGCTTTAAAATATCTGCGTCAATGATTCCACATGTGCGGAATTAAACCACTTGCCGAAAATCTCTGAGATCTATTTCAATCCCTGAAACCGATCGTCCCTGGCAAGCAATTGCACCAATTGCTTGATCTGTTGATCGTGGGATTTGGCGGCAATCATACAGGCGTCATCCGTCTGGACCACGATACAGTCCTTGATCCCAATCAAAGCAATGGGGCTCCCCTGCTTTCTTCGAGCATCGAAGATAATGTTTCCGGAAGAATCCAATTGCACCAGTTCGCCCCGGCAACAGTTTTGATGGCTGTCAGATTTCATATGCCGTTCCAAAGCCGTCCAGGACCCCAGATCATCCCAATCGAAACCGCCATCAGCCATCACGACATGACTGGCCTTTTCCATGAGCGCAAAATCGATCGAGATCCGCTCGATGTTGGGGTAATCCTTCTTCAGGGCACGACTCAAAGCGGTGGGGCGTTTTGCCAGCTCGGTCCACTTTGAACAGGCATCAGCCATTTGAGGTTGATGCTCCTTCAGGGCTTTTAAAAACGTCTCAACCGACCAAACGAACATACCGGCGTTCCAACGATATTCACCCGATTTTAGAAATCGTTTGGCTTTCGTCAGGTTCGGTTTTTCAACAAATTGACGTACTTTCCAAAATGCCGTCCTGCCCTTCGCTCTCCCAAAATCCGTGCTTAGCTCCGGTCCGGTCCGGATGTAACCATACCCGGTCGCAGGTTCGGTGGGACGAATGCCGATCGTTACCAACACGTCACTGCTCGATGCCATTTGAAAGCAATCGGTCATGACACGCTGAAACTTTTTTTGATCTTGAATCAAGTGATCAGCAGGCAACACCGCCATGGTGGATTTCGGGTTTCGCTGCGCCACCAAAGCCGCTCCCAATGCAATGGCCGCACAGGTATCCCGACCACACGGCTCGGCAATGACATTCTGTGCCGGCAAGGTGGGCAGTTGTTTTTTGACTTCGGTGGTTTGAGCCTGATTGGTAATGATCAGGATGTTTTCCAACGGCACGACCTCCAGCACTCGATCGACTGTTTGCTGTAGAAAGGATTGATCCCCCAGCAAACGGATGAGTTGTTTGGGCGTTTTTTCCCGGCTGACAGGCCAGAATCGTTCCCCACGTCCCCCTGCCATGATAAGAATGTAACGGTCACTTTTTTTCATGTTTCACCCAAGTCGGCTAATCACTTGATGGCTTTGGATAAGGATTCAACAAATCCAGCGACGTGAGGAACAAGTGAATCGGACTTGCCCTGTTCGGCGATCTTATTCACAACAGCGCTACCAACAACGATCGCGTCCCCATAAGTCGCCACCTGCTGTGCCTGCTCCGGATTGGAAATCCCAAACCCAATCGCAATGGGAAGATCTGTGCGTTTGCGAATGCTGCCTGTCATATCTGAAATGGTCGAAGAGATGCTGGACTGCATCCCGGTCACACCTTCTCGTGACACATAGTAGATAAACCCTTTGCCGTGCTCGACAATGGATTGAATTCTTTCATCGGGAGTGGTCGGAGCGATTAAAAAGACCGGACACAACCCGGCATCCTGCATGAGTTGGCTGTAGTCCTCCGATTCTTCGGGTGGTAGATCAAGAATCAGAATCCCATCCGCTCCGGCATCCGCACTGTCCTTGATAAATCGCTCAAGTCCATATCGGTGGAGCAAATTATAGTAAACAAAAAAGACGATGGGAATTTGGGAATCCTTTCGGATGGATCTAACCGTATCCAAAAGGCCCGCTGGTGTTGTTCCGGAATCCAATCCACGCTGCGCGGCCAATTGATTGACCAGCCCATCGGCCAGAGGATCACTGAAGGGGATCCCCAGTTCCAGCACATCCGCCCCGGCCTTGTCGAAGGCGAGAGCCAGTTCGCGGGTTGCCTCCAAATCCGGATCCCCGGCGCCAATGTAGACCACCAGCCCCTTCTTCTCCTGGCGCTTCAGATCGGCAAAACGTTCCTCAATACGATTCATGGTTCAAATAGTTGGGTTTCCCCCAAAAGGTTTCAAGTGTTAATCAAAAACACGGGGAAGAGAAAAACAATCCAACTTCCCATATCCAGCCGACAAACGGCCCATTTTTTCTGGATATACATCAAGAAAGCGGTTCCAATTGAAGGAACCGCTTTCCAATCACGAATTCATCGCTAAAAAGCCTACACCTTGACCCACTGACGGGATTCGGCTGATTCTTCGACGGCTTCCATGACGCGTTGATTGCGCATGCCGTCTTCGAATGTCGGTTGAACTGCGTTACCATCAACAACCGCATTGACAAAATCTGCCAATGTGTGAACGAAGGTATGTTCGTATCCCAGGATGTGCCCCGGAGGCCACCACTGACCGACAAAAGGATGGTCTCCGCCTGGTTGAGTGACAAGTATGTCACTGAAACCCTGACGATCGCTGGAAACAGTGTTATCAAACCATTTGAGTCGGTTCATATCTTCGAAATCGAAGTAGAGGGATCCTTTGGAACCGTTGATTTCAATAACAATGTTGTTTTTGCGTCCCAAAGCAAAACGGGTGGCTTCCAAGTTGGCCACCGCACCATTCTGGAATTTGCCGATGAACAGTGCTGCGTCATCCACGGTGACTTCGCCCATGGTTTTGCCGCCGGCACCGCCCAAGCCATCGCCTTTGCCGGAGGAGTCTTCGATAGGGCGTTGTTTGATGAATGTGTTCATCATGCCGCAAACCTCATCAAATTCACCCACCAGGTAGCGTCCAAGATCAATAATGTGCGCGTTGATGTCACCGTGAGCACCGCTGCCACTGATGCCCTTCTGCAGGCGCCAGACCAGCGGGAATTCCGGATCAACGATCCAGTCCTGAGCATACCTTGCGCGGTAATGGTAAATATCACCGATGGCGCCCTCTTCAATCATTTTCTTGGCGTGCGCAATGGCCGGGATACGACGGTAATTGTGACAGACCATGTGGACGATGCCAGCCTCTTTGGCTGCATCCACCATTTCCTGACACTGGGCAACGGTCATTCCAAGGGGTTTTTCGCACAGCACATGCTTGCCGGCTTTGGCGGCGGCAATGGAAATTTCAGCGTGGGAATCGTTGGGGGTATTGATGTCAATAATGTCGATCTCAGGGTTGTTAATCACTTCCTCCCAACTGGTTGAAATATTGTTCCAACCAAGCTCTTTAGCCGATGCCTCCAGAGCTTCTTTGTTGCGACCACAGATGGTGTGCATTTCAATGTCGGCTTTCAACGGAAAGAAATGAGGTGCCTGTCTCCAACCATTGGAGTGAGCTTTCCCCATGAACCGGTAGCCGATCATGCCAACTTTAAGTGTTTTGGACATAATTCCTTGCTTACGCTTCTAAAGTTTAAATGTTGATTCGGTCAATCCGTGCTTTATAAAGACCTCGCGGAAGCAAGTCAACGCGTGACTTGAAGTTATGTGGATACAGATCTTAAAATCGAAATTACACCTTGCCACGGTGACCGAGGCATGTGTGGACTACGAAGGCAGCATGACCATCTCACAGGACCTCATGGATCTGTGCGGCATACTCCCGTATGAAAAAGTGTTGTGCGGTAACATGGCGAATGGCAGCCGTTTTGAAACGTATGCCATTCCGGGTGAGTCAGGAAAAGGGGAAATCATCCTCAACGGCGCCACCGCGCATTTGGGAAACGTCGGGGACCGGCTCACCATCATGACTTTTGCCAACATGGCCCAGGAGGAAGCCAGGATTTGGACACCAAAAGTCCTGGTGCTGAACACAACAAATCAAATCATCAAGCGACGCGGAATCAACGAACCGGATTAACCTGTTTGAAAGTGTCCGCATCCGGGGTTTCGTAAAATACGATCCCATTCAGAAGAGGCAAACCACAAGCAACCAAACCATGCCAACACACAACACACAACAAATCGCGGACCACGTAGGCGGTGTTTTATCAGGCAATCCAGATATTGAAATCGTCGGAATTGCTCCGGCAGACACAGCGCAGGAAGGATTTTTAACATTCGCCGAAAACGAGCGATACCTGGAAGCGGCCCTGAACAGCAAGGCCTCCGCCATACTGATTCCAAAAGGAGAAGTCAAAACGGACAAAACTGTTATCCAGATTGACAACGTCCGTGTTGGTTTCGCCAAAGTATTGACCTTGCTGTATCCCGACAATAAGCCCAAACCGGGCATTCACCCGACAGCAGTGGTCTCTTCATCCGCGACAGTTGCAGAATCCGCCCACATCGGCCCCAACTGCATCATTGAAGCCGGTGCAGTCATTGGCGAAGGTGCCGTTCTGAGCGGACACGTTTATGTTGGCACACACGCCAGCATTGGGGATGAATCCGCTATTTTCCCCCAGGTAACCCTTTATCCCTCCACCAAAATAGGCAAGCGTGTCCGGATTCACGCCGGAGCTGTGATCGGTTCGGACGGATATGGATATGTCCTGGACCAGGGTTTTCATCGAAAAATACCCCAAATAGGTAATGTCGTGATAGAAGACGATGTGGAAATCGGAGCCAACACGACCATTGACTGCGGAGCATTAGGATCAACTCGAATCGGGAAAGGTACCAAAATCGATAACCTCGTCCAGCTCGGCCACAATGTTCAAGTGGGGGAACATTCCATCATCATTGCCCAAACAGGGATTGCCGGCAGTTCCAAGGTAGGCAACTATGTCATCTTGGCTGGACAAACAGGGATTGCCGGGCACATCAGTATTGGAGACAAAGTCGTCGTTGCGGCTCAGTCGGGCGTGATGCATTCTATTCCAGAAGGCGAAAAATGGATGGGCTCCCCTGCTCAACCGGACAAACAGGCAAAACGTCAGTTGATCTCTATCCAGCAGCTCCCGAATTTTCTGAGACGTATTAAGAAATTCCTGAAAATGAACGAATAGCCATCAACTTCCATGGTTAAAAAAATCGATACGACTCTTATCGACAGTTGCCTGAAAGATGCAAGGCGGTCTCCAAGAAGGCGAAGTCACTTCAACCTTCATGAAACCCTGGAAGCTCCTGTCCAACGCCTCTGTATTGCCCTGACGGAAGGCACCTATGTCCGTCCCCATCGACACCCTCAACCAAACAAATGGGAGCTTTTGATTGCTGTAAGTGGAACCAGCTGTCTGGTAACGTTTGATGACGAAGGCAATGTGAAGGACCATTTCACAATCGATCCATCCGGCCCCCTCACAGCGGTTGAGCTGCCCCCAAACACATGGCATACCTTGTTTCCAAAGAAACAGGAAAGTGTCGTCCTCGAAATCAAGGAAGGCCCCTATACCCCCAACAAACCGGAGTATTTTGCGGATTGGGCTCCTGAAGAAGGATCCGAACAAGCCAACACCTACCTCCAGGACCTACAAAAACGTTTACCTTAAGCCTAAAAGAAGTGGGCAACCCTGTTAGTGACGCAAGCAGGTAATGCGCGCCTGCATCCCCAAGATTCTTTCGAGCCCGGATTTGACACACCCATGGTCTGCTGGTAACAAATTTGGGGTCTTGATTGTGAGCTCTTATCCCATGCGGAAATTCGAGCAACACGGGCAAGGACGGAATCATTGACAGTCGAATGATGAGAACCATCCAAGGAAGGAACACCGGGGAAACAGAACCCATGTATGCGGACACCGATACATTGTGGTTTGTTGCGCATACGCGCCCCCGATGTGAGAAAAAACTGCAACACTATTTGGACCGGGAGTCCTTGCAGCATGTTCTTCCGACCATCAAGACCGTCCACAAATACAAAGGCAAAACGGTTTCATTCGATAAACCTTTGTTCCCGGGATACATATTCCTGAACATCCACCCGCTCAAGCGGCAAAAAGTTTACCAAAGCGACTATGTAGCCAACCTGTTGGACGTGCCCGATCAGGAAGAGTTTTACCAACAACTCGGGGATATTCTGGAAGCCGTTGAATCAGGCTACGATATCCAGCTGGCCCCGGAAATTGGCATTGGCAAAAGGGTAATGATTCGTTCCGGCCCCATGCGAGGCATCGAAGGATGGGTGGAAAACCGCTATGGAGTCAGCACCGTCCTTCTCAGGCTGGATTTCATCGGGCAAGCTGCGGCCATGAAAATGGATGCGGACATTCTCGAGCTGGTTTGAGTTCCTTGCCCACCATGCAGATTTCCACATTGATCTATTGTTTCGATCCCGACGATCGAGTCCTGCTGATCCAACGCAACAAATCGCCCAACCAGGGCCTTTGGAGTCCCCCCGGGGGCAAACTCATCCAAAACAAAGGTGAGTCCCCACACCAATGCGCCGCTCGCGAGTCCAGGGAAGAACTCGGACTGGAAGCTCAACCTGAAGACTTCCACCTCACCGGGGTGGTCAGTGAAACGGCTTATGAAGGCAAGGACCATTGGCTGATGTTTCTATTCGAGTATCGACATCCCATGTCCTATTGCCCTCCGCCACATCCGGAAGGTTCTTTTGAATTTTACTCAAGACCGGCTTTGGAGCATCTCGACTTGCCTGCTACCGACAAGGCATTCATCTGGCCCATGTTCTGGAAATACCGAAACCAATTTTTCACCATCCACTGCCATTGCAGCTCCTCGGGCGCATTTGACTGGCAATTGCTCCAGGGTGGATCATTCAATACGAAAGAATCCCATGATTGACCGACAAAGTGACGACTTTTTCATGAATGAAGCTCTCCGGCTGGCCCGACGTGCTTATACTGCTGATGAGGTGCCCGTGGGAGCCATCATCGTCCATGAAGGAACCATTATCGCACGAGCCTTTAATCAGGTTGAGCTACTCAAGGACGCGACTGCCCACGCGGAAATGCTGGCGTTGACCCAGGCACAAGCTGCCATAGGGGATTGGCGTTTGAACGGTTGTTCTCTGTTTGTCACCAAGGAACCCTGCCCTATGTGCGCGGGCGCGATCGTACACACACGCATCAAACGCGTCATATTCGGTCTGGCGGACCCCAAAGCCGGAGGAGCTGGATCCGCTTTAAACATCCTGCAATTCCCAACCCTGAATCATCATTGCAATATCAGCAGCGGAGTCATGGAACAGGAATGCCGATCATTGATTCAAACATTCTTCGCCCAAAAACGTGCTTCAAAGCAAAACAACTGAACCCGATCTGCGCAATGGATCGACAGACTTGTTTTCAAAGGTTGGCAAGAGCTTATGCAGCACGTGAAGTAGACATAATGTTCAGATTGTCTGCTTAAGACTGAGAACTCACCCCGTCCCTGCTTTACCAAACGTCAAATCGTTCGTTTACGCATCTGTCATCCGTCAGCTCACCATCAACAAGGAGACGCGGATATTTTCCTCAGTCCGTGTGACACCGTTTGCCTGCGGATCCAGAACGGGCTCACCGTCCACCAGGAACAGATAACGATGCTGACCTGATGTCAAGGGGAGTTGAAGGTACCAGGCGCCATCAGGCATTCGCTGCATGGGATGATCGGCTCCATCCCAATGGTTGAAATCTCCAATCACCTGGACAGATTTGGCCTTGGGCGCGAAGTAAGAAAAGTTGATCGGCACAACGGTGCGTTTTGCCGAGTAACGATGCACGGATTCTGGTGAATGTTCTCTCATAAAATCAATATTCCTTCTTTTGTTCCCTGTACAAGAGGAATCAACCCACGCCCGCATTCCCTGCGAACGGGACAAACGCCGAAAAAGAAAGCAGATGTCGTACCCGGCATCAAGGATCTTCCGAAGTTTTTTTACAACATTGCCAATCCAGCCGTTTCCCCTTAGAAAAGCGGCATGCAAGCATTCGATACATTCAATCCGCCAACACGTCTTTTGATGGGCCCCGGCCCAAGCAATGCCGCTCCCACTGTGCTCACCGCCATGGCCAATCCCCTGCTCGGTCATCTGGATCCATCCTTCATACAAATGATGGAAGAGATCAAATCCATGCTGCGATCAGTGTTTCAAACAAAAAATGAAATGACTTTTCCAGTCAGTGGCACTGGTAGTGCGGGGATGGAATTTTGTTTTGTCAACCTGATCGAGCCTGGCGACGAAGTGGTTATTTGCATCAACGGCGTTTTCGGCATGCGCATGGCAGACCTTGCCGAACGATGCGGCGCAAAGGTCATCAAAGTGGAAGCGCCCTGGGGAGAAATCATTCGCCCGGAGCAAGTGAAGGAAGCCGTTGCAGGATGTTCTCCCAAACTGGTTGCACTGGTGCATGCAGAAACATCCACAGGCGCTCTGACACCCGTGGAAACCATTTCGCAAATCGCCCATGAAGCCGGTGCACTGATGCTTCTGGACACGGTTACTTCCCTGGGAGGATGTGAGGTGAACATTGACGGTTGGAATATCGACGCTGTGTATTCAGGCACTCAAAAGTGCCTGAGCTGCCCTCCGGGATTGGCCCCTGTTTCACTCAGTCCCAAGGCCCTTGAGACGGCTCAGAACAGAAAAACAAAAGTTCAGAGCTGGTATCTGGATGTCAATATGCTGTCCGGGTACTGGGGCAGCGAACGCGTCTACCATCACACCGCCCCCATATCCATGAACTACGCCCTGCACGAAGCACTCCGCCTGATCCTGGAAGAAGGTCTTCAAGCCCGATGGGAACGACACCATCAAAACCACCTGCGACTGGTGGAAGGCCTGAAGTCTCTTGATCTGGGCATTGCCTCGCAAGAAGGCCACCAGCTCTGGCAGTTGAATGCCGTAACAGTTCCCGAAGGTGTCGATGAGGCCACCGTCCGACAGCGTCTTCTTGCGGACTACCAAATTGAAGTCGGCGCTGGACTGGGCCCCATGAAAGGAAAGATCTGGCGAGTCGGCTTGATGGGTGAATCATCACAGGCCAAATATGTGGATCGTTTCCTCGAGGCCATGACCACGATCCTTAAGGGATCTTGATTGATGTGAGGCGTTATGAGTTTTGGGCGGAATCCAAACCCAATATCCAAGGGCGTCTCAAAAAAATCCAATCGCGTGTGGTGGATTGCCAAATTACTTTGTGCGCTGGGACTGCTCTACTTTGGCTTGCGTTGGTTTGAATGGAAGCAAACCTATCAGCCAAGTCGGCGTCTGGTTTCTTCCATCGATGAGATCTCACCGGATGGAGTGGATTTCCAGGTCTTGTCCGGCGGGCGATACCTCCTGCAGACATGGTTTCTTCCGGCCATTCCTGAAGCAGCATACAAGGATTGGTTGCTGATCCTTGCGCATGGAAATGCCGATAATATCAGTCACCGCCAATCACTTTACCAGACCTGGCTTCATTTGGGATTCAATGTCCTGACCTTCGATTACCGGGGCTATGGGGAAAGTGAGGGAAGACCATCCGAAGCCGGAACCTATGAAGATTTGAGAGCGGTCGTTGCCTGGGCATTAAAAAACGGCTATTCGAGCGACCGTATTCTTCTACTCGGAAAATCCCTGGGAGGTGGAGTGGCCTCCGAGGTCGCCAAAGATGGAAACACTGCCGGTTTGATCCTTCATTCGACCTTTACCAGCATCCCCGATGTGGGGGCTGAATTATTCCCATTCCTACCAGTTCGCCTGGTTTCCACCATTCAGCATGACACCCATTCCAAATTACGAGAACTGCATCAGCCCGTAATGATCCTTCACAGCCCTGAAGATTCCCTGATTCAATTCCACCATGCCGAACGCAATTATGAAGCAGCCCGATCACCGAAATGGCTGTGTGAAATATCGGGCGACCACAACGACGCGGAGTGGGAACGCGTGAGATCGCTCGAACCCGCCATCAAAACATTCATGGAACACCTGAAATCACCCCAACCATAGTGACTTTGTTCAATACATCCGTATTAAACTGGACTCCAGCCCATCACTTGCCTATCCCTTCCCTATGACGAAGATCGCCGCTGCCGGAAAACAAAGTATCGACCATCTGTCTGAATTGGCCCAGCGCATCGAAGCGCCGCCCATTTCATGGTTGATGGATCAGAAGCTGAAATACCCGGATTTGATTTCCCTTGCTGCGGGATTTACCGATGGGCCTTCGCTGCCAGCAGCCGAAGTGCAGAAGATTTTCAAGACCATCACGCGCACCAAGAAACGCAGCATGGAGATACTCCAATATGGAGTCGGAGCCGGACGTGACATTTTGAGAAAACTGACGGCATCCAATACCGCATTGTTGGATGGTCAAGATGAACACCATCCTGCTTACCGGTCAGATCGTGTCCTCATCACCCATGGGAGCCAGCAGTTTCTCTACCTCCTCAGTGAAGCACTTTTCGATAAAGAAGATATCGTGCTCCTGGAGGCACCCACTTACTTCGTTTACCTCGGTATGTTGCAGAGTTTTGGTGTTCAGAGCAGAAGCATTCCGATGGAACCGGATGGATTGAACATCAAGCTCCTCAAGGAAACTCTCGAAACATTGAAACGAACAGGCCAACTGTCTCGAGTCAAATTGCTTTACCTTGTATCGTATTTCCAGAACCCGACGGGTTACTCCACATCGCACGCAAAAAAGAAAGCGATTCTTAAACTGGTGCGATCCTACGAAAAAGATGCGGGGCACCCCATCTACATCCTTGAAGATGCAGCGTATCGGGAACTCAAATTTCCAAATACTCCTGAACAGCCTTCCATGCAGACCCTGCCGCGCGCACGCGATCGGGTGATCTATTCAGGCACCTACAGCAAACCGTTTGCCACGGGGATTCGAGTCGGCTATGGCTTTTTACCGGAACCCCTTCGAACCATCCTTCTCCGTATCAAGGGAAACCATGATTTCGGCACGGCCAATCTTTTGCAGGCGGTTGTTGAAGAAGCGCTTATTTCAGGACTTTACGCCAGCCACCTGAAGCAGCTCCAAGCCCAATACCACAAGAAAGCAGAGTGGATGTGTCAAAGTATTGAAAAATATTTTTCCGACAGCATGACCTGGAACCGACCCTCCGGAGGGCTCTACGTCTGGGCCAATGCACCTGATCATGTTTCCACGGGCCCTGGCAGCAAATTGTTCAAAGCATGCCTGAAGGAACGGGTCATGTATGTGCCTGGGAGTTACACTTACGGGGAAGATCTTCAGCCCAACAAACCCGATCACGCCATGCGGATCAGCTATGGCAACGCAACCCTGAGTGAAATTCAACAGGGCATCAAACGCCTGGGAACAGCCTTGCGTGCTTCTGAATAGCATCAGGAGCTCACAACCGGATTCCATGTCAGGCTCTTACCAGCCAAAGGATTTTGGTTGTGCTTTGATCACCTGTGCGGCGTTGCCTTTGTGAACAACAAGAGGTTCGCCTGTTTCGGCGTCCTTGATCACCACCGCGAGGATTTTACCGTTCTCAAACTGGGCGATGACGTCCGAACTTCGTCCCAGCAAGCGGAAATCCGGTAGTAGCAACGCAAAGGAAGTGGGATCGGATTCCTTCCAAATGGTCTGTTTTTGAATCCCCTTCGGTAAACCAATCAAACTCACCACAACCTGGTGATCGGAATGAGCTTCAGCCAGACTTTGAAACGATGCCGCTTCCACGATAAAACTCAGCGGGGTTTTGGATCTCGGCGGAATGAAGACCGAATTGGGATCATTCAGGTAGTCATCGCTGAGTTCAGGATAAACCTTGCTTACCTTGGCCGTCTCCCCAAGCCCCGCCAGGAGTCCTTCATGCCCCATGGTATCATGATCCTGAATCTTGTCGCTTGCATCAGGACGCTGCACGAATGGATTCCCCATCAGAAGGACATTGATCCCCGGCTTTTCCTGCTGGATGTAATCCCCCAGAAGGCGCATGGACTCAAAGCGAGTATCCAAATGTATGGAATAGGAGCTGGTGGGGCGCCACAAAATGAGTAAGACGATGCCTGCCACCGCGATCGCTCCGATCGCAATGGCATTCGACTTGGATAATTTCACGGGAAGTAGCTTTCCTCATCGTCTTCCCCGAACAAGGCTTCGTAACCGAGTTCCTCAAGACGAGAACGATTCATCGCTTCTGTGTGACCATCGAAAAACCAACCATTGGCCGCATTGTTGTGGCGGGCGTGAATTTCGGTGGCTGTTGCCTGGGTGAAGGTGTGAAACTGCTCGGCTCCGATTCCAAGACGTCCACGGCTGCTGGTATCCGCAATATGAACGTAATCGGATGGTTGACGAATGTTGTCAACTTTCAGAAAATTCTTGAACTCACCGGTGGTGAATTCCTCTGGAGGATCAATTCGGATACCATATGTCCGAAACCAGTTCGTAAAGAATCTTGGTTTGTACGATGGACAAAGGAACAATTCTTCTGTTCCCAGGTTTTGATTGGAAAACAGGATGGATCCCCAGGTAAAACTGGGGTTCAGGGGATCATGCAACTGGATCTTACCGTCGTTGTCTTCGGCATACATGATGGTCGCCAGCCCCAGCTGCCTGAGATTGTTCAGGCACTTGATTTGTCGAGCCTTTTCCTTGGCCTTTGAAAGTGCCGGCAACAGCATGCCCGCCAGAATGGCAATGATGGCGATGACCACCAACAGTTCGATCAGGGTAAACGCAAACGCGCGGCGCTGTTTTACCCTGTCACTAAGCCTTCTCATCATGGTTGAAGCAGTCAACATTTGATGTGGAAAGATGAATGCGAGGGCATTCTGTGTCAATAAGATTCTGGAACACGATGCCGTCCAACATGTTTAACATTGGCATGTTCATTTACGACTGACTTGGACCTGAAAATCAGACTCCGTTGAACAAGTAAGCACAGCCTCGGCTTGACGAATGGCTCAAAACTGGGAAATCTCCCTGTCTCAATGTTTTTTAATTCCGAGACATTTCTATGGTTCCTGCTGGCTTTCACACTGCTGTACTATTTGGTGAGAAAAAACCTGTCGCAGCGCAACCTGTTGATCCTTGGTGCGAGCTATCTGTTTTATGGTTGGTGGGACTGGCGGTTTCTCTTCCTGCTGCTTGGTTCCAGCCTGGTGGATTATTATATCGGACTGCGCGTCAAGGAGACAAAAGATCCCGGATCTCGAAAGAAGCTGGTGGCGATCAGTTTACTCGTCAATTTGGGGGCACTCGGAATTTTCAAATACCTGGACTTCTTCATAGGCTCCTTTCAAACCGTTCTCCAGACGGTTGGAGTCCAGACAAATCTTCCACTGCTTGAGGTCATATTGCCCGTCGGCATCTCCTTCTATACTTTCCAGAGCCTAAGCTACACCTTGGACGTCTATCGCAACAAAGTGGAACCCACCAAGGATATCGTCGCCTTCCTGGCCTATGTTTCCTTTTTCCCTCAGTTGGTCGCGGGTCCCATTGAACGTGCCAGCAACTTGCTTCCCCAGTTCTTGTCGGAACGTAAGGTCACTAAAATGGGTTTCGAATCCGGTCTCTGGCTGGTGATTTGGGGGATGTTCAAGAAGGTTGTGTTGGCAGATAATTTTGGTCTGTTGTCGGATATGATCTACGGTCCGCATGCTGTCGATGGAGCCATCGTCGTTTTGGCAACCATCGCATTCGGGATGCAGATCTACTGTGACTTTTCCGGTTACTCGGATATCGCCCGCGGACTGGCCTCCATGATGGGATTCCACCTCATGGTCAACTTCAACCTCCCCTACTTTGCCACTTCTCCCAGTGATTTCTGGCGTCGCTGGCATATCAGTCTGTCCACCTGGTTCAGAGATTATTTATACATTCCGCTGGGAGGCAACCGTGGGAAGGCGGGCAGCATCATGCGAAACCTGCTGATCACCATGCTGGTCGCAGGCCTGTGGCATGGGGCCGGATGGAATTTTGTTCTGTGGGGGCTTTGGCACGGTGTCATGTTATGCCTGTTTCAGGCGACTGCTTTGGACAAGAAAATCCCCTCATTTGTGGGGTGGTTTCTGACCATGGTGGTGGTCTTTTATGGTTGGTTGATGTTCAGGGCACAGTCTCTAGACCACATATTCCAACTCACCTCCAATATCTTTGTTCTCAACTTTCCGGTCTGGATCGGTAGTTATGTCTTGAACCTTGCGGTTTTCACGTTGCCGTTGCTGGCCATGCAGATCTGGCAATATCGCACGCAAACCATTTATCCCATGCTCCCTCACCGCACATGGCTGAAGGCAGGATTGATGTCGGTTTGCATTTTTCTCATTACGGTATTTTGGAATCCGGCAGGAAGTCCGTTCATTTATTTCCAATTCTAAAACACGATTACCCCATGAACAGTCACCTATACGAATTCGATGCAAAATGGATCATCAGGCAGTTCGGCGCTCTGGTCTTGTTCCTGGCGGCCGGAGCCCTTTTGCTGAGAATGTCTGCGTCCATCCTCCCGTCATCCCGAAACACCTGGGATATGGACCGCACGATCATGGCACATCAAGCGGATGCTTCCGTGGCGGGAAACAACGCAGACGTCCTGCTGATTGGCGATTCATCCTGCCTGATGAATATCGATGCTTCGATTGTTTCAGAACAACTGGGAGTTAAAGTCTTGAATCTGGGCACAGTCAGTTTTTTGAACATCGATACGTTTGGCCAATTGCTTCAACGATATTTCGAATCCTCTTCCAAACGCCCTTCAGCTGTCGTTCTGGTCACACATCCGGATTTCTTGAGACGGTCATCCCCTTCCAGATCCCATGTGGCCTGGATGGAACACTACCTGGCCGGAAGGGACGATCTTTCACGAAAGCGCACATGGAAGTCTATCGACCAATGGCTGGGGGCGCATATCTTTCAGGGAAGAATACTCAAATTTTTACCTCGCCCCTTATCGGTCGAGTTCGGCCATCAATTTGGATTTACCCGAAATCTGGAAACCTACATGCACGAACATGGTGGATCGGCGCTCGACCCTAGGACCTTGGACCCCGATAAGTTAACCGGAAGCCGTGAATACCGCATATCCAGCCCAAACAAGAAGGCTGCATCCGCATTTTCACAATCCATTCCGCAAGACGTGAAACTGTATGTGGCATTTTCACCGCTTCCCGACGGTTTCATGAATCCCAACCTTGCCGAAGATTTGAATCAAATAAGGACCGAATGGACGTCTGTGTTGAAAGCCGAAAGAGCACTCGACACACTGCCCTTGTCCATGCCCAACGAGCATTTTGCCTCCAAAACCCACCTGGCCCCTTCGGCTGTAAAATCTTATTCCTCAAAATTTGCGGAATCCCTGAGATAACCTGACTAAGAGCAGGTCCGGTATCCTTGATTATCTCTTGCCAACATGCGCTAATACGTACTAAGTTCCTTAGGTAACCTGAATAAGACTAAACGAACGGAAGTGGCCCAAAAGGAGGAATTTGTGGAACCTTTATGGTCTTTAAGAATTTTAGAGAGCGCTAATGCAATGCGCATGCTGTTGAGCTACCGGCATTTTCAAAATCCATCATTTTGGAAACGTGCTATCCGCAGGCTCGACCGTTTTATCGTACCATCCTAAGGATGGGCGAAACACGTGTTGAAGCGGAATTGAACCTGCTACATGATCTGGCATCAGCAGAATACTTGGAAAATCTGGAAGGGATGATCAATGGCGTCTACTTCGCCACCTACCTGAGAACCCTCGGAGTTTTCCGTAAAAAACTAAAACTGCGTCTTTCGGGAACAAGAATCGTTAAAGCGGCTCGATCTGTTTTTGAGTCCTGACATGACACAGCTTCCGGATCATTGCCGCTCCGGTTCCCTAATAAGCAGCATACCGACTTGTTCAAGGGCACAGGAACATGCTTGATCAAAGCCACTTTACCCTTCACGATAAACCAAATATCCATCATGGCGTTGATTGAAAAGAAAGCTCCATGATGAAATGTGCTTTTGATCATGAATACCACGCATGTCCTTTTCAAACAGGGTTCGGGTCTGCAGACGATAACCGCCATTTGCGGCATATCCCTGGCGTGCCTTGTTTCCCTGTCTACACAAGCCGAACAGACAGGTGACGCAATTTCGTTCGCCCGCCAGATCAGGCCCATTTTATCGGACGCATGTTTTCATTGCCATGGCCCCGATGCAAACAAGCGCAAGGCCGACCTGAGGTTGGACCAAGAATCCTTCGCAAAAAAACAAAGTGATGGAAACTGGATCATCAAGGAAGGCGCCCCTCATGAAAGTGATTTCATCAATCGGATCTTTGCGACTGATGAAGATGAAATCATGCCTCCCCCAAAGTCAGGAAAATCATTATCCCCTGACGACAAAGCCCTGTTGAAAACCTGGGTGGAACAAGGAGCTCCCTGGGAAATGCATTGGTCATTTGAACCACTTCACCGTCCGGAGGTGCCGACAGTCAAGGATTCCGACTGGCCGGTCAATCCCATCGATTTCTTCATCTTATCAAAACTCGAACGGGAAGGCATTCAACCTTCAACCCCGGCAAATCCCAGAACCTTGTCGCGCAGACTCCACCTGGACCTCACCGGTCTCCCCCCATCTGTGGAGGCATCCAGACGCTTTGCAGAATCCGAAGATCCGTTGGATTTCGAACGGATGGTGGACTCTTTGCTGGCTGACAAAGCTTATGGCGAGAAACTCAGCACACATTGGCTGGATCTGGTCCGTTATGCGGACACGGTGGGCTACCATGGCGATCAACCCTATTCCGTCTGGCCGTATCGGGATTATGTCATTAATGCCTTCAATTCCAACATGCCCTTCGATCGTTTCACGCGGGAACAAATTGCGGGTGATTTATTGCCAAATGCAACGCGCAATCAAAAGGTGGCCTCAGGATTCAATCGCCTCCACATGATCACCGCCGAGGGTGGTGCTCAGGACAAGGAGTATTTGGCAAAATATGCCGCCGACCGGGTCAGGACGACTGCAGGCGTCTGGTTGGGAGCCACCATGGGCTGTGCGGAATGCCACAACCACAAATACGACCCCTACACCATGAAGGATTTTTACAGCCTGGCAGCCTTCTTTGGTGATTTGAAAGAAAAAGGATTTTACGGCGGATCTGTATGGGAACCCGAAATGCCCCTTCCCTCAAAACCTCAGGAGCAGGAACAGGAACAACTCGCGAGCATGGTCGATACACTCGAGAAACAATTGGTCACGTGCACCGATGAACTAGCGCAAGCCCAATCAACTTGGGAAGCTTCACTGAATACTTTGGAATCACAAGGCCGACTTACCTGGAACCCGATTCAACCCGACCACATCGAAAGCGAAAACGGAACGGAATGGATTCAACAGGCGGATCTCTCCATTCTGACACGCGGGCCCAATCCAGAAAAAGAAGTCTTCACCGTCCAATGGAAACCTGCTCCGGAGCAAACCATCACAGGCATCCGATTGGAAGCCCTGACGCATCCGTCCATGGACAAAGGTTCGCTTTCACGAGGCGGAGGCAATTTCGTCTTAAGCGAAGCCACTCTTTCGGTCCTGCGGGAGGGGGAGGAAGTCCCGATCAAGATTAAAAATGCCACCGCAGACTTTGCTCAAAACAGTTTCGACGCCCGACGCGTTCTTGACGGAAATGAGGAAACCGGATGGGCAGTCGATGGAGCCAGTAAAAAGGAGAACAGGCGACTGCTGCTAACACTGGATGAGGTCTATCATCCACAATCCTCGGACGCCTTGATCGTTCGCCTGAAACATACATCGAAGCATGAACGACATCTCATCGGAAGGTTTCGTCTGACTTCCACGTCGGTCCCCGATCCGACGTTGAGTGAAACAGGACTTCCTGCCGACATTTACCGGATTGTCACCAAATCCATCGAAGACAGAGCCAAGGAAGAGACCGAGCAACTCACTCAACATTTCCTAAAGCGCACTCCACTGCTGGATGATGCGCGCACTCAGTTGGCTTCCGCGAAAAAACGCCTGGAGGCGCTCAAGAATGAAATACCAACCATGCTGGTCTCCATGTCGGTCAAACCTCGCACCATGCGCATCCTTCCCCGGGGAAACTGGATGGATGACTCGGGTGATATTGTTCAACCTGCGATTCCTGATTTCCTTGATTCCGAAGGGTTGAACACGAAAGGAAGCCAACTGTCCCGTGTTGATTTGGCAAACTGGCTTGTCTCTGAAAAAAATCCGCTCACCGCAAGACACTTTGTAAATCACCTGTGGAAACAATATTTCGGATATGGCTTGGCGCGGATCATGGAGGACACCGGCTCGCAGGGCACGCCTCCCACCCACCCTGAGTTGATCGATTGGTTGGCTTCCGAATTTATCCAAAGCGGTTGGGACATCAAGCACATCGTCCGTCTGATGGTCACTTCGCAAACCTACCGTCAGGCATCAACACCCAGCGACTGGCTCATGGAGCGTGATCCCTACAATCGACTCTACGCCAGACAATCCAGATTTCGTCTGGATGCTGAAATTATCAGAGATCAGGCGCTGGATGTCTGTGGGCTTTTGATGGACCAGATCGGCGGGCCAAGTGTCAGGCCCTACCAACCCGCTGGCTACTATTCTCAACTCAATTTCCCAAAACGCACGTACAAGCATGATACCGGTTCTGCCCAATATAGAAGAGGTTTATACACCCACTGGCAACGAACCTTCCTGCATCCCATGCTGAAAGCATTCGATGCCCCTACCCGTGAGGAGTGCACCGCCCAACGCCCGCGTTCCAACACCCCACTGCAGTCCCTGAGCCTCCTGAATGATCCTTCCTTTGTGGAAGCGGCCCGAACTTATGCCGCAGAAATACTGATACAAGGCCAAGGATCGGATCGGGAACGGATTCGCGAGGCATTTGAAAAAGTGACATTGAGGACGCCTTCACACAAGGAACTCCAGATTTTGGAAGATCTCCTTAATGATATGAGAGACGGCTATCGTACGGATCCGGACCGAGGAAAAGAGCTGATACAGGTTGGATTGAACACAGCAGGAGTGCAATGTCCTCCTGATGAATTGGGCGCGTGGACCGCTGTGACCCGGGCGCTTTTCAATCTTCACGAAACCATCACACGGTATTGATTCAATAATTTCCCATTCACTTACAAAACCTATGAATCCAATGAACGCCGCCATTCAACGCCGTAGTTTCCTCAATCGCTCAACTGTCGGCATTGGTTCTCTTGCCTTGAGCCAATACCTCCAACCTTGGCAAACCGTTGGTCAAAACGCGGAAATAGGGGCCAAGCCCTGGGCAGGCATCATTCATCCGATGCATTTGCAGCAGAAAGCCAAACGAGTGATCTACCTTTGTATGGCAGGAGGCCCGAGTCACTTGGAAACACTCGACTACAAGCCCAAGCTGGCTGAAATGGACGGCAAACCCATGCCGGAATCCATCACCCAAGGTCAACCGATTGCACAATTGCAGGGCCGAAAGCTCAACTGCCTTGGACCTCAGCACCCATTCGAAACCTACGGACAGTCAAAACAGCAGATATGTTCCCTTTTCCCAAAGATAGGTGGTGTGGCCGATGACTTGTGCATCATCCGATCATTCCATACCGAGCAAATCAACCACGATCCAGCCCACACTTTTATCAACACCGGTTCATCCGTATCCGGACGCCCCAGCATGGGTTCGTGGCTGCTCTACGGTTTGGGAAGCGAGACAGAAAACTTGCCCGGTTTTGTGGTTTTGACCTCGGTCGGAAAAGGTGGGCAGGCTCAACCCATCTCTTCCCGGCAATGGCACAGCGGATTTCTTCCGAGTAATTTCCAGGGAGTTCAGTTCAATGCAAATGGTGATCCGGTTCATTATGTGTCCTCGCCTCCCGGAGTCAAAAACAGCGAACAACGACGTCTTGTGGACGCCATTAATGCCCTGAATCGTGAAAAGGACAATCTGGTATCCGACCCGGAAATTGCCACTCGAATCAGCCAATACGAAATGGCTTTTCGCATGCAGACCAGCGTTCCCGAATTGATGGAACTCAAAGATGAACCCAAACACATTCTGGACATGTATGGAGCCGAAGCAGGAGACGGCTCCTTCGCATCCAACTGCCTTCTGGCCAGACGCCTGGCTGAACGCGGCACCCGGTTTATCCACCTCTATCACCGTGGCTGGGATCATCACGGCAATGTGAAGGGCAACATGGTCACCACCGCCAATGAAGTGGATCAACCTACGGCAGCCCTCATTACCGACCTCAAACAAAGGGGTATGCTGGACGATACACTGGTTATTTGGGGAGGAGAATTCGGCCGCACACCCATGGCTCAAGGAAGTGGTCGCGACCATCATATCCGTGGCTTTTCCCTATTTATGGCCGGCGGAGGTATTCAAGGTGGGATGTCTTACGGCAATACGGATGATCTGGGTTACAAAGCAGTGGACCGTCCTTTTCATGTGCATGATTTGCACGCCACAATGCTCCACCTGTTTGGTATCGACCACTTGCGGCTCACTTACCGGTTCCAGGGACGCGATTACCGCCTGACGGATATTGCCGGCAATGTCATTCACGATATCCTGGCATAAGGCCAGATCTATCCTTACAAAACTGAAAACATCATCATGCGTACCTACTGGGATTTTCATTCAGCGGGAAAACTGTTGTTTGGCAACGGTGTCTTGAAACAGCTTCCCTCTGAACTAAAGCGAAACGGATACACCCGCCCCTTGATCATCACCGACCATAACCTGGTCGAGGCGGGGCTCGTGGAAAAAGTGACCCAAGCCATTGGGGATTCCGTTAAACACATTGAGTTGTTTGATGAGGGAGAAGCTGAACCATCACTGAATGCCGCACAACTTGCTCGTGAAACCGCAAATAACGTGACTCCCGATGTCATCATCGGACTCGGTGGTGGCAGCAATCTGGACTTGGCCAAAATAACGGCTATCCTTCATAGTCATGAGGGTGAACCTTCCGATTATTTTGGGTTTGATCGCATACCGGGCCCGGTTACGCCGTTGATCTGCATCCCCACGACGGCCGGAACCGGCAGCGAAGTTTCACATGCTGCGGTTTTGACGGATTCCGAATCCGGGTTGAAAGTCAGCACCTTGAGCCCGTTTCTGCGCCCCAAACTGGCATTGGTGGATCCCCTGCTCACCTTAACCTGCCCCGCTAAAGTCACGGCGGAAAGTGGCATGGATGCCTTGACTCATGCCATTGAAGCCTTCACCTGCAGGTTACCGGAGGAAATGAAGGAAGATGACGAAGCGGCCATGCCTTATCCCGGCAAGAATCCGGTTGCTGATGCATTTGCTGAAAAAGCCATTCGACTTGTGTCCAGCCACCTGGTCAATGCCGTGCGACAACCGACCGATGTGAAAGCCCGGGAAGGCATGGCATTAGCTGCAACAATGGCGGGCCTGGCTTTTTCCAATGGAGCGGTAGCCGTTGTACATGCATTGGAGTATCCCATAGGTGTTGCCCTTCACTGTTCACACGGGCAAGGAAACGGCCTGCTGTTACCCTACGTGATGGAATTCAATAAACCGGCAAGAACCGAGGCATTTGCTTCGATAGCAAGATTTCTGGGATGTGAGCTTGAAAATGTTCCTGTTGAAGAGGCAGCGGATATGGGGATTCAAGCTGTCGTATCCCTCAAAGAAAGTGTTGGGATACCGAAAGGCATTCGGGATATAGGAGGTGCAGAGTCACAATTGGAAGGATTTGCTGACAAAGCACACCAAATAACACGTTTAATGAACATCAATCCCGTTCAACCTTCGAAAGAAGATCTCATGTCAATTCTAAGGGCTGCCTACTAATCAACAAAATGCAGGAACTCCCTCATTATTAGCTAAAGAGAACCCAGATATTGGCATTGATATTGCTTGTTTTCATCGCGTTCATTATGCCGATCATAAGTTAAGAGCGGTTCGGGCAATGCCTTGCAGGGGAGATGACCGGCAACGTCCACCCGGATCCTGGCGTGGTTTTTCTTATTGAAATGTGTTACAGTTGAGTGACAATGTTTTGAGGGAGCGGACGCCACAAGAGCGTCTGCCCGGAGGAAGCGTAGGGATTATCGCCAACAAGAAAATGGGACAAAGGAAACTACAACAGCAAAGACACGAACTCAAATACGTAATACCTGAGCGGCATGCTCTGGCGATACGGGATTTCGTACGCTGTTATCTGGACCTGGATCCCAACGGAGCCGACGAGCCTGATTTAGCCTACCCGGTGCACAGTCTTTACATGGACTCCCCCGACATGGCTCTCTACCGCAGTACCATCAATGGCGATAAAAACCGTTTTAAATTGCGTGTTCGCTTCTATAACGAGAGTGAAGATACGCCTGTTTTTCTCGAGATTAAGCGACGGATGAATAACATTATCAGCAAAAAACGAGTAGGAATACCTCGCTCCAGCATGCCTACGGTATTAACGGGCCAGATACCTGACGTTAGCTACCTTTACAATCAATCCCCGAATTTGAATGGATCCTCCCTGGCTGATGCCGGCATAGCAAGCAAAGAACAGGCTCTCATAGAATATGTCGACATGGTCAATCGTTTGGAAGCACAACCAGTCTCCCACGTTGCATACAGAAGGGAAGCATGGGTGCAACCCGACAGCAACAAAGTAAGGGTCACCATGGACAGGCAGGTCCGATGCGAAACAGATCCGGACGGCCGATTGATGACTGCCATGCAAAACCCCACCTATGTATTTGGTGATTGGGTGATTCTTGAGTTGAAATTTACCGATCGTTTCCCGAACTGGTTCAGAGAGTTGGTGGAAGTGTTTAACCTGACTCAATGCGGAGCCGCAAAATATGTCGATGGGGTGACCCTAATGGGGGAAGACCAGACATCGGAGCTTGTTACCGCACACTTGGAGGCTCATCAAACCACACAATCAGCTTCCGACAATGGAAAACGAGACCACTTAAAGCGTCGAGAACAGGCTATAGCCGCCACTTTCTAACACACATGGATTGGTTTCTTAACGCGGATTTCTCCACGGCACCAACGCCGTTGCATCTTACCCTTCTGGGGCTTTTGCTATCGTTCTTGTGCGGCCATGTCATTGCCTGGGTTTACATGCTGACGCACACCGGGTTATCTTACTCCCGCACATTTGTCCAGTCACTGATGATCATGCCGGTCATTGTGGCTTTGGTGATGATGGTACTTTCCAATAATATCGTCTATGCTTTCGGACTGATGGCAGTGTTTGCCATTGTTCGATTCCGCAACATTCTCAGGGACACGCTCGACACGACTTATATTCTGGGAGTGATCGTCATCGGAATGGCCTGCGGGACCTACAAATTCCTCACGGGAACCATTGGCTGTCTGCTGATCGCCGCCATTTTAATGTATGTCTGGCTAACCGGATTCGGCAGCCGGCAGCGTTATGACATGATTTTAAACCTGCATTGGGCGCGGGATTTGAACCATTTGGCAGAATTGGAAATCATCCTCCGCAATCACGCCCTGCGGTCTGTTTGTGCCAGCCAACGTTCACATCAGAATCTTTCCGGAACAGATCTCTCCTATCGATTGCTCTTGCGAAATCCATCTAAAATGCAGGTATTGCTGGAGGAGATAAAATCTCTGGAAGGAGTCTCTCGCGTCACCGGATTAAGAGCTGAGGAGGAATCCGAAATATGAGTCAAAACAACCTCAAACCTATCGCCGTTCCTGCCTGGAAACGGTGGCTGGAGTTTCGGCATCGCGTTTTGCCATCCATCATGTTTGTAGTGGTTTTGTTTTTGGTGGGGATTCTTTGGAAATCACATCTGTCCAGTCCGTCGCTCATAGGTCAGGTGCAAGTCATGCGTTTGGACATTCGAACTCCTTCCTCTGGCACCATCACCAACCTGTCCGTGGAACTGTTTCAAAAGGTTCGTAAAGGAGACACGATCGCAAAACTGGATCCAGGAGATCCCCTCACAGCCCTCGGCTCTCAAGCACAATTACTGTTGGCAAAGAAAGAGCTGCTCCAGTTGATGAACCTTACCACTGCGGCCAATGCATTCGATATTCAACGCAATGTACTGGACAAGGAACGGTTAAGAACCGAGTTACTCCAGCAAAAAGTCAATCTCGCTTCCGCTGAAATCACACTGCAGAACCTCGAAAACGAATGGAACCGCGCCAAGGGCTTGTTTGAAGAGAAACTGCTCTCGGAAAGCGCATACGATCAGGCTGAAAAATCCTTCCTTGCAGCCAAAGCGGAAGTAAATGCCCGCAACAACTTGATCGAAGATTTGGGAAAAACCATTCAAGGCATTGAATCACTGATCGAAGGTAGCCGTGAAATTGAAGAAGCGAAATTGGAAATCGACCGTACGACGCTTCAAAGATCCATCGCCAAATTGGAACAGGAATGGATCATCCGGGCCCCCAAGGATGGCGTCATTACTTCCATCCAAAAACGAGCGGGCGAAATGGTCGGATCATCCGACTCCATTGCAACCCTCACCCAATCCGGAACTCGAACCATCATCGCCTATCTGCCTCAAGGTTCTGAAATCCCAATTTCAGAGGGACAAGAGGTTGAGATCAAAACACGCTCCCAGTTTGTGCGATACTGCACGGCGAAAGTGAGCAAAGTAGGCGAGAGCTATGAGTCCATGCCGGATCAACTTTCTCAATTGCAACTTTTCAAAGTGGGCGGCTTCGGTATCCCTATCTTGATTGATCTCCCGGATGAGTTTAAATGTCTGCCAGGCGAGCTCGTCAACATCACGTTCAATAGTCAACCAGGACATTCTGAAACTGGAGCCTTGGCAGAACGCTGAGATCCACGGCATTATCCAGGCATGGCACGCATCAAAGCGCTACCAACCGAGCATTCATCCCGTTATTATCCGGGCAACTACTTCGCACCCATGGACTGGGAACAGGTATTTGATAACACGGCCCCGGTGGAAATCGAACTCGGAGCTGGCGATGGATCTTTCCTGCTAAATTATGCCGAACAATACCCAAAATTGAATCTTCTCGGCATCGAACGTCTTTTGGGGCGCATTCGAAAGATTGACCGAAATGCTTTCAAGGCAAACATCACAAACCTGCGCCTCCTCAGAATTGAAGCCGGTTACTTTTTGGAATACCTCCCGGTCAACCATTCGGTGCAAGCCATCCATGTTTACTTTCCGGACCCCTGGCCGAAGAAGCGCCACCACAAAAACAGGCTGATCAATTCAACATTCGTAGACCAATGCAAACGTGTTTTGACACCTTCAGGTCACGTATACCTCAGAACGGATCATGTGGAATATTTTGAGCAAATAGTGTCTGTCTTTGGCGATTCTTCTGATTTCGAACACCTCGAAACCCCTGAACAGCTCAAATCCATCAAAACGGATTTCGAAGCTGAATTCAATCAGCAGGGAATCCAGACTCAATATGCGACTTTTCGGGTGACAGCCTAATAAATACCAAGGTTCAGATACGGTTATTAACAGCCATCGCACTTACTCCAACCTGCATAACACAAAAATAGTCTTCGTAGCTACAAAGGATCGTTCCGGAAATGAGGATCCTAATCATCCATTCATTCACCAAGACTTCGTACAACATGGCGTCCACTGGTTGAGATTCGGTTTTTTTCCAGTATATTAACGGTCTATGCCCAAATCCGGATTCCAAACAACATGTTTGATTGCTTTGCTGCTGAGTTGTGGCCCCATACTGAATGCAGGGGTTGAACTGGGGAGCGACATGTTGGAACTGCTTCGATTCGAACCCTTGAAAAACAAACGCGTGGGGCTGTTGACCAATCCCAGCGGGATCAATCGAAAAGGAGTCACCACCATTGACCTGTTCCATCAGGCTCCTGAAGTGAATCTGGTCGCTCTCTTCGGAGCGGAACACGGTTTGGATGGAAAAGCCCCTGCCGGAAAAGAGGTCAGGGATGGGACCGATCCAAAGACCGGATTACCCGTCTTCTCGCTCTATGGCCCCGGACCTATCCGTAAACCCACGGAGAAAATGCTCGGGCATATTGATATCCTGGTTTACGACCTGCAGGATACAGGGGCGAGATCCTATACGTTCATCAGTTCCATGGGCATGGCCATGGATGCATGCGGCAAAGCGGGAGTGGAATTTATGGTGCTGGACCGACCGAATCCATTGGGAGGCCTACGCGTGGAAGGTCCTCTTTTCAATCCACGGTTCCGTTCCATGGTGGGCCAATGGCCTATTCCGTATGTTTACGGCATGACCTGCGGGGAATTGGCCAGAATGATCAATGGGATGGACATGATCGAACACCCCTGCGTGCTCTACATCGTTCCCATGAGAGGGTGGAAACGCGACATGGTTTGGAGGGATACCGGCTTGAAGTGGCGACCGACGTCCCCGCTCGTCCCGCATGCACACTCCCCTCTCTTTCAGGTTGCCATGGGCATGGTGGGAGAAATTGGAGGTCTCGATTTGGGATTCGGAACTCAGACGCCCTTCGAACTATTCGCCTCTTCGTGGTTGGATGCCCCGGCAGTCAGTAGGCACCTGAACCAATTATCACTGAATGGAACCCGATTCGAATCCACCCAAACAACCGTTGCCCGCGGGCGATACAAAGGCAAAACCATCCCCGCCGTCAAAGTACATTTCAATGACCCGGTCAATGCGCCGCTTACCCCCGTTAATCTTTATGTGATCGAAGCACTCAGACTGGTGCAAGGTAAGGATATGGTTCAAATCAAGAATGATGAAGGCAAACGATGGGGATTATTCGATAAAGTAAATGGCACCGATGCCACCCGACGCGATCTTGAAGTAGGTCGATCGGTCAAAAACATCGTCCAATCGTGGCAACAAGGACTGGATACATTTCGGGAACAGCGAAAACCCTACCTGATTTACCCTGCATCCAAGTAATAACCGAATGCTCACGCACACATAACACTGAGGTGAAAAATCAGCGGCACCTGCAACCTGAGACATCTTGGCAAATTCTTGTAAAACACCTCACACATCATTTACGGCCATTTTTCTGCGTCAATCCACCCAAATTTGCGGATGACCAAGAGCCTGGTCTTCCTTAAACAGCGGCCGAGAATTAATACGAACGAATCGTTGCATCGAACGGTCTGATTTTGCATGCTTGTCCCCGAAGATATTTTCCCATGGAATACGAATTGGTCACCCAGGAAGACGTATTTCACTCGATGGAATCCGCCAAATCGATCGGTCGCAAGGCCTATGACGAACTCGTCACGCATCTGAGGGCGGATCTCCTCGAGGCCCAACGTGCACTGGAAGAGACTTCTCAATCGGTGATCATCACCATCGGTGGAGTGGATGGAGCGGGTAAAGGTGAAGTCATCCAAATCCTCAACGAATGGTTGGATCCCCGAGGCCTTGATACGCACAGTTTTTGGGACATGGCCGCCAACGCCACCGATCGCCCTTACCAGTGGCGATATTGGCAAGCTCTCCCCAGACGAGGCCGCATTTGTATTTGGTTCGGAGGGATGTATACGGATCCCATCGACAAATACGTCCATGAACGGCGCCAGCCGGAATGGGCCGAAGAAATCAGCCGGGAGATTCGGTCCTTTGAGAATATGCTGCGCCAGGATGGGACGGTCCAGATTAAGATATGGCTGCACCTGACCAAAGGCGCTCAGCACCGCCGTCTGAAAGATCTTTACGAAAATCCCCAGGAACATTGGCGGGCCATGCATGATGACTGGAAGCATCATAACCTTTATGAGCACTTTTCAGAAGCCGCCGAACAATTGATACTGCGCACCAATTGCAAGGAATCTCCCTGGCATGTCATTGATGCGTCGATCAAGGAATGGAGAAATGTCACAGTCGGAAGACTCCTGCATGAATCCATGTTGAAAGCCATCAAACTCCAGAAACAATCATCAAACAAAAAGAAACCCGCGGTAAAACACACCAAAGTCGAGCACGATTATCTCGCTGAAGTGGATCTGAGCCAGCGGCTGGATCCAGAAGTCTATGAGCAGGCATTAGTCACCTGGCAAGGACGGTTGCACCGACTCTTCTGGGAAGCCTACGATCGCAACATCTCCACCGTACTCACCTTCGAAGGCTGGGATGCGGCCGGCAAAGGAAGCGCCATCAAACGCGTCACGGCTGCCATCGATGCCCGACTTTACCGCATCGTTTGTGTCGGCGCACCCACACAAGAAGAAAACCGTTATCATTATTTGTGGCGGTTCTGGGATCCGCTGCCTCGAGCGGGACGCATCACCATATTCGACCGCTCCTGGTATGGCCGGGTGCTCGTTGAACGCGTGGAGAAGTTTGCCAAGGAACATGAATGGGCGCGCGCTTATGAGGAAATCAATGAGTTCGAACAACTCATGACAAGCCATGGTACCGTCATTTGCAAATTCTGGCTGCATATCAGCAAGGAAAAGCAGATGGACCGCTTCAAGAAACGCCTGAAAGTCCCCTACAAACGACACAAAATAACGGACGAAGACTGGCGTAACCGGGAAAAATGGTCCCAATATGAAACGGCTGTCAACGATATGATCGGGTTAACAAACACGCCTCATGCTCCCTGGACCATTGTTGCCGGGAATAGCAAAAAATTTGCACGTATTCAAATTCTACAATCAATTTGCAAACAATTGGAACAAGCACTAGGGAATTCAGGTGATCAAACCTGATTTTGTCGCAATCCCATTGCGAAGGCTCAGGTTCTCGTTCATAATCACTCCGTGAGTTTCGCTAAGACCTTTCATCATTTCCCGGCAGCCGATTGGCTGGAACGATGCATGACATCGCCGGCTTTCCGTGCCCAACACGCTCTGGAGACATCCTCCGGAGATGTCCTGACACGTTTCGCGGCTTTGATCGCTCCTTCCGCAGAGGCTCACCTGGAGGAAATCTGTCAAATTTCCAAGTCCGTCACTCAGCAACGTTTTGGAAAAGTCATTCGCCTTTTCGCGCCACTCTATCTTTCAAACGAATGCATTAACAACTGCTCTTATTGCGGCTTTTCCCGTGACAACCCCATTCTCAGGGTGACTTTGTCTGATGAAGATATCCTTCGAGAAGCACGCGAACTTACCCGTCAGGGTTTCCGCAACATTTTGCTGGTTGCCGGAGAGCATCCCAAATTTGTGTCCTCCGGGTATCTGGAAACAAGCCTTCGAACATTGCGTGAGTTCGTGCCTGGATTATCACTCGAAGTCGGCCCCATGGAAACGGATGAGTATCGAACCATGGTTCAGGCGGGAGCGGAAGGTCTGGTGGTTTACCAGGAGACCTATGACCGGGACATGTATACAAAAATGCACACCGCCGGTCCCAAGAAGCATTTTGACTGGCGTTTGGAAACACCTGAACGAGCCTACGAAGCAGGCTTTCGCCGTTTGGGCATTGGAGCGCTGTTCGGATTGGCCGATTGGCGAGCAGAAGCACTGGCTCTGGCCGCGCACACTCTTTACCTGCTCAAGCATTGCTGGAAAGCACAATTGACACTCTCTTTTCCGAGGTTGCGCCCCTGCGCCGGATCCTTTAAACCCCTGACCCATCTGTCCGATAAACATCTGGTTCAATTGATTTCCGCTTTCCGGATTTGTTTCCCCGATGTCGGGCTCGTACTGTCCACCCGGGAACCTGCCCCTCTGAGAAATGGCCTGATTCCACTTGGTATCACTCTCATGAGCGCAGGAAGTCACACAGAACCGGGGGGATATACCGGGGCAGGAAAGGAAAATCTCCACCAAACAGAGAAAGGACGCGCTGTTCCGATTACTGAAGGAAGCAGCGAATGGGCGGATGGCAATGCGAGCGCCACCGGACAATTCGATATTGCCGACGAACGATCCCCCGCAGAAATGGCCGATCAAATACGTCACCTTGGATATGAACCCGTCTGGAAAGACTGGGATGCCGGTATTCTGGCGTGACTTGGCCCGCACTTTAAAACACTGACATACCATGCCCGTTGTCACAGCAAATGGAAAAAAACTGGAATCTGAAAGGATTCCCTGCTCGGTCGAGCAATTCCTGACCGAACAAGGATTATTGCCAAAATCAGTCGTCGTGGAACTCAACGGCAATGCCATCCCTCCTTCGGAATTCACGAACCACCAGGTCAAGGAAGGCGATCATTTGGAAATAGTGAAAATCGTTGCAGGCGGTTGAGCCATCTCATTCCTGAAGCCTCATTTTAAAGGCCAAAGCAAAGGGATAACAATGGATGCCACCACCCATATCAACAGATTCAGAGGCAATCCTACCCGGATAAAATCCCTGAACTGATACCCCCCCGCACCGTAAACCAACGCGTTGGTTTGATATCCAATAGGGGACGCAAAACAAGCGGAAGCCCCGATCGCAACCGCGATCAAAAAAGGTTTGGTTGCCAGGTCCAGATGATGGGCCATCTCCAATACAATCGGAGTCATGATCACTGCAACTGCGTTGTTAGACAGAAAAGTGGTCAGCAACGAGGTCAGCAAAATGATTCCCGACAATAAAACCACTGGGTGACTTCCCCCCATAGCTGAAATCAGATGACTTGCCAGCCAATCGATGCCGGAGGTCTTTTCCAATGCTGTTCCCAAACCAAGCATCCCGAAAATCAAAAACAAAATACGCCAATCCACAGCTCGATAGGCTTCGTCCATCTCCAAACAACCGGTCACCACCATCACCAATGCTGCCCCCATCCCCAAGGCCGCAATGGGCATTGAAGTCAACGTGGCCGCAATCACCATGGCTATGATGACACCCGCGGCAATCCATTGTTTACTTTTACGTGGAACGGTCCTGGGGGCATCAGAGAGCACAATCACATCACGGGAATCTCTAAGTCGACGCATGGAGTTCTCCGTTCCCTCCAATAGAAGCGTATCACCATATTGCAGGATCGTGGATTCAAATTGATTGCGTAGATTGACCCCGTGCCGATGAACGGCCAGCACCAACACGCCGAACAATCTTCGTAAATCACCCTGGCGTATAGATTTCCCTATCAACGACGATCGGGGGCTGATCACACACTCAACGACAGCCGCTTTCTGTGTCCCCACCCATTCGAGTCCCATCTGGCCTTCTCCTTTGAGAATTTCCAAACCGGACAGGTTTTTCAACTCCATCACCGAAGAAAAAACAGTGCTCAATCTCACTCGATCGCCCGCTTGAAACTCCACTTGATCCAATGGAACCCCAATCAACTCGTCGCCCCGTATGACCTCCAGAATACGGGCCTTGGGAATGGACTTGAGCGATGTTTCCACCAGTTTCTTACCAACCAGAGGAGAATCCGGAACAATAATGGCTTCAGTAAAGAATTGTTTACTCTCGGTCGTTTGAAGGATGGTGGACAAAGTCTCGCGGTCGGGGAGCAATTTCCGTCCGATGGTCCACAGATATCCCAATCCAATCACCGTTAAGATGAGAGCCACTCCGGTCAAATCAAACATCCCGAGAGCTTTTTCCCCCAGACTATGACCTGTCGAACTTACCAGGATGTTGGTCGAGGTTCCTATCAAGGTACAGCAACCACCCAGTATGGAAGCAAAGGACAGAGGTATTAACAGTTTCGATGGTTTGATTCCGCGTCGCGAAACGATACCAATCACCATGGGCATAAACACCAGAACAACGGGCGTATTATTAATAAAGGCAGATAGAAACGCTACCATGGGAAGCAAAGTCAAACTGACAGAAAGCTCCGATTTTCCCACGATTTTGTTCATCCAGCCCCCTACCCGGTCGATGGCGCCAGTGCGCTCGAGTGCGGAGCTCAGTACGAACATCGAAGCAACCGCAATGACCGCTTCGTTGCTGAACACCTTGAATAATTCTTCGGGCGTCAACAAACCGGCAAACACCAGCAGCACCATAGCCGCCACTGAAATGACATCGGAACGCCACCGCTCCCAAACCATGGCCACGAAAACAACACCCACCAGGGTGAATACGATGATCATGTCAGTTGTCATTGCTCACCTTTCATTCAGTGATTCATCAGCATTTTCAGATCGCCGACCGGGTCGGTAAAATATCAGGAATGAATTGTCCGGTCATCCACCGACAATGCCGCTTCCTTCACCGCTTCGGAAAAAGTGGGATGCGCGTGGCAGATTCGAGCCAGATCCTGACTTGTGGATTGGTGGTGCATCGCAACGGCCGCTTCGTGAATCAGCTCACCCGCATTTTCACCAAGAATATGGACTCCCAAAACACGATCCGTCTCCTCATCGGCCAACATCTTCACCCAACCATCCACATCACCCGTGGCCCTGGCGCGTCCATTGGCCCTGAAGTGAAACATCCCTTTGCGGTAGGCAATCCCTTTGGACTGCAAAGCCTCCTCAGTGGCGCCGATCATGGCCAGTTCCGGATGGGTGTAGACAACGGCGGGTATCAAGTCATAGTCGACATTTGCTTCGTTACCGCACAACTGTTCAGCAAAGGCAACGGCTTCTTCTTCCGCCTTGTGGGCCAGCATGGGACCAGGGATAACATCCCCTAAGGCGTAAACCCCAGGCACATTCGTCTCAAACCGTTCATTCACCTGAATACATCCACGCTCATCAGCCTGTACTCCCAGCTCTTCCAGACCTAGACTGCCCGTGAAAGGTTTTCGCCCAACAGCCACCAACACATGACTGCATTCAATGACCTCGCCACCATCCAATTCGATGCGACAACCATCCCCTTGTCGTCCGGCAGACAAAACTTTCTTGCCAAACTGGAATACCAATCCCTGGCGATTCAAAATACGTTGAGCTTCCTGGGCGGCTTCACCATCCATGCCGGGAAATATCTGTGGTAACATCTCCAAAACAGTGACTTTGGCCCCCAATCGACTCCAGACGGAACCTAGCTCCAATCCAATGTAACCACCACCGATCACCACCAGATGCTCGGGAACCGATTCAAATGACAAGGCCTCCTGACTGCTCACAATGCGTTCCCCGTCGAAAGGAACTTGTGGCAACGCGGCGGACTGACTGCCGGTGGCGATGAGGATGTTTTTCGACTGGATTGTGGAATCGCTTCCATCCTCAGCCAAAACCCGCACTTGTCCCGGGGCGGTGATGCACGCCTGCCCTTTGATGGAAGTGATCTTGTTCTTCTTGAACAAGGTTTCCACGCCCTTGCCCAGCATGTTCACGGTCTGCTGCTTGCGTTTCATCATGCGCCCAAGATCCAGCCGGGGGGCATCCACCATGACCCCATGCTGTGCCAGCTGCTTGTTCGCAAACACAAAGTGGGCACTCGATTCCAACAAGACTTTACTGGGAATACAGCCGACGCGGAGACAAGTGCCCCCGAGGGATGGCGCCTTATCCACGCAGGCTACTTTGAGCCCGAGTTGGGCCGCACGTATGGAAGCAACATAGCCGCCCGGGCCGCTCCCAATCACCGTCAAATCAAATTCGCTATTCTCCGTCATTTCGTTACGTTGGAAAACCATAGGTCGTTCGTCACGAACATGGGAGAAAAAACGGTGCTTTTGTTCGAAACTATTTTGGATCGCCAATGCTAGGGATCACTCTGAAATATCTCCTGATTTACCCAGGTGCTTGACTGGCTGGACAATGATCTGATTCGATTTCATTTGAATCAATTCTTCCGAGGTATTGTTGTATCGCACAGGCGGAATGCCTTTTTCTGACAGGAAAAGCAAGTTGGATTCCACCCGATTTGTCGAGGCCCGGTGAAAGCGCAACGGAGATCGATCGATATTGGAAATAGCATTCCCCTGAATCGTAAATCCGGTCGTTCCTTCATCCAAAAACATTCCATTGCTTTCCGCCCGCCCAAGGTTCAGGGGCACATCATGAATCACGTTCCCCTTAATCAGGCTGTTGGGTTGACGTCCGAGCGTGTAGATGCCTCCTCCATCCGACAGGACCTGCATCACGTGATGGATGGTGTTTTGTTGAATAAGGTTCTCTCCGGCGGGAGTCGGAGTGGGACTCCACATCCAGCCCAATGAAATGCCAGTGTAAGGCAGGTTTCGAATCGTATTACATTCCAATCGCGTTTCGCGCGTGAATCCCGACCAAACACCAACCGCACCAAAGAATTGAGTGCCGCACTCTTCCACAATGTTCGAGGTGAGTGTGTTCCTTGCTGCCACCTGATCAGGTGCCGACTGCCACCAGGTTTTCCCATCAACCTTACGGGAGGAATCTTCGCCAATCATGATCCCATTGCCGGACACATGATGAACATGGTTGAAGTTGACCTGATTATTCACCGCCCAGGATCCGACATGTAACCCGGTAGTTCCCAGGTTGCGCAGTTCATTACCTTCGAATGTGCAGTTCTGGACAAACTGCATTTCAACAGCTGCCGGGATAAGTTCCCGCAAGGCGCCCCCTTCCCCGAAGCGTCGTTCGTGATAGGTGGCCTGCCCTGCCGCATATCCGTGGTCGGGAATGGGCCAGAACGTGTGCTCTAAAACCAATCCTTTGATATGCACATTCTGAACCGGTCGGTCAGGAGCTCCAATCAATCGAACCAATTGGGAAGCCAAAGGAAGAACCGCCTCGAGATTTTCAGGTTGTTCACCATCCCGGGGCATGTAGAGAAGTTCTTTTGATGACCGATCCAGATACCATTCTCCGGGGCGATTGAGAAAACTCCTGGAATGTTCCAGGTAGTAACGGGGATGCTTTTCGAAGTTGTCGATGGCGAAATGGGGAGCATTGGGGCCGATTGGATCTTTTACCGTCAGGATACGCCGGGCAAAATCAATATCCCTGATCCCAACTCGTGACGTGGACCAATCATGAAAAAACACAAGCTCACATTGATCCATATCCGGAATGATCTTCAGATCACCCTCATAAAATGAAAAACTGGTCCGACGGTCTCTGCCAGCTGATTCAATGCGCAGGAAATCATCATCCGGAAAGCGCGCCCGAGTGGCGCGCTCATCTCCCACGTATAATTCTCTGACTCCTGACAAATCTCCCGGATAATCAGCAACCGACGCTTTAAACAAACCGTCATCCTCCTTCACCCAACCTTTGACCGGCCAGCCCCCCGATAAGACTGCACGTTCACCCGCAAACGGCCGGATCGTCAGGGAGGTCAAAATAACTGGCCATTTTTGTGCATTAAGCTCCCAGGCTTCACTCAGACGATAGATGCCGCCTCTCAAAACAATCGTCACCTCAGGAGGGGTGCCACCACTATTGGAGAACAGGAAGGATCTGGCCTTTTCACCGGCTTTGCCCAAGGTGAGCAGTGGGGATTCGAAGCTTCCCCTGTTTTCATCATCCCCATCGGGGCTAACAAAAATTATTTGGGGCGCATCCGATGTGGGTTGAGCTAATGCAATACCACTTGTATCAACAAAGAGTGCGACGAGAACGCACAGAATCCTGAAGGAAATCATCGGCGATTTCATGGCTCAGATTATATTAAGAAATCCGCATTGAGGTCCACATCGAATACAGCTTTATCAATGATAAAAGTTTAATCAAAATCCTGCCATTCAGCGGCCCCGCAATTGATCAGGGCAGATTCAAGAGCCCATCCAGTGAAGGAGGCATAGTTAAAATCCCTGTATCGCCTTCTGGTATCCGTTCCTTCCAATCCCTTGCGAACAGTCTCCATGCGCTGAACCAGTGGTTTTGCCAGCACACCCAAATCATGCAACGTTCGAGCTGCCTGCAACGCCACCCACGAATAATCGCTGGCAATATATTGACCCAATGCCTCCAATCCGATCTTTGTTTCGTTATTCCGGCATAAGACTTCGGCACAGGCAATGGCAACCGAAGGAGATTTGTCTTTAAGCCCTGCTTTTAAAAGTCCAAGACTCCGTTGATCAGGCCTTATTTGACGTGCAACATATCCGGTAGCGCCCCAGAAACGTATCCCACTGTCCGGGGACTCCAAAAAGGAAGCCAATTGCTTCTCATTGGCGGATGATGTAGCCACCCAGGAAGCTTGCAGAATGGAAGGCAGATCGTATGAGGAACGGTCGTTCGCCATATCGAAAACCGTTGTTTCATTATTCAAAGCGCGCAGTTGATATTCGGCTTCATGCAGCATTCCGGTGTCGTGATGTTCCAGCATCCAGTTCATCATGATTTCCCGCATGGATTCGATCTTTTGAGCGTAGGCCGGATCCTCGATGCGGTTGTTGATTTCAAACGGATCGGATTCAAGATCGTAAAACTCTTCCACCGGTTTTCGATTTGACCACATCAAGGAAGATACGGCATTGAGCTCGCCAGCACCCTTTGCACGTCGCAGTTCGACCAACGACTCTTTTTGATTCCCAAAAATGCGCCCACCTTGCACGTAGGGTAAATGTGGCAGAAAATGTCGAATATAAATGTGTCTTCCATCATGTACGGTCCTTGAAATTTCAAACATATCATCGGCCCGATCCCTGGCGGCAAAAACGTAATCACGCCGCCGCGATCGGTCTTCACCAAGAAAACGATTCCCCTGCATCACCGGCGGCACATCAACCCCGGCCAGGGCCAACGTGGTCGGTGCAAAATCAACAAAACTGACCAGTTCATTTGTTTCAGATCCCGGCATTTGCCCGGCGGCCAGGTGTTGATATTGCTTTGGAATGCGAACCATGAACGGCACCCGGATCCCGGAATCCAACAACCAACGTTTGTGACGCGGCAATCCATGACCATGATCACTGAAGAACCAGACAATCGTATTTTCCCACAATCCATCGTCCTTCAACCCTTGGATCACCTGGCCCACTTCTTCGTCCATCGCCGATACCAAGTCATAATAGCGCGCCCACAACTCACGCATTTTGGGAGTATCCGGAAAATAGGGCGGGACTTTGGCGTGATTCGGATCATGCCGCTTGCTGTCAGGCAGACTCGCCGTGGCTTGATCGTATCGCTCTTTGAAATTCGCCGGGCCTTCATGCGTGGTTCCGAACACAAAAAAACTGAAGAAGGGCTTGCCACCTTTCCTCTGACGCCAGGGAGCCATGTCCTTTTTCCAGTAATCATAAATACCGTCCGGAGAAAAGTTATAGTCCGTCTTTGCATAATTGGTCACAAAATAGCCGGCCTCCTTCAGGTAAAGTGGAAAGGGACGAATCGACTCTGGTAAGTCGACTTCACATCGCAAATGCTGCGCTCCAAACGAGGTGGGATACAGTCCGGAAATCAAACACGCCCTGGCTGGCGCACATATCGGTGCATTGGCAAAGGCGTTTCGATAGAGAATGGAGTCCTCCGCCAAGGCATCCAGATGGGGTGTGATAGCCAATGCATCATCATAGCAACCCAGTGTCTCATCCAAATCTTCACAGTTGATCCAAACGATATTGGGCGGTTCCAGGACTTGGGCATGTAAATGCGATCCCAATAGCAACGCAAAGATTCCCCAAACGGCGTTCCATCGGCAAGTGCAGCACAAAAAGCAGACAATCGGATTCATAACGGGTCAAATACTAGCGTTTTTTGATGCCGTTTCCAAATGGATATCGGTTCCATAGAAAAAAACCATGATTTCTCAATGAATTTCGCTTGACCGGGTGTGGAGGCTTTGAGCGGAATGGTGTCCAATGACAGGCAAACCAAATCAAAGAGCCGGGAAGCGCCCATCCAAGGTGAAGCAGTTCAAGAAAATCATGGCTGCAAACCGATCGGAAATTGCAATCCGCGTGTTTCGCGCCGCCACGGAACTTCGCAAACGCACGGTAGCGGTCTACGCTCAAGAAGATCGTTACTGCATGCACCGCTTCAAAGCCGACGAAGCCTATCAAGTCGGGCGTGGTAAAGGACCGGTGGCTGCTTATTTGGACATCGACAGCATCATTGAAATCGCAGTCGCCAGAGGCGTGGACGCCATTCATCCGGGCTACGGGTTTTTGAGCGAAAATCCAGACTTCGCCCGCGCCTGCGACAAGGCCGGCATTACCTTCATCGGACCACGCCCTGAGTTGTTGGACATGATGGGCGACAAAACGGCAGCAAGAGCCGTTGCTCAACGCATAGGCATCCCAACACTGCCTGGAACGGATGATCCCGTCACCGAACGTAAAGAAGCGATCAAATTGGCCAAGAAAATCGGTTTCCCTCTAATCATTAAAGCCGCATTCGGCGGTGGTGGTCGCGGCATGCGCATCGTTCGATCCGAATCGGAGTTACCATCCCTGCTCGACGAAGCCCAAGCTGAAGCAGAACGCGCTTTCGGCAATGCCGCCGTCTTCCTGGAAAAATTCATCCCCCACGCCAAACACATCGAAGTGCAGATTCTGGGCGACAAACACGGCAATGTCATCCACCTCCACGAACGCGATTGCTCCATCCAGCGCCGTCATCAAAAAGTAATAGAGGTCGCGCCGAGTTTCGGGCTGCCCGATGAACTTGTGGAACAGATGTGCGCCGACGCTGTGCGCTTGGCAAAGGAGATTCGCTACGAGAACGCCGGAACGATCGAGTTTCTTTACGATCAGGATGGTCAACAGGGTTACTTCATTGAGATGAACCCTCGTATTCAGGTGGAACATACGGTAACAGAGGAGATCACCGGCGTCGACCTGGTGCGTAGTCAGATCCTGATTGCACAGAACCACCCATTGACATCTCCGGAACTGGGAATCCCGGCACAGGATGAAATCCCTCGGAATGGCTATGCCATCCAAGCCCGTGTCACCACCGAAGATCCAGCCAACCAATTCATGCCTGACTATGGTAAATTGCTGGCGTACCGTTCTCCGGGCGGTCTGGGGATTCGCCTTGACGGTGGAATGAGTTACTCCGGCGCGGTCATCACGCCCTTCTACGATTCCATGCTGGTCAAATTGATCACTCACGGAGGTTCCTATGAAATGGCCATGGATCGCATGCATCGTGCCTTGAGTGAATTCCGTATTCGCGGGGTAAAAACCAATATCCCATTCATCGAAAACGTGATTGCTCACTCTGAATTCCGCTCGGGTCAGGCAACGACACGTCTCATTGACCAGTCACCTGAGCTGTTCGAGTTCCACCCCCGACGCGACCGCGCTTCCAGACTGCTCAAATACTTGGGTAACGTCACGGTCAACGGGAACCCACATATCAAAGCAGCCATTCCCGAACATCAAGTCATGGCCCCGAGTGCCATGCCTTATCATCCCGACACCCCTTGTCCTAAGGGAACGCGCGACTTGTTGCTCGAATTGGGCCCCGGGAAGTTTGCGGAATGGGTCATGAAACAAAAGCGGCTGCTGATCACCGACACCACCTTCAGAGATGCTCACCAATCACTGATGGCCACCCGTATGCGCACCTACGACATGCTGGGGTGCGCCGATTTCATCGCCCGTGAATTGGGTGGTGAAAAGGACGGGCTCTTCTCGATGGAAATGTGGGGTGGAGCAACATTCGACACCACCATGCGATTCCTGAGCGAGGATCCCTGGCAACGACTGCGCATCCTTCGAAAACACATCCCGAACATCTGTTTTCAAATGCTGTTTCGCGGAAGCAATGCCGTAGGTTATTCGAACTATCCAGACAACGTGGTCGCTGGTTTTGTGAAACACGCTGCCGAAGCGGGCATGGATATTTTCCGGATTTTTGACAGTTTGAATTACCTTCCAAACCTGAAAGTCGCCATGGAATCCGTCCAGGATACACATGCGGTTTGCGAAGCGGCGATTTGCTACACTGGAAATATACTGGACTCGAAACGCGACAAGTTCTCGCTGAAATACTACGTCAAAATCGCCAAGGAACTCGAAAAGATGGGGGCGCATATGCTCGCGATCAAGGACATGGCAGGACTTTGTCGTCCGCTGGCCGCGCGGAAACTCGTCAAAACCTTGAAGCAGGAAGTGGGCATTCCCATCCACTTCCATACACACGAAACCGCCGGCGTACAGACAGCGACCATCCTTGAATCAACTCAGGTGGGTGTGGACATCGCCGATCTTGCCATCGCCTCCATGTCGGGAAGCACCTCTCAACCCAACATGAATTCCCTGGCGGTTGCGCTCGAAGATTCTCCGCGCAAGACAAAGCTCAACATCGATGCACTCAACCGACTGAGTGACTACTGGGATCAGGTCCGCGAGGTATATCAACCCTTTGATACGGCTCCCAAAACAGGTAGTGCGGATGTTTACCTGCACGAGATGCCGGGTGGACAATACACCAATCTCAAGGCCCAGGCCGCCAGCATGGGTGTGGCTCATCGCTGGAACGAAATCGCCAGAACCTATGCCGACGTCAACACCCTGTTCGGCGACATCGTCAAGGTCACCCCTTCCAGCAAGGTTGTGGGAGATATGGCACTGTTTCTGTTCAGCCATGGAATCAAACCCGAAGACGTCGTCAATCTCGAACCCGGCGAACAAACCTGGCCGGAATCGGTCATCGACATGTTCAAGGGCGGACTGGGTTGGCCGGATGGGGGTTGGCCTGAAGCTGCCTGGAAAGTCATTCTTTCTCCCGAGGATTACAAAAAAGCACGTAAGAGATATCGTGCAGACGTCAAACGCGGCCGCCCGAAGGCCTCCCCGTCTTTGGACTTGGAGCAAACTCGGAAAGATCTGTCTCATAAGATCAAGCGGAAGGTCAATGACGACGATCTATATGCCTATCTCATGTATCCTAAAGTGTTCCTGGATTATGAACATCATCACAAGGAACATGGAAACGTCAGCGCGCTACCAACTCCAAGCTTCCTCTACGGACTGCATCCCAATGAAGAAATTGCGGTCAGTATTGAAGAAGGCAAAGATTTGTTCATTCGCCTGATCAATGTGGGGCAACCGGATGAAAACGGTCAGTGTGCCGTCACTTACGAACTGAACGGAATCGCCCGGGATACCATGATCACCAACGAAACCATTGCTCCCAAGGGCGTTCAAAGAGTTAAGGCCGATGATGCCGATCCCAAGCAGGTCGGGGCTCCGATTCCCGGTCTGATTGCCGAGGTGCTTGTTTCCGTAGGACACAAAGTGACCAAGGGAGAACGAATGATCATGATGGAGGCCATGAAAATGCAAACCTCCATCAACGCCCCCTGCGACGGGCACGTTGCGGAGTTGTTGGTGGAATTTGGAGAAAATGTCGAAATCAAGGATTTGTTGGTTCGTCTGAAGTAAGCCGGGTTATTGGGAAGGTGGGCTTGTTCTTGTGCGTTTCCGTTCGTTTTTGGTTGCGTTCCGGGTAATCTATGTAAAAGTTTACACCGCAACACCAAAAGGAGAACACAACACCACTCGAGCATATGGCGGACAATCGCTCATCCGATGATTCACCCAAGCAGGGTCATGGTTCGTCTCATTCAGACCACCATCACCACCATCGACGCAGACGAAAACGACGCCGGTCAAGGAACCATGGCGGCTCCGTCAAATCGGTGAAAGACGGGCTGATGTTGTTTGCGGTCATTCTGGCTTTTGTCGTCGCCCTGGGATTTTGCCTCTGGATGATCGTCCCTCCTCTGCTTCAATACCTCAGTCAATCGACCAACTGGTAATTTTTTGCCACTAAAAAAGATTCAACACTGTCTAATCCAATGCTTGTGTCATGGCCTCGCACCGGATTAGATTGCGGCATGCCAATTCACAAAACTCGTTCACTCATGCAGTCAATCACTGGAGCATTGCTGATCACAGTTTTATTGCTGACAGATGCAGCGCTAGGCCAAGGCTCTGAGTCACTGGCTATTCCGGCGACTGATGAAGGTTTGCCGGGAACCGGTCCGATCCGCCGTTATGACTGGTTTCAAAACCTCTGGCTGCGCAAAAGAACAGCCTGGAGTGAACGTGTTCAAGAAGATCAGAAAACCCTGGTCTTTTTGGGAGACTCCATCACGCAGGGATGGACGGATGCCTTCCACGGCCATTTTGCGGATCTTGAAAAATCCAACCGAGGCATCAGTGGAGATACAACACGCGGGGTTTTGATTCGCATGGACAAAGATGTCCTTTCCCTGAACCCAACCGGCATTGTTCTTTTGATCGGCACCAATGATCTCGAAGAAGGAGCCTCACCAAAAACCATCGCCGGAAATCTAAAATTGATCCTCGACAAACTGCAGGCCCACAAGGCCGACATGCCGATCATCCTGTGCCAGGTCTTTCCAAGTGATGCCTCCAAAAAGCGCCCTGCAGATACGATCAAGCAAATCAACAAACTCTATGGTGACCTGGCTCAGAACTATCCGCAAGTCACCGTGCTCGACACTTGGACACTCTTTGCAGATGAAAACGGAAATGCCAGGGAACCTGAATTCCCGGATCTCCTTCACCCGAATGAAGTGGGATACGCTAAATGGGCCAAAGCCCTTCAACCTTTGCTGGCCACCACCGGATTCCTGGAAACAAAACGCGAACCTTTCAAACCCGAAGAAGGTTTTGTTTCGCTGTTCAATGGACGCGATCTGACTGGATGGGGTTTTCGCGACATGAAATCCATGATTCAGAAATCGGATTTCTCCGGACAGAAACAATCAAATGACGGACGCTACCAGGCGATCAATGGACGCATTGTCGTCACCACCCCACCGGAAGGACGCCGTATCCAACAAATGTGGACCACCAAGAATTTCCCGGAAAATTTCATCCTGAAACTCGAATTCAGAGCCACCCCCAACGCCGATTCAGGCGTATTCATTCGACGCCCACAACTCCAGTGCCGCGACTACCCCTTGGCGGGCCCGTATAAGGACTTGAAACATTACCGCCCCCAGGAATGGAATGAATTGATCATCGAGGTGCGCGATAGCGTGGCACACTGCACCTGCAACGGAGAAATCCTTGAAGAGGCACTCAAACTTCCCGTGACTGGCCCCATCGGGCTGGAAGGTGATCGTGGTCAGATGGAATACCGCCGGATCCGCTTGAAACGTTTGCAGTGAGCGTAGAGCCACTGTCGACTTGGGAACAAATGTAATTGCTAACAAACGGCATTTTCCCGAGCAAGCGGCACGGGGGTGCAATTTAAAAACTCCAACGGATTCGATTACGCAAACACTTTTGGCAAACGCTGTAACGTTTCCCTAAGGAATCCAAAGCTGTGTCGAGCCACAGCACTCCAAAAAGCGACAACCTTATCCTAACACGCATGCTTTAGGCGGTGGTGAGGATGAAAAAACAAATCCTCAACGACTCTCTGAAATGCGAGCACTCGGATCGTAATTTGGATTTACCGGCATCATCCGGACATTTGTTTCATTCCGCCAGTCCCTCAACTGCGAAAGCAATCGCTTAACCACATCAGGTCTTTGCGTTGCCAAGTCATTTTGTTCGCCGGGATCATTATGAAGATCGAACAACTGAACCGATCCGTTTTCAAAGTATTCCAATAATTTGAATGCGCCTTTTCGAATAGCCCCTCCCGGGCTTTGCATGCCATGGTTGCTGTAATGAGGGAAATGCCAATAAAGAGCATCCCGATCCACAGTGGTTTTTCCGGCAAGATATGGAACCAGACTGATTCCATCCAGGAAGTGATTCCCATTTTTGGAAAGGCCCAGCATATCCAAAATGGTGGGATAAAAATCCACTCCAATGACCGGCTCATGACACTTATACTCTGTGAAAGGAACGTGCCCCGGCCACTTGATGATGAGCGGCACCCGGATCCCACCTTCATACAACCAACCTTTGGCGCCCCTCAGCGGATGATTGGATGTGGCATACGCTCCATCCAACCGATCCGGCGAAACCACCCGATTGGGACGACCAAAATTGGCGGCTGCCATTCCCCCGTTGTCTGAGGTGAAGAAGAGGATCGTGTCATCTGTCAATCCAAGCTCCTCAAGCTTTGCCATCACACGTCCCAAACTCTCATCCATACTTTCCACCATGGCTGCAAACTGGGGATTATCCTGTCTCTGCTTGATCTTGACGGTCTGATCCGGCAGCACTCGATATTGTGATTTGTAAGGTTCTTGAAGCATGAATTGATCCAGGTGACTTCTTTCAAATGCGAGTTCCGCATCGGGATTTCCCTCCAAAATAAAGGGTTCAGGATCGGCCGGCAGCCTTGATCTTTTAGTTTCGTATTTCTCGACCAGATCGCTTGGGCCTTGAATGGGGTCATGAACAGCAAAGTGTGACAGATACAAAAAGAACGGCTGTTCTTCGCTGGATTCAATGAACTTCAACGCCTCATCCGTCAGTACGTCCGTTAGGTAAGCTCCATCTTCATCCTCCAGACCAGTCATATTGAACGGTGAATGGTATCCCGACCTTGGCCACCCTTTGTTCCAGTCGGTAGGAACACGCACATCGAACCCCTGCGCCAGTGGCCCATAGGGTTCTTCGCCCAGATGCCACTTCCCAAAATGTCCGGTACGATATCCATTTTCTTTGAGTGTTTCGGCCAAAGTAATTTCTTCCAAAGGCAAAGCCTGCTTAATGGCTGCATTGCTCAGCTTTTGAAATGGAAACTCACGCCTTCCGGGCAACCAATCGGTGAGCTGCAATCGGGCGGGATATTTTCCCGTCAAAATACTGGCCCGCGATGGGGAACAAACATGACAAGTCGCATAGGCATCCGTGAAATGTACCCCTTCTCTGGCCAATCGATCTACGTTGGGCGTGTCATAAAAAGGACTGCCGTAACACTTCAGATCATTCCATCCAAGATCATCGACCAGAAAGAAAACGATATTCGGCTTGGCATTTCCTCCCAGCATAGACAGGTCTCCATGCATGGCTGCCAGCAAGATCATTAGAAGAAAACTGCGGATCAAACCGGCAAAATGACTCCACAGTAACTCAAGATTCGTTCTCATTGCGTAGGTCTAATAATATTTGAATTGCACAGAGACAATCGCTTCTTTATCGCACCGGGCCCTCACCCAATAGGCGCTGTATCCTTGCGGGAAACGATGGTGTAAATTCTTGCCACCCGTGGTTTGGAAGGTTTCATAGGGCAACCACACTCCTGTCCCATCCACGTCCACTTCCAGGCTGACGTTCGCATCGCGGTCTGACCAGATTTTGAGTTGTTTATGGTCATACCCGGTCATCAGATAAGGATCGGACGGTTCACCGGGCTTGACCTCAGTTTCCATCCACGGTCCACCCTGACCACGTGGTTTTCCCAATCGCCACAAATCATCCACCACGCCCGCCCAAACAGCAGCTTTCCCATCCTCACTGCGAAATATACGGTCGCTTTCGGTGGAATCATCCATGCCGGTGAAAAACAGCAAACCGTTGTGCGAGCAAAAATCATGGATACGCAGCTGATGAGTGGCGATGGGACGCATCTTCGCCAGCCCCTGGGCATTGCGCGCAGGAAGTTCGTAGAACGTTCCGTGAATATTCAACAAATCCCGTTCAGTGGCTACCTCACGACAAACTCGAGCCAGGGAAAATCCGCTTTTATTCGATGCATCTCCATAAGCATCCATCCTTGGCAGTCGATATCGCTTTCCATCTTCTTCGATCACGATGGAAGCGTTATCGACAGAGTATGCTTTCGCGGGCTGGCTCACGTCGGAGACCAGTTGATGCATGGCAGCCGGATCGTCGACGGGTTTCAACTCCATACTCGATGTCAGAGCGTAAAAACCGGCATCATCACCCGAAGCATTGGACGAAGCCACAACCCCCAATCGATCATGCGCAAGACTTCGCATCAAACCGTAGCTCTTGGCTTGAACTTCGCCAGAAGCCACGCCATCAAATATCGCGTCATTCCTGGTGCGACGGGTGTCTTTGTTTCGATACTGAAAGTGGGCAGTGACATCCTTGGCATCCGACAGGGTTCTTACTCGAATCCATGTCCCGGCTTCATCGGCACTAAAAAGATAAGAATGGTTTCCCTTGGGCCCAATGGTCCATGTATGAATCCTGGTCCATTGGTCATTCCCTTTCTGATCTGCTTCCAACTCCACCGTGATCTCTTCGTCAGACTGATGTTGCAGATGGATCTGCCGATAATCGTATCCTGAAAACAGATACGGATCGCTCACCTGCCCTGCCTTCACATCATCACGCAACCAAACCGAACCCCGGCCAATTGCCGGTCCCAAATGATCCAATCTTTCGGGCTCGACACACCATAGATTGGAATTGGATTGCTTGGGTGATCCATGAGCAGCCTTGAACGAGCGTTTGTTCAGGAATTCGGCACGTGCCGAATCATCGCAACCCATCACCACACGATCGCCCCACCGACAAAAATCACCCACCACTTTCAGGTAATTGGATCTCGGGGCAATTCCCGAAGATTGATGCCTGGAGAATGCTTTTGGAAACTTCCAGAACGTTCCATGCATCGTAGCCAGCAAATCTTCCTCGCCAATTTCCCGAATCCTTGGCCATTCGGTATTCCACCCGTGCGAACCATCGTAACTATGGCTTCCTTTCGGCAGGCGATAAAAGGTCCACTCCTGATCTTCCAGCAATCCCAATATCAGCGAGCGGGCATCCCACCCAAAAGTCCAAATCGGATCTTTATCGGGGTGTTGGTTTCCATGAATACCACCCGGCCCAGTCACTTCACAAAATTGATTGCGCCGAATCATCTGCCAATCCCCTCCCCCTGTCCAGCGAGCCAGGGATCCGGATGCGATGGTCGGATCACGACCGACGTCCGGATGACGTTCTCCGTTATTGGCATAAATCAACTGCCCCTGACCGGAATACATCCCTTTGCCATGGTATCCGGGCAATTTCGAGACCAAGCCCACAGCCGGCGCTCCGGAATTGCCGTCCCGAATGAAACAGCTTACATTCAAGGTTCTCAAATCCACTTCATATAATCCCTCCTCCATGGTTGCATAATACACCTTGTGCTCGGGATCGCTCAGATGACGTGCGTTGGCGGTCAATCGACCGAACATTTTATCCGGGGAAATGACACGAATTTCACCCTGCGCGTTGATGACATAAGGACCGATCAGCAAGTGTTGGGATTCAGAATGAATCATTCGGTTCGCCGGGGTTCCTCCGACACTGCCCTTGAAAATGATTTGGTCCAGGTCAGGCGTTATTTCGTAAAGTTTATCCGTCGAGCCACCCGGCTGATGCGGAGCATATGTAACGGCCCATAACCTGCCTTGCCAGGGTACCACTGCGCCTGTCCCGCACTCATTCTCATCGTTCCACATGGTCAGATGAGGGTAAATACCTGAAATTTGAATGGGATGCGGATCAGCTCCATACAAGTTCACCAGATAAAACTGAGAACAGATCAACCAGATACAGAACACACGAAAATTCATACCCGTATCATGTGCGACGAACCATCAATTGGCAACCAGTTTGGCCAGAAGCTTTGCGCTGATAAGCAGGCGGTATGGGTTTCCTGGAAGTTCTTCGAAATCGAATGATTGGTAAAACGCTTTGGCTTGATCATCCAGGCAATCAATAACCACCCCTACAAATGCAAAGGTCTTGCCTGCCTCATGACAGTCACACAACGCTTGTGTCAGCAGTCTTTGACCATGCCCTTTGCCTTGACATGAAATGTCAATACCAAGCCAGGCCAGCAAAGCCACTGGCACCCCTCTATTAGGAAGCCGTTTTCCTATTTGAACAGGCAAATCAGAGACATCAACTTGAGCGGTGGCAATCGTATAAAATCCAATCAAATGTTGATCATCATCTACCAGGACTCGAGTGACAGATAAGCGCTTACGCTGGTGTTGCAACGCCTTTGTTGCTATCCAATCATCCACTTTTGCTTTACCGCTACGAAACGAGCCACGTCGATGGTGTTTTTCCAAATTCTCAATTCGAAAACCTGCAGGAAATCGGACCATCACTCAATCCCCTTCAATGTTTTCCATGAGCGATCGCTCGCAGTTTCTTCTGAGATTTGGTCAATTTGGGGGCCTCATTCAAGGCATGCCAAAATTGCTCCTGCTCCTCGGGTGTCAACGCAATGATGTTTTTTCCGGATTCCTCTACCTCGCGTTTTGCTTGCAACACGGTCACTTGTCGCACGTAATCACTCACACTTATTTTTCGTATTTCCGCCGCCTTGCTTAAATAGTCTTTACTGGAAGCATCAAGCCTTATCAGCACTTGATCGGTTAGTCCCTTGGCTTTCTTAATCATAAGCCACATGTATATCTATTTGATATACAAATCAAGCAAAACAAACGATCTTCCCAAAAACGGGTTTAAATTGTAATCGCAAAAGTGAGCGTTGGAGGTATGCTGAATCCAAGGATATTTCAAATCACTATGTGCGCTGCTGAAAAAAAACGACGGGGCTGTTTCTTCTATGGCTGTATCACTTCCATCATTCTGGGGCTGATCCTTTTTGTTGGCATTCCTCTGACCCTCTTTTTTGGGTTTAATTACGCGGTCAAAACAGTGGTCAACAACTACGCCGACCAACAACCCATGGAACTGCCGGTGGTTGAAATGCCACAGGCAGAAGTCAATTCACTGCGGCAACGTGTCGACCAGTTCCAACAGGCAATCGCTGAAAACACACCGACTTCTCCCTTGGAACTCAGCTCCGACGAACTCAATGCACTGATCTTCCACGATCCTCAACTGGCCAAACTCAAGGGCAAAGCGTTTCTGGATTTCGTAGACAATAAGGTCAAAGGGCAGCTGAGCATTCCGCTCTCAGACCTGAACATCGGAACAGGCGAATCCCTTTACTTGAATGGAACAGGCATTTTTGAGGTATCCATCCAAAACGGCACCCTCTCAGCCAAACTGGATTCCCTGGAGATAAAGGGCAAGCCACTCCCCGCCAAGTTCAGCGGATGGTTCAAAGGGAAAAACCTCTTCGAAAATGCCCAGATGGATCCCGAAGCTCAAAAATTCATCAATCGAATCAGTCGTCTTGAAATCAAGGATGGCAAACTGATTCTGGAAAAGGATGCAACCCCGCCCCAAGCGGAAGTGGAGGACTCCGGTGCCTTTCAACAACTCGAAACCGGCACAACACCCTGATAGATACACTACGCCAGCAGAAATCCATTAATAAACTCCGCGCCTCTGTCCCTCAATCACGCACCATGCGGAAGGGGGTGAAAAATTTACTTGGCCAGGCAACGGCATCCTCAGCGGACCAACCAGAGAAAACCTCCGATCATTGCAGCAACCGCAACCCAGGAGAGCAGGAACCCAATCACAGAAATGCGCGAAGGAACGGGTAATTCAAAATCACTACCTGCAAACCAACACCGACGTGTCGCGGGCAGGGTCCCCTCCGGCAATTGACAACTCTCGGTGATCACTTCTCCGGAGCGAACCGGGGTTCGGATCAAGTCATGGAAACGATTCAGTAAATCACTGTCTCTGCGAGGTGTAATCAAACTCGCCAGGACACCCGCCACAATCGCTGCAGACAGGTAAAAAACAATCTGCCAGGGTTCGGAGATGCTGGATTTCGTCGCGCTATGCACCACCAGGTTCCATGTTTTGGACACTGGAAGAGATTGAACCCATTCAACCATTCGCGGCTGCAGGGTCAACCACCACACAACAAATCCCGTCAGAGTGCTGGCCCAGGCTCCAAACCCATTGAATCGTTTCCAAATAAGCCCGATCCAAAATGCAATCCCTAGCATCGGGGCTATTTTCAACCAGGTCTTGAGTCCGGAAACCACATTAGGCATCCAGAACGCACAAGCCACTCCCCCC
>Ga0255766_10000195_pt1 | contig 56178 bp, 52 predicted proteins | sample 071ome_23_FD_179966 | JGI IMG/M metagenome (GOLD analysis project Ga0255766, IMG submission 179966) | Coastal salt marsh microbial communities from the Groves Creek Marsh, Skidaway Island, Georgia - 071403BT metaG (version 2) | ecosystem: Environmental > Aquatic > Marine > Intertidal zone >...
AAATGAAAAAAGTTTCCAAAACTATTCCACTTAGAAGAATGGGAACGCCAACAGATATTGCCAATGCATGCATGTTTTTATCTTCGGATAAGGCAAGTTGGATCACGGGAGCTGCATTGGATGTTCATGGGGGTGGAGAAAATCCTTCCTACTTAAATGCTCTAAATTGATGGAACTTTTTTTTACTGAATTTGTCACAAGTATATTAAGGAACTAGATATGAATGAAAAATATATACAAGCAATAATTATTGGCTCTCTTATTGGAGGTGCGATACTTTTGGATGACTTTGTTACACCTAAACCTAAAAGAGGTGATCATGTAATGATGTTTAAAGCAGATGGAAAAAGAATGCATGAAATACATCATCCTAAAATGCTTGAAAAGAGAATCTGGAAAAATAAAGAAGGTACTGAGATTGATCTTGATGATATCTCATCTGAAAAAAACGTTTATATGTTCAAACTTGACGATGAAACTGATTCAAAAGTGACTCTTGATAAAATTGAAATAGAAGGATTAGTCGATGAGATTAGTCAAATCGAAATAGAAGAAATTGTTAACTCAATTAAAGATCAAGTAAAAGGTGATAATGCTGAGGTCAAGATTGAAGTAAGAATTGAAAAGGATTCAGAATCCTAGATTAACCAAACAGTTTTCTAAATAACTTATTATCAAAAAATAGCTTTATAGCCTGCTCAAGCTGGTGATAGCTTTTTTGCGTATACGGGTAAATGGATGATGGCTTTTTACCTATAACTACTGGCATTGCATGACAATAGCTCCTAAAGCCCTCCTTTCCATTTACAAACCCTAGGCCGCTTTCTTTTAAACCCCCAAAGGGAACTTCATTAAGCCCATAGCTCATTGCCATATCGTTAATAGAACAAGCCCCTGTATCCAATGAGCGAGCCATTGCTAAACCCTTATTAAGATTTTGAGTCCAAATATTACCATTTAACCCATACTTAGAGTCATTAGCGAGCCGCATGGCTTCCTCTTCATCTTTTACCTTCATAATACAAACTATGGGTCCAAAGGTCTCTTCTTGCATGATCTTCATGGAATGATCAACATCTACCATTACAGTTGGAAGATAGTAAAGCCCTTTCAGGGAAGGATTTTTGGATCCGCCTACAAGAATTTTGGCACCTTTGGCAACAGCATCCTTTACATGATCATCAATAATATCAAGCTGTTTATCCCAAAAAGTTGCGCCAACATCGGCAATATCTTGGTCTGACTGATTGAGGCTTGCTGTAATATTAGTAGCCTCTTCAACAAATTCATCATAAATAGATTCTGTAACGTAAATCCTTTCTGTGCCGCAACAGTACTGCCCTGCATTCATACAAGATCCCATAACAGCACCTTGAGCAGCTTCTTTAATGTTTGAGTCTTCACAAACAACCATGGCATCCTTGCCACCCAGCTCTAAGCTAAAGGGAATTAGAAGTCTTCCACATTGTTCAGCTACTTTTCTACCAGTTGCTACAGATCCCGTAAAAGAAATTTTATCTGGTTTGTTAGTAATTAATGCTTCGCCAACCTCTCCATCTCCAATCAGAACTTGAACTAAATTTTTTGGAGCTCCAGCTAATACAAACATCTCTTCAACCAATTGACCTGATAGCGGAGTGACTTCAGAAGGCTTTACAATTGCTGCATTTCCAGAAAGTAAACATTGGATTACTGGATTAATGGATAAGATAAAAGGGCCATTCCAAGGAGTGATAATGCCAATAATTCCCCTTGGCTTATAAATAACTTTGCATTTTTTGAGAAAACGCATAGGTCCATGCAATTTAATGGACTCATCAGCCAACCATTTTTTTGCGCGCTTGCAATAAAAAACAATAGAATCAAGCGCTGAATAGACTTCCATGGATAGAGCCTCTTGCTTTGGTTTTCCAGTTTCACTGATAACCACATCAATAATCCTCTCTTTTTGTTGAGAAATTATCGTTGCCAATCTTTCAAGCAACTCAATTCTCTTTTGAATTGGAACATGCTTCCATTCTGATTGGGCTTCTCTGGCTCTGATAAAGGCATTAGCAACATCTTCCTTAGTTGCACACTCTATTTCATTGAGCGGTGCAAAATTTTTAGGGCTTTGCGTGCAAAGAATCTTTTTATTGTCAGTATTTTTTATAGTGAAAATTGCCATTATTTAGATTCCATATGTTTTGCAAGCATGCTACTTGCATGATTATTAATATGAGCGCCAAGACCAGTTGGCATAATTTCATAATACTCTAGTTTTTTTACAACCTTAATCATAATGACTGTGAACTTATACAGAGCAAGGGTATAAAAATAATCATAATTAGCTGCGCTAAAACCGCTATGTTTTTCCCAATAAGCTATTGTGTCTTCGGTACTCATAAATCCGGGTAATTTAGGGATATTCAAACCCAGGCTATTGCAATCATCAATTGCTATGCCCCATGCAAGATCAAGACAAGGATCTCCTAGGATTGACATCTCCCAATCCAAGGCTGCTGACAATTCTCCATTACGTTTGTACATGACATTGGCTAGTCGACAATCACCCCAAACTATTCTTGAATTATTGTTGTCAGTAATAGGCTTATTATGTTTTAGAAATTCTCTAGCACTATCAGCGATAGGATGATCCTCTCCATCCATAGCCCAGTCATGAAATTTATAGTAATAGGCTAACTCTTGATCTAAATGATTTGCAGCCAAATGGGGTCTGTTCAAAAATTCAATAGAGCTTTGATTGGCTTCAATCTTATGAACCTTAATCATTTCATCTAACCAATTCCTCCACAAGGAAGATCTAACGTCAGGAGTTGCATCAAATACCCATCCCTCTTGATGAAAAGGCGGATTATCAGATGGAGCCTCGCCACTGCATTCGCGCATCAAATAAAAGCTTGAATCTAGAATAGATTCATCGCCCTCATATGCCACAACCTCAGGTACTGTAATATGTTGTTGCTTGAGGAAAGCCATTAATTGATACTGTTTTTTTATATCGTAATCTGGAAATACCTTGTAGCCAGTGGGAGAAAATCTAATAACATAACCCTCTGATTTACCATTACTATACTTGACTTTAAAAGTCAGAGTTTCATTGGAAAAACCTGTATTTTCAGGACCCCCTTTGATATTAATACTAATATCATCAGGCAGACCTTGTGACTCCACAAACCAAAGCTTAAGTAGTAATGCTGTTTTATCTATATCTCTTTCTTGAGGTGCTGGCATAGGCTGATTTAAAAATATCTGTTAACTTAGTATATTGCAAATAATTGTTTATTGATTATGAATCTTAAAGCATGGGAAGATTTCTGCGATGAGTTAAAAAACTTAGGCAGCATTATTGAGAATAATGCACCAGATACATTATCAAGGAATGAAGGCTATAGATATTTGCTTAGGTTGCTTCGTCTAGCAAGCGAAATGCATTTTGAACACAGCTTTCCTAATCACGCATCTTTCTATAGTTTATCCAATGAGACAGCAAAGATAGGTGGGGATAACCCAGATAATGTCTACTTAAACTCAAATCTTAACTCATCTCAATCATATGAAGTTATAGGAAATAAAGGCCAAGCAAATTATTTAAGCCTAGGAATTAAAGAAAATAGATACCATCTTGATGGAACTATGATCTCGCATGCTGAATTAGAAATCACGGACAAACACACAGACAAGAATGGAGATTTCAGAATTTTAATTAGCCAAAATAGAGAAGCCGATTTAATCATGGAGCCCTCCTCCAATATGTTAATAGTAAGAGAAACTTATAAATCAAAAGTAACTGATAAGCGAGCTTTCCTAAATATAAGGGCCCTAAATCAAAATTCTCAACTGCCTGTTCTTTCTGATGATGAATTATTAGAAAAATTAAATAGAACTCTTAGGTTTGTTAAGGGTACAGCTTCGACATTTGTAAGCTGGGTGGATGAATTTAAGTTAAATCATTTAAATTCCCTTCCCTTGGGTAACCAAGATTTTTTTCAAGCGGCTGGTGGAGATCCAAGTATTATCTACCTACATGGTTACTATCAAATAGAACCCGATGAATGCTTGCAAATCAGGACTATGATCCCTGAATGCGATTTGTGGAACTTTCAATTAGAAAATTTCTGGATGGAATCTCTGGATTACAGATTCAATAAAATTCATATTAATGATGCTAATGCTGTTTTAGATAATAAGGAGCTAATTATGCATATCACCCATAACATAGAAGACTTGCCAAACAATCTTATTACGCAAAATCATTCAGAAGGAGCTATGTTATTAAGATGGATTAATTGTAAAGATCCAATTATTCCAAAAGTAACCAAAATAAAGCTTAGAGAATTAAAATAGACAGATGAGCCTTGATTCAAATTTAATTTTACAACAAGCGATAGAAAATACCGGCCTGAATGACTTTGGGGATAAAATTTTTATTGAGGGCTTTCATAAACTTGTATCAAGTATAAATAATGAAGCTTCTCTTAATGAAGTTGGTTTCCAAGCTCAAGAACATCGCATTCTAGGATTGCTAATTAACCTTTTAAGAACTGTTGATGCTTTAAAAAATAATCCTGAGATTTTGGAGCAAGATATTATTAGTCCCATCGTTATTGTTGGGCTTCCTAGAACAGGATCAACCATGACGCATCGATTGCTTGCTTCAGATCCAAACCATACTGCCATGCTGTGGTGGGAAGGCAGATACCCGGCTGTCCTTCCTAATGAAGTGAGAGGAAACCCACTAGAAAGAATGCAACTTGGAGAGGCAGAAGTAGCAGCAGTGGTAGAGGCTTCTCCAGAAGCTCTTAAAATTCATCCATGGGATTTCAATGGCGCTGATGAAGAAATCCTTTTAATCGAACATACCTTTCTTAGTACTGTGCCTGAATCCTGTATGCATCTACCCTCTTATTCGACCTGGATTGAAGAACAAGACCACAAAGTAGTTTATGAATTTCTTAAAAAACAAATTCAATATTTAACATGGCAAAATCCTGGTAGAGAACAGAAAAGATGGGTGCTTAAATCACCCCATCATTTAGGTTTTATTGATAAAGTGCTAGATGTATTTCCTGATGCCAAAGTTATCCAAACCCATAGAACTCCAGTAGATACAGTTCCTTCTTTTGGATCAATGTGTGCAAACTTGTCTGAACAACTAACTACTGACTTTAATAAACAAAGAATAGCCCGTCATTGGCAAGATAAGCTCTGTCGTGTCCTTAAGCACTGTCAAGAAATAAGCTCATTGCATGGAGATAATTTTATTCACCTTGATTTTAAAAAAATGATTTCCGAGCCATTGGAAGAGATGAAAAAAATTTATACGTTTATACATGAGGATTTTGCTGACCAAACTGAAAATGCTATGAAGGCTTGGCAGGAAGAAAATAAACATGAAATGGGCTCCCATAAATATTCATTAGAGGAATATGGTCTTTCCAAAGATGAAATTGAAGAGAAATTTAAAATGTATATTGATGCATATATAGGTAAAGCATGATTTTAAAAGATAAGGTAGTGGTGGTGTCTGGCATTGGGCCAGGGCTTGGACAAGAACTTGCTTACGGTGCTGCAGAGGAAGGTGCAAAAGTTGTGCTTGCAGCCAGAACAGAAAGCAAACTAAAGGAAGTAGAAGCTGAAATAAAATCCCAAGGAGCTGAGGTTATCAGCGTGATCACAGATATAACTTCGCTAGAATCTTGTCAAAATCTGGTAGAAGAAACTGTCTCAAAGTTTGGCAAAGTAGATTGCCTTCTAAATAGCGCTTATAGGCCAGGTAATTTTACGGAATTTGATCAGGGTGATATGGAAGACTGGAAAGAAACAATGAATACAAATTATTTTGGAACCATGCAGTTAACTTTGGAGGCTGTTAAACAAATGAAAATACAGAAATCTGGCTCCATAGTTATGATAAATAGCCTCATAACAAAAAAACCACTCCAGACACAAGGAGGATATGCAGCATCTAAAGGCGCTCTTACAGCAAGCACTAAAATTCTTGCAAAAGAACTAGGGCCTCATGGAATAAGAGTGAATGCTGTTTATATGGGCTGGATGTGGGGCCCACCGGTAGAGGGATATGTCAATGAGACAGCTAAAGCAATGAATATTGATGCTGAGACGATCATAAAAGGTATAACTAAAGACATACCTCTTGGAATCATTCCAGATGATAGAGATTGCGCGAACGCTGCCCTATTCCTAGCTTCAGACTTAGCAAAGGTGATTACAGGGGCTAATTTAGATGTTAATGGTGGCGAATTTATGTCCTAAACTGAGTAACGTCAGATTCTCTGGCGTCAACTCTTTAGCTAGTTTTTTAATGTTTTTTTTAGTTTGTCGTAATATTGAAATCTAAAGGGTTAAAATCTAACAATGAGTTTTAATAAAGAGATCTTTACTGTTGATCTGATGTTGGGTATTCCTGAAAGCGAGGATCGTTCTGAATGGTACTCTTTTATGGAACCTTTGTTGAGAGATGAAGAATCCAAGAAGCTCTTTAAAATGCCTGCCCAGTATATGTTTAAAGACATACCAGAAACAGGTTCTCATGATGATTATGTGCAATACACCCTCAATCAAATGGATAAACATCATATTGATGTTGCGATGGTTGGTTTTCATGAGCTATCAGAAACCAAAATACATGCTCAACAGAATCATCCAGATAGATTTATTTTTGATTTACCTGTAAATCCTAATGAAGGTAAACAAGAGGCAATTAGAATTAAAGAACTGCACCAAAAATATGATATTCGAGCTGTCAGTGCTTTTCCTTCAGGAATGTATCCCCAAATTCCAATAAATGATGAAAAATGGCATCCCATATACGAAACCTGTATAGAGTTAGATATTCCATTTTTTTGTTGTGTTGGAGTTCCTGGTCCAAGAATTCCAATGGCTCCCCAAAAAGTTGAGTTGATTGATGAAGTATGTTGGTACTTTCCTGAATTAAAATTTGTAATGAGACATGGAGCCGAGCCCTGGGTTGATTTGGCTGTAAAATTAATGCTCAAGTATCCTAATCTCTATTATTCAACCAGTGCATTTGCTCCCAAGCATTATCCAAAAGCAATTATTAACTACGCAAATACTCGAGGTTCTGAAAAAATTCTATATGCTGGATACTTTCCAATGGGTCTATCTTTAGAAAGAATATTTGAAGATCTACCTAATGTAGATTTTAATGAAGATGTTTGGCCAAAGTTCCTTGGTGAAAATGCAAAAAAACTTTTAAAACTATGAATGAAATAACTAAAAAAAGATACCCAATGCCTATTCCATTTGGTTGGTATTGCATTGATACAGCTGCTAGCTTAGATAAAGGTCAGGTAAAGCCTGTTAGATATTTTGGAGAAGATCAGGTTTTATTTAGAGGACAAAATGGTGAAGTATCTATGCTGGATGCTTATTGCCCTCACCTAGGTGCCCACTTAGGGCATGGTGGAATAGTGCATGAAAACTGTATTGAGTGCCCATTTCATGCCTGGAGGTGGAAGACCGATGGCACAATTGGAGATATCCCCTACGCCACGAACATTCCTCCAAAAGCAAAAGAGGTTGCAATTTTTAGGTATCCAACCGTGGAAGCTAATAACTTGATATATGCTTGGTACCACCCAGAAGGTATTCAACCTTTATACGATGTTACTATCCATCCGGAAATTGATGACCCAGAATGGGCTGATGATTTTGTTGCCTTTGAGTACGACATTAATTGTCATATTCAAGATATGGCAGAAAATGCAGTTGATGCTGCCCATTTTAAATATGTTCATGGTGTTGTTAGTTATCCTGAATTTGAAGTTTCTTATGAAGAACAAAAACGAACCTCTGTTCAACGTGCAGATATGGAGACTCCAAGAGGAACCATTAAGGGTCAGATAACTGCTTTTTCTAATGGTCCAGGTGACAGCGCTACTAAATTTGAAGGGATTTGTGATACTTTATTACTTGGTATGACCACTCCCATAGAGTCAGAAAAATGCATCACCAGATTTTTCTTCTTACAAAAAAAAGTGGATGGTAAAACACCAACCGGTGGGGTTTCGGCTGCTATCATTGCAGATATTGATAAACAAGTTAAAGAGGATATCCCCATATGGGAGCATAAAAAATATGCTGAAAAACCTGTTCTTTGCGATAAAGATGGTCCAATAGCTCAGTTTAGAAAACATTATTCTAATTTCTATGCCAGCTAGTTCTAAACCTGTCTTTTGACTTGATGCTAAATCTTAAAGCATTAATTCAAGATCTTACTTTAGAAGAAAAAGTTACTCTCATAAGTGGTTTTGACTCATGGCACACCCATAAGATTGAACGATTAAATATACCCTCTATTAAAATGTCTGATGGCCCCAATGGGGTTAGAGGCAATGGAAATTCTGGTAAATCTTCAGCATGCTTTCCATCGCCTATATCAATAGGATCAACTTGGAACCTAGATCTCATAGATGAGATTGGTAAAGCATTGGGCGAAGAGTCAAAACTAAAAGATGTTGATGTGCTATTAGGGCCTACTATTAATATTCACAGGCATCCTCTTGGAGGAAGGCATTTTGAAAGTTATTCGGAAGATCCTTACCTTACTGGAAAAATTGCTACCGCTTATGTCAAAGGTGTCCAATCTAAAAATGTAGCGGCATGTCTAAAACATTTTGTAGCTAACGATACAGAATTTGAAAGGCATCACATAAGTTCAAATGTTGATGAAAAAACACTAAGAGAAATCTATCTTCTTCCTTTTGAAATGGGTATCAAGGAAGGCAAGGCCCAAGTAGTGATGAGCGCTTATAACAAACTGAATAAAATATACTGTAGTTCACATCAAGAACTCCTCATCGATATTCTAAAAACTGAATGGAATTTTGAAGGCTATGTAGTAAGCGATTGGGGAGCTGCATTAGAGACAGTTGAGAATGCTGTTGGCGGACTGGACTTAGAGATGCCCGGACCAACAAATGTGTGGGGAGAAAAACTAATTTCGGCAATCCAAGAAGGCAAAGTGAGTGAAAGCGCTATTGATGACAAAGTTAAAAGAATACTTCAAGTTGCTACCTTTTCTGGAAGATTTGAAAACCCTAGCATTAAACCCGAGGAATCTTTTGATAACCCAAACCACCAAGATCTTATCCGTAAAGCTTCAGCTGAAGGAATGGTGTTATTAAAAAATAACGGCTTGCTGCCCTTAAAGAATGAAGATTCCAACAAGAAAAAGCTTGCAGTGATTGGGCCCAATGCAAAGATAGCGCAAATTATAGGTGGCGGAAGTGCGAGTTTGAAACCTCACTATGTCATTCACCCTCTTTCAGCAATTCATGACAAGCTAGATGAATCTTACGAAATTCATTATGCAAAAGGATGCCATACTCATAAATATCTTCCAAAATTTGCAGAAGACTTAATGTCCCACCATGCATTTGAAGTTAAGTATTTTAAGGATACAGACGAAGGAAAGCTTTTGCATGAAGAAAAACTGACGGGTAATAAATTTTGGGTATTTGAAGGTTTTGGAAAAGATGTCATTAACCAAAATGGGAATAACAAAGTATTTACTAAATTTTCGTGCTCGTATCGTCCAAACATATCAGGAAGTCATTTATTTGAGATATTTGGTATAGGTCCCTGTAAGCTAAGAATTGATGGGAATGAACTAATAGACAATTGGACAAGTACAGAACCTGGAGAAGCCTTTTTTGGATTTAGTTCTGCCTCTAAAACTGCTCCAATAGACTTAACTAAAGACAAAGCCTATTTCATTGAAATTGAGTATCTTTTTGAGGGCGGTTTTCCTGCAATCCATATTGGTTGTTTACCTCCTGATCCTCTGAACTTATTTGATGAAGCCGTTACCCTAGCCAAAACATCGGATGAGGTAATTCTAATTGTTGGAACGAATGCTGACTGGGAAACAGAGGGAAATGATCGTAAAGATTTTAATCTACCTGCAAACCAAGATATTTTAATTGATGCAATACTAGAGGCTAACCCAAAAACCGTTGTCGTATTAAATACTGGCTCACCTGTGGCTATGCCATGGATCAGTCAGGCTAATGCCGTTATTCAATCTTGGTTTGGCGGCCAAGAATACGGCAATGCATTGGTAGATATTTTAAATGGCTCAGTTAACCCTTCTGGAAAATTGCCTACCACCTACCCTGTAAGAATTGAAGACACACCAGCCTATAATCATTATCCGGGCAAAGATTTACAAATGGATTATGCTGAAAAACTTCTAATAGGTTATAGATGGTATGAAAAAAATAATATCCTGCCCTTATTTCCATTTGGACATGGGCTATCTTATACAGAGTTTAAACATTCCAATTTATCAATATCTAAAAATTCTGATAATTCGGTGACCTGCAATTTTGAAATAGAGAACATAGGTTCAGTGGATGGAGCTGTAGTAACACAATGTTATATTGTTTTTGAAAATGCAGAAGTATTAGAGCCTGTTAAAAGGCTTGGAGCATTTAACAAGATCTTTCTCAAATCAAACGATACCATTAAAACTGAAATTAAGATTCCGGCTCGATCACTTGCCCACTGGGATATTAAAACTAAATCATGGGTTATAAGATCTGGAAATTATAGAATTGATCTTGGGATCTCAGTGGCTGATATCGTGTTACAAGGACAAATCAATTACCCTCAAGAAATTCAAGCTCATCTTGAGATAGGATAATCTTCGAAGCTTTTATAGAGCTATTCGTCTCAAAAACATTACGTGGTCCAATCAATGGAATAATATTCGGTGATGTTGAAAGAACATAAGCCAACGCAACTTCAATGGGCTCAATTCCCTTATTTTTTGCAATTTTAAAGCATCTGTCTCGGCGCAAAATATTATCTTCACTATGCCAAACTCTTTTTTCTTCTTCCATGGTTGGATTAGAAAAATGATCTAGCACCGATGATTTTTTAGGAATAAAAAATCCTCTAGCTTGGCTAGACCAGGGAAATAAAATCAATCCTTCATTATTTACATAATTTAAGAACTCGCTATCCATTCCAACACATCCAGGCCAGACAGGATCAACCATGGCAGCTAAACTAAAGTTATTACTAATTACCGTAAAAGGAGTCATATTAGACTCTGCTGCATAATCTCTTGCTGCAGCAAACCGTGAAAGAGTCCAGTTGGATGCGCCTATCAAATTAACCAGACCTTCATCTACAACGTCATTTAATGCGCTAACAAATTCATCAATTGGAATATCAAGATTGTCTCGATGCAAACAAAAGATATCCATAGAATTAAGTTGGAGTCTTTCTAGAGATTCAATAATTTGAGGTCTTATAAATTTTGGTTCACATTGAGGAGTATGCGCTCCCTTTCCCAAGACAATAGCTGAGCTCTCTAAACCAGAGTTCTTTATCCAAGATCCTAGATACTTGTCTCCATTACCATGGTTATAAATATAAGCAGTATCAAAAATCCTGCCACCATTTCTATAAAAGTGGTCGAACATTGTAAATGCGTGTAATTCGGAGACCTGATTATCGCATCCAAAAGCTAAGCGAGAGCCCAATTTAGTTAAATTTGGTAAAGAGCATTCAGCTAAATTGGTTAAGGGGTATTTTGTTAGTGAATATGATTTTATTGGGGAGTTCTTTATTTTAGATTTAGGGCATTTAATATCTAAAGCGTTCCTCCAGTTCTCCAACCAAAAACTAATGGCATAAGTTTCTCTATGGGTAACAAAAGTAGATTCAATGAATCCTTCGGAAATACATTTGGTGGCATGATCAATTTCTCTGGTAAACAATCCTACCGAGTCATTAACTTCGATGCTTTTTTCTGAATCATTATGATGAATTATTATGTTTGAGTGCCCTTTATTAAATTGACCGCAATGCCAAGGATCAGAAATGGTAATTGAGGTATTATCTGAGAAGATTCTTAGGGTTCTGTCTAGTTCTTCATCTATGGCGCAAGCAATCTTAGCAGTTACTGTATCTGAGAATTTGATATCTGCCGCGCTATAAGCATCTACTCCAGTAGAATCTAGCCTTCCAGTTACATCTATTGAGATCGGTTCAGCAAAAGGCTTGTCTAGGAGCTTACCAGCTATAAGTTGGCTCATAGATAGTGGATAGCAACCAATATCTAAAATTGCTCCACCTCCTAAATCAGGATTACGTAATCGATGCTGTGGTGCTACATCCGCTCTAAATCCAAAATTACTTTCAATAAAGATTGGTTGACCAATGCCTTTAAAAAGGTCTAAGGCATCTAGAATATTCTTAGTTTGGGGGTGTGATCTGTACATATAGCCCTCCATAAAGAATTTTCCGGAAGATGACGCAAAATCTAAAAGCGTCATAGTTTCAAAAGGATTCATGGTCAGGGGTTTTTCACATAAGACATGCTTATTATTTCTAATGGCCTCAAATGCATAGGAAAAATGATCGCTATGAGGTGTTGCTATGTATACGGCATCAAGGCTGGGATTGGCTAGGAATTTTGCTAAATCGTTTTCTGAATTAATATTGAATTCGTTAGCAAAGGATAGTGATTTATCTTCGTTTCTTCCAAAAACAGATATCAGAGAAGCGCTGGTAGTATTTTTAATAGAGTGGGCAAATGCTCTGGCTATGGATCCTGGCCCTATTATTCCCCAATTAACCTTGTTCATGGCTCATTTTATTCTCTGCTATATCTTTGAGCAATTTGGCATGAAAAGATTTATTGATGGGATAAAAAATTACCATTACTAGGCTCAATATAACCCCTGAAATCGGTACCCAAGACATAACCATCTTTAAGCTATCCAGTGTTTCTTGACTCTGTGTTTCGTTCGGATTGAATCCAATATTAGTTAAAATGATGCCAAGAAATAAAGCAGATATTCCTATCGCGCCTTTTTGGGCAAACGTCATAAAACCGTATAAAGAAGACTCAGTTCTTATCCCCGTTTTCCATTCTCCGTATTCGATTGTGTCAGGTAACATAGACCAAAAAAGAACTCCCGTAGCTCCATTTCCAAAACCTAAAAAAGCAAGAATGATTAGTAACTCACTCAAAGATTGAGTGGGATAAAAATAAAATGCTAAGAAACCTATAAGCAACCATACCATAGCGATTAACCATGAATTTCTTTTGCCTAGTCGCAATGCCAATAAGGCCCAAAATGGTATTGCCAATAACGTAAAACCTCCGCTGGTGCCCAATATCAATCCCTGGTAAGTATGCAGATCAAGAGAATATTTAACAAAATATATTAAATTATTGTTAAACATTAGCGCGGTCGAGCCCAAAATTAAAATGGATGAAAATACAATCCAGAATGGATAATTTTGAGAAACAGATTTTGCTATCAATTTGAAATTAGCATTAATTTGATTGACAGGATCAAACGTTCTTTCTTTAACAAAATAAACAGTGATGGCTAGGATTAAAATAGCTATTGATCCAGAAATTAATCCTAAAAATAGAAAACCGGTACTTTCATTCCCAGAACCAAAAAATAATACAATAGGAAAACCAGCAGCAGATATAGAAAAAGTTCCAAAACTAGCAGCCAGCATCCTTGCTGTAGTTAGCTTGGTTCGTTCATCACTATCATCTGTTATCCGAGCTGTAAGAGAAGAGTAAGGAACGCTGACAATAGTAAAACAAGATCTATGAAAAATATTAACTAACAAAAGGAAGAGAAATAAAAATGTTCCCTCAAATGGAGGCACCCAAAATAACAGAACGAATGAGAGCGCCAATGGCACCGAACCAAATATTATGAATGGTCGATAGCTGCCCCACTTTGATCTTGTTCTCTCAGCAATAAATCCCATAAAAGGATCTGTAATGGCATCCCAGGTAATACCAATCGCATAAATCCAGCCAGCATAAAGAGGGCTAATACCAACTACATCGGTATAGAAATACAAGAGATAAAGACCTACTCCACTCCAGTAAAGACAAATTGCATAATCCCCTATACCGTAGGCTGCTCTGATTTTGTTAGAAATTGCCTTGGCCATCTACTTAAAATTTTCAATCGATAACTGCTATCATTATTGATTGTATTAGCTTGGGACAATAAAACCTAACTTATCAAAAAAAAGCATGGTCAAGGAATATAACAGCAATGAGGGTTTCGCAAGTAATGGTGACGTTAGGATCTTCTATAAAGACTATGGGCCTATTCATAACGAACCTATCCTATTAATTCATGGATTAGGTGCTCAGCTTGTTCACTGGCAACCTCATTTAATTAACTTTCTATCAGCTAATGGCTTTAGACCCATTGTCTTTGATAATAGAGATGTCGGCCTTTCCACAAGGTTTAAAGGTTCGCCTAAATTTATTCTGGATTACATCAAATATTTCTTAAGGCTGCCAATTACTTCTGAGTATAGGATTGATGACATGGCCCTAGATGCGCTTTGCTTGCTTGATCATCTCAAAATTGAAAAAGCTCATATTCTAAGTACATCCATGGGAGGTATGATTGCTCAAGTTTTAGCCTCTGATAATCCTAGCAGAGTTAATTCCTTAACTTTGATAGCATCAACTGCATCCACTCCTCATCCCTTAAATGCTCCCTCAAAGAACGTGAGAAAAGTAATGCTAGAAAGATCTCGGCACTCCAATCCAACCTTTGATGAGTTTTACCAAAGAGAGATTACCTTTGTAAAATTAATTGGTAGAAAAGATTTAGTTGTAGATACTCCAGAATTTAAACAATTAACCAAAGATAATTTTGAAAGAGCTAAAGATGGGTCAGGTTATGGAAGGCAATTATTAGCAATTTTGGCATCTAAAAATAGATTGCAAAAAGTTAAAAAAATAAAATCACCCACACTTATTATTCACGGGAAAGATGACCCGATGATACATCTAAGAAATGCTGTGAAAATGCAAATGCTTATACCTCATAGCAAATTAGAAATAATTGAGCATATGAGGCACTTAATTGATCCAGAAAGCCTTGATGAGATTGCAGGCCCTCTACTCAGGCATCTAAGAAAATATAGTTAAGCTGTTCTAATTTGGTTGGCTTTCTAGAGAATTTCTCTTTTCAGCTTCATTCCAGTCTTTAGGCAATGTCTTACTTACAATAATAAAGCTTAGAATAGAAAAAATAAAAATAAATGCAGTAACCGACATAGCGTATCGCATGGCATCTAATTCGTTATGATAGGAGGCAAACACATCAATAAGCCAACCTGCAAAAGTTGGACCTCCCCCGAGAGCGATCATATTCAAGATAAAGAAAAATAATGCTGTAGACATCGCCCTCATATGAATGGGAGCCAAAGTTTGTGCTATAGCAAAGCTTGGTCCCAGATAAATCCCTATTAAGAGCAAGAAAATTGTAGAAAATAATAAATTCATTTCTACCGTAGGTGCCCACCAAGACAAAACTCCAATAGGTAGACACAAAGCAATAGCTATAGCAGGAAGCCAACCATAAGCTCTTACATCCCTACTTCCCCATTTGTCAGCAAGTCGAGCTCCAAAAAATGCTCCGCCAGCATAAGTAGTACCATTAATTATTCCTAGCAAAATGACTAGGGTTTGGAAATCAAATGAGGGATCAAGAGTTACTAAAAATTTTGTTTGGAAACCTCCTTTAGCATAAGAGACAAAGGAACCAAAAGCGATACCAAAACACATTGCCCACCAAGTAGGTATTTTTAAGAGCGTTTTTAAAGACTCAAAAAATGGGGGTTTATCTAAAGATTTTTCATCGTTAGCTTCCATGGCCCCACGGACAGGTTCTTTTAAAACCAATTTAACAATTCCAGCCAAAACTATCCCCGTGACTCCAAGAAAAATAAATATCCTTCTCCAATCAACTTCATCACTGCTTGCACCCATGATTGCAGCAGTTGCAAAAAAAGCTGCCATAATTCCAAACGGAATACCCATGGAGTAGACACCAAGCGCACTAGCTCGCTCTTCTTTGGGGTACATGTCTGAGATAATGGAATGGGATGGAGGGCTTCCTCCTGCCTCACCAATACCAACTCCCATTCTGGCTAGCCCAATTTGAACGAAATTATTTGCTAAACCGGTTAAGGCTGTAAATCCACTCCAAGTAGCCAGCGCAATAGCTAAAATATTTACTCTGCTAAATCTGTCGGCAAGCCAAGCAATTGGAATAGCAGTTACGGTATAAAAAACTGCAAAAGCAAATCCGATAAGAAGTCCTAGTTGTGTATTAGTAAGATTGAGATCTTCTTGAATAAAAGGAGCAAGAATACCCATAATCTGTCGATCAATAAAATTAAAACCGTAAACAATGGTTAATAAAACTAGAGCGAAAGTTCTGTAATTTTTATTGTTCATCTATTAGCTCAAAATCAAATTTACTTACCCCACAATCTGGGCATACCCAATCATCTGGAATATCCTCCCAACGAGTACCTGGTGCAATCCCATCTTCAGGAATTCCAAATTCTTCATCAAAAATATATCCACAAATAACACACTCATACTTTCTAAAAATCATGATGAGCTCCTAAAATCAGTAACCGTTTCTCTAGAGTGTGGATGAAAATAAATCATTAAGCCAGCCAAAGCATAACCAAAAAATGGAACCAACATATATATGTTCCACAATACTGTTTTACTAAATTCAGAATTACTGGCACCTAGTGAGACCTCAAATCCAATAAAAGTTTCTAAGACGATATAAGGTATGGCAGCAGCTAAAGAAAAACCAACCTTAGCTATGGTTGTAACATAAGCATACACTGCTCCACTCTTACTGTAGCCACTTTTTTTCTCCTGCATTTCAGATACATCTCCAACCATAGCCATGATCAAGGGAGTAGCACCTGCAAAAGACAATCCATAGAAAAAGGTAAATGCAAACAATAAATAAACGCTGTATTGGGTGCCAATAACGTAAGGAGAAATAATCCATGCCAGCAAAATAATAATTGCTCCATAAGCAAGGCACGCGGATGCAGAAAAATGTTTGGATGTCCTTAAACTTAAACTTCTAAAATAAAAAAGGCCAACTGCTCCCATAATAAAGTAAAGCAAGGTTGCTCTCGCTGAGTATTCTGGCAATTCAAAAATAGTATTAAAGACAATAATTGATAAAGCTCCAAAAAGGCTTTGAGAAAATGCTAAGAATAAATTTGCGAATACCAACCTAGACAAAGCCTTATCAAACAGAACTGTTCTTATCATTTCTTTAACTGGGACCTTGGCTCTCTCAATTACTGCATCTTTCTTATCTGGCACCAGTATCAAAGCCGCTATAACAATAAAGGGAATAATAATGAGAGAAGTTATGCCAATGGATTGAATTTTTGCTTCAATGCTAGAGGTGTAAATTTCTATAATGGCAGGTAATGCAATGATGATGAGCATAGAGATAAGAGATACAAATTCTCTGGCAGTCAGCAAGCGAGTTCTTTCATCGTAAGATGGAGCAAGGACTACCGACCATGAAAGTTGAGTTACTACCAACAGAGTAAAGCCTAAATAAGCCAAGAATAGACTAAAAAAAAGATAAGTTGGTGTTGCCAAGGATTGATTGGGTAAATAGATCAGATAAATCGCAACCATTAGAAATGGGATAGAAATAGCAATCCAATGCTTATGTTTACCCCATTTAGAAGGATATTTATCAATCAAATAACCCATAAAAGGGTCAGTAATAACATCAAGCATCCGTCCAATAAAAAATATCAAACCTACAATAGAAAGCCCAAGTCCTAGATTATCTGCATAGAAAGGTAAGATATATACAACAATAGGCATTGCTGCAGCGGATGATGGAAATGTTAGGGAGACATAACTAATCTTTGAAAGTTTGGAAATGCTATCCATGGATGTCTAATAGGTATATATGATCTCAACAGATATCTTATACGGATTCTTTTGATTAAAATACCCTTGTGCGCCCGTAGCTCAGCTGGATAGAGTACCAGGCTACGAACCTGGGGGTCGGGAGTTCGAACCTCTCCGGGCGCGCCATTGAATTTATACATATGCAATCCACATCCAAGCTAGTGATGGTAAGACCAGATTATTTTGGTCCAAATATTCAAACAGCTGCCAGCAACGTATTTCAAAAAGATTCTGGAGATATCTCTAATTGCCTACTTGAATGGGAAGCCTTAAAAAACACTTTGATTTCTGAAGGAATCGAAGTAATAGAGTTTGAAGCCATAAAAAACGCACCCGATGCAATTTTTCCAAATTGGTTTACTACTTATAGCAACCAAACATTAGATTTATTTCCCATGGAGGCTCCTAACAGGCAACTTGAAAGAACTAACCCAAGCCTTAATCACCTCCTCCATGAATACAAGATTGAAATAGATTTTACAAAAATGGAATTAAAAGGCTTGGCTCTTGAGAGCACCAGCTCGTTAGTCTTAGATAGAATTAATAACATTGCTTACTGCTCAATTTCATCTCGGTCAAATCTTAACCTTGCTAGAGATTGGGCCATCAAAAAAGGGTTTGAATTAATAGCTTTCCATTCAAGCTATTTAAATAAACCCATCTACCATACCAATGTTGTTATGTGGATTGGAACTTCTATAGCAGGAATTTGTGAAGATGCTATTAATGATGATGATCTGATAATTATTAAAGAAACACTTCAACAAGATAAACAAATCCTCAACCTAACAATAGATCAGCTAGGTGCATATTGTGGAAATATGCTAGAAATTAAAAATAAAAAGGGTGAATTGCTGTTGTTAATGTCTCAATCTGCAAACCATGCCCTTACTGATAGACAGAAAGACGTCTTGCAAGAATTTTACACAAAATTAGTAATTGTCGACTTAGCAAATATTGAAAAGATAGGCGGAGGGTCTGCTAGATGCATGGTGCAAGAACTTTATTGAGCTCTGGATGCATCTCTTATCCCCTTAAACTCATTACCCTCATACCAATTAGGCCATGTTTGAGAGTTTGCTAGGCTAGATGAAATTGAAAAAATAGTTCCAATAGATTGTTCTAACCCCTCTAAGTCCCATGCAGGATCGTATTCATCACCAACAGCATGGTATCTATTAAGCCTATATTCTTCTTCCATTTGCAAGCCACCTAATCTACCTCCATTAACTAAGTCTGAACCCCCATCTGCATATAACATCGGTACACCCCTCTTAGCGAAACTAATATGATCGGACCTGTAGAAGTAGCCTTTTTCAGGATTAGGATCCGGATTGATATATCTCCCTTGCTCAGTAAGCTCTAGCTCCAACAAATCTTCGAGCTCAGAGGCACCATAGCCAATAACCACCATGTCATTAGTTTTACCAGTAGGCTGAATTCCATCAAAGTTAAAACCTGCAACAATATTATTTAATGGGATGGGAGGATATTCTGCAAAGTACTCAGATCCAAGCAATCCTGATTCCTCCAAAGTAACAAATAAGTAAATTACAGATCTTTCAGGCGGTTCTTGTGAGAATCTATAACCAAACTCTAATAATGATGACACCCCAGTGGCATTATCAACTGCGCCGTTCATAATTAAATCATCCCCAGGGTCGCCCTCTAAGGTTCCCAGATGATCCCAGTGGGCTGTAAAAAGAATGTACTCATCAGGATACTTTGTGCCTTTCTGCAGAGCTGCTAGATTATGTGAGGAAATATATTCCACCTCGTTATATATTTCAGTTGAGAAAGCCAAACCACGCATTGCAAATGGTTGAAATGTTTCCGATAAAGCAATTTCTTTAAGAGCAGAATAATTAAATCCTGTAAATTGAATAATCTCATTAAATACATCGTGGGGTATCCACCCCTCTAAGGTAGCTCGAGAGGCACCCATATCCTCTCTTAATAAATCTAATTGAGGTCCCTGCCAACTATTTTCCACAACATTCCAAGGATATGCTGCGGGGGCCTCTTCATGCAAGATAATAGCTGCAGCCGCTCCTTGTCTTGCCGCTTCCTCGAATTTGTAAGTCCATCTTCCATAATAAGTCATTGATCTGCCATTAAATAATCTTAAGTTTCCTGTTTCAAATCCAGGATCATTTATCAGCATTACAACCGTTTTCCCCCTAACATCAATGCCTTCGTAATCATTCCAATCGTATTCTGGAGCAACAATTCCATAGCCTACAAATACAATTTCGCTATCCCTTAATTTTTTATACTCAGTGGCATGTTTAGTCCAAAAGACCACTTCCTTCCCTGTTTCTAATTTGCGATCCTGGTTCCTAAAGGTAATGGTGGCGTAGGACTGATCTTTGAGTGTGATTTTAGAAGCGGGAACATTAAGAAAGAATGAATTTCCTGATACTGGATCTAATCCTAACTGAGACAACTGCTGAGCTATATAATTTTTAGCTAGCTGGGCGCCTACGGTTCCTGGCTCCCTACCTTCAAATTCATCCGAGGAAATTGTTTCTATCCAGTTTCTCAAACGCTGGTCTGCGCTATCTGCAAATGAAATGTCAGCTTTATTGCAACTAATTAACAATAAAGATGATATTAAAAATATGTGTCTCATTAACTTAACCTCGCTTAAGTAACATTTATGCTGAACTTTTAATATAATAATGCGTCCAAACCTTTGGAGGTACATTTCATGAAAAAAATCTCACTTAAAATTTTAAGTTTATCAGTTTTAGTTTCTTTGCCACTCATCGCAATTGAAAATGAAATCCCTGAAATAAATTACGATTCATTCACATTAGATAACGGTTTAACGGTAATTGTGCATGAGGATAGAAAGGTTCCCATGGTTGCAGTTAACGTTTGGTATCACGTGGGCTCAAAAAATGAAAAAGTTGGTAAAACAGGCTTTGCGCATCTATTTGAACACCTTATGTTTAATGGAACTGAAAACTACAACAGTGAGTATTTTGAACCTTTTGAAAAAATAGGTTCAACGGATCAAAACGGAACAACTAACAGTGATCGCACCAACTACTTTCAAAACGTTCCTACCAATGCACTTGATCTAGCCCTATGGATGGAATCTGACAGAATGGGTCATATCTTGGGTGTTATTGATGAAGAAAGATTAGACGAGCAACGCGGAGTTGTCCAAAATGAAAAAAGGCAAGGCGAGAATCGCCCTTATGGCAAGGCATTTATTACCATAGCCAAAGGTGCTTTCCCAGAGGGTCACCCCTACTCCTGGTCCACCATTGGTTATATGGAAGATCTAGATGCTGCTTCTATGGAAGATGTGCAAACTTGGTTTAAAACTTACTACGGACCTAATAATGCCGTCCTTGTATTAGCAGGAGATATTGATCTAGAAACAGCAAAAGAAAAAGTAACAGCTTATTTTGGAGATATACCAGCCGGCCCCACCCTTACCAAACCTGATACCTGGATTGCCAAAAGACTTGAGCCAAAGCGTGAAGTAATGACTGATAACGTTCCTCAGTCTAGGATCTATAAAGTTTGGAATGTTCCAGGCACCGATACTGATGAAGCAATATTCTTTGATTTAGCTGCATCGACTCTTACCGGAGGAAAGAATTCTCCCATGTATCAAAAATTAGTATATGAAAATCAGATTGCTACTTCTGTATCTGCTTTTTACTACGACAGAGAGATTGCAGGCCAATTTATTCTAGTTGCAGATGTTGCACCAGATTCAACTGTTGAGGCTGTTGAATCAATGATGGATGATGTCTTGCAAGAATTTTTAAATAAAGGTCCTGATAAAAAACTATTAGAAAACACTAAAACCCAAAATTATGCTGGCTTTGTCAGAGGCATACAGCGTATTGGTGGTTTTGGAGGTAAATCAGACATACTAGCAACCTGCCAAACTTATACTAAAAATCCTGGATGCTATAAAGATTATCTAGAGACATTAATGTCTGCCTCTGCAAAGGATATTAAAACTACCATGCAAACATGGGTCGATGATAACGCTTATGTCTTGACCATTTCACCAGAAAATAAATTTAGCACAGTGTCTACCAACATAGATCGCTCAACTGGTGTCCCCTATCCAGATGGAAAGGTTTCCTTTTCATTTCCAACGGTTGAGACAGCAACCCTAGACAACGGCTCAAAACTTGTATTGGCATCCAGACGAGATGTGCCGTTAGTAGAAATGAGTATTGTTTTTGATTATGGCTACTCACAAGAATCTGATAGTGAATTAGGTTATCTAAATTTTGCTATGGATATGCTAAATGAAGGAACCAAAAAGAATGATTCACTAAGTTGGTCATCTAAAGTAGATGCGCTTGGCTCAAACGTCGGATACGGATCGTCTTTGGATTCATCAAGCATTTCCCTCTCAAGCTTAAAAGATAACTTAAGCGCTACCCTTGACTTGGTCTTTGAGACTATTGAATCTCCAACATTCCCTCAAGCAGAAATTGATAGAATTCAAAAACAAGTTCTTGCTGGTATCAAGCAAGAAGAAAATCAACCCACAGCGGTAGCATTTAGAAATATCGGCAAAATTTTGTATGGCTCAGATCATCCATACGGTAAGCCACTAACAGGATCCGGAACTACTGAATCTATCTCAAACATTAGCAGAGATCAGTTAATCAAGTACTTTAAAAGTGCAATAAACCCCGCTCAAGCAACTTTTGTAGTGGTAGGCGATATTACTCTTGATGAAGCTGTGAGCTTATTGAATGAAAAAACTAAAAATTGGAAATCTACAACTGCTTCAGAAAAAGTGGAGCTTTTTGATGTTGCCCTTCCAGAAGAAAGGAAAATATATTTAATCAATAAGCCCAATGCTATCCAATCGTTCATACTTGCTGGTCAATTGTTACCACCTACTGGTACCAAAGATGAAATTCTAATTGATTATATGAACTACCCCATTGGTGGAAGCTTTACCTCAAGAATTAATATGAATCTTAGAGAAGATAAAAGCTGGTCCTATGGTGTTAGAACGAGACTAGGTGATGCCAAAGGTCAGCGCTCATTATTAGTTTCTGCGCCGGTTCAGACTGATAAAACCATACCTTCAATTCAAGAATTGATTAGAGAATATGATGAATATCTATCTACCAATCCAGTAACAGCAGATGAATTAGCTAAAGCAAAAGCTTCCAGAACCTTAAGACTTCCAGGTCAATTTGAAACTCTAGGAGCATTATTGGGTGGAGTTAGAGATATTGCACAATACTCTAGAGATACTTCCTACTTAGATGATTTATCTGATTTACTAAGTCAACCAACCCTTGATGAGGTAAGACAAACCACCAGTAACTATGTTAAACCAAACCAGTGGACGTGGCTCATTGTTGGAGATCTAAGTAAGATTGAGCAAGGAATTAGAGACCTTGGCATTGGTGAAGTTATTGTCATAGACGTATAGGAATATTTGTGGCCCTTTCAATATCAAATGAAGTTGTAAAAACGGTAATCAATAAACCTGCTTATGACTTAGCTTTTTCACATAAGATCTCGCGATCGATGGTGGATATTGATTTATTTACTGAGGGCCACCCTTTTCATCTGTACGATGAATGTCGAGAAAATGCCCCCGTACTTTTTCATGACAGTGCTGAATACGATGTAGATCCTGGATTCTGGTCTTTGACGAGATACGAAGATATTCAGTACGTTTCCATGAATCCCAAGATATTTTCTTCGCAACTTTGTACAGGCACATTAATGACTTTAGGCGAGGAAGAAAGACGTCATCCAAAATTATGGAGATCTTCTATTGATCATATGCTTAACCTAGATGGAGACCTGCATATCAATCTAAGAAGAGAGCATATGCCTTTCTTTAAACCTGGATACGTTGAAGAACTGCATAAAAAAGTAAAAGTTAAAGTAACTGAATTGCTGGATGTGATAGCTCCAATGGGTTCTTGCAACTTGGTTCATCACTTCTCTCAACAGCTCCCCATCTTTACATTATCTGAAATTTTAGGGATTCCAGAATCCGATAGACAAAAACTTGTATCCTGGATGGAGTTCTTAGAGCTTGCGCAGCATTTTCAAGTTGAATCTTATCGAAAAGAACTAGCAGGAGAAACTGCTGCTACTCCTGATGAAAACATGATTGCAATGTTTAATGCTATGGTCGATGAAATGTTCGAATATGGCAGAGATATTTTAATCAAGAAAAGACAAAACCCGGATAATGACTTGTTGTCTGCTATCGCCAATGCAGAACTTCAAGGAGAAAAATTAAGCGATGAGTTTTTAGACGGCTCATGGTTGCTGATCATTTTTGCTGGCAATGACACTACTAGGAATACATTGAGTGGAGCCATTAAATTACTCACTGAATTCCCTAGTCAAAAAGAAAAATTACTAGCAAACATGGATTTATTGCCGAATTTTGTTCAAGAATCTATTCGTATGATTTCTCCTGTGATTCATATGAGAAGGACTACCACCCAAGAAGCAACCATTGGTGAACAGCAAATTGGACCTGGAGAAAAAATTATCATGTGGTATGGAGCTGCTAATAGAGATCCTCAAGTATTCAAGAATCCAAATGAGTTTGATATTGAAAGAATCAATGCAGATAAGCATCTTGCTTTTGGAATTGGTAGACATACTTGTTTAGGAAAACCTATTGCTTTAATGCAATTACAAGAAGCATACTCACAAATTCTTTCTCGTTTCCCAGATATGAGGTACAAGGGTGAATGGAAAGTTGCTCCAAATAATTTTGTACATGCCATCCAGGAGATGCCTGTCACATTCACTGCTGAGTAGTTAATTTAAATCCAAAGCAAATTTTTGCAGAATTTCTAACTCTACCATCTCTAAAATTTGTTGGTGAGAATCACGCAGAAAGATCTTTGGAGCCCTGCCGTGTTCGTAAGCCTCAACCCAACGCATTGCACACAAACACCATCTGTCCCCTTCTTTGAGACCAGGAAAACTAAACTCTGGCATTGGCGTTGATAAATCGTTACCCTGCGCTCTTGAGAAGTCTAAAAACTCATCTGTCATAAGAGCACACACTGTATGCAAACCTCTATCAATAGGATGATGTTTACAAAATCCATCCCTAGTAAAACCGGTGATAGGGTTATCGCAACACAACTCTAGCGGTTCGCCAAAAACATTTAATTGTTCCATAAATCTATTATAGATATTTTTCTATTTGAATTTATGTTTTGAAGCCCATATATAAGAGTTATGAATTTAATGAAATTCACAGAGTCATCGAGAAATTGTGTAATGAAGGCGCAAGGTTATGCTGTGGATAATAATAATCAACTGATTGCACCGGTTCATCTGTTAAGAGCAATTTTGGATGAATCTATCGCGACTGATTTATTAATTGCTTTTCAGCAGAATGTCCAAGCTTTTATCCAAAGTTCTGATAAAGCCATCGATGATCTTCCTGAAGTTAAGACACCACAAGGTCAAGGTATCGATACAGGAACTCTTAAAATATTCCAAGAGGCAGAAAAAAAATTATCTGATTTTAATGATCAGTTTGTAGCTATCGATAATTTATTAGTTCAATGTCTATCTTCTAATGATGGCGGTATTCAAAAAATAGTAAAAGAGCACAGCTTAGATACTAATGAATTTAGAAAGTTTGTAATTCAAAAAAGAAATGGGCAAAAAGTTGATTCTGAAACAGGTGAAAATACTTTAGGAGCACTTGATAAATTTACCATCAATATTACTGATCTTGCTAAAGAAGGGAAGCTTGATCCAGTCATTGGTCGTAACGAAGAAATCAGACGCTCTATCCAGGTACTATCTAGAAGAACAAAAAATAATCCCGTCCTGATAGGAGATCCTGGTGTTGGTAAAACTGCAATCATCGAAGGTATTGCTCAGCGCATAGTAAACAATGACGTGCCAGAGGGTATTAAAAACAAAATTATTCTCTCCCTTGATATGGCTGCCCTCCTTGCGGGCTCCAAGTACCGCGGGGAGTTTGAAGAACGTCTCAAGTCAGTACTTGATCAAATAAAAGCTAAAAATGGAGAAATTATCCTTTTCTTAGATGAATTACATACCTTAGTTGGGGCTGGAAAAACCGATGGCGCCATGGATGCCTCCAATATGTTGAAACCTGCACTTGCAAGAGGTGAGTTACATATGATCGGTGCAACCACTCTAGATGAATACCGTCAATACATAGAGAAAGATGCTGCCCTAGCTAGAAGATATCAAACAGTCCTGATAGAAGAGCCCTCCGTTGATGACGCTATAGCCATACTCAGAGGACTCAAAGAAAAATATGAAGTTCATCACGGCGTAAGAATTTCAGACAATGCGGTCTTGAGCGCTGTAAAACTGTCTTCAAGATACATTAATAATAGGTTTCTACCTGATAAAGCCATTGATTTAATTGATGAAGCGGCCTCCTCAATCAGAATGCAAGCAGATAGCAAGCCAGAAGAGTTGGAATCTATTGATAGAAAAATTGGGCAGTTAAAAATTGAAAAAGAAGCCCTCCTTAAGGAAGATGATAAAAAATCTAAAAAGCGACTTGCTGAAATCGATGAACAACTTACAACCTTAGAATCAAACTCATCGGATCTAACAAGTAAATGGTTAAGTCAAAAAGAAAAACTTCACTCTATTCAATCAATCAGAGAATCATTGGATAGGGTAAAACTTGAGCTAGAAATTGCAGAAAGAAATCAAGATTGGACAAAAGCTGGTGAATTAAAATACGGAAAAATTCCTGAGCTAGAAGATCTTATAAGGAGCTCTGATGAAGCTAGCAGCGAGGGCTTGCTAGAGGAGGAAGTAACTGAAAAGGAAATTGCTCAAGTAGTTCATAGATGGACAGGTATCCCTGTAAGCAATATCTTGGAAGAAGAAAGGAGTAGGCTTCTAAAAATTGAAGAGTACTTAGAAAAGAAAGTTGTGGGACAGAAAAATGCTCTGCAGTCTGTTTCCAATGCAATTAGAAGATCTAGGGCTGGCCTTAGCGATGAAAGTAGACCTATTGGCTCTTTTGTATTCTTGGGACCTACAGGCGTTGGTAAAACCGAACTTACCAAAGCTTTAGCAGAATATTTATTTAATGATCGGAATGCGATGATAAGACTGGATATGTCTGAGTATATGGAGAAACACTCAATTTCAAGAATGATTGGGTCCCCTCCTGGCTATGTAGGTTACGAGCAAGGAGGAGCATTAACAGAATCTGTTAGACGAAAACCGTATCAAATCATTTTACTAGATGAAATTGAAAAGGCTCACCCCGATGTTTATAACGTTTTATTGCAACTGCTAGATGATGGCAGGCTTACTGATGGACAAGGAAGAACGGTTGATTTCACCAATACTGTATTAATAATGACCTCAAATCTAGGATCTCAACTATATCCAGAGGGCAAAGCGATTGATAAAGCTACCGAAGATAAAATCATGGAAGAGGTTAATGGATTCTTTAAACCAGAATTTCTTAATCGCCTAGACGATGTACTCATTTTTAATGCCCTTACCGAAGAACATATCAATGATATTCTTACCATTCAACTTGATAAGCTAATTGCAAATTTAGAAGCGCAAGAAATTAAAATTTCATTTGATGACAAGGCTTCCGGTTGGTTGGCAAAAAAAGGTTTTGATAAAAAATTTGGTGCCAGACCTATAAAAAGAACCATAGAAAAGTATGTGCAAAATCCTTTAGCTGAACTAATTATTTCAGGTGAATTAGAAAATAAAAAAGAAGTTAGGATTACTGCTAATGATTTTGGGATAGAGTTACAACATTAATCTAATACGTACACCCTTCCTGGGATAGCAATCTCAAAATCTAAATCGCCACGCTTAGCTTCAATTTGAATTTTTGGATCTAAGACTGGTTCATCACTTAAAATAAATGTTCCCCAATGCATTCCAAAACTTTTCTTAGCACCCATATCGATAGAGATTTGGAGTGCTTCCTCTGGATTAACGTGAGAAATCTTCATGAAATCTCTTGGCGCATAAGCTCCTATGGGGATAAATGCGTAATCAATGGGATTAAATTTTTCTTTGATATCTTTAAAGAGATCAGCATACCCAGTATCGCCGGCATGAAATATTGTTAATGATTGATTGGTTGAAACCCATCCACCCCATAAACTTTCATTAGTATCCCAAGGAGTTCTGGCTGACCAATGTTGCACCGGAACAAAGTGAAAATCTGAATTATTAATTTTTATGGATTCCCACCATTCAAATTCTTTTACGTTCTTAATGCCATGTTTATGTAAAAGTTTTTTATCTCCCTTAGGGACTAAAAATATACTATCAGGCTGTAACTTATGAATAGCCTTAAGAGAAGGTATATCCAAATGATCGTAATGGTTGTGACTAATTGCAACGATATCAATCTTTGGAAGATCTGAAATTTCCATAGCTGGATCAATCAATCGCTTAGGTCCAGCAAAAGAAACAGGGGAAGCATATTTTGAGAACATTGGATCAAACAAAATTGTAGTATCTCCATTATTCACAAGGAATGTAGAGTGACCAATCCATATTGAGTAAGCAGATTCGCTTGAAAAATCAAAATTTTTCCATTCCTTTGATATGTCAATGGCAACTCGATCAGGTTCTGTTCTGGTAAACCTCCATTTAAAAAATTCCAATCTAGATTTTTTAATCATAGTAACCTCTGTTTTTTCATAACTATTAATAAGGTTTTCATCTGCAACACTATTGCAACCAAGCAACAAAACGACTGAAAACATCACTAAAAAGGATATTTTGTGCATAGTATTCTTCGTGAAGATAATCTCTTTAATTAAGGTTATATCAAGGAATATAGTGAATTGGAGATGTCCAAGCTCTTTCTTGAATAGTTTTTGCTATATCTATTCTTGGTTCCACTCCTGCTCTGAGAGCATCCCATGTTGACCATCTACACGTAGGATTTTCTAATACTCTGACATAATAAAAAGCTCTCTGTTCAGGATCAAATTCAGGATCTTCCCAAAAAGACATAATCTCATTGTCACCTTTATCTTGAGAGAATGAACAATCTGCTAGATTGACCATTGCCTTATTATCCGGACATCTATTGGTTACAGGATCAACTTCAAGCCCATCAGAACAAGCAACATCAAATACCTTTTCATAAGTTTGGCCATTAGCAATCCAACCCTTAATAATCTGAATTCGTTGCAAGGGAGCTGAATCGCTATCTCGCATAGCCCATACAAAGAAATTTAAATTCTTATTCTGACTAAGCTGATCTACATCAGATCCCATAGAAAAGCCATTACTGTAAAGGTACTCAATAAGATCAGGGGCACTTGCTTTTGAAGTATCTAAATCAAATCCAGCAAAAAATCTCACTAACATTCTGGGACCAGAAGTTGCAAAGGCCTCTTTTCTTCTAAAAGCACTAAAAATTGAATCACGAGTATTCTCTTCAGCCCATACTCCTGTCAGGCCTGATGCTCCCCATGTTATAGAAGCTGCTTGAAAGTATTTTTCACCCCCAATATCCACCAAAGCTTCTTGATGATTAAGCAACTCTCCTGTAACAGGAATAGATCCCCTGAGTTCGGCTGTACTATCCAGCAAACCTACTTTTGAAAAGAAATTATATTCTTCTAAAGATGCGGCAGCAGTATGGGTATCACTGGAACCCATAATCCCAAATTTATATGGATTGGCTCCAATTTTATTTTCTAAGACTAGTCCATTCATGAGAGCTTCTCTGACATAGCTCCCTGGAACCTTAGATACATCCATAGTAGCAACTTTGTAAGGCATAATTTCAAAGTCAGCCCACTCATCATTCATTGAAAGTGATGGATGGGTATCGGATGTACCCTTTACTTGGGTAATCTCAACCAGAGGCTCATTCCTCATTCTTTGTTGAGCATAGTTAATATCTATAGGCTTATCGTTCCATTGAACCATTTCAAACATAGCCCCATCAGAACCGTTTGAATTATGAGGTATAGCTATTGAATCAATCCCATGATCTCTTAAGTTATCCATCCAATCCCAAAGCTTCTCAGGGTTTGTAGAATTAGCTCTTGAAAATGGAAGTGCTGGATACTTATCTCCACCGCCTTGGAAAATAACGTTTCTATGTAAATTACCCATATTTGGAGTTGAGGTGGTGTATTCATATCCAACAAAAGTAGTAAATTTACCCGGTTGGTTATGTCTATCTGCTGCTTCAATAGTATCAGCCCAAGCGCTTCGTGAGATTCTATCCATATATGCCCTATCCAGGCTTCCTGATGCAGAGGCTAAAGTTGCATCGGTTAAGAACCCTGCAAATGCTGAACGCCTTTGGGTGAAGCTTCCTAAATTAAGGTTCTCACTTACATTAATATCTCTCACGGATGAGCTGGCATCATTGTTATAAAATTCTGTGCCTGGAGTTGCAGCCTCACGCACTAAACCTAAAAACATTCCATGATCAGTAACTCCGTAAAAATCTAATGGCTTATTAAGACTTACATCAAAGCCGGCAGGATGTTTAATGGGCATGCCCTTGGCAAATTCATAGGCATTATCTGGGGATGCTAGCGTTCCAAATACATAAGCATCAAAGGAATATCTGGTATGGACATGGAGATCACCAAATAGAGGTTTTCTTTTTGCTGCTTCCGTGGATTTTGCTTGATAATGAGCTTTATTTATCTGAGAGTCCCATGGAATGTCAGGAATATTTCTAAGGGCTTCTCTTGCTTCAGCAACATCAATTAAATCTCTGACAACATCTTCTTGCTCTTCAGAATTATGAGCTTGAGAGCAAGCAGTAAGCAAAAACATTGAAAAAAGATATGCAGGCAGTTTGTTCATAATTCCCCCAAAAAAATTATTATAGTCGCTTCAATTTAAAAATTCAGTTATAGAAAGGATTTCAGGTAATCTTTAAATAAGCCTATGCTGGATGTGAAACCCTTATATGCAATCATTTCTTCAGAGAGGCCTTCTAGAGCTAAGTAAAAGTTTTGCACTAACGATTTGTTTTCGGTGATTTCTTTTATTTGGTAATTCCTTACTTTTATAGAAAATAAAATTAAATTTGAGTTCTCTGGTTTATAAAGCGTCTGTCGCTCAATTCTTATACTGATGGATTCAATATCTTCTTTGGATCGAATATTAATTCCCTTAGCTTGCTTGATCTGAGAGGGCTGAAATAAGTCCTCACTGCCATATATTGACCAGTTATGTCTCTCAAATGGAATGCAGATTGGTAACTTAGTTAATATTTTATTGAGTCTTTCTGCAAGGAGTGAATCGTAATGCGGGACTGGAGAATGAATATTATTTATATCAAGAAACTGTTTGCTCTTTAGATCCCAACCAGAGGGAGAAAATACAGCCCCTGCAATCATTTTGAAAGAATCTTCCTCAGGTCTAAGAATTACTAGATCATCTTCTACAAGTAAAGAAAATACTAAGAGCGCATTATCAAAGTTGATGCACTTAATTCCAGTCTCTCGAAGTGATAAATGTAATCTTTCTCGTAATCCTGATTCTTGTTCAATGAGATCGCTCTGCAATAATTGAGCAAGGTCAAAAATATCTTGCTTACAATCTTCCGATACAAAATAAACATCTTGGATGTTCTCCCGTATAAGACGATGCTTATTTTGAATATAAATTGAATCAAAGCTATTTAACGATAACCAATCTTTTTTATCGATTGGGCGCAAACCTATCTCAAAAGGATTAAATTTATCTAATGGGAAATTCACCTTTCTAATTTGTATGTTTCTAAGGCTTGTTTAATAAGTGGCGAGAGTAAATATAATCCTAAGAGGTTTGGAATTGCCACAACAAAAATTAAAGCATCAGAAAGCTTAAGAATAGAACCTAAATTAACCATGCAACCAATCGCAACAAAGATACAAAATATTATCTTAAAAAAAGATTCTGCATAAAAAGACTCGCCAACTAGGTAGGTCCAACCTTTTAAACCATAATAAGACCAAGCAATCATGGTTGAAAAAGCAAATAAAATTGCAATGAAAGACAGCGGTCCTGCACTCCAAGAAATGGTTGAGGAAAATGCCTTTGAAGTTAATTGAATTCCTTGAAGACCTTGAGAAGCAATATCTGGAGAGTAAATGGTTGTTATGATAACAAGGCCTGTCATCGTGCAAATAATGACAGTATCTATAAAAGGCTCCATTAGACCAATAAACCCTGCTTTAATGGGGTTGTCAGTTTTCATAGTAGAGTGTGCAATAGCTGCTGAACCAATGCCTGCTTCATTTGAGAACGCTGCCCTCTGAAAGCCAAGAATCATGACTCCTATTACTCCACCAGCCATTGAAGTAGGCGAAAACGCTTGGGATAAAATGGCTGAAAATGCCCAGGGAATTTTGTCAAAATTTATTCCAAGTACTATCAAACTTCCTATTACATAAAAGATGGTCATGAAAGGTACAAGTTTTGAAGTCACTTTAGCAATACTTTGAATTCCTCCAAGGATTACCAAGCCCACAAGAGCTGCTAATAAACCTCCAAATAGCCAACCCTTGTCAGCAAAAAAACTTTTCTCTCCCCCACTGATAAATAAGAATTGCTCAAAAGCTTGATTGGATTGAAACATGTTTCCAATACCCAAACATCCGATAACAATTCCAAGAGCATAAAAAGTGCCTAAAAACTTTCCAAATTTTGCATAGCCCATACTGCCAATACCTTTTTCTAAGTAATACATTGGACCACCAGATACACTTCCATCCGGATTAATATTACGAAACATTACGCCTGCAACGCTCTCTACAAACTTAGTTGTCATTCCAACAAAACCAGCAACAATTAACCAAAAAATAGCGCCAGGCCCACCAAGCGAGATAACTATGGCCACGCCTCCTATATTACCTATACCCACGGTGCCAGAAACCGCAGTAGCTAAAGCTTGAAAATAAGAAAGTTCTCCAGAGGAACCAGATTCAGGATGCTTTCCTCTTAAGAGCTCATAAGCATGCTTAAAACCAGTAATATTTATGAATCTAAGATAAATGGTAAAAAATACTCCTGCAGCAATTAACCAAACCACTATTAGCGGAAAAGAATTGCCCCCAAGGGTTAATTCAAAAAAAATGATATTTGATACAAGGTCTGCAGCAGGCCCAACGATTGTGTCTACATATTGATCGAAAGATTGAGCAGATATTTGAGAGCTCATAATCAAAGGAATTAGCAAATAAAATTGATTGATTATTTTTGACGTCATAAGGTTAGCTTTGATTCATAATAATGGATATAAATACTAATTCCAGTTTAAACATAATATGAATGTTGCAATCTTAAATTGCGATCAAATCAAACCTGAGTTTGAGCAGGCTTACGGGCAATATCCTAAGATGTTTAAAACTCTCTTTAATAAGATAGATCAGGAAATTATTTTTTCTGAATTTGATGTAATGCATGGAGAGTATCCTCAAGATCTTAATAGCATCGACCTTTTCATTATCACAGGAAGCAGAGCCGATGCTTATGCTGACATACCTTGGATTAATGATCTCAAAGCATTTATCAATAAACTTAATGCAGAGAAAAAGAACCTCTTCGGAGTTTGTTTTGGTCACCAGATAATCGCTCAAGCACTAGGTGGGAAAGTTGCGAAAGCTGAATCTGGTTGGCATGTGGGTGTTGATCAGCTTGTGCTTTTAGATGATTCGTTAATGGGTCAAACAACTCTGGATTTAATCTTCAGTCATCAAGATCAAGTAATAGAAATGCCGCCTACCGCAAAGCTGATAGGGACATGTGGAAGCAATTGTCCTAATGCAGCTTTTACCATCGGAAAGCACATTGTTGCCTTGCAGGGACATATAGAGTTCAGTAAATCTTTTGCTAAAGATCTCCTTGAAATGAGAAAAGAGATTTTAGGCAATGAGAAATATTCAAGAGCAATGAATAGTCTTGTAAAAGATACCGACGAAGTATTGCTTACCCAAGCAGTGGTTAATTTTTTAAGTTAAAAGGGAATATCTCCATCCACAGTGATTCGTTCCATTTTCCTGTGCGCAGGAAAGTAATCGTTTATGGGTTTGTGTTGCGTGCAGCGATTGTCCCATATAGCGATTGAATTTGGCCCCCATGAAAATCTACAAGTAAATTCAGGAGTTATCACGTACTCGTATAAAAATTTAAGAATAGCCTTGCTCTCTTGCTTAGTTAAACCCACTATCTTGGTTGTAAACAAAGGGTTAACAAAGATAGCTTTTTTACCATTCTCAGGATGAGTTCTTACTACAGGGTGATGAACTGGAGGGTTATTATTAATAGCTTCTTGAAGCCTTTCACGTCCCCCTGGTTGCGCAAGAGATTCTTGGAAACCATGACAAAAATCATGCTCTGCTTGGAGTCCATCTAGAAAATTCTTCATAGATTCTGAGAGACTCTCATAAGCTTTGGTCATACTGGCCCACATAGTATCCCCACCTTTAGGAGGACAAATTCGAGATCTTAAGATGGAACAAAGTGGTGGATTCTTCTTAAAGGTCATGTCAGTGTGCCATTCCTCGATAAGGGTTGGTTTTTCTGGAGTGCTCTCAAGAATAGTGATCTCAGGATAACCATCGGGACTCTCATAGGCTGGATGGGTTTGCGCAGGACCAAAAAAGTCAGCAATTTTTTTATGAGTATCCCAAGAAATATCCTGATCCCTAAAAAAGATAACTTCATGCTCGTTTAAGTATCCTTTGATATCAGTGAGCATGCTCTCAGAAAGATCATTTTCTAAGTTCATTCCTAGAATCTCAGCTCCCAACGATCCAGATAGTTTTTTTACACCTTCCATAACCATATTTTATGCAAATTTTAAATTTTGGATACTTTTTTTATTGTTCTATTGTTTTACTACAATAAAACAGATAATATGCGCAGATGAATTTATTTGAAGCCCTTACAAAAATAGAAAATAGCAAGCAATGCAAGTCAGTATTAAAAGATTTATGCACTCCTAAAGAGGTGCTAGCTCTAGAAGAACGATGGGAAGTTGCAAAATTATTGTATACAAAAAAATATACCTACAGAGAAATTGCCCAAATGGTTGGAGCATCTACTACCACTGTTACCAGGGTAGCTAGGTTTATGTTCAATGAAAAAAATAAGGGCTACACAAGCCTATTAAAATAATGGAAACATCTAGAATCAAGATTGCTCTTCAAAGCAAAGGCCGTTTAGCCTCTCAATCTAAAGATATTCTCGCAAAAGCCGGTTTTAAATTTAGAGAACGAAGCAATGCCCTCACGATTCGTTCTTCCAATTATCCTTTGGATCTTTTATTGGTTAGAGACGATGATATTCCAAACTTAGTTAATCAAGGTATTGCGGACTTGGGGATTATTGGAGCCAATGTATTAAAAGAACAGCAGCTTTCAAAACCATTAGCACAAATAGAAACTATTAAAAATCTAGGATTCTCTAAATGTAGGTTATCTATAGCTGTTAGAAAAGATCAGGAAATCAGTGATATAAATAACACCAAAATAGCTACCTCTTACCCTGCGATCTTGAATGAATACTTAAGCGACAACAACATAGATGCTGAAATCATTAATATTCATGGTTCAGTAGAGCTAACCCCATTTATTGGTATTGCAGATCTTATCTTTGATTTGGTATCAACTGGAGCTACTTTAGAATCTAATAACCTTAAAGAATTTAAGACTGTTATGAGCTCTGAGGCTGTTCTCATTGGAAATCCTCAAGCTGATGAAAGCAAGACCAAATCAATTACTCGCTTGGTTTCAAGAATTACCTCAGTCATAGAGGCAGATGAGAGCAAATACGTAATGTTTAATGCCTTAGAAAAAGATGCTGGCAAACTTATTGAGCTGCTCCCAGGGGTCGAATCACCAACTGTTATTCCACTAGCAGATAAAAATAAAGTAGCCATTCATGCAGTTTGTAAAGAAACAGTTTTTTGGGAAACTATAGAGACGCTTAAAGAAAATGGCGCCTCCTCACTTTTAGTGCTTCCAATTGAAAAGTGGGTGAGTTGATGGAAATTACCACTTTAAAAAACTTTGATTGGAAAAAATCTAGAGATAAAAAAAATGTTCTTAAAACGGTAGCTCTTTTTAATAAATGGTTAAAAGAAGATGATAAAAGGGGTCTTAAGAGAATCAATGAAAAGCTTAAGATTAAAAATCTAAGATCTCTTAAATGCACTCCCCAGGATTTTAAAGATATTCAAAATGCACTATCTGATAAACAGAAAATTGCAATCTATGAAGCCATCAAAAATATTACCTACGTATCAAAAAATAACTTCTCAGCATTAGTAAAACCAGTAGAGCCATTATCGGGTATTCAGATTTGGGAAAGAAAAGTTCCTATTGAGAGCGTAGGATTATATGTCCCCGGAGGAAGCGCTCCATTGGTTTCCTCATTGATCATGCAGGCAGTGCCTGCATTAATTGCAGGGTGCAACCATATCGTTATTTGCACTCCCCCTTTAGCAAACGGTAAAGTGCATCCTGCTATTTTGTGGACAGCTAAACAACTCGGGATTAAAGAAATATTTAAAATTGGTGGCGCTCAAGCAATTCTTGCAATGGCAAACGGATATTTAGGAATTCCAAAAGTTAATAAAATATTTGGGCCTGGTAATGCCTATGTTGCTGCTGCTAAATCCTATGTTGCTGATACTACTGCCATCGATATGCAAGCAGGACCCAGCGAAGTAATGGTTGTAACTAATAAGATCAAGAATGTTGATTTGGCAGCATCAGATATCCTATCTCAGCTTGAACATGGAGAAGATAGTAAAGCTTGTGCAATCTCAAGTTCCAAACAAGTTTTGGAAAAGATTAGAGACCTAATTAATGAGAAAGCAAAATCTTTACCACGCTCTGCAGTTGTAAAAAAATCCATGCCAAACATTGCATTAATTAAAGCTAAATCTAAGAAAGAGATTCTAGAGATTATTAATACCTATGCTCCTGAGCATTTAGTTCTTTTAGACGAGGACTATGTAACTTATATAAATGATATTAATAACGCTGGCTCAGTTTTTTGCGGACCCCTATCTCCAGTTGCATTTGGTGATTATGCTTCTGGTTCTAATCATGTATTGCCAACAGATGGTTGGGCTAAATCTATGTCGGGTTTAAACGTAGATGCTTTCATGAAAAAAATCAGTTATCAATCTGCTAACTCTAATGGATTTAATGCTCTAGCAGACTCAGTAATTACCTTAAGTAATTTAGAGGGCTTAGAGGCTCATAAGCGCTCTGTAGAAGATCGTATCGGTACTGAGAACATAAGCTCAGATAATGGCTTTGTAATCAGAGAAACTAAAGAAACATCTATCTATTGCACCATTAATGCAAATGGCTCTGGATTATATGAAATCGATACCGGCATCAACTTCTTAGATCATATGCTCGAGCAACTTGCCAGAAATGCATCTTTCGATATTTATCTAAAATGCAAAGGTGATGTTGCAATCGATACTCACCATACTATTGAAGATGTCGCAATTGTATTAGGGCAGGCTCTTAATAAAAGTCTTGGTAATCGAGATGGAATCTCAAGATACGCCGATGTTTCTCTGGTAATGGATGAATGCAAAGCAAATGCAGCCATAGATCTATGCTCAAGAACAAATCTAATACTAAAGCTGCCTAAAATGCTTCCTTATGTAGGAGATTTCCCAACAGAAATGTTGTCACATTTCGTAGATACTTTTGTAAAAAATGCTCAATTTACCTGTCATATCAAACTTACTGGATCTAACACTCACCATATTATTGAAACTACTTTTAAGGTGCTTGGACAAGCTTTGAAACAATCCACTATCCCTTCTACTATTTCTACTTCTACCAAAGGGATCCTATGATTGGAATTGTGGATACTGGAGGAGCCAACCTTCAGTCTATTAAATATTCTCTATCAAGAATTGGGGAAGAATATAAATTAAGTACCCAGTGGTCTGACTTTGATGATTGCGAAAAGCTTCTGCTACCGGGCGTTGGAGCTGCTAAAAATGTCATGGAAAACTTAAAAGAACGTGACTTACTTCAGCCGCTGCTTGCAGAATCAACCAAATCCATTATTGGTATTTGTGTGGGTATGCAAATTCTTTTTAATTATTCAGAAGAAGAAGATACAGAATGTTTGGGATTGATACCTGGAGAAGTAAAGAAATTTAAGGATTCAAGTCTAACGGTTCCCCATATGGGATGGAATCAAGTTTCAATGAACAAAGAGTTTGATGATTACTCTGGCTATTATTATTTTGCTAATAGTTATTATGTCGAAAGTACAGAAGATATAACCATAGGCCATTCAGCATATGGAAATAAATTTAGCGCCTTTGTGCGTTATAAAAATTATTACGGGATTCAGTTTCATCCGGAAAAATCATCGCTGTTAGGAATGAAATTTTTAAAAAACTTGTTACGTTTGTGAAAATATTGCCTGCAATTGATATTAAGGATGGAGTTTGCGTCAGACTTACTCAGGGTAATTTTGATAATGTTACTAAATATAATAATGATCCAACCTCACAGGCACAGTTATTCTTAGATCATGGGTTTCTGAACTTACATGTAGTTGACCTAGACGGAGCTAAGGATGGTCAAAGAAAGAATATTTCGCAGCTGAATAAAATTTTATCGCTTCGTGAGTTATCCATTCAATTTGGTGGAGGCGTCAGAACACTAGATGAAGTTAGGAATTTACTTAAGTTAGGTATTAACAGAGTAATCATAGGAACCTCTGCGGTTACAAATTTTGAGTTCACCGAGACAATTCTTAAGAGCATTGATTTAAATTCTATTACTTTTGCACTCGACTTTAAGGTAATTGATGGCTCTCCCCTCCTTGCATCCCATGGGTGGCAACAATTAAGCCAAATTAATTTATTTGATTTCATAGAAAAATTTAAGCCAAGGAATGTACTGGCAACAGATATAGACAAAGATGGTCTATTGCAAGGCCCAAGTATAGATGTTTATAAAGAAATCAAATCATTTTTTCCTGCAATAAATTTGATTGGATCTGGAGGCATATCTTCTATTGCAGATATTAAAGCCCTTGGTGAAATTGGTATTGAAGAAGTAATAGTTGGTAAAGCTATCTATGACAAAAAGATTACCCTTGAGGAATTGGCTACATGTTAACCAAAAGAATTATTCCATGCCTAGATGTTAAAGATGGCATGGTGGTTAAAGGAATACAATTTAAAAACCATAAAGTCATGGGGAACCCAATTGATCTAGCTGCCCAATACTCATCTGATAATGCTGATGAACTTGTTTTCTATGACATTACTGCCAGCGCAGACAATACAGCAGTGCAATCAAAATGGATTAATGATATTGCTGCTGCCATCAACATCCCTTTCTGCGTAGCAGGAGGTATCAACAATATTGGAATTGCTGAAAATATCTTGGCATCTGGCGCTGATAAAATCTCTATTAATACCCCAGCGATTGAAAACCCAAATTTGATAACAGAATTTGCCAAACGCTTTGGATCCCAGTGCGTAGTGGTTGGGATTGATAGCTTTTTTAATGGTAAGGAGTATGAAGTTTATGCAAAGACTGGTAAAGAAGAAAGTGCATATCAAACCAATCTCATTACTCATGAATGGGTAAAAGAAGTTCAAGAAAGAGGAGCAGGAGAAATAGTTCTGAACTGCATGAATCAAGATGGAGTAAAAAAAGGTTACGATATTGATCAATTATCGAGAATTAGAGAAATATGTAATGTTCCTTTAATAGCATCTGGAGGAGCTGGATGCATGGATGATTTCTTGCAAGTGTTTGACAAATCAAATGTGGATGGAGCGCTTGCCGCTTCGGTTTTTCACAATAAAGAATTTACAGTCATGGAATTAAAAAAATATTTAGTAAAAAGCATTAGAGTAAGAATATGAAAAATCAAGAACCCAATTGGAGGGATGATACATCCTTATTGCCAGCAGTGATCCAAGACGCAGAAACAAAACAAGTACTCATGCTGGGTTATATGAATGAGGCTGCCTTCAGGCAAACCCTAGAAACGAAAAAAGTAACTTTTTATAGCAGATCTAGGCAAACGCTATGGACTAAGGGTGAGACCTCAGGAAATTATCTTAGTTTTTTTGATTACCGGGTAGATTGCGATCAAGACACCATCCTAATTCAAGCTAAAAATATTGGGCCAACTTGCCATAAAGGAAATTACTCATGCTTTGGTGATGAAGAATTCTCTTTGCAAGGTCTTGAAAATAAACTCCAACAAAGAATAGATAATCCATCAAATAATTCTTATACAAGCTCTTTGGCAGCAAAGGGTAATAAAGAAATAGCCAAGAAAATAGCTGAAGAGGCTAATGAAGTTGCTATTTCAGCAGTTTCAAACGATGGCAGAATAGCTGAAGAAGCTGCTGACTTAATGTATCACCTATTGGTGTTACTTAAATTCAATAAACTCTCGTTTGAAGATGTAGAAAAAGTACTAAAAGAGAGAAACCAAAAATCTTAGTTAAGAACTTTTTCTAAAATTTCTATAAAAAACTTATTTTCTGCAGGAGTTCCAATGGTTACCCTGATGAAATCAGGCATGCCATATAAATCTATAGGTCTGACAATAACGCCCTCTTTCATCAACTTATTAAACATATCTCTTCCAGGTATTGGTACTTTGACAGCAATAAAATTTCCTTCAGACTCTAATGATGTTAAACCCAATCTGGTTAGCTCTGATTGCAGGTATTGCTTTTGCATAGAATTATTTTCAATGCTTTGTTTGATGTGGGCCTTATCTTCAATAGCAGCAATAGCTGCTTTTTGTGCAATGGTGTTCACGTTAAACGGTTGTCTTATTCTATTGAGAATTTCAATTAACTCAGGATGACCCACACCAAAGCCAATTCTAAGAGCTGGCAATCCATACGCTTTGGAAAATGATCTAGTTACTATTAAATTATTAAATTCTTTTAATAGCTCATAAGGTTTAACGTAATCTTGAGCTTCCACATATTCAAAATATGCTAAGTCCAACACGACTAAAACATGATCAGGAATACTGGATAACAAATTATGAATTTGAGCATGGGTATTGTAAGTCCCTGTCGGATTATTTGGGTTTGCGATAAAGATAACTCTTGTTGAATCATTGATATAATTTTTAAAGCTCTCCAGATCATGGCCAAAATCCTTTGCTGGCACTTCATGGAATTTACAACCACGAACTTTGGAGGCTAGTTTATAAACTACAAAAGCATGCTCTGAGAAAATAGCTTCTGTTTGAGGGTTTAAAAAAGCAGACGCTACTAACTCCAATACCTCATTAGATCCATTTCCAAGAATTATCTGCTCTCTGGCTATATTTTCATGTTCTGAAATAGCCTTTTTAAGCGATTCCCCAGAACCATCGGGATAATAATGAAGCTCTTGAGCAGATTGCACTATTTCTAATGCTTTTGGTGATGCCCCAAGACTATTTTCATTACTGGCTAATTTAACGACTTTTGCAAGATTGAATTCTTGAATTACTTCATCAAGGGATCTCCCAGGCTCATAGGGATGAATGGTATCAATGCCTGGATTTACTAAGTCTTTAAATTTCATAACTTTTTCTCAACAGATATTTTATAGCTTGATACCAAAAACACTAGAGAAATAAGGGTTTTAAGAAGATTTTTCTAATCTCTCAAGGCAACCATTGGTGAGGTATAAATTGTTTTTCTAATTGAAATGATCCCAGCTAAAAATATGAGAGTTACCCCTGTCAGTAATGCCATTATTAAAATGGAACTATTCGGAGAATAAGTTAACTCCAAAAATTGTGAGAAGATAATTGAAGATAAGACAACAGCAAAAATTATTGCTGTTAGAGCAGCTAATAGTCCAAGAATAAAAAATTCTGCAGCTGCAGAAAAGAATATAATTCTGCGATTAGCTCCTATCGCATGCAAAATAGCAGTTTCTTCTTGCCGTTGATCTCTAGTTGAGTAAATAGAAGCGATCAAGGCTAATACTCCTGCAAACATAGTTAAAAGAAAAATATATTGCACCGCTAATGAGGCGCTGTTAATCGTGGTCTTAACTTGATCAATGATTGCACCAATATCAATACTGGTAATGGTTGGAAAGAATGCAATAAAGTCTTCCATCAATTTTGAATGGGTATCCACTTTAACGCTTGTAATGTATGAACTGGGAAGATCTTTTCCTGCACTGGGAGATAAGATAAAAAAGAAATTTGGAGAAAAGCTCTCCCATTCAATTTCACGAAAACTTGATACCGTTACTGTGAAATTGGTTCCTCCAGCAGTAAAGGTGAGTTTATCTCCTAATTCTAGATTCATGGAAGAGGCAAGCTCCTGATCTACTGATACTTCTCTATTAGTTGAATTAGCATCCCACCACTCTCCTTCGGTGATAACATTACTTTCGGGAAGTGATGCTTGCCACGTTAAATTTGCCTCTCGATCCATTAAATTTTCTGATTGAACAGTATCAGTGCTCTTGCGATAAGCCTCTATCAATCTGCCTCTAATTAATGGGGTAAAAAGAGGTTCAGGTTGTGCTCTATCTGCAAAATAACCTTTGATATCAGCTAGATCGTATTCTTGAATATTAAATAGAAAATAGTTGGGAGTATCTTCATCCAAGGATTTGTTCCAAGAGTCTACTAAATCAGTTCTGGTCTCAGCTAGCACAATTAAAAATAATAAAGATAGCCCAAAAATAATAATCTGCAGAATACTATCCTTTCCTCTGTGTACTATATTTTTTAAACCCAGCTTCCAACCTACGCCACTGGATAAATTTAACAGAGAAAGAAAATAAATTAATAACCTACCTATCACGTATAAAACTACAGTTACAAAAATTACGGTGACTGATAAGTAAACAATAAGCTTTAAGTTTTGAAACACTATAGCTAGAAAGACAAAAAGAGATGCTGCCGTAAAGAGATAAATGGGTAAATTGGCTGAGATATTTAGTGAGAAATCATTTCTAAGTACTCTGATGGGCTCAGCATTACCAAGAATTCTAAGATAAGGTGTAATCGTTCCAAAAACGATAAATATCGATGTGATAAATCCAATGATTACTGGATTCCAAGATGGAGGTGGTAAATCAGCATTTATTAATTCTTGGAGGGTAGAAATTAAAAGCGCATGCAAGTTATAGCCAAAAAATAAACCTATACAGGTTGCAATTAAAACAATGAGAATCAACTGCATAATTTGGTACCCAAAAATGAAACTCTTAGAGGCTCCAAAGACTTTCATCAGAGAAGTTTTTAATAAACTTCTTACCGCATACCTTCTAACGGCAAGCATAGAGGAAATAAGGGAAATTAAAATTGTAAATAGACTTGCTAGACTAAAATAAGCCACAGAATCATCAAATGCCTCCCCAATATCTTCTCCAACATTATCTGCTTCTTGTAATCTGATCTCAGCAGGAAGCTTGCCAAGTTCCTCCTTAAATGCTTCAAGGTCAGCAACAGCTCCGGAAAATAAGTACCTATAAACCACCCTGCTTCCGGTTTGGATAACACCCATATCATTTAAATCAGAGATATTGGCTATTGCCACTGGATAAAAACCTACAAAGGTTGAGTTTCTATCCGGAATATCTTGAATAAGTCCAGAGATTACAAATGTTTTGTTACCCACAGACAATTCATCGCCTAAATCAACTTCCAGGACATCTGCTATTCTTGGCTCAATCCAGATTTCCCCTGAGGAAGGAATTCCAGGGTTTATTGATACTTCATTAGCAAGATTGGAAATCTTTAGTTGGCCTCTTAAGGGATAACCGTTACTTGCCGATTTAATTGAAGTTAATAAATTATCCTCATTAGCTAGCGCCATACTTAAAAAAGTTACCGTTTTTGCAGTTTTAAGATTGTTTGCCTTTGCTTTTTCTAAATATTCTGAGTTCAACTCTTCTGCAGATCTCAGAACCAGATCGGCGGCCAGAATACTAGATGCTTGAATTTTCATGGCAGATTGCAATCTATCGCCCAAGAAACTTACGCTTGAAATAGATGTAACTGCTAAAACTATAGAAAGCGATAAGATGAGCAGATCGCCACTATAAAAATCCGACCAAAATTTTTTAAATCCAAAAATAAAACCTAAGATCATACAATCTTGCCGTCTGCCAACTCAAAAATCTCATCGCATTTTTGGGCAAGAATTAAGTCATGTGTTACTAATACCAATGTAGTGTTAACCACACTATTGATATTAAAAAGCAGCTCAGCAATTGTTTGGGAGCTTTTTTGATCTAAATTTCCCGTGGGTTCATCTGCAAATAGAATTTTAGGCTTATTAACAATAGCTCGAGCTATGGCAACTCTTTGTTTTTCCCCACCACTTAATTGATTAGGGAAGTGTTTTGATCGCCTCCCAAGACCTACCTGAGTTAGAGCTTGCATGGATTTTTCATGAGCATCTTTATCACCTAATATTTCCAGAGGAAGCATGACATTATCTAAAGCAGATAATCGAGGCATTAAATGAAAGGATTGAAAAATAAAGCCTACATCTTCCGCTCTCATTTGAGCTCTTTTATCTTCATCAAGATCTGTGATGTTTTGACCTAATAAATGGACCGATCCTCTTGTGGGGATATCCAACCCAGCCATAATTGCAAGTAAAGTTGTTTTGCCTGACCCAGAAGGTCCCACTAATGAGATAGATTTATCTCTCTCAACAACTAAATTTATATCTTCAACTATTGTCAAAAGGCCCTCAGGGCTGTTAACTTCTTTGGTTATGTTTTTTGCTTCTAAGATTAAATTTTTCAAGACGTGCCTATTTTTGCTTTTAGGTATTCTAATGTCTGTTATAGGTACAGTAAATTCATCTGAAAATCTAACCAGCCAAGAGAAAGTTATAGTCGTCTTAGGAGATAGTTTAAGTGCAGGCTATGGAGTAACCATGGAAGAGGCTTGGCCCTCCTTATTAGAAAAAAATATCAATGCAAGCGGTACAAAGGTTAAGATCATAAATGCTGGAATAAGCGGTGATACAACTTCAGGCGGGCTTTATAGATTGCCAAAACTGATCAATGCACATCAACCTGATTTAATAATTTTAGAGCTAGGAGGCAATGATGGGCTTCGAGGCATGTCAATTAAAAGGGTTATCAAAAAGAACTTGGAAAAGATGATTAATATGTCATTGGGATCAGGTGCAGAAGTCATGTTGATAGGAGTTGAGCTTCCCCCTAATTATGGCTCAGTCTATACCGACGGTTTTAAAAATATGTACGTTGAGCTTGCTACAAAATATGGCTTGAAACTAGTAACAGGATCTATACAGGATATGGTTTCTGAGGATCTTATGCAGGCAGATGGTATTCACCCAAATATCAAGGGCCATGAATTAGTAGAAATTGAGGTAAGAAATAAATTATTACCTCTGTTAGATTAGTTAATAACTATAATGTTTACATACGCGCCTGTAGCTCAGCTGGATAGAGCACCTGGCTTCGAACCAGGCGGTCGGGAGTTCGAATCTCTCCAGGCGCGCCATGGAGAATATAGATGAAAAAAATATCGTTCCTAGGGATAATGTTACTAAGCATGACTGGACAAGGATTTGACAGAATAACTGGTGAGCCATTTGCCAGTAGATCAGAAGTAATTGGAACTAATGGGATGGTTGCAACCAGCCATCCGCTAGCAACTCAAATTGGTCTTGATGTTTTAAAGTCTGGTGGTAATGCAGTAGATGCAGCGATTGCTGCTAATGCTGCCTTGGGCTTAATGGAGCCAACTGGTAACGGTATCGGCGGTGATTTATTTGCAATTGTCTGGGATGCCAAAACTAAAAAACTGTATGGCTTAAATGCAAGCGGCCCTGCTCCGAAAAGTCTTTCCATTGAATACTTTAAAGAAAATAATCTTGAAAAAATACCAGCCTACGGCCCTCTTCCTGTATCAGTACCTGGGGCAGTTGATGGGTGGGTAAAACTTCATGAGAGATTTGGTAATAAAAAATTCTCTACTCTTTTTGAACCTACCATAGCTTATGCAATAGATGGTTTTCCAGTCTCTGAATTGATTGCTTACTATTTGGATGGTTCAGCAAAAAGGTTTGCTGACTATCCTAATTTCAAAGATGTTTGGATGAAAAATGGTTCTACCCCTAAAAAAGGTGAGATCTTTAAGAATCCTGAATTAGCTAAAACACTTGGAGAAATTAGCAAAACTAAGAGAGAGAGCTTTTATGAAGGCCAGCTAGCCACAACCATGGCTAACTTCATTCAAGAGCAAGGAGGATTTTTATCCTTTGAGGATCTTAAAAATTATCAAGCAGAATGGGTTGAACCAGTATCGTCAAATTATCGAGGCTATGATGTTTGGGAATTACCACCTAATGGACAAGGTATTGCAGCACTGCAGATCTTGAACCTTTTGGAACATTTTGATATTAATGCCATGGGGCTTTTCAGTGCTGAGTATATTCATCACTTTGTAGAAGCTAAAAAACTAGCTTTTGCCGATCGGGCAAAATACTATGCTGACCCAGCATTTAATAACATTGATATTCAAACATTAATATCAAAAGAATATGCAAAAGAGAGATTGTCCTTAATTGATTCTAATAAGGCAGCTCTCACTGATGAAGCAGGAATATTAAAACAAGGAGATACCATCTATCTAACTACAGCAGATAAAGATGGAAACATGGTTTCACTGATTCAAAGTAATTATCGAGGTATGGGATCTGGGATGGTGCCACCAGGTCTTGGCTTTATGCTGCAAGATAGAGGTGAGCTCTTTAGCTTGGATCCAACCCATGCGAATGCATTAGAAGGTGGCAAGCGCCCTTTTCATACCATTATTCCAGCATTCATTACAAAAGATGGGGAACCTTTTATAAGTTTTGGAGTTATGGGAGGCGCTACACAACCTCAAGCGCATGCTCAAATTGTGATCAACTTAGTAGATTTTGGGATGAACCTGCAAGAGGCTGGAGATGCTCCAAGAATTGTACATAGCGGATCTTCTCAACCAACCGATGAAATTATGCTTGATGGAGGCTCTATAAGTCTTGAGAAAGGCTTTGGAGAGGCTATTAAAAAAGAACTAGAAGAATTGGGTCACACTATTAAGTATGATAAAGGTTCCTTTGGTGGCTATCAGGCAATTATGAAAAAAGATGGTGTGTATTTTGGTGCTTCTGAGTCAAGAAAAGATGGTCAAGCAGCCGGTTATTGATTTCCTAGCAAATCAATAAAACCTCCAAGGTTAAAAATATTCTTATAACCAAGTATTTTTAAGCTTGAACCTGCCATAGCTGAGCGAATACCTGCAGCACAATACAAGTAAATATTAGAATCTATTGAGATGCCCTCCAGTTGGGAAATAGCAAACTCTAATTTTCCTCTTGGGATATGGACTGCTCCATCAATAAGTTGGGTTGCGTTAACCTCTTCCAATTGCCTAACATCAATAATAAAAGCATTACTTGATTCAACTTGGTCTAGAGATTTTCTAGGAATCTCATTCTGCGATTCAAAAACTATTTCTTCGAGCGTTTTCATGAGGGTTTGGATGTATTAGCAAAATACGTACCGGCCATTACCAATAAGAATCCTATGATAATTATTAGAGTAATGATTTCATTTAAGAACAAAGCTCCCCATAAAATCCCAAAGGCTGGAATTAGATAAGTTACTGTAGAAGTCCGCACAGCTCCAATTCTTTCAATCAAACGCACATACGCAAGATAGGCAAGACCTGTACTGATTAGACCCAACCAGAGAACAGATAAAATACTGTTCGTATTGGGGAAATGATCCGGCATATTGAATAATCCAATTGGAGCGATTACAAGTCCGCCAAAAAAAAGAGACCAACCAATTAAGACAAATTTATTTGAATCTTTAGCATATTTTTGAATATAGTTGCCTGAAAAGGAGTAGCAAGTTGCTCCAAGCAAGCAAGCTAAGCTTGAAAGTAAAGTAGTAGAGGCATTAGCTGGATTAACTAAGACTAATATACCTACAAAACCTAATACAATTCCAAATAGTTGAAGAGCTGAGATCTTTTCTTTCAACCAAAAATAGGCTATCAGCATTGTTATAAATGCTGTAGAGCCATTTAAAATGGCAAGCATATTTGAATTTGCACCAAGAGAAGCGTAGGAAAATAATGAAAAAGGTAGCGCATTATTGGTAACAGCTAGGATCAAAATTCCTTGAAATTGAGATCTAAAATGCTTCCTATACTTTGCTTGCAATAAAAATGGTACAAATATAATTCCTGCAAGCAATAACCTTACAGTAACTAAAAAGGTTGCACCCATATCTGGTGTGGCAATTTTTATAAACATGAAAGCGCTGCTCCATATTGCAGCTAAAAATATAAGAACGATCCAGTCTTTGATATGCATAATTTTGGCGGTGTTATATAAAAAGAGGCCTCATATTAATGAGGCCTCTAACTGCTAATTCTTTAGCAGGCGGAAATCAGTCGCCCTTTGTCAGAAGGCAAACCTCTCTTTTCCTGGTTTAAAATAAATAAAAATAAGACCACCTCCTGCACAGGGTATTTGTTTAAGTAGCTAACCGGTCCCCTTATCAACCAATTAGTACGACTCCTAAAATAATTATAACTAGGAATAAGAAAATGGGTAGCAAAAATAAGCTACTGCAATGATTCAATGACAGATGGATGAATGAGCTTGCCTTGAGAAAAATTTAATCCGTTATTTAAATGTTCTGATTTAGCCAATGCCTCATCAATTCCATAATTTGCCATGGATTCTATAAAAGGAAGGGTTGCTTTATTTAAGGCCTCTGAAGCAGTCAATGGAACGGCGCCAGGCATGTTGGTTACACAATAATGCAATATATCCTCTACTTTATAGACTGGGTCGTCATGAGTAGTTGGAGCACTGGATTCAAAACACCCACCCTGATCAATAGAAATATCAATCATCACCGATCCCTGTTGCATGCATGAGAGATGCTTTTTAAAAATTACTTTTGGAGCCTGCTTACCGATTACATAAACTGAGCCAACGACAATATCTGAACTTGCTATGCATTTTTCTATATTCTTTTCGTTAGAAAGAAAAGTGTTTACTTTTTCTCCGTAGAGCATTTTTAATTCATTCAATTTTGATTCATTTAAATCAAGGATATTGACAACCGAACCTTGATTAACAGCAACCTTAATTGCATTGCAGCCAGCAACTCCAGCCCCAAGAACAGTTACCTCTCTTGAAGTTAGACCCTCAAGAGGAGTAGAGAGAACACCTTTGCCACCATGAGGTTTTAATAAATAATAGTTCCCAATTGCCAAAGAAATTTGTCCAGCTATAGCGCTCATAGGTGATAAAAGAGGTAATCCACCCTGCTCATTGGTTACTGTTTCGTAGGCAATGCCTCTACTACCCGTGGCAAGAAGTTTTTGAACTCCAGCAGGGTTGCCTGCTAAGTGAAAGAAAGTAAAAAGAGTATGCTTCTCGTTGATTAAGGAAAGCTCTGAATCGAGAGGCTCTTTAACTTTAACGATAAGTTGACCTTGAGAGTAAACTTCTTCTGCAGAATTGCATAAGTTGCCACCAGCAGCAATATAGTCCTCATCGGTAAAACCTATGCCACTGCCCAGATTGTTTTCAAAAAAAACTTGATGTCCTTGTCCTGAGAGAACTTGGACGCTATGCGGAGTAAGACCTACTCTATACTCTTGATTTTTTAATTCTTTAGGAACACCTATTTTCACTAAACAACTCCGGTTGATAGTAATCAATAGAGTCTATTATAAGTGAATTAGTGCCTAGATCAGTAGAAAATATATTCTTCTCATTTTGATCTACCTGCAAATAAGATGCAGCCTTTAATACGTCGGTATTAAAGAATTTGAAAGCAATAGTTTTAAGAGCAGCATCCTTATCAATTGAATTGTTAAATTCACTGACGATAGGATCGTTTACTTGTAATTTAATAATTTTAGCCATAATACTGTATGTTTATACAGTATTTAATAACTAATTAACTTCTTTGTCAATAAGTACAGCAATAAATAGGCCAGGCTTATCACCATTCACTGACCAAGCATGACTGGTAGCCCTTTGAACCACCACATCAAAAGGTTTTAAAGTGACTTCATCATCATCCAAAATTAAACATACATCACCTTGCATGACAATAATATAGTCCAGGGTCTGAGTGGCATGCATGCCTGGATGTTTTTTGGTATCTGTCCTTTCATGTGAAGCTCCAATGACTTCAAATGCGTGTGCAAAAAAGTTTTCGATCTCCTCAGGACTATAGTTCTCATTTCTGGGTGGAATTTGGAAATATCTTATCTTCACCTCCCCTTTGCCAGGAGAAAGCACAACCGGTTCCAAATCAGGATAGTTTTTCTCAGAAGGCTCCAAGGGTTCAGGAGAAGAATTCCATAACTCTATAAAACAATTACCGCCCAAATCAATAGATGGCTCCATGACATCATCCAAAAATATCTCAGATCGACCCTCGTCATTTATACCTGTTACAATCCTTCTTGGTTTAATCATTTTTATTTCCTATGAATAATTCTGAAAAAATATTGTACCTTGATGATGTTCATGAAATAAAGAATCTAAAGTATAGATATTTTAAAGCCTGCGATAATCACAATATCTCTCAAATTGAAGCTTGTTTTTGTGAGGGAGATATTCATATTGATTTTGAAAATTTTGGTACCTTTAATAGCATTCAATCAATGCTAAATGTCTATAAAGATAAATCAATCAATGATGGGCAAATTGAAAGTCACTACGGCAAGAATCCTGTTATAAATATTTATAATGACCATGCAGACGCACAATGGGGACTTGCATACTCAATGATTGACTTAAAAAAATCGTTAAGAGTAAATATCCAAGGGTTTTATCTAGATGAATACCTCAAGCATCAAAACGTATGGAAGATACAATCCTCCATTTTTAGGAGATTGAGCACATCTGTCCAAAATTTAGTTTAAGAAGCAAAGATATTTGAACGGCTTTTAAAGGCTTTTATTTCAATAACATTATTAGAGGGATCTCTAAAAAACATAGTCATTTGCTCTCCCGCTTCATCCCTAAAACGAAGTCGAGGCTCAATTAAAAATTTTATAGATTGCTGCTTGGCATTTTTAACTACTGCATTGAAAGCATCATAATCTAAGATAACTCCAAAATGCGGAACGGGAATATTGTCGCCATCGACAAAATTAACTGCAGAGTCTTCAGAATAGCTATGGGCTTTATGCAACACTAACTGATGGTTAAAGAAATTAAGATCCACCCACTCATCTGATGATCTCCCTCTTGTGCAAGAAAATAAATTCTCATAAAAGGATGTGCAACTAGCTAAATCATTAACTGGAATAGCCAAATGAAATGAATATAGATCGTCTCTCATTGAAAAGATTTAAATGTTCTGTAAGTAAAGGTTAGTAAAAGCAATACGGAAACAGCGCCTATAATATCCCCCAGAAAATACCTATAGGTAACAGCTGCAGAAATATCAGACCCGTTTACAAGATAGAGAAATGAGGTAACAAAAATAGAATTGAAAGCAGCTGCTATGACTATGACGACTAGTAAGTGTCTATAATTTCTAAAATCTAGGAAATTCGCTTTGCTTTCTAAAAACCTAAATCCAATAGTCCTTAATAAGAGTAATGCTGCCGGAACAGCCATAATGCTTAAGAGGACTGTAAAGTAGCTCTCATAACCATAAAGGTTTTCAAATAAAATTTCAGGCCCCATTATTTCAGCAACATATAAAGCAGGAATAGCTCTAAATCCAAAAAAACATATACAGATTACTCTTGCAGCATTAGGAAGGAATATTAAGCTGCCAAAAGGCAATCTGCCTTCATTAAATGTATTGATTATTAACGCTGCCCAAAGTACCCAGGCAGTAAAACTAAAAACAAATGTTAAAAAAAAGACTTTAAGAAAGTCTAGAAATTTATCAAGATAGTCTGACAAGGAATTCTCGTTTGTCGTGATCTGATTGAATCAGCGTAACAGTTCCCCTATCCACTAGTTTTTTTAGTGTTTTGTATACTGAAGATCGTGACAATCCTGAAGAATTCACAATATCTGAAATATTATTTTCTTTCTTGGTCGCTTTGGCTACTGTATACAGAACCTGTTTTTCATTCGGAGAGAAATCACTGATGTTTAGATCTTCCTCAATATTTTCTAGTAAGGAGAGAGCGTTTCTTAGCTGAGAATGAAAATTTTCCATGTAATATCCCTTAATTAGCAATAAAACTAAAACTATGTTTAATAATAACAGATATTTTTCTGATAGCTAGTGGCGGAGAGAGAGGGATTCGAACCCTCGGTACCTTGCGGTACGCCACCCTTCCAAGATGGTGCATTAAACCGGACTCTGCCATCTCTCCGAGGTTGTGAATTTTAACAAAAACTTAGGCAGATGTAGCAATTAAAAGTTTATGTTTTGTTCTTTCAATTAAATATTTAATCGGAAGATTGGAATCAGCCCTTAAATTTGATAGCAAATCTATCTTTTCCTGACCACTGATAAGGAGAATGATCTCCTTAGCTTTATCAATTTCATTGAGCGTCATGCTAATTCTTGGAACTTCCGGAAAACCATCATCTACCATTTCTATTGAACCCAAAGAGGTAAGCGCTTGATCCAAATTCGACATGTCAGGAAAAATAGAAGCAAAATGTCCATCTAAACCCATGCCTAAGATAGCTAGCTCGTAAACTGTAATAGATTTAAGACTTTGTTCTACATCATTAGAATGCAGTGAAAGCAAATTAAAGCTTTCAACGACTCCAATGGTTTCATTTAACATACCCTCATTGCTGAGGGGATCATCAATTGGAACCCTCCTATCATCAGATAAAACAAATTGTAAATTGGATAAAGATAATGAAGAATTGCCAAGTTTTTTGTACAAGGAAACAGGGGAGCTTCCCCCAGATAAAATTATGGAATGAAAATTTCCTGATTGACTAATATCAGATAGCTTTTTAAATAAAAAATCATCCAGCAAGTTTTTTGAATCAAAGTGTTTAATGTTATTGGTTAAATTCACGGAAGTTCTCAAAAATTGGATTAGTGGTGTTAAAGCATCGAAGTGGATTAATATCTATCCCACCTCTCCTTAAGAATCTTCCAAAAACCTGAAGATCTATTTCATGCACTTTCAAGATTTCGTTGGTTATAGATTCAATGCAAGCTTCATGAAAAGCTTGGGTGTGCATATGATTTTTTATAATGCTTAATAAAACCTGGCTATCGAAATTATTAAAATTCTCAGAAAAGAAAAATAAATTAGCAAAATCAGGTTGACTAGTTACAGGACAAAGCGATCTGTAGCCTTGAAACCTATAAATAGTTCCTGCGAGTAATGATCCAGAGTCTTTATTTAGTGATTTAAAATTAGGGGGGCTTGAGTATTGTTGAATGATATTTACATCTACATTTGCATCTAATGCCTCTGAAAATGTTTTGCTTAGATTTGAAGTTATTTCATTTGCTTGAAGTTCTTGATTGAAAAACGTGTTTAAAAATAATTTCATGGATTTAGATTCGATAATAACTTTAGAACTGCATGGTATTTTTATTTCAAGGCAAGCTATTACGGGCTCATCGTTTTGGAGATGCATAAATTCATAGGCATTCCAATAGTCCCATCCAGTAAGTTCATGGGCTGAATGAGTCTCTCTTGGAATAGTTTCTAAAGAAACATCATCTAAATTAATAGCTTGATAAGAATCTGATTTGCCAAGGTATTTTGGCATTATTATTGTCTGGTTCCTTTACCTGTTTTAAGAAGATACAAACAAGAAGCAGTTAAGATAATAATAAAGAATAACTGCATCAATAAAGCTGATGTTACATCGATATCACTGACACCGAGCATCCCCTCTCTAAAGGTATTTACAACATAAAGCATTGGATTGATGAGTGATACTTTTTGCCAAATCTCAGGAAGTATAGAGATGGAATAAAAGACACCACCCAAATATATCAATGGAGTCAAAACAAATGTTGGTACAACCGATATATCATCAAAAGTATCTGCAAAAATAGCGTTAATAAAGCCCATTAATGAAAATAAAATAGCAGTTAGAATTAACACCGCTAATGTTAATGGCAGGTTATGTATAGTGAAATCTGGATAGAAAAATAAACTTACCAAATAAACCACAATACCAACAAGGATCCCTCTTGAGACACCTCCAATAATAAAACCAAGCAAAATAATAAATGCTGGCATAGGTGAAACAAGTAACTCTTCAATTGAGCGTTGAAATTTAACACCAAAGAATGATGACACCACATTAGAATAAGAGTTGGTGATAACCGACATCATGATTAAACCAGGAATCATAAATTGAATATAATCAAAGCCATTCATGGATCCTATTCTTGGCCCAATTAATGAACCAAAAATAACAAAATAAAGAGACATGGTTACTGCAGGAGGAACTAATGTTTGGACCCATATTCTTAAGTACCTTCGAATCTCGCGCTCAGTAAGAGTTCTAAGTGACCATAGTATTTCTCTAGTTCTATTGCTCATGGTCGTTTTTAATTATTTGTAAAAAAAGTTCTTCTAGCCTGTTAGCTTCATTTCTTAGAGACTTCACTTGAATATTTAATTTAGAAAGGTTCTCAAAGAAAGCATTTAAGGATTGATCTCTATTGAGAGCAACTCTTAAAGTTGAAGGATCAATTTGATTGACAATGTATCCATCAAAAGCAGGTAATGTATCTAAATTTGTTTCTAGGTCTAGAATAAATGTCTGCATATCAAGTTTTTTTAGCAAATCCTTCATGGAAGTATTTTCTACAATAAGACCCTTATCAATAATTGCTATATTTTTACAAAGCTGCTCAGCTTCTTCCAAGTAATGCGTAGTCAAGATTACCGTGGTTCCATTCTTATTAAGCTCTCGTATAAAATCCCACATACCCCTTCTAAGCTCTATATCTACACCAGCAGTTGGCTCATCTAAAATCAATAATCGAGGTTGGTGGATAAGCGATTTTGCAATCATTAAGCGGCGTTTTAATCCACCAGAAAGAGTTCTAGATTGAAGGTCTTTCTTTTCCCATAATCCTAATTTATGCAAAACCTCTTCTGCTCTTGCTAGAGCAACTTTTTTAGGAATACCATAAAATCCAGATTGGGTTACGACAATATCTAATACCTTTTCAAAGGGTGAAAAGTTCATCTCTTGAGCAACTACACCCAGTTTTCGTTTTGCTTCTGCAAAATCTTGATCAATATCTGTTCCAAAGATAGAGACATTGCCATCTGATTTAGTCACGAGTGAGGACACAATTCCAATAGTTGTAGATTTCCCTGCTCCATTGGGTCCCAATAATGCATAGAAATCACCCTCCTCAACAGAAAGCGAAATTCCTTTCAAGGCTTCTACCCCGCTTGCATAGGTCTTCTTTAGATTAGAAATCTCTAGGGCGTTCATTACTATGCTGCAGGCTCTTCTTCCAACCCATCAACCAGCAAGCACATTGCCAATCCAACGACTAAACCAACCCAAGCACTATAGAAAGTAACAAAAAATGCTATGAGTAATGCTGTAGCCATTTCAGAGTTTTTTTGAGGAATGTTCATGGCGACGTAAGCGCATGCAAAACCTGTAAGTATGAGCGTCAATGTAAGAGCCATTACCATTAGAGGCTGCATAAGAGTAACGAAGGGTAAGAAGAAATATAAAAATGGAATACCCATTAAGTAATAAGAACCGATCCCATCAAAAATAGATGGCATTTCATCTGGCCCCTTTTTCCATCTTTCTGCTACCACCACATGTACGCCAGTCCACAAAGCTCCTTGAGTCGGAAAAAATGGATTTAATACTGTACCGATAAGATTTCTTATGCCAACAGATAAATGAGATCTGTTTAAATCGATTGGAAGCTTCTGATCAGGTCTATTTTTTTGGGCATCCAGTAATACTTCAGTTGCGGTTACCAAATCACCAAATAAAAGCATGTAGCCAATTAATACCAAAGGCAAAGCATCTATAAACATCTGGGCTGAAGGGAGTCCCAAGTATAAAGGTGAAGTTTTAACTATGAGGCCTGGAATATCAGGAATTTTAAAACCCCACTCAATATTAAATACAACCTCTCCCATTAAAAAGGCAACAAATCCAGCTACTACAAAACCAGGTAATAATCCTAAGGAACCTAGGATTTTAAAAAAATTACTTCTTAAAGCTAGTTTCTTAAATGGATTAGAAAAAGTTGTAATTACACAAAGCACAATTGCAACTGTCATTGAAATTGGTTGTGCTTCATAAGCAGCAAAATCCTCATAAAAGACTTGATAGAAAGCTGCCAAAGCTGCACCCAGTATAATGCCAGCTTTTAAACCTCTAGGAATCCTCTCAACTAAAA
>Ga0255766_10000197_pt1 | contig 56164 bp, 51 predicted proteins | sample 071ome_23_FD_179966 | JGI IMG/M metagenome (GOLD analysis project Ga0255766, IMG submission 179966) | Coastal salt marsh microbial communities from the Groves Creek Marsh, Skidaway Island, Georgia - 071403BT metaG (version 2) | ecosystem: Environmental > Aquatic > Marine > Intertidal zone >...
TTCCTGGATTTGTGTCTCTAAGAACTCCGTAAAAATATCAGTAATTTCATTTTCCTTAGTGGCTTGAGGCTGATCGGCAATAGGGATGAATTCGACCTCGTAGTAACCGCGTTTTAAACGCTTGATTTTACCAAAAACAACAGGAATATTTAATTCTCTGGCCAAGCGTTCGGCCCCTGTATAGACAGGCACGTGAACTCCTAAAAAATCACGCCAGTACGTTAAGGGTTTGGGTCGTGGAGACTGGTCGCTAGCAAAACCATAAACGCCTAAAATTCTATTGATCTCATTTTCTTTAATTGTGGCTGCCGCTGTTTTCATCGAAATCATGTCTGCATCATGTCTGCTTCTAATTTTTTTAAGCAATCGATCAAAATAAGGATTGCTTAAAGGCCTGTATATACCTATGCCTCGATGGTCAATATGGTAGCCTAAGGACATCATCCATTCCCATGATGCATAGTGGCCACACATTAAAAAAACAGAACGCTTTTGACTTTCGTAATTCTGAAGTACTTCTATGTTTTTTACTTTAAAACGCAAAAGCATGTCATTTTTGCTCATTCCCATAGATTTAATCATTTCCAAAAACAAATCACATAAATGACTGTAAAATCGTTTTTCGATTTGATCTAATTCTTTTTGTGTTTTATAGGGAAAAGCACGTTTTAAATTTGATCGTACGATTTCTTTTCTATAACCCATTAGACGATAAAGAACAAAACACACCCCATCTGAAAGTTTGTAAAATACCGGGAATGGCAAAAATGCAATTAGGTAAAGGAGTGGAAGAATGAAATAAAAAAGTAAAGCGTTCACTCGTTTTTTTTCAAAAGTACGGGTTTCCATTTTTTTTGTTAATAACTCTAGTTCCTTTCTAAGTCTCAAGCATTGAATTTGAAATAAAAAGAAAGTAATATTGTTATATATATAACAAAAAACATAAAAAATGTTAAAAATAAAAGAAATTCTAGTCTTGGGTATGGGTAAAGTAGGAAGCCTTGTAGGGGTTTTGCTAAGCGAACGCTTTAAAGTAACCGCTCTGGATAAAAAGGAACCACATTATGATTATACGCTTCCTTTTGAATGCCAACAAGGTGATGTGACGGATCTTGATTTTATGAAAAAAGAAATTGAAAAGTACGACGCTGTGGTTTCAGCACTTCCTTATTTTTTAAACAAAGCTATTGCCCAAATAGCGCATGATTCCCATGTGCATTATTTTGATTTAACGGAAGATGTCCCTGCTACGAAGTATATTCAATCTTTAAGTAAGACCTCACAATCAGTTCTTGCTCCCCAATGCGGTTTAGCTCCGGGCCTTATTGGAATTATTGGGATGGATTTGACGAAGCATTTCGATCAGTTGCGCGATATTGAATTACGAGTGGGTGCCTTACCACGATATCCAAACGGGCAGTTGGCTTATTCTTTTACTTGGTCTCCTCATGGCGTTATCAATGAATACATCAATGATGCTGAAGCCATACACAACGGAAAAAAGAAGTTAGTACCTTCCCTAGAGGGCTTTGAATACATCAACATTGAGGGACAAGAATTTGAAGCATTTACAACTTCTGGAGGATTGGGAACTCTTTGCGATACTTTTGAGGGAAAGGTAGATACATTAAACTACAAAACCATTCGATATCCAGGTCATGGAAAGCTCATGCGATTTTTAATGTATGAACTTATTTTAAAGGAAGATAAGGAACAGTTGGAGCGTATTTTAAGTAATGCAAAGCCCCCTGTAGAGGATGATGTTGTTTACGTTTATGCTGTGGTAGAAGGATGGCAGAACAAGACATTGTCAAGAAAAGAATACTACAACGCATTTCATCCCAAAGCCATTGCAGGTAAAAAATGGAGGGCCATTTCCTGGACTACTGCAGCTTCACTCGTTGCAGTAATAGAAATGGTTGCTTCAGGGAGCTTGCCGCAAAAAGGCTTTTTAAAGCAGGAGGAAATTCCTTTTGAAAAATTCTTGGAAACTCCAACAGGAGCTTTATTTTTATAGCACAATCTAATCTCAACACCATGAAATTTGAAACTACTACCACAATGACTCAAATATTGGATGTTCTTTTCGAAGTATATGCCAATCGCGTACCCGATGTAAAGAAAATTACTGCCGCAATGGTTCAAAAAAAAATGGTGGCAAGTCAAAATGAGATTATCAACGACCACATTGCCTTTCGAACTATGGGTGTACCTCATTTAGGAATTACCTCTTTTGAGAAAATATTTTTAGCGCATGGGTATAAAAAAATGGATTTTTATCATTTTGAATCAAAAAAATTGGATGCGTATTGGTATGCGCCACCTACTCCAGATTTGCCAAGGATATTTATAAGTGAGCTGAAAGTTCCAACGCTATCAGAAACTGTTCAAAACATCATCTATTCTTATACAGATTCCCTTAGCGCTGATCCTGTAGACGCTTTGAATTTAAATGATGTTCAAGCAGTGTCGCGTTATTTTCAAACGCCTTTATGGGATTTACCCACACTAGAAGATTATGAAATACTTCTGAAGGAGAGTGAATATGCAGCCTGGGTGATTTTCAATCGTTATTATCTGAATCACTATACAATAAGCGTTCACGACCTACCCAAGCCCTACAATCGACTTGAAGATTTTAATCTTTTTTTAAAGAGTATCGGCATACGGTTAAATACTTCTGGAGGCGAAATTAAAACAAGTGCAGACAAACTGTTGCGACAAAGTAGTTCTGTTGCCAATGAAGTTGAAGCCCTTTTTGCAAAGAATAAAGCAAGAAAAATCGCTGGAAGTTATGTTGAGTTTGCGGAACGTGGTGTGCTGCCCGAATTCAATCAGTTCAAGCAGTCCGAAATAAAAAGAAATCACAGAAGAGAAGGATTTGAAACGTCTAATGCAGATCGAATTTTTGAAAGTACTTTTACTTCACAATTGAAAAAATAACATAATGGAGATTAAAAAAATTTTAAAAAATTTAGGAATAGAATTTCAACAGTACGCCTGTCATGCTGGAGGGAAGTGGATGGGTTCGGGCGAGTTGATTGAGTCTTACAGTCCTGTTGATGGTGCTCTTTTAGGAAAAGTGGTAAGCGCATCCGTCCAAGATTATGAATCGGTTATAGAAAGTGCAGAAAATGCTTTTTTATCTTTTAGAAAAATACCAGCACCCCAGAGAGGCGAGCTCGTTCGACAGTTTGGAAACAAGTTAAGAGAAAAAAAAGAAGAATTGGGTCAGTTGGTCTCTTGGGAAATGGGAAAATCCCTACAAGAGGGACTGGGTGAAGTGCAAGAGATGATTGATGTTTGTGATTTTGCAGTAGGGCTTTCAAGACAATTACACGGAGTGACCATGACTTCTGAACGTCCCTCCCACAGATTGTACGAACAGTATCACCCCTTAGGGATTGTAGGGATCATCTCCGCATTTAATTTTCCAGTAGCGGTGTGGAGTTGGAATGTAGCTTTGGCATGGGTATGTGGGAATGTATGTGTATGGAAACCAAGTGAAAAAACACCCCTATGTAGCATTGCTTGCCAAAATTTGATCATTGAAGTTTTGAATAAGAACAAAATTCCAGAAGGAGTCTCTTGTGTTCTAAACGGAGGAGCTGAAGTAGGAAAATGGATGTCAGAAGACCATCGGATATCCTTGCTTTCTGCAACAGGCTCAACGAAAATGGGAAAAGAAGTGGCACAACGTGTTGGCGCCCGATTGGGAAAAACACTTTTAGAATTAGGGGGTAATAATGCCATAATTGTTACACCCAATGCCGACATCGATACCGCTATACGAGCAGCTGTTTTTGGAGCTGTTGGAACCTGTGGCCAACGTTGTACCTCCACACGTAGATTGATCGTGCATCAATCCATTTTTTCTAAATTCACCACTTTGCTTAAAAAAGCTTACAAACAATTGCGTATCGGTACTCCTCTAGATCAAAACAATCACGTAGGTCCTCTTATTGATGCTGCAGCAGTAAAGAGTTACCAAGCTGCTTTGAATCAGGTAGAGAAGCAGGGCGGAAGATGGCTTGTGCCCGGAGGTGTTTTATCTGAAAAGACCTATGGAAGCAACTGTTATGTGCAACCTGCTGTGGCTCATATTGCACATGATGCACCCATAGTGCATCAAGAAACCTTTGCACCTATACTTTTTGTAATGGAATATTCAGAATCTTTAGAAGAGGCCATTGCTATTCAGAATGAGGTAAAACAGGGTTTGTCATCGTCAATCATGTCTTTGAATATGAGAGAAACAGAAACTTTTTTATCCCATTGGGGGAGTGATTGTGGAATAGCTAATGTCAATATCGGTACTTCCGGTGCAGAAATAGGAGGAGCCTTTGGAGGAGAAAAAGAAACAGGAGGAGGTAGAGAAAGTGGCTCTGATGCTTGGAAGGCTTATATGAGAAGACAAACCAATACACTTAATTTTTCATCAGAATTACCTCTTGCACAGGGGATCGTATTTAATCTTTAATAAACGATGTTACAACAACTGCCAACCGTTGGAATCTTGCTTATTGTTGCTAATGTCATCACCAGCCTGAAAGGATTTAAGGACGAGCTTTTTTTTGACCGGTTTAAATTTCAAATTGAACCCATCAAGAAAGGTGAATACCGCCGTTTTATAGGAGCGGGCTTTCTTCATGTGAACACCACACACTTGTTGTTTAATATGATAACATTTTACTTTTTTGTTTCCATAGTAGTAGATGCCATCGGTTCACTTTCGTTGTTGTTATTGTATTTCATAAGTCTTTTGATTGGTAATTTCTTCGCCTATGTGTTTCATTACAAACAACCATATTATACTGCAGTAGGAGCAAGTGGAGCTGTAACTGGGGTGTTGTTTAGTGCTTTATTGCTTTATCCAAATTTGGAATTAATGTTATTTTTTATTCCCATTCCCATACCGGGTTATCTTTTTGGAATAGGCTATCTTTTATATACGCTCTATGGAATGAAAGCTCAAAATGATTCCATTGGACATACGGCTCACTTTGGTGGTGCTGTAGGAGGAATTTTAGTGACGCTTTGTTTTGACTTTACAGTGGTATTCAACTCTCAATTGATGCTTGGAGTGCTTACACTAACAGTACTGGTGGTAGGTATTTTGTTGTACAGAGACAACTAACTTTTTTACATTTGGTTCAAGAGCGCTTCAACTTTATTATAGAGTTCAATTCCCCTTAAATTTTTTGCTATGATAACACCATTTTCATCAAGTAGAAAAGTGGCTGGAATAGCAGTTACCTTGTACAACTTAGCAATTGGATCATTCCAAAATTGTAGATTCGAAACATGACTCCATGTCAATCCGTCGTCTTCAATTGCCTTTATCCATTTATTCTTTTCTTTATCTAGAGATACACCAACGATCTTCAAGCCCTTACTTTTGTTTTTTTGATAGAGCTGAACCAAATTGGGGTTTTCTATACGACAGGGACGACACCAACTCGCCCAAAAATCTATAATTGTAATTTTTCCTAGGCTGTTTTTTAGAGCCAATGAATTTCCGTCAGGACTGGGACCTTCGAATTCTGGAGCCAATTGTCCTACTTCTGCCTCAGGAGCCTGTTCGACTTGCTGTTTGACAACTTTTCCAGATTTTGTGTTTTTAATACGATCAGAAAGTCCATTGTACAATGTTTTAGCCTCTTCGTTAGGGATTATTTTGTTGGCAATGAAACGTTCTAAGATTAAAATAGAAAGTAATGAATTAGGAGCTGCTTTTAAAAATTCCAATTCATAGTCTTGTATTTGAACACGGACCTCTTGGTATTGTTCTTGAAGATCTTGTGCGAGAAGGCTGTCCTTTAAGATTAAAGCTTGTTGTAAATCGTTTCCAATACCGTTAAGAGATTCTATATAAACCTTTGTTTCGGACTTATATCTCATAAAATCATCATTAGAAACCGTGCCAGTTGCCTTTGACAAGCCTATGCTATCCTTGTAAATTTCTAGAGATACGGTGCCGTTCTCAGCGATAAATGGAAAAGGTGTACCCTGACCTTCGATTTGAATAAAGTGAAATTCAGGTTCTAATATTTGCGTATTGAGTTCAAAGACACCCTTATCAATCTTGATTGTATCGAGTATTTTTGGTTGATTGTTATTATCGGCAACAATATGGTAAAGGATACTGTTGTCAGTAAGGTCTGCACTACCTTTAATTTTTAAAGTGTTTGAATCGCTTTGACAAGCGATAAGTGAAAGGGTTGTAACAGAAAGAAAAAGTAATATCCTAGACATAATAAATTGAATTTGTGCTAAATTAAACATTTGAAAGGAAATGGGAAACTTATGCTTAATTTAGCCTGTCAACTCTTACTAATTACCAGGAGAAAAAGGTGATACAATATTTAGAACAGTTAAAAAATGAACTGGAGGGAGGTTTAGAATGGGACCACCTGCATAAAGCACTTTATGCAACAGACGCTTCTGTTTACAAGATTTTGCCCTGTGCTGTGGCATTTCCTAAAAGCATCCAGGATCTTCAAAAACTAGTCCAATTTGCAGAAAAGCACAAAACCAGTCTCATTCCAAGGGCAGCTGGAACTTCTTTGGCAGGTCAATGTGTAGGGGAGGGGATTGTTGTGGACATCTCAAAGCATTTCACATCAATTATCGACTTCAACCGTGAAGAGAAAACCGTAACTGTACAGCCTGGAGTAAACCGGGATACGTTAAATCGATATCTCGCTCCAAAAGGGCTCTTTTTTGGTCCCAATACCTCTACCTCATCCTATTGCCTGCTTGGAGGAATGGTTGGAAATAATTCATCTGGAACAACTTCTATACGTTATGGTGTTACTCGAGATAAAGTCAAATCCCTTCAAGTAGTGCTTTCAGATGGCAGTCTGTGTCAAATTGAGGCTTGTTCTAATCAAGAGCTGAAAAAAAAGAGGGCCTTTGAGAATTTAGAAGGAAATATTTATCGTGAATTGATCGATAACCTCTCGATTGATAAAGTACGTGAAGACATCAAAAAAGACTTCCCTGATTCTAGTGTGCACAGAAGAAATACGGGTTATGCTGTGGATGAGCTTATTCAGATGAATCCCTTTGAAGAAAGCGGCGAATTGTTTAACCTTTGTAAGTTGCTTACTGGGAGTGAAGGCACATTAGCGTTTACGACCGCAATTACTTTAAGTTTAGATCCACTTCCTCCTAAAAATACGGTGCTACTAGCAATGCATTTTAATAGTATTTCTGAGGCAATGCATGCAGTAGTTCCCGTAATGAAACATCCGTTGTATACTTGTGAATTGTTGGATAAAACCATTCTAGACTGCACCAAAGATCATGCGGGTTACAAAAAGAATCGTTTTTTCCTAAAGGGTGACCCCAAGGCGATACTTTTGTTGGAACTACGAAACGACAGTCTAAAAAAACTAAAAGAAGAATTGGCTGCATTAGAAGAAGATATTTCTTTTGAGAATTTGGCTTATGCCGCAGTACCACTATGGGGAGAGGAAATTGAATTAGCAAATGAATTGCGACATGCTGGGTTGGGTTTGCTAGGCAATATGGTTGGGGATTATAAGGCAGTTGCTTGTATAGAAGATACTGCTGTTCCTCTGGATAAATTGGCAAATTATATTGAAGAATTTCAAGAGTTAATGAAGGGTTTTGGCCAAGAGGTTGTGTATTACGCACATGCTGGGGCTGGGGAATTGCATTTACGGCCGATACTCAATCTAAAAACACAGGAAGGTGTTCAGGATTTTAGAGAAATCACTTTTGCGGTCGCAAAGCTGGTAAAGAAATACAGAGGCTCTTTGAGCGGTGAGCACGGTGACGGCATTGTTCGATCTGAGTTTATTCCATTCGTATTAGGAGAGTCAAACTACAGTCTTTTTAAAAAAATCAAAACTCTTTTTGATCCACATAATATTTTTAATCCAGGTAAAATTGTGGACCCCTATCCTATGGATCAGAACCTGAGAACTTCAATTCAGTCGACTCCTGATTTTACAACAGCTTTTGACTTTTCTACAGAGCAGGGACTGCTCAGGGCTGCTGAAAAGTGTAACGGTGCTGGAAAATGTCGTTCGCTACAGCCTGAGGGGACGCTCTGTCCTAGTTACCGGGCTACACGTGAAGAAAAACACAATACAAGAGGAAGAGCTAATGTGCTTAGAGAAGTGCTCAGCAACAACCAACTTCCCAATGCTTTTGATAACAAAGCATTGAAAGAGGTCATGGATTTGTGTTTGAGTTGTAAAGCTTGTGCTACAGAATGTCCAAGCAGTGTTGATGTTGCTACTTTTAAAGCAGAGTTTTTGTATCAATATCACAAGTCTAAAGCACCCTCTTTACGAGACAAAATGTTTGCGTATTTTGGAAAATTAAATCAAGCGGCGCAACCTTTTAGAGGGATGCAAAATGTCTTATTTACTGCGCCTGTATTTTCTGATATAATTAAAAAATGTTTGGGTATTGCTCCTGAAAGAAGCATTCCTAAACTTAAAAAGTCATTATATAAAACACTAAAAAACAATAATTTAAAGACATCTAATAAAAGTGTTTATTTATATTTAGACGAGTTTACAAATTATCTCGATACTGAACTAGGAAGAGATGCCCTTTACTTGTTAGAAGGTTTAGGCTATCAGGTGCAATTTTTACCACCCTCAGAAAGTGGGAGAACCTATATTTCCAAAGGATTTTTAAAACAAGCAAAAGCATGTGCTGATCACAATATAAATTTGTACTCATCTCTTATATCTGATGAAGTTCCTCTTTTAGGTATTGAACCTTCAGCAATCTATACTTTTATCGATGAGTATCCCAAGCTTGCAAGTGATCAAATCGCAGCAAAGGCTTTGGCATTAAATTGTGATACAGTTGAATCTTTTTTAGCAAATGAGATCAAATCTGGAAATTTAAGTTCCGATCAGTTTCATGGTGAAACGAAAGAAATTAAAATTCATGCACATTGCTACCAAAAAGCCTTGGGCGACCCATCAGATAGTTTTTACCTACTTAATCTTCCAAAAAATTATACTGTACGTCTTCTCAATACCGGATGTTGTGGTATGGCGGGATCATTTGGATATGAAAAAGAACATTATGAGGTAAGCATGAAAGTCGGGGAGGAACGTCTTTTTAAAGCCCTACGGAAAACAGCTCCTCAGGTAGTGATTGCAGCAAATGGAACCAGTTGTAGGCATCAAATTTTTGACGGCACACAAAGGGAAAGTCATCATCCCATTACTTTGTTACGACACGCATTAAAGACAAACTGAGGGAGTATATCTGTTCCAGCGTTAAAAAAAAGACAACTCCAAAAGACTTTCTAAAGAGAAACTTTATCTTTGAAGCTAAATAGGAGGTATGTCAGGTAACAGTTTTGGTACACTTTTTAAACTCACTACTTTTGGTGAATCGCATGGTCCAGCTATTGGGGGAGTTATTGACGGTTGTCCAGCAGGTATCCCTTTAGATTTAGAGGCAATACAACGAGATTTAGATCGAAGAAAACCAGGTCAATCCGCTATTGTAACCCAGCGTAAGGAACCGGATGAAGTCACTTTTTTTTCAGGTTTATTTGATGGGAAAACGACAGGAACCCCAATAGGTTTTGCTATTCATAATACCAATCAAAAGTCAAATGACTATTCCCATATCAAAGACAGTTACCGCCCTTCTCATGCCGATTATGTCTATAATGAAAAATATGGCATTCGAGATTATCGCGGTGGGGGAAGGAGTTCAGCTCGTGAAACGGCTAGTCGTGTTGTAGCTGGAGCGATTGCAAAACAATTTTTAAATCCGGTTACCATCAATGCGTATGTCTCCGCTGTAGGTTCGCTGACTTTAAGCACACCGCCTTCAGAAGTTGATCTTTCTTTGATAGAGACCAATGCTGTAAGATGCCCTGATGTTGAAATGGCAAGTCAAATGGAGCAATTGATTAGACAAATCAGAAAAGAAGGAGATACAGTAGGGGGTGTTGTCAGTTGTGTGATTAAAAACGTCCCTGTGGGTCTTGGAGAGCCGGCCTTTGACAAACTTCATGCAGAATTAGGTAAAGCCATGCTTTCGATAAACGCAGTAAAAGGTTTTGAATACGGAAGTGGGTTTGAGGGTACGCGTATGAAAGGAAGTGAACACAACGATTTATTCAACACAGACGGGACAACTCAAACCAATCGCTCTGGAGGAATTCAAGGTGGAATTTCCAATGGAATGGATATTTATTTCAAGGTTGCTTTTAAGCCAGTTGCTACAATCATGCAATCACAAAAAACAATTAACACTAAAGGAGAAACTGTTGAAATGCATGGAAAAGGAAGGCATGATCCTTGCGTTGTCCCTAGAGCGGTGCCTATAGTAGAAGCTATGGTTGCATTAGTTTTAGCCGATTTTAGCCTTCGTAAACGGACGAACAAAATCTAAATTGATGAAACATTCCAGCGCTCCAGTAAAGGTGTTTTAGAATGTTCTTATTAAATATTAAAGTTTTAAATAACAACAGATGAAAAAAATCGCTTTACATTGGAAAATTTTAATTGGAATGGGACTTGGAGTGCTCTTTGGATTACTTCTTTCTTTTGTCCCAATGGGGACCCAATTTATTGGAAATTATATTAAACCCTTTGGAACCATTTTCATCAACTTGCTGAAGTTAATAGCTGTGCCCTTAATATTGGCTTCTTTAATAAAGGGAATTTCAGACTTAAAAGACATTTCCAAGTTGTCCCAGATGGGTGGAAGGACAATAGTGACTTATTTATTAACAACACTCACAGCGGTTACTATTGGTTTGATCTTAGTCAACCTAATACAACCGGGCAAATCCATAAGTGTAGAAACACGCAATGAACTGGTAGAAGCTTATGCAACAGACACTCAAGAAAAACAAGCCGCAGCGGCTAAACAAAGAGAATCCGGTCCCTTACAAGCTATTGTTGATGTAGTTCCTTCCAATATTTTTCTTGCAGCATCCAACAATCGAAATATGTTGCAGGTCATTTTTTTCGCTTTATTTTTCGGAATTGGAATGATCTTACTTCCAGGAAAAAAAGTGAAGCCTGTAAAAAAATTCTTTGATTCCTTTAATTCGATTATTCTCAAACTCATCGATCTTATTATGTTGGCTGCACCTTATGGTGTTTTTGCCCTATTGGCAGCTTTAGTTGTAGAAGCTCCAAGTTTAGAACTCTTTCAAGCACTAGCCTTATACGCGATTACGCTGTTGTTAGGATTAGCAACCATGATAGTGGTTTATATTATTATTGTCAGGCTTTTTACGAAAAGAAAGACTTCCTTTTTTATGCGAGGAATTGCTCCTGCACAACTTTTAGCTTTCTCTACTAGCTCCAGTGCGGCTACACTTCCTGTAACGATGGAATGCGTGGAAGACAATCTGGGAGTAGATGAGGAGGTAGCGAGTTTTGTTTTGCCTATTGGAGCTACAATCAATATGGATGGAACTTCTGTATATCAAGGTGTAGCGGCAGTCTTTATTGCCCAAGCCTTTGGATTGGATTTAAGCCTTTCAGCGCAGTTAGGAATTGTTTTTACAGCCACACTTGCCTCCATAGGCACTGCTGCTGTTCCTAGTGCTGGAATCGTGATGCTCGTCATTGTCCTGGCTCAGGCAGGAATTCCAGAAGCAGGGCTTGCTTTGATTTTCGCAATAGACAGGCCTTTAGATATGTGTCGAACCATTGTCAATGTGACGGGTGATGCAGCCGTTTCTATGATAGTCGGTAAGTCTATTGGTAAACTGAAGGAACCGCCTACTTCTTAAGCAAATCGCGTATCTCGGTAAGTAGTACTTCTTGTTTCGTAAGGGCTGGAGGAATCGTTTTCCCCTCTTTCTTAAAGGGCTCTTGCGCTTTGTTTTAGGCCTTGACCACTACAAAAATAGCAAAGGATACTATTAAAAAAGTTATGATTGTGTTGAGGAAGGCCCCGTAGAGGATGGCAACCTCTGGAATTTCTCCTTCTGCTTCTTGGATGATCACTTTAAATTCAGCAAAGTTCACTCCTCCCAATAAGAGTCCTACTGGAGGCATAATGACGTCGTTTACTAAGGACTTGACAATAGCACCAAAATATGTAGCCATGATTAAACCTACGGCCAAGTCTATTACATTTCCACGGTTAATAAATTTTTTAAATTCTTTCAAGAGGGTAGATTAAGTATTTACGTGAAAATACAAGAATTCTTTATTTTAAGAACCTATGACTTTGGTTTTTAGGGGGTACGTCACAGTTGCTTTGTTTTCCAAACCATTTGTAACGATTTTTTGCAATAAAACGATACACTAAATTTAAAAAGCATGTCGGAAAAATCTGAAAGACTTTTAATAGAATAAACAGACCTCCTAATTGATTTAATATAGTAAAAACAGCAGCAGCCTCTAATTGATAGCCCTTTGTTTGCTCCCAAGTAATAAGAGCATCTTTAGCATAAAGTTGACTGAATTGTTCTTTGAAAAAACGCCTTGCAAATGGGCTTTGTAGCGATGAAAAACGCAATCGATCTTTTGTGTCCCATTGCACCAGTTTCTTTACCCAAAAATTGCAGAAAACACATGAACCGTCAAAAAAAACGATAAAGGAATTCATTTTATTTTCTTAAAAGCTTCTACAAGTTCTAAAAGATCTAAGTTCACTTGTGTCGTGAAAAGCCCGTAGTTGACTATTGCTTTATTTTTTTCAATGGAATCAATTGTCCCTACAGCTTGACCGTCAAAAAGACGCACACGATCCCCAATGTTAAGTTTTGGTTTGGGTGGAGTAGGAGGAGTCGCTTTAGCTTTTTTCTTTTTTTCTTTGCGAACTGTTACGAGTTCTTTTTGAACTTCTTTATCTAATTTTTTCTTCAGCTCACGTTCTTTTTTTGCAACAGCTGCTGTTTTTCTTTTTCGCTTGGCATTCTCACTTTCAACCAATTTTAGTAAGCCAGCAATCAGAGGTCTTTTTTTGTTGTTTTCAAAATAATGCTCAGCAATTTCATTGAGTTTGTTGCCCAAAACAATCATTTTTTGGTTGTGGTCAAACAATTCTTGATAACTCACTAGTTTTGATTTGAGTTTTGCATTCATTTTTTCCATCCGATCGCTTTCAGCCTCAGCCTTGCTTTCTTTTTCTTTTAGGCTTTGCCCAGATTTGAGTAACTGTGAACGTTCTTTTTGTAGTTTAGCAATTGTGGCGTCAAAACGTACTTTACCGCGTTCTATTTTCTTTTTTGCTCTATTGATTAAATTAAAGGGCAATCCGTTTTTTTGAGCAACTTCAAATGTAAAGGAGCTTCCAGCCTCTCCCATTATGAGTTTGAATACAGGCTCCAGAGTTTGGTTGTTAAACTGCATGTTGGCATTACTCATGGCTGGGAGTTCGGTTGCCAATACTTTAAGGTTTGCATAGTGGGTTGTAATCAAACCAAAGGCATTTCTCTCATAAAAATCTTCTAATATGACTTCTGCCAAGGCTCCCCCCAGTTCGGGGTCAGATCCAGTTCCAAATTCATCGATTAGAAAAAGGGTGTTTGCGTCGCATTTTTTTAAAAAGTACCGCATATTTTTTAAGCGGTAGGAATAGGTGCTCAAATGATTTTCAATAGATTGATTGTCGCCAATGTCACTAAGAATAGAGTCAAATAAACAGGCAGTACTTCGTTCATGTACCGGAATCAATAAACCCGTTTGAAGCATGAGTTGCAATAGTCCTACTGTTTTTAGAGTTATGCTTTTACCCCCAGCATTGGGTCCAGAGATGACAATAATTCGCTGTTCGGGATGTAAAGTGATGTCTTGAGGGTGGGTTTTTTTACCTTCCAATTTGTGGGTTTGTAGCAACAAAGGGTGGTAGGCGTTTTTAAATTCTAATCGACGTTCATCCAAACTAATTTTTGGCAATATGGCGTTAATTTCTTTTGCATAGCATGCTTTAGCATAAACAACATCAAGTTCTAGCAAAAAAGAATGTTGCTTGAGAAGATAGGGAAGAAAGGGACGGAAAAAATCAGTCAGCGTACTCAATATTTTTTTGATTTCTTCGTCCTCTTCATATAGTAAGTTTTGTATCTCTTGAGTAAGTAGGTGTGTGGCTTGGGGCTCAATAAAGACTATACTACCTGTTTTTGAGCTTCCCATAATGGTGCCTTTTACCTTTCTTCTGTACATTGACTTTACGGCGAGTACTCTTCTGTTGTCTAAAATTGATTCACGAATGTCATCCAGGTAATCAGCGGTAAGGTACTGACTGAGCACTTTATTAAAGCTACTGTTTATTTTTCCTTTTAGTTGTTGGATTCTTTTTCGTACCTGAAATAAGTTTTCAGAAGCGTTATCCCGAACCTCACCAAAACGATCGATTACAGCCTCTACATTCGTCTTAATTTCCTTTTCTATAGTAAGCTCCGAACTGCTCAGATATAGGGTGGGGTAATAGGTTTGAAATTTTTTTAAAAAGGCGACTAAAGTATTTGCCGTTTCGGTATTGCTGGCTAGTATTCTAAAGGCTTCGATTTCTAAAACACTATTTTCAATTTTCAACAAACCAAAAACACGCTCTAAGCTTTCAAACCCATGATTTGGCATGCGATTTTCGTTTTCAAAAGAAGCCAAAAATTCAGAGACGGATTCTAGTTTATTGAGTATCGATGTTGAATTAATCTCAGGGCTGAGATGGTAACAAGCTTCTTTCCCCATGGGTGTGATAGCAAAACTTGCACACTGTTTTAGAACTTCTTTAAATTCTAAATCTTCCAGTGTTTTTGGAGGTATTTGACCCATGAGTTTTTCTTAACTTAGCCCTGCAAATGTATGAAATTCATGAAGGTGCGAATACATTCGAGTTGGGAAAAGGTATTGCAATCTGAATTTGAAGCCCCTTATTTTTCAAATTTGGTACAATTTGTAAAAAAAGCTTATTCCGGGGGTGTTTGTTACCCACCTGGACCCTTAATTTTTAATGCATTTGAAAGTTGTTCTTTTGATCGTATACGGGTAGTAATCCTTGGCCAGGATCCTTATCATGGCCAAGGACAAGCGCATGGATTGAGTTTTTCTGTACCAGAGGGACTTCCGCATCCTCCTTCTTTGATCAATATTTTTAAAGAGATTCAAAAGGACCTTGGTTTGAGTTATCCTCAAAGTGGTGATTTGACGCGTTGGGCACATCAAGGAGTACTGCTGTTAAACACAACACTTACAGTAGCTGCTGGACAGGCAGGTAGCCACCAAAAGCAAGGATGGGAAACGTTTACGGACACTGTCATTCAAACTATTTCAAAACAGAAAGAAGGTGTGGTTTTTATGTTATGGGGTGGATTTGCCAAGCAAAAAGCCAAATGGATTGATGTTTCAAAGCACTTGGTATTGACGAGCGGACATCCGTCGCCCTTAAGCGCAAACAGAGGGTACTGGTTTGGAAACAAGCACTTCAGTCGATCTAACGCCTATTTGAAAGCAGCAGGCAAGAAAGAAATAGAGTGGTAAATCAGCCTCCTACCCGTTTAACGCTATGGCCCTGTGACTCGAGAAAGTATATGATTTGGTCTCTGAGGTTGCCCTGAATCAATAACTCTCCATTTTTTACGGTACCCCCCACTTTAAATTCATTTTTCAGCTGCTTCCCAAGGGCCTTGAGTTCGGAAAGCTCCCCTTCAAAGCCTTTGATTAACGTCACTGTCTTGCCACCACGTCCTTTGTTGCTGAAATGTGCTTCGAGAGTTTGTTTTTGAAAAGTCTTCTTTGTTTCAGGTAGGGGATCAGGATCTGGTGCTAAATTTTGAAACTGGATTTTAGCAAGCTCTTCAAAACTGGTAATTTTCTTGCGAGACATTAAGTGTATTTTAATAACTTCGAATTTTAGATCCAAATATAAAAATTACAATGAAAAATGTTTGTTATACAAGCTTCTTCTTTTTTTTAACATCCTTGCTTATGGCCCAAGACCTTCCTTTTCAATCCATACCTAAAGCTCCGGAATCCATTTCGTCTAAGCATCTGCTTATTCGTATGATTCAAGGGGTAGGATTTCGATACTATTGGGCAACTGAGGGGTTGCGTAAGGAAGATTTAAAATATCGCCCTTCCAAAAGCGGACAGAGTACTGGGAAAACCTTGGAGCATATTTATGGACTTGCAATGGTAATTGCAAATACAACAAACAATATGGCGACCCTTCGTCCTCCACAAAAGGTGCCACAGGAATTTAAACTGCTTAGATCAAAAACTTTAGCCTTTTTAAAAGAGGCTGCAGATCAGCTCCTAAAAATGAATCCAAAGGAAATCGAAGCACTACAAGTAATTTTTAATCGGGGAGGGGAACAGTCAAAATTCCCTCTTTGGAATCTTATTAACGGACCAATTTCGGATGCGATTTATCACACGGGTCAAGTAGTAAGTTTCAGAAGAAGTTCTGGAAATCCAATACCAAAAGGAGTCAATGTTTTTTTGGGTGTGAAAAATTAAAGTCCTTTAATTCTCTCGATCTTCGAAGTTTTCACTCTTTTTTTCTTCAATGCGTTTGAAAATGAGGTAGAGGAGTACTATTCCAGCTCCCAAGAAAAGAAACAATTTCATTTTACTCGAGAATTACAGCTGTACCGTAGGCCAATATTTCTGAGCAGCCCTGCATTACCATTGAGGTTGTCAAACGGACATTGACAATAGCATTGGCTCCCATACGCTCTGCATCTTCAGTCATACGCTGTAGGGCCTGTTCTCGAGACTGTGCCTGAAGTTTGGTGTATTCCGAAATTTCTCCGCCTACAATGTTTTTAAGACCTGCAAAGATATCTTGACCTACATTGCGTGCTCGGACAGTACTTCCACGAGCAATACCAAGGGTTTTAATAATGGCTTTGTTGGGGACAGTAGGGGTATTGACTAGTATCATAATTTATGGTTTAAAAAGAGATTGATCTATAGAAGGAAATAGGTGTAACGCATTTTTATAATACACCTTTTGCAAAACGGAGTCGGGTAAAGACAAACCATACATTTTCCAGTGTGCATGTCTTTTTCGGTAATAATCAAAATATTCATCTTCTGTTTCTAATACCCTAAAATAGATGTAATATTCAGAAACATTATAGGAGTCTTTTCCAAAGAGTATCCGGTCTTGATAATCAATAAAAAATCGATACGCTCTTTTGGGTTGTCGTCCCAATTCTGCTAAAACGGCTCCAATTTCAGTCATTACATTGGGGTGTTGATCGAGGTGTTTTCCCAATCGGTCCAAATCATTTCCCATCCATCCTAAATGTGCGTTGATAAAAGTAGTGTTGGGGTGTTTTTTAAAAACAGTGTGTTGTTCTGCTAATACTTCTTCAAAGGAAGGGTTTTCTTTAGGATTGCGATAGCGACCAGGTTTTTGACGCAATTCAAGCCAACGCTCGTTGTATTTGTCTTTTGGGTGCCAAAAAGATGAAGGTTCGCCACTGTGTATGAGTACTGGGATGTTTTGGTCTCCACATGCTTTCCAAATCGGATCCAACCGAGGATCGTTTATTGCAATCCGATTACCCTTTTGATCTTTATCTGTCAATCCAAGCGATTTATATACTTTAAGGCCAATTACCCCTTCTGTAACGGCCTTGTTGATGAGATCCACTTGTTCCGTTGCAAAATTTGGATCATCGAGCTTTTCGAAGTCTATATTCAAAAACAAACCAAAGCGGGTAGGGGCGTTCTCTTTTATATTTTTTAAAGACTTTTCAAGATACAAACCTCGAAAACCACTGAGGTTGACCATAAACCCCATATTGAGACTGTCCATCTCTTCTACTAATTTAGACAAGTCCTTAAGCGGCATATCAAATTGATGATTATGTACGTCAACAAAAGGGTATTTAGAACGTTTTATAATTGTTTGAGGAACGACAAGTGTTGAACGTGGACTGTACTCCTCAATGTCCATGAGATTGTTTTTCTCTTGTATTTTATCGATGATGTAGTAGGTAATTCCTCCCAAAAAGAGGACGAAAAAAGTGATTTGTACAAGAGTCCAAAGTCTTTTTAATGCACTTTTCACTCTTTAAAAGGAATTAAAACCTGAGTGGTATCCCAGCGAATGCGAAGGTTTTCATCAACAAAATCAATAGTAAATTGTTCTAAGGACTCAGCTAGTTTCTCAACTGGTAGATTCATTTGCATCAAAATCCCAGAAGAATCAGGTTCAGCAGCACTGAATCCGCCGTTTTTTTCATGTATAATGAGTTGCCAATAATCCGAATACGGATAAACATACATTCCATAGGTGCCTGGGGCAAGCTTTCTGTCGGCAAAGAAAAGTGCTTTGTTTGTTTTCAATTGTGTAGTGAGATTTGCACCTAAACGCCAGTATTGACCAAAGGGAACTAAAGCACCGTCTTCAAGCGTACCAAAAATTAATCGGTCTTTTTTATAAGGACGGTAATAGTTGATCTGTATTTCTGTAGATCCATTTACATATTCCGCAGTCCCTTTAGGACTTTTGGGATTGATGTAGAGACCATAGATTAAATATAGTCCTGCTAGTACAACAAGCGATAGCGCTACTAAAAATATTTTTTTCATTGTTTTCATAGGGCATGGGTTTTAATACATACGAATATAATTATTATTCTATTTTACATAACATAAATTATAGAGGAAATCTAATTATATGTAAAACATCTTAATCAGCGGATTAATATTTCAACCAGGCTTGTCTCAAGGTTACAGCAGCGGCATCGGCTTGGGGATTTACAACAATACCTGTAGCTTTAACTGAAGGAGATCCTGTAATGCCGTTTAATGTAAGGAGTTCCTCACCACGTTGTACAGTAATACTGAACTCTTTTTGATTGTCCCACATAAAGGTTGGAGTAAAAATAGCATTAATTGCCTCTGCATTTTCTTGTTTAATTTCTGGAAATAAGGTACCATCTAGTCCCAAGAATAGATCGCCCTCTTGTACACCCATAGAAGCAATTGTTGAATTCAAACCGGTTACTACGTATTGTACAACTCCCTCTGCATTAGGTTGTGGCATAAAAAACGGGCTTTGACTATCCTTTAGAAGAATGCTCGGAAGTTCAATATCTGTTTCTCCACTTGTAAGACCTACTTTGCTTAAATACTCCTCGTAGTTGATGGGTTGGGTGCCTTCTACATGTGTTTTAAAGAAATCTCCTACTTCAGGATAGGTCATTGCTACAATTTCATCGATCAATTCTCCATCTTTAAAGGGTTTATCTGTTCCATAGCGTTTTGCTAAATTTTGCATCACCCACAAAATTCCTTTCTCTCCTTCACTTTTTTCACGAATCAAAATATCCAAACACATATTGATTAGAGCCCCTTTTTGATAGACATTACCGTAATTGCTTTGATAGGGTTCTTCTACGATACCTGCGCTCATCTCAGTAAATGACATTGTATCGTCGTAACGTTGTGAATACTCTATTTTTTCAAGCATGCGGTTGTAAAAGTTTTGTTCCTCAATCAAGCCTTGATTGATTTGAAACAAATTCGCAAAGTATTCTGTTGTTCCTTCATACATCCATAAATGTTGCGACATCACAGGAGTATTGTACTCAAAATTGTGAATTTCTTCACTATGGATATTTAAAGGAGTTAAAGTGTGAAAAAACTCATGTGAAACCACATCGACCAAACTCTGGGTCAGTTCCTGAGGCTGCATTTGGTCTACAAAGACCACTGTTGTTGATGTATGGTGCTCTAAAGCCCCCATCATTCCACCAAAATACTGTAAATCTTCCATACCCATCAGGTGCAGTAAAATGTCGTAAGAAGGGGTATTGTTTGCCTCTCCTAAAAAGTTCTTTTGAGCAACCATCATTTCTTCTATAGCCGGTTTGTAGGCATTCGCTTGATGAACACCAGAGGGTGAATAAAGCGCAAGGCCTACCTTGATTTTGTCTAAATCAAAAGAAACGGCATTGGGCTTACTGTACAGAATGGGATTATCAATAATATGAAAATAGCGTTTGGCTGAAAAAACATCCAAACTGTCTGACTGGGAAAGAGCGGGAAGCGAAGTGTAGCCTTTTAAATCTTTTGGAGAGCGAACGCTGAGGCGATACGAGGCCTCTTTCATTCCTTCAAAATAACCAATGAGACTGTGTAAGTTGAGAAGAAAGGTCTCTCCTTCTTGAAAATTGGTGCCTCCCATAGGATAAATTTCACTCCCCCCGTGACCGTCGAAGGTGTCGTTTGCCCAATAGGTGATTTTTGCTAGTTTTTTGGCATTGGAAATCTTCCAACTGTTTTCGTCTAGGGGCTCGAAGTCCAAAAGATTGCCTTGAGTATCATAAGCCTGAAAATTTTCAATAAACCGACCAAAATTCGAAAATTCATAAGTTCCAGGAACAATTTGCGGGATGTAAAAAACCAGTTCCTCCTGATCTATAGCAGTTGGAATTAGGGTGACCATGACTTTATCTTCTTCCACGTTAACAAGATCTAATGAGGCTTTAATGTAATCAGGAGTTGAAGTACTGTTTTGTTTGAGTGCGGCACAGCCCATAAAAAAAAGTGAGGTGCTGAGACTTAGAATGAATTTGGATGGGTTAAATTTCATCGGTTTTCGGGTTGTTAGGTTACAAAATGGATTCTCCGTTTAAATCTGTTGTTAAGACACTGGACATATAATCAAAAAAAGGTCGGATGGCAGTAAAGCTTGAAATGACCTCGTTTTGAAAACCAGACGAAAGTACACTTTTATCTTCAAATTTTTTGATAAAAAGGAATTGTTTCTGCCGAATGAGATCAATATCGGGATGGTCTTTTGCAAAACCTTTTGGAGCTGTTTTTACAGCATTGCCTTGAAGGGGTCCCCATGTTTTTTTAAAAGATGTCTCCCCTATCACTGCACGCAATTCGGTTGCATCTACCTCCATTTCTTTGCGAATGCGCAACAAATCGGCAGGATTGGGATCCCAAAAGCCGGCAGCAATAAAACTGTCTCCAGGAGAAATGTGAATGTAATAACCTCCCCGTAGGTGCGGTTTTTTGCGGTGAAAACTGCTGCCAAAATGGGTTTTATATGGGGTTTTGTTTTTTGAAAAACGCACATCGCGGTAGATGCGAAAAAGCTTTACACGTTCGATTTCGTCTGTAGCCTCTAGCCCCACTTTTACTCCCTCGTTAAACGCCTTTACTTCCTTTTCTAGATTTTTAAAACGGACTTTTTGGGGTTCAAACCATTCACGGGTATTGTTTTCTTTGAGTTCTTTGTAAAAGGTAAACACGTCTGGAGAGAGGGTATTCATCGTCTTGAGGTTGTCTGGTGTTTTACCAAAGATAGGGAATTCGGTTAATTCAAGAGGGATAGCTTTTTGAGAAGTAGGTTGTTGCGTTAATGGAAAAGCAGCGTTTTGAGTATGCTAGGCTTTTGGATACCGATAACTTGTTTTATTGAACTTAGAAACCGATTTAGGACCCCCTCTCCCACATTAGTAAAGTTTGTTTCCCTAATTAAAAGATATTTAATACATTAGATCATAAATACGCCCTATCTCAGCCTGAATAGACCTACACTCCCCCATCCTATTCCTTTATTCATAGCGGTTTTTCATCAGTACATTGAAAAGCGCAAGGGAGTCTTTTATGATCTTGGCCTAGAAAAAAACTGGCTTATATTGAAAACAGCTTGATCAAAGATCAAAAATTCCGCAATTCGGTCAAGGGGATGATCATCGGGCAGTTTACGGTAGAAGAATACCAGCAGTATTGCCGCAATTCTTCGGCCTTAAACAAGCGAATGATGAACATGGTCATCGAACGATTAAAGGATCAGGTACAACTTTTTGCCACGCCTTTACCGCTCGATAAAGTCGGCTAATGCGCTAGAGCAAAGACACCCCGTTTAAATTGGTGGTGAGTACAATGCTCATATTATCAAAAAAGGGTCGCACCGCTTGAAAGTCGGTATTCACTTGGGCTAAAAAGTTAGGTGCAAGCACCTCCTGGTTATTGTAAAGCTTGGTAAATAAATAGGCCTTTTTTCGAATCAAATCAATGTTGGGATTTTCCTTAGAAAAGCCCTTAGGCACAGTTTTTAACTCTTCACCATCTAGGTTTCCTCGAAAAACAAGATTTACCGTTTCCTGTTTTTCAGTACTTTTTCAATATCACCCAACCTAAACCCCTTCGCTTGCAGCAATACCAAAAAATGAAACAACAAATCGGCACTTTCATTTAAAAAGCGTTCGGAATCATTGTCTTTAGCCTCAATCACGGTTTCTACGGCCTCTTCTCCTACTTTTTGAGCAATGGTATTGATTCCCTTACGGAAAAGGGAAGCAACGTAGCTGTGGTCCTCATTATCGGTCTTCCGTTGAGCGATGGTGGTTTCTAATTCCGACAAAAAACCAAAACGAGTCTTGTTTTCTTTCCCCCAGCAACTATCCGTTCCTTTATGACAGGTGGGACCTTGGGGGTTGACTTGAATTAAAAGGGTATCCTGATCACAATCCGCTTCTAAGGAAACCAGGGTTAAAAAGTTCCCACTCTCCTCCCCTTTGGTCCACAGGCGTTGTTTGGAACGGCTGTAAAAGGTTACCTTTCCTGTTTCTTGAGTTTGCTTTAGGGCTGCTTCATTCATATAGCCCAACATTAATACCGTTTGTGTTCGAACATCTTGAATAATGGCGGGAATCAGTCCGTCCGGGTTTTTAAAGAAATCGAGTTTCATAAGTTTAGATTCTGATTGTTATTTGTTGTTTTTTAAGGGTTTGTTTCAATTCGGGTATGTGGATTGTCCCAAAGTGAAACACGCTGGCTGCCAAAGCCGCATCGGCTTTCCCTAGGGTAAAGGCATCGATAAAATCTTGAGTTGTACCTGCCCCTCCAGAGGCAATGATGGGGATATTCACGGATTCGGAAAGTTGAGCTAGGGCTTCGTTAGCAAAACCATTTTTGGTACCGTCGTGATCCATGGATGTAAACAAAATTTCTCCTGCACCGCGTTCTGCCACTTCCCTAGCCCATTCAAACAGGTCGATTTCTGTTGGAACCTTACCTCCAACTAAATGAACCTTCCAACGCTCACTTACTTGTTTAGCGTCTATGGCCACGACCACACACTGACTCCCAAAGTGGGTCGCCACTTCATTGATCAATTCGGGACGTTTTACCGCAGCAGAATTGATAGAAACCTTGTCTGCGCCATTTTTGAGAAGTACAGAAACATCTGCTACAGAGCGTATTCCTCCACCTACAGTAAAGGGAATATCGATGGTTGCTGCTACTTTTAGTACCAGATCAGCAAGTGTTTTTCTTCTTTGTTCTGTAGCTGAGATGTCTAGAAAAACCAGCTCATCTGCCTGCTGTAATGCATATTGAGCAGCGAGTGCTACAGGATCACCAGCGTCGCGTAAATTGACAAAGTTGACTCCTTTCACAGTACGTCCGTCTTTAATGTCTAAACAAGGAATGATTCTTTTTGTTAGCATATTTAGGAGTTTAATTGATTCAGATCTTGCTGGTCGTAAAAACCTAGATCACTGGTTGTAAGTTCTTTTACCCAAAAGGCAACTTGCCCCACGTGATAGGAAAAATGCTCTACTGCATGAAGTACCACTCCTACACCCGATAGATTAAAGCCTTGTACTTTTCTCATTCGGAGATACTCTTCCTCAGAAGTGGTTTGTATGGTTTCCACAGCCAGGGCAACGGTAGCGGTAACTTTTTTAAGCAAATCGGAACTAGTGGCTCCCCCTTGGGTCTCAAATTCTGCGGAACGTTGACGTGTATCTTTTTTATTGCCTAATGAGGCAATAATGTACTGGGTCATGTTACCACAACAGTGAAGCAGCTGGTTGCCTAAGGACATGCCTTGGGGAAAGGCGCGATGCCACAGTTGATCCTCACCTATTTTATCAAAAGCCAAGTACAGCATACGCTCCCCTTCTTTCAGTCGGAAGATTGCATTTTGTTTGAACTCCTTTAAAATATTATTTTCCATCGTTTGAAGTTAAAATAAAACTCTCCAATTCCTTGAGCGAAATGCGTTTTTCATACAGGGCCTTGCCAATAATAGTTCCCTCACAACCTAGGTCCGCTAGCCTTGGTAACTCGTCAATGGTGGAAATGCCTCCAGAAGCGATGAGTTTTACCTTCGTTTCGTTTTGTATTTTTTCGTAAAGTATGAAAGAGGGACCACCCAACATCCCGTCTTTGCTGATATCTGTACAAATAGTGTATTGAACACCTTTGGATTGGTACCAAGCTAAAAATTCAAAAAGATTTTGATCTGATGTTTCCAACCAACCGTTTGTTGCTATAAATTCTCCCTTGACATCTGTGCCCAAAATGATTTTGTCTGCACCATAAGTTTCTATCCACTGACAAAACAATTCCGGATTTTTTACCGCAATACTCCCTCCTGTTATTTGTTTTGCTCCACTATCAAAGGCGATACGCAGGTCTTCATCACTTTTCAATCCTCCTCCAAAATCAATGTGAAGCTGGGTTTTTGTCGCCAACTGTTCCAATATCTTGTGGTTGACAATATGTTTGGACTTGGCTCCGTCCAAGTCCACTAAATGTAGATATTGAATGCCATGATCTTCAAAAGCTTTGGCTACTTCCAAGGGATTTTCATTGTAGATTCTCTGGGTGCTGTAATCCCCTTTGGAAAGACGAACACACTTACCCGCTATAATGTCTATGGCAGGAATGATTCTCATAAGTCCAAAAAGTTTTTTAGTAAAAGACTTCCTGCGGTACTGCTTTTTTCGGGGTGAAATTGAACTCCGTAAAAATTATCTTTTTGCAAAGCCACACTGTACCTACCGTCATAATCACTTTGTGCAATGGTTTCAGGAAGTATGGGTACAAAATACGAGTGCACTAAATACATGAAGTCACCTTCATTAATGCCTTTAAATAGAGGAGATTGCAAATTCGAAACAGTATTCCAACCCATTTGAGGAACTTTAACTCGATCCGAAAATCGCACCACTTTTCCCTTTACAATGCCCAGTCCTTGCGCTTGGTCTTCTTCTGTGGATTCGCATAACAACTGCATCCCTAAACATATACCGAGTACGGGCTGTGTCAATTTAGGAATCAATAAATCCAGCCCCTTGTTCTTGAGCTTTTCCATAGCCTTGCCCGCAGCTCCCTGTCCTGGGAAAATAACTTTATCTGCAGTTTCAACAACTGAAGGATCGTCAGTCAGGGTACTTTCTGTTCCTAAACGCTCCAAAGCAAATTGCAAACTGCGCACATTTCCTGCATCGTAATCAATAATGGCTACCATACTACAAACTGCCTTTGGTTGAAGGTAAAATCATTTTTTCTGGGTCGCGTTTTATAGCACTTTTAATGGCTTTGGCGAACGCTTTAAATATAGCTTCGATCTTATGATGTTCGTTGGTGCCCTCTGCCTTGATATTGAGATTGGCCTTGGCTCCGTCAGAAAAAGATTTAAAGAAATGCAAAAACATTTCAGTAGGCATTTGACCAATCATTTCTCTTTTAAAATCAGCTTCCCATACCAACCAATTTCTACCACCAAAATCTATTGCCACTTGTGCAAGGCAGTCGTCCATCGGCAAACAAAATCCATAGCGTTCAATACCTAATTTATCCCCTAAAGCTTCTGCAAAAGCTTCGCCTAACACTATGGCGGTATCTTCAATGGTGTGGTGTTCATCTACCTCTAAATCGCCTCTGACACTGATTTCCAAGTCCATTCTCCCATGACGTGCCAGTTGGTCCAGCATATGATCAAAAAAAGCAATGCCGGTGTCTATCATACTTTTTCCACTGCCATCCAAATTAAGTGACAATTGAATGTCAGTTTCATGAGTCGTACGTTTTTTTCTAACGATTCGCTGCTCTAGTTTTAGAAAGTTGTAGACGGCTTTCCAAGACGTAGTTTTTAATGCAATACTGGATTCGACTTCTCCACCAACTTCATCAGCTCCCAAAGTTTCGTCTTGGGCTAAAAAAAGCCCTTTTGCCCCTAGGTTTTTTGCCAATTCCATGTCGGTTAACCGATCGCCGATAACAAAGGAATGAGACATATCGTATTTTGAATCGTCGAGATAGGTGGTCAGCAATCCCGTTCGCGGTTTTCGTGTGGGCGCATTATCTGTGGGAAAACTTTTGTCGATAAACACCCCGTCGAACAAAACCCCTTCATTTTCAAAACTTTTAAGGATGAAATTATGTGTTGGCCAAAAGTCCTCTTCAGGAAAACTTTCGGTACCTAAACCGTCTTGATTGGTTACCATAACTAGTTCAAAATTCATCTCTTTGGCTATTTTGCCTAAATAGGTAAATATCTCAGGATAGAACATCAATTTTTCTAAGGCATCTAATTGGAAGTTTTCAGGCTCTAATACCAAGGTACCGTCCCGATCTATAAAGAGTACTTTTTTCATCTGTCTAAGGTTTGTAGAACATTGATAAGGGTGTTGTTTTCATTTTCTAAGCCCACAGTGATTCTCAGAGTATTTTCACAAGCTATATTTTTTGAAGGATTTCTGACGACTATACCGTGATCAATTAGCTGCTGATAGCGCAAGGTACTGTCGTCAACACGAATCAAAATAAAGCTGGCATCGGATGGAAAAACTTTTAAAATAAAGCTAATGTTCAAAAAAGCGGTTTCTAAACGCTTGCGCTCGCGGATTAGAAAATCCACCTGTTCTTGTATTTCTCCCTGGTTTTCAAGCCTTTTTAAAGCAGCATTAATCGTAAGTGTATTCAGATTATAAGGCGCTTTCAGACGGTTTAAAAAGGTAATTAATTCAGGGTGTGCAAAAGCCATACCCAATCGTGCCCCAGCCATTCCTTGTGCCTTTGAAAAAGTTTGACAAACGACAAGATTAGAATAGCTGTCCAATAAGCGAATAAAAGAAGGCTGTTGAGTAAATTCGACATAGGCTTCATCAACCACCACTAAACCGGGAAACTCCTGAATGATTTTTTCTAGGTCTTTTGAGTTAAAGCTATTGGCGGTAGGATTGTTTGGAGTAGGAATAAAGAGGAGCTTTGAAGCCGCATTTGCAGTTCCCAATATCGCTTTAACATCCAATTGAAAATCTTCCTTTAAGGGAATTTCCTTTACTGAAACACCTAGTATTCGTGCAGCTACTTGATACATGCCGAAAGTTGGCGGGACGATAAGAATATGTTCTTTTTTTGGTTCACAACAGGCCAAGATCAGCTGACTTATAAACTCATCACTACCATTGCTCAAGTACAACTGCTCTACTCGCACCCCTTTCCATTGAGCAATTTTAGATTTCAGTTCGGTTTGCATGGGATCCGGATAGCGGTTGCAAATTGTTGAAAAAGGATTTTCATTGGCGTCCAATAAAATCATGGGTTTCCCGTCGTTGACATATTCCTGTCTAGCGGATTGGTAGGGCTTTAACTCCAAGAGTTGCTCCCGAATGAAACGGCGAAATTCAGGCTTCATCATTAATTTTTTTAAGTCGAACGGTAACAGCATTTTTGTGTGCCTGCAGACCTTCTGCTTCTGCCATTAGCTCTATACTCTCTCCAATCACTTGTAATCCGTTTTTGGTAATTTTCTGAAAGGTAATGGCTTTTGTAAAACTGTCTAAATTTACCCCGCTATATTGTTTGGCATAACCATTCGTAGGTAAAGTGTGATTGGTTCCAGAGGCATAGTCCCCGGCACTTTCCGGTGTGTAATTGCCAATAAATACAGAACCGGCATTTTGAACACGGTCCACATAAAAGGCCTCGTTTTTTACTGAAATTATGTAATGTTCAGGACCGTAAGTATTGATGAAGTCCACTGCAGTGGCATCGTCTTTTAAAAGGATCATTTTGGAGTGTCTTAAAGCCTGTTTTGCAATTTTTTTTCGCGGTAGTTCCTCCAACTGTTTTTCAAGAGCCTTTATAACTTTTTCAATGAAAGAGTCCTCTGTTGTGACCAGAACTACTTGACTGTCTGTTCCGTGTTCTGCTTGAGAGAGAAGATCTGCAGCAACAAAATTTGCATCAGCACTTTCGTCTGCTACCACCAAGAGTTCACTTGGTCCTGCAGGTAGATCCTGGGCAACATTGTATCGCGTTGCCCACTGTTTTGCAACGGTGACGTATTGGTTTCCCGGTCCAAAAATTTTATAAACATTGGGTATGCTTTCCGTACCAAAGGTCATGGCAGCAATAGCTTGCACCCCCCCCACTTTAAAAACTTGTGTTACTCCACACAGTTGTGCTGTATATAAAAGAACTTCTGGAACTTGTCCACGCACATCTGGAGGAGTACAAAGCACCACTTCTTTACAACCGGCAATTTGCGCGGGTATAGCCAGCATCAAAACAGTAGAAAATAACGGTGCTGAACCTCCAGGAATATACAATCCTACTTTTTCTATAGGACGTTTTTCTTGCCAACAGTATACACCCTCTTGTGTTTCTACTTCTACTTTTGCAGTTTGCTGTGCGCTGTGAAAGGTCTCAATGTTTTTCTTTGCTAATTGTATGGCTTGTTTTAATTCTTCAGACACTCCAGAGGTGGCAGTTTTAATTTCCCCTTCAGTTACTGCTATTTGATCCAAAACCACACGATCAAATTGTTTTGTGTAACCTAATAGTGCAGCGTCTCCCTCCTTTTGAACTTTTAGAAAAATATCAGAAACAAGCCCTTCCAAGTCTTCATAACTTGCTGAAGGTCGCTTCACCAAATCTTGCCATTGGGAAGCTGATGGATACCTAAATTGTTGCATCACAATACCATTTTTTCGATTGGACAAACAAGAATGCCTTCTGCACCTAATGCTTTTAATTCATCAATTACATTCCAAAAATCTCCTGCATTAATAACCGAGTGAATAGAACTCCAACCCTCTTGTGCCAAAGGGAGAACAGTAGGGCTTTTCAATACAGGAAGAACCGAACTGATGGCATCAATTTTTTCATTTGGTGCATTGAGCAGTATGTATTTGGATTGCTTCGCACGAAGTACAGATTGGACTCTGAAACGCAGTTTTTCAATCCACTCGTTTTGCTCTGCTGTAAGTTCAATTCCCTTTACTAAAACCGCTTGAGAGCGAGCAATTTCAACAACTTCTTTAAGATTGTTTTTGAAAAGAGTGCTCCCGCTGGAAACAATGTCACAGATAGCATCGGACAATCCAATATTGGGAGCGATTTCTACAGATCCGTTGATGATGTGCAAATCGGCTTTGATGTTGTGCTGATTAAGAAAATTTTGAACAGTATTGGGATAAGAGGTCGCAATGCGTTTTCCTTCTAAGTCCCCAATTCCATTGAATGTAGATCCTTTGGGTACAGCAATGGATACGCGGCACTTTGAAAAACCCAATTGTTCTATAATTTTTAGATCTTTTCCTTTTTCTTCTAAGAGATTCTCACCCAAGATCGCTAAATCCACTACACCATCTCTAAGGTATTGAGGAATGTCCCCATTACGCAGAAAGAATACTTCCATAGGAAAATTTCGTGCAGCGGCTTTTAGTTGATCTTTACCGTTATCTATAGAGATTCCACAGTCTTTCAAAAGCTTTAGTGAGTCCTCGTTCAATCGTCCCGATTTTTGTACTGCAAGTCGTAACATATGTTTTATTTAATATTTCAAGCCCAAACATTCATTACAAAAAAGCCCGTTTGATTGCTCAAACGGGCTTGTATGTGTACATAAACATCCTACTACCTCTCGTTTGAGCGATTGGATAAAAGATGTGTATGATGTGTTTTATTGTTCATTTGAATGCAAATATATTTAATTTATTTGATTTTCAAATTTATTGATTTCCTAAAATGATAGGCAATCCGTCATTTCCGCTACCGATAACAATGACTTTAGAATTTGGTGATTCAGATAGCTTTATGGTTGCCTCAATCCCCTTTTCTTGAAGAATTTTATCTGTCAGCGAAGCACTTAGAATTCGGTTTGCAGTTGCTTTACCTTCTGCATCAATTCGTTGGCGTTCAGCTTCTTGCTTTGCTTTTTCAATGCGAAATTCATATTCTAAAGCCTCTTGTTCTTGACGCAGCTTGCGTTCAATTGCTTCTTTGATGGCAACAGGCAAAGTCACATCACGCACCAAAACGGCGTTGAGTTGGATGTGTTGCGATTCTACATTTTTCATGGTTTCTTCAAAAATCTCATTTTGAATAGCATCTCGTTTGGTTGAATACAATTGTTCTGGAGTATATCGCCCTACCACAGAACGTGCCACAGCACGAATTTGGGGAATCAAAACGATGTTAACATAGTTTTCTCCTTTGGTTTTATGGAGCAATCCCAATTCCTCATATTTAGGCTGGTAAAGGACAGAGACGTCTAAAGAAATCTCCAAACCATTAGAAGAAAGCACCTGCATGTTGCCTTCAAAAAATTCTTGCTGCTTTACATTGTAAACAAAGACTTTATTCCAAGGAGCAATAACATGAAACCCTTCTCCTAAGGGGGGGGCATCGGTAACTACTCCACCTCCAAAGGTTTTAAATAACACTCCTGCTTCTCCATAGCCTATATTGATAGATGATTTTGAAACAAAGATGAGTAATACGATAATGAGTAAAACTACGGGTAATCCAATTTTTGGTAATTTTTGCATAATTCTAATTATTTAGGTTAACATTCCTCCATCGACGTGGAGCACCTGTCCAGTTATATAACTCGACAGTTCAGAAGCCAAAAACACACAGGCATTGGCTACATCAGTGGGTTGTCCTCCTCTTTTGAGTGGAATTCCATCACGCCACCCTTGGACAACCTCTTCAGAAAGTTTTTGAGTCATTTCGGTTTCTATAAATCCGGGAGCGATTACGTTAGAACGAATGTTTCTTGAGCCGAGCTCAAGTGCTATAGATTTTGAAAATCCAATGATTCCTGCTTTAGAAGCGGCGTAGTTCGCTTGACCTGCATTTCCTTTTACTCCCACTACAGAGCTCATGTGAATCAATGAACCACTGCGTTGTTTTAAAAAGGTTCTTTGAACGGCTTTGGTCATATTAAAAACCGATTTAAGGTTGACTTGAATCACTTGATCAAAATCTTCTTCACTCATTCGCATCAACAGAGTGTCTTTGGTGATTCCTGCGTTATTAATGAGTATGTCAAGACCTCCGAAGTCCTCTAACACTTGATTGACTAATACTTCGGCAGCATTAAAATCAGCGGCATCACTTTGGTAGGCCTTTACTTGAACTCCCGAGGCACTCAATTCTTGAACCAATGCTTCTGCGGCTTCGGCATTACTACTGTATGTAAAGGCAACAGCACAACCATGAGCGACAAAGGTTTGAGCGATTCCCCTTCCTATACCTCGACTTGCACCCGTTATAAGGGCTGTTTTGTTTTCTAATAACTTCATATGAATTTATTTTTTGATTACCTCTGCCACTTTTGCACCAATTTGAGCAGGAGAATCCACCACGTGAATACCGCATTCTTTCATGATACGTTTTTTTGCTTCTGCAGTATCTTCACTACCGCCTACTATAGCTCCTGCATGACCCATGGTTCTCCCTTTGGGCGCAGTTTCACCAGCGATAAAACCAACTACTGGCTTTTTGTTTCCTGTTTCTTTGATCCATTTGGCTGCATCGGCCTCCAATTGACCTCCTATTTCTCCAATCATTACGATACATTCTGTTTCGGGATCTTCCATAAAGAGGGCAACTGCATCTTTAGTTGTCGTACCAATGATTGGATCACCACCAATACCTATGGCAGTAGAAATGCCTAAGCCTTCAGCAACCACCTGATCAGATGCTTCATAAGTCAAGGTTCCTGATTTGGATACTATACCAACACTCCCCTTTTTAAAGACAAATCCGGGCATGATTCCCACTTTTGCTTCTTCAGGAGTAATGACACCGGGGCAATTGGGTCCAATTAATATAGCCCCCTTTTGCTTTACATATTGATAGGCTTTTGTCATGTCATTGACCGGAATGCCCTCTGTAATTGCTATGATAACTTTGATTCCTGCTTCTGCAGCTTCCATGATTGCATCTGCAGCAAAGGCTGGAGGTACAAAAATGATGGAAGTATCTGCTTCAGCTTGATGCACTGCTTCGGCAACTGAATTAAAAACGGGTTTGTCTAAGTGGGTTTGACCGCCCTTCCCTGGGGTCACACCTCCTACAATATTCGTTCCGTATTCAATCATTTGGTTGGCATGAAAAGTACCTTCACTACCGGTAAATCCTTGAACAATGATTTTTGATTCCTTGTTAACAAGTACGCTCATTCGTTTAAATTTAGTTGGTTTTTAATTTATTCTTTAATTCGTTCGATGTAATTGCCTTTTTCTATGTCGACTTTTATTTTGTCCCCTTCATTGATAAATAAAGGCACATTTACTGTGGCCCCTGTCTCGACGGTAGCAGGTTTGGTAGCATTGGTTGCAGTATTTCCTTTAACACCAGGTTCTGTATGTGTTATTTCAAGTACTACACTTGCAGGCATTTCCGCTGAAAGCGGCATGTTGTCTTCCGTATTTATTGAAATAGAAACCAATTCTCCTTCTTTAAGTAAATCGGGTGCATCCAATATATTTTTATCAATACTGATCTGATTGTAATCGTCAGTATTCATAAAATGGTACTGGGTTCCTTCGTTGTAGAGGTATTGGTATTTTTGCGTTTCTACTCGGATGTCTTCAATCTTGTGTCCTGCGGAAAAGGTATTGTCAATCACTTTTCCAGTAGTAACACTCTTGAGTTTTGTTCTAACGAAAGCAGGACCTTTACCCGGTTTCACATGAAGAAATTCTACTATCTTATAAATATCATTGCTGTACTTAATGCACAAGCCTTTGCGTATGTCTGAGGTTGTAGCCATGAGCTGTCAAAATTAGTTTTTTTAAGAATATCCTTTAATAATTCCCCTTTCTGATTTCTTTAAAAAATCAACAATGGTCTTTTTTTCTTTGCTATCAGGTACTTCGTTGCTCAAGACCTTTAAAGCCTGCGAAGTGTTTAATTTGCTTTGGAAAACAATACGATAGATGTGTTGCATGTTTTGAATTTGTGTTTCATTAATGCCGTTTCGCAATAGACCAACTGAATTTACTCCGACGAAAGCGAGTGGCTCACGCCCGGCTTTTATGAAAGGAGGAACATCTTTTCTAACAAGAGAAGCCCCTGCAAGAAAGGCAAAGTCTCCGATGCTACAAAATTGATGAACGGCAGTGAAGCCTGAGAGCACAACATGATTACCAACAGAGATATGACCTGCCAAGGTGCTGTTGTTAGAAAAGACACAATGATCTCCAATGGTGCAATCATGAGCAATATGTGAATAAGCCATAATCAAACAGTGTGCTCCGATTTTTGTCACTCCCAATGCAGCAGTTCCCCTATTTATAGTGACACATTCTCTTATCGTTGTATAATCGCCAATTTCTACATAAGAATCTTCACCAGCAAACTTTAAATCCTGCGGCACAGCACTTATAACCGCTCCGGGAAAAATTTTGCAATTCTTTCCAATACGAGCACCTTCCATTATGGTTACATTGGATCCTATCCAAGTACCGGAACCAATTTCTACATTTTTATGAATGGTAGTGAATGAATCAATATGTACATCCTCTCCGATTCTAGCTTCGGGGTGAATTGCTGTTAAGTGTTGCATAGTAAGCATGATTTAGGGGTTATTTTCTTTTGGCTATTTGAGCCATTAAATCTCCTTCACAAACAATTTGTCCATTCACAAAGGCATAGCCTCTCATATTACAAATTCCACGTCTGATAGGAGTTAATAGTTCTAATTTGAAAATCAATGTGTCTCCAGGATAAACCGGTTTTTTAAACTTCACATTGTCAATTTTCATAAAAAAAGTGAGGTAGTTTTCTGGATCCGGAACAGTGCTAAGTACCAATACGCCTCCCGCTTGAGCCATAGCCTCTATTTGAAGTACTCCTGGCATAACAGGGGCGCCCGGAAAATGACCTTCAAAAAACGTTTCATTCATTGTAACATTTTTCAATCCGACCACAAAGGTATCTGTTAGCTCAAGGATACGGTCCACCAACAAGAAAGGGGGTCTGTGGGGCAACATGGCCATAATTTGATTGACATCCATAACTGGAGGTTGAGACAAATCCACTACCGGAGCATTTGACTTTCGTGTCGCTTTAATTAAAGATCTCAATTCTTTAGCAAAGTCTGTATTGATCTTATGTCCGGGTTTGGTGGCGATAATTTTTCCTTGAATAGGCATACCCACCAAGGCCAAATCACCGATGACATCTAAAAGTTTGTGGCGTGCAGCCTCATTGGGATGATGCAGTGTTAAATGATCTAAAATACCATTTGCTTTTACTTGTATGTCTTTTTTTTGAAAAGCTTTTTCAAGGCGAGACATCGTCTCCACATCCAATGTTTTGTTTACATAAACAATAGCGTTGTCTAAGTCACCTCCTTTTATGAGGTTTTGTTCTAAAAGTGTTTCCAGCTCATGAAGAAAAACAAAGGTTCTAGAGGAAGCGATTTCTTTTGAAAAATCTTCCATTTTAGAAAGTACCGCGTTTTGACTCCCCAGTACTTTTGTTTCAAAATCAATCATCACGGTAAGGGATGTTTCTTCTGCAGGCAGGAGCATAATTTCACTACCTGTTTCATCATCTGCAAAACAAATGTTTTCCTGAACAACAAAGACTTCTTGTAGCGCTTCTTGTTCTTGAATCCCCACTTTTTTTATGGCTTCTACAAACAATTTTGATGACCCATCCATAATGGGTACTTCAGGCCCATTGAGTTCGATTGTACAATTGAAAATACCACTTCCCACAAGCGCTGCCAGAAGATGTTCTGTAGTTTTCACTTCTACTCCATCCGTGCTTAAGCTGGTCCCCCTCTCAGTTTGTTTTACAAAATTGGCCAATGCAGGTATGCTTATGGGAGGATTCAAATCAGTGCGGACAAAAACCAATCCATGGTCTTCTTCAGCTGGTTTTAGGCACAATTGTATTTTTGAACCTGAATGAAGTCCTACTCCATTCAATTCAACTGCATTTTTTATCGTTTTTTGAGGCGTGTTTTTAACAATCATGATTTTTTGGTTTTTTCAATTGACCTAAGACGCGATTCAAAATTAGGCAAATGTTTAAAGACTGCATAGGACTTATAGAAGGATTTAAAATCCATAGCCGGTGTTCCTTGAACGATACTGCCTGAGGGTAGGTTGCTGATTACACCTGTTTGACCCTGTATCTGAATATCATCACCTAGAGTTAAATGACCTATGATCCCCACTTGTCCGCCGATAGTACATCGAGCACCTATCTTGGTAGAACCCGCCACACCCGATTGGGCTGCCATTACGGTATGCGGTCCAATTTCAACATTATGGGCTATTTGCACCAAGTTGTCTAACTTCACCCCTTCATGCAAGATAGTCGCTCCTAAAGTTGCTCGGTCTATCGTTGAATTTGCTCCAATTTCTACTTTGTTTTTTAGAATAACCTTACCCAATTGAGGTGTCTTTTTTTGTCTTCCTTCAGAAGAACGCACATAACCGAATCCATCACTTCCTATCACAGTTCCACTCTGGATGATGCAATTTCCCCCAATTTCGCATTGATCTAAAACCGTTACTCTTGGAAAGAGATGGGTTTCGCTACCTACCAAAACATTGGCCCCAATATGACAGTATCCTTCAATACAAACGCCTCTATCGATTTTAGTATTTGAACCAATAGTTACAAAAGGACCAATAAAAACGTCTTCTCCAATTACTGCAGTAGGTGCAATTTGTGCCGAAGGATCGACACCCTTTTGTTTTACTGCATTCTGCAATGCAACTTCTTCTAAGAGTTCAGCAAAGGCATAATACGGATTTTTTACTCGTATGAGGGTCGGAGCAATTTCTTCCTCAAGGATGAGGTCTTCAGAGACTAACACCACACTGGCTTTAGTAGTAGATAGGAATGGCAAGTATTTTGTGTGGGCTAAAAAACACAAACATCCTGCAGTAGCTTCTTCGATTTTTGATAGGGCTGTTACAAGTATTTCTCCATTTCCTTCTACCTTACCACGGAGTTTTTTTGCAATATCAAAGGCAGTTAAATTCATGACTGCAAAAGTACGCATTTATAAGGAAAAAGGGGGTTTTGGATAACACAAATAATACCGATATATCGGTTTTGAAAAATGATTAAAATCCAGATAATCAATTGTTTCCGCTAAAGGGGTTATTTTACTTTTTTTGTTTTTTAACCAAATCTGGGTATGATCGGATCTATAGGTTTGGTTTGACACATTTCCAGAATAAACAAAATAGTCCAACTCTTTTGCATTGAGGGACAGGTGTTGCCATTTTAACTTTTCTGCTTCAATTTGACTTTGAGTAAAGGGGGTTTCTTGTATCCTAATTTTTGGTAATTGTCTGTACAACAACTGTTGTGAAAGTTTGCGTAATACCAAGTCGCTGTGTCTTGTCCAATGCTTTATGAGATGATAAATATCAGCATCGTCAAGAGTGAGATAGTGGTGTATAAGCTCTTCTGTGAGTGGGCTGCCTTTTTGGTAGTGCAATAATGGATAAAGTATATGCGAAAAAGTAATGTCTTCGTTGCCTAAGACCACAAGCTCTCGAAATCGTTCTAAAATTTTTACTAATAGAAGCTCTGCGGCTAAACTGGTTTTATGTAAATAAACCTGCCAATACATCAAACGTCGCGCAAGAAGAAATTTTTCTAATGAATGAGCGCCTTTTAATTCAAAAACCAATTGTTCCTTTTCAACATGCATCATAGTTATAATTCGATCCGTGTTGATGTTGCCTTCCGTCACCCCAGTGTAAAAACTGTCCCTTTTTAAATAATCCAGCCGATCCACATCAATTTGCCCAGAGACAAGTTGATTCATGAACTGTCTAGGGAAAGTATTTTTGAAAATTTGTAACGCCAATCCTAATTGTCCACTAAACTCTTTATCTAAAAGTTCGATTACTGATACTGACAAGGTTTCGTGGCTAATTCCTTGAAGCAAGGCTTTTTCAGATGCATGTGAAAAAGGTCCGTGCCCGATATCGTGAAGCAATATAGCGATTTGCATTGCTTCACTTTCTGCACTGGAAATTTCAGTTCCTTTCTTTATGAGCAATTCTATTGCTTTTTGCATTACATGCATTGCTCCTATGGCATGTTCAAAACGCGTATGATGGGCTCCGGGATAAACCAGACTGGAAAGCCCCATTTGACTGACTCTTCTCAAACGTTGAAAGTACGGATGATTAATAAGTTTTAATATCAAATCACTTTCAATGGTAATAAATCCATAAATTGGATCGTTAAAAAGGGTGTTCTTCCGTGACACGCAAGTAGAATTTTCTTCAAAGATACTACAATGGATTGGATCAATGTTTTATGGGTAGACGACGAGATTGAACTCCTTAAGCCCCATTTACTTTTTTTAAAAGAAAGGGGGTATGACACTATTCCTTGCACCAATGGACAAGATGCATTGGATTTAATCAAAAATCACCATTTTGATGTGGTTTTATTGGATGAAAACATGCCGGGTCTTAGTGGTTTAGAAACTTTACAGGAGATCAAGAACAGCAAACCTCAGCTTCCAGTGGTCATGATTACCAAAAACGAAGCTGAAAAGATCATGGAAGAAGCCATAGGATCTAAAATTTCTGATTACTTAATCAAGCCTGTAAATCCAAATCAAATTTTACTTTCTCTTAAAAAGATTTTAAATCAAAAACACCTAATAGCAGAACAAACGAGTTTGAATTACCAAAAAGTGTTCATCAAGTTGTCCCAATCTTCAGGAGTTTTGACCACCCACTCTGACTGGGTTGAACATTATAAAAAACTATTGTTTTGGGAATCGGAGTTGGAATCCTTAGAAGACTCCAGTATGTTGGAGATTTTTGAATCTCAAAAGAAAGAATCCAATGCGCTTTTTGCGAAATTTATTCAAGATCAATATGAAGGATGGATGCAGGGAAATGATTGTCCAGTACTTTCACATCAGCTATTCAAGCAAAAAATACTCCCTGAGTTAAAACAGCACCAACCCACACTTTTTTTGGTGATCGATAACCTAAGGTTTGATCAATGGAACACAATAAAAAGTGAACTTTTAAATCATTATAAGTTAGAAAGCGAGTCGGAATATTTTAGCCTACTACCCACCGCCACCCAGTATTCAAGAAATGCGCTTTTCGCGGGTTTGACCCCATTGCAAATTCAAGAACAATACCCTCAATGGTGGCGTTTTGATCATGAGGAAGGAGGAAAAAACCTCAATGAGGAAACGCTTTTAAAAGCACAATGTGATCGATTGAGGATGAACCGTCCTTTGAGTTATCACAAAATTTCACAACTCAATCAGAGTCGAAAGCTAATTAAAAACTTAGTCAACCACCTTCATGAAGGACTTACTGTAGTTGTTTATAATTTTGTAGACATGATTTCTCATGCCAAGACTGAGATGGAAATGATTAAGGAATTAAGTCCAGACAACAAAGGTTATCGTTCCTTGACCTTAAGCTGGTTTAAAAACAGTCCCTTAAAAAAATTAATAGCAAAAGCAGCAGAGCTCAATTTTCAACTAATACTGACTACCGATCACGGAACCATCAATGTTGAACAACCCAGCGCAATGATCAGCGCAAAAGAGGCCAGTGTAAATTTGAGATATAAAACTGGGAGGAGTCTAACTTATGATTCTGAAGAGGTTTTGTCTTTTAACAATCCTAAGCGCATTGGACTGCCGACCACAGGCCTTAACAGTAGTTATATCTTTGCCAAAGAATCTTTTTATTTTGTTTACAAAAACAATTACAATCATTTTTCGAAATTATATCAAAACACATTTCAACACGGCGGTGTTTCACTGGAAGAAATGATTGTTCCTTTTGTTGTTTTAAGTCCTCGTTAACTCTACCTTTGCAGGATATGAATGTTCGTTTTAATTTGACAGAATTATCACAAGTAAGCGAAGTACTTTTAAAAAATTCCAAAACTTCAGTAATACGAATTGACGGGAAAATGGGTGCTGGAAAAACAACGCTCATTTCATGTATTTGTAAGCAGTTAGGTGTAAAAGAGTCTATCAGTAGCCCTACTTTTTCACTAGTTAATTCTTATCAAGGCAACGGTGATTTAATTTATCATTTTGATTTTTATCGACTTGAGCATCCAGACGAAGCTCTAGATTTTGGCATTGAAGAGTATCTGGATTCTGGTCAGCTGTGTTTAATGGAATGGGCAGAAAAGATAGTACCACATTTACCAAAAAACTACGATCATTATGTACTTGAGGTCATTGATGAAAAAACCAGGATGTTATACTCCAAAAAATAAAGAGAGAAAATGAAAGTTTTGTATCGTCTTGGATATTATCTCGCTGGGTTTTCAGTAGGCTTGATTTTCTTAGCGTTTATTTTAAATGGAAAGAAAACCAGTTGTAATTATAGTCCCTCTGCACGAGCGAAAGACAATATATTGCAAAAACAATTGCTACTCAGTCCCTCAATAGCAGAAGAGCACGCCCCTAATCTGGTGGACAGCCTCTTAAGACAATATATCAAGAGAGGTACAGTTGACTTTTCAAAGAGCAATACTAAATTGGATTCCTGTCGCCGTTATTATATTAATTTAAAAGTTAAAAAGGGTGCTTTTGTTGAAATTGAAAATTGTCAAAAGCAAGCCATTATTCTTAAATTACAGCTTCCTTAGTTTTACGGCGTTTGATTTCTTTTTCTATCAGATGAAGCTCTCTAGGTGTTTGTCCACTTACTGAAGTGTTTTCCTCTGCCCTTCTTATTAAATAGGGTATTACATCACGTATAGGTCCATAGGGAACATATTTTACAACCTGAAAGCCCTCGGCTGCAAGGTTAAAAGAAATGTGGTCTGCCATTCCATACAGCTGCGAAAACCAGATGCTGGGGTGGCTGCTTGGTATCCCATTTTCTTGCATCCATTGGGTTACTTTATGAATGCTAGATTCACTATGAGATCCAATAAAAAGCCGACATGTTTCTAGTTTGGGAAGTAAATAATCCAAAGCCGCATCAAAATTGCGATCTGTTGCTGTTTTATCGTTACAAATGGGCGAAGGTATTCCGAGTTGCTTAGCCCGGTCATTTTCTTTTTCAATATAAGCACCTCGCACCAACTTTATTCCTAATTTAAAATTGTTTTTCTCTGCTTTTTTAACTAATTTTTTAAGGTAGGATAGTCGGTCTTTGCGATACATTTGTACCGTAGTAAAGACAATCGCCTCCTCTTTATTGTACTGCTCCATAAAATCTTCTGCAATCTTATCGATAGCACCTTGTACCCAAGTTTCTTCAGCATCGATAAGAATTCTTACCTTGAAATCCGAAGCCTTTTTACAACATTGGTCCATACGATTTAAACAGCGTTTCCAAGCTTGATCTTCCAAAGGGGTGAACCTATTCTTTTGAGTTTTCTTTTCGAAAAGAGAAAATGCACCTAAACTGGTTGCCTTAAAAACGGTAAATGGCAGTGAAGATCTTCCTTCTGAAAAAGAAAGAGTTTCTAATGTTTTTTCTAAACTGAGGTCCATTCCTTTCTCATTTTTCAAACCTTCTGCAGCATAATGCATATAAGAATTCACTTTAAGTTTAGCCAATTTTTCAACCAATTTGATGGAATCTTCTTTTTTTGTTCCTGCACAGAATTGCTTGAAAACAGTATGTTTGAAAAGACTGGAAATAGGCAGTTTTATTTTAAGCGCAAAAAGTGTCAATTTGGTTCCTAGAGCAACAAGGCTGGGGTAAGAAATTAGTCTGAATAGATAAAAAGCTCGAAAAAGCTCACGATTGGTTTTTAACCGATAAGCTTGCTCCGTATTCTCAAAATTCATAACATCAAAATATTCTCGAAATTACATTATTTTGTAAATACAATCATGTGTGTTAATTAATTTTTATTTTCTAAAAGAGGAACGAATTTAAAGGTACCGAAAGACTCTTTGTCAAAAGTTTTTTCTGCTGTGCGTGTAAAGCGTGTCATTTGCTGTTCATTGATACCTATAGGAATTACTAGTTTCCCTCCGATTTTTAACTGTTTCAGTAAATGTTTTGGTACCTCTGGAGCACCAGCAGTTACAAGAATACGATCAAAAGGCGCTTCGTCTGAGAGTCCTCGATTGCCGTCCCCAAAAATTATTTTCTTTGGAAACAAATGAAGTTTCGCAAACAGTCGTTTTGTTTTTTTAAACAATTCTTGTTGACGTTCAATGGTGTATAAATGAACCCCTAAATGCAATAAAATGGCTGTTTGATAACCAGACCCTGTACCAATTTCTAAAACTTTACATTCAGGATAAACATCCAATAATTCTGTCTGAAAGGCAACCGTATAGGGTTGGGAAATTGTCTGTTCAGCTGCTATGGGATATGCTTGATCTTCATAAGCAAAATTAATAAGCCCGGGATCCATAAAAAAATGTCGCGGAACAGAGCCTATAGCATCCAAAACAGACTCAGATTGGATTCCTTTGGTCTTCAAATGAGCTCTTAATTGTCTTCGTAAACCTTGGTGCTTTGTAGTATCCTCCATGGAGTACAAAAATAGATTAGTTTCAAGAAAATTAGAAAATTTGATTGTACTTTTGAGTGTAGATATTAGTCAAATGCTTAAGATCGGAATATTAGGTGCAGGACATTTAGGAAAAATCCACTTGCGTATTGCATCAGAATCCCCTTTTTATAAACTGATTGGTTTTTATGACCCCAACAAAGAAGCCGTTTCCCAGCTTGTACAAGAAAAAGGATATACTGCATACGAAAGTGCTGAGGCTTTGATCAATGCTGTTGATGTTGTTGGTATCATCACCCCTACCCTTTCCCATTTTGAAATGGCAAAATTAGCATTGCTTTTAAAAAAACACATATTTATTGAAAAACCCATTGCGCAAACGGATCAGGAGGCAGCTTTTCTTGTTGCATTAGCAAAAGAACAAGGTGTAATTGGGGGTGTAGGTCATGTAGAACGATTTAACCCTGCGTTCCAAGCCATTGAAAGCGCAATTGATGCGCCTATGTTTATCGAATCACATCGACTTTCTGAATTTAATCCAAGGGGGACAGATGTATCTGTTGTGCTTGACCTGATGATTCATGATATTGATATTGTACTTAGTTTAGTAAAATCCCCAGTTAAATCTATTGAGGCCTCTGGTGTTGCAGTTATCAGTGAAACCCCAGACATTAGTAATGCCCGTGTTGTTTTCGAAAACGGTTGCGTGGCCAACTTTACTGCCAGTAGAATCTCACTCAAAAAAATGCGGAAAACACGTTTTTTTCAAAAAAACGCCTATATCTCTGTAGATTATTTGACCCAAAAAGTTGAGGTGGTAAAAATTAAAGAAGCACCTGAATTTCCTGATGATTTGTCCTTGCTGCTTACCAACGCTGAAGGAATCAAAAAACAAATTTATTTTGATAATCCTAGGATTGTAAGTCATAATGCCATAGAAAAAGAATTGGAACACTTTGCAGATTGTATTCAAAACAATACAAAACAAAAAGTCAGTCTTGTGGATGGGGCCGCAGCTTTAAAAGTAGCACATGAGATAATCCGTTGTATCGGGTAAGGATTTAATACATGCCAAAAATTAGCCCTCTAACATTTTATATCCCAAAGGTACCTCAAAAACAGATCATGCATGGCGTAGAAGAGTATTCAAATGAAGAACTAAAAAAATTAAAAAAGGAACAGCCTGAAGGATTTATACATATAATCAACCCAGATTCAAAGCATCATAATAAAAATACAATCATTCGTGAGCGATGGCTTAAGGCAATTTCAAAAAAAACATTTTTGAATCAGAATGCCCCTTCCATATACTATTACAAGATGAGCTCTAAAAGCCACACTTATAAAGGATTGATTGGTGGAGTGAGCACTAAAGATTTTGAAAAAGGAACAATCACACAACACGAAAAGACATATCCAAAGAGAGCTGCCTTAATGGCTTCCTATCTTGAAGAAGTACAAATTCAAGCAGAGCCCGTAGTTGTTATTGCAGAAACAGACCCTTTAGAGTCATTAACACCAAAAGAAATTGAAAAAAGACGCCCACTTTTTTCGTTTACTTTTGATCAAACCCATCACCAAATATGGAAATTAATCGACAATGAAATCCAACAACTTCAGAAATGGTCTGAGAAACAGCACTATTTCCACCTAGCCGACGGTCATCATCGAGTTGCTAGTCTTTCCGCCTTATCAAAACGTAAGAATCAAGATTTTTTGGTTTCTTGTTTTTTAATTCCACAAACCACAATTCAATTACACAGTTTCATTTGGTTCCTTAAAGATGTTTTGAGTGGCCAAAAAGAAAATGAATTGATTGGTAAAATAAAAGCATACCAGGGTGAACTCACCTCTTTAGAAGCGGGTAATAGTAAGTCATACGATATTGTCATTAAAATTAAAAAAAACTATTTTGGCATTCCCGGTAAGGTGGGACTTACTCCAGAGTTCATTAGAGAACAACTTTTGGATACTTTTCCAGAAATATTAGATGAGTTGTGTTATCTACCCGATACGGGACAGCATTCTTTTAATGATTGGGTGTCTGAGTTTGATTTGGTGTTTTACATGAAGCCTTGTTCAAAAGAGCTGCTATTTGACTACGCCAAAAAGGGAAAAAACCTTCCAGCTAAATCAACCTATATTCTTCCAAAATTAATCACAGGGCTTTTTATTAGTCCACTCGAGTCAAAAGGGGAGTTCACCCGCTCCTTCTCTTAACACTTCAAAAGGCTCTTTGGTGAGATCGATTACTGTTGAAGGGACATTGCTGCCGTATCCATCGGAGAGCATGAGTTCAATTTCAGAATCCCAACGTTCAAGGAGGATTTCAGGGTCTGTTGTGTAATCGACTATTTCATCTGGATCGTGTATGGAAGTACAAACGATAGGCGCGCTCAACAAAGGTAGAAGTGCTTTTAAAATGGGATGGTCTGAAATACGCACACCAATACTTCTTCTTTTCTGAAAGGGTTTTGGCAATTTTTGAACGGCCTCCATAATCAAAGTATAGGGCCCTGGTAACAGTCGTTTTACAAGCCTAAATATTTGAGAATTCATAGGTTTAACAAAAGAGGAGAGTGAACGGATATCGTCAAAAATAAAACTAAGTGGAGCCTGCTCTAATTTAACTCCTTTAATTCGAGCCAGATCTTTTAATCGTTCCCCTTGATTGGATAAACATCCCAACGCATATACCGTGTCCGTAGGAAAAATAATCATCCCGCCTTGTTCTAAAACTCTCACCGCCTCATCTATATAAATCGAATTCGGAACCTGGGTGTAAAAAGTGCGAAGTTTGTCCCGATGCATTATTTAATCTTGAGTTTTGCAAACCGAAGTAATAGGTTTTTTTTGCCAAAACCTTGAAAATCAATCACAGCTTTTCTATCATTTCTTTCTCCCTCTATACGTTCAACTATTCCACTGCCAAATCGAACATGTTCTACTTCAGTCCCCTCTTTTAGATCCAGAAGGGTTTCTGAATCTGAAGAAGATTGTTCTGGCACAATGCGCTTTAATTTTTTTAATTGGGAAGGAGACGGGCTGGAAATCGTTTTCTCTTTATCATTAAGACTACGTTCTTTTTTAGCAGGGTCACCAAAGATTGAAGTATTCAAAAGGGGTTTAAAATGATATTCTTCTTTGGGTTTTATGTGATGTACATACTGTGGGTCAATTTCTTCAATAAAACGGCTGGGCTCAGCATCTATCAATTTTCCCCATCTGTATCTTGAAAGCGTATAAGAAAGAAAGGCGCGTTGTTCTGCTCGGGTTAAAGCAACATAAAACAATCTGCGTTCTTCCTCAAGCTCGCTTCTGGTGTTCATGCTCATGGCAGAGGGAAACAAGTCTTCTTCCATACCTACAATATAAACATATGGAAATTCAAGTCCTTTAGCTAAATGTATTGTCATTAGTGAAACCCGGTCGCTGTTCGGGTCGTTATCTCTATCAGCATCAGTAGCAAGGGAGACATCCTCTAAAAACTCGGTCAAACTTCCTGTAGCATCGGCTAACTCTTTCTGACCTTCTGTAAAATCACGAATACCATTTAAAAGTTCTTCGATGTTTTCTATTCGAGCGATTCCCTCTGGTGTAGCTTCTTTTTTAAGCTCTTGTACCAATCCGATTTTCTTAGTGACAAGATCAGTAATTTCAAAGGCATTCATGCTTTCATTTTCAATCTGAAACCGCTTTAACATCGTTGTAAAGTCGTAAAGCTTGGTGAGGGTTCCTCCGTTTACAGGTAGCTGAAGTTCTTTTGCACGTTCTACTATTTCAAAAAGAGAAAGATTGTGTGTTTTTGATGCTACGACTAATTTATCAACAGTAGTTTGACCGATTCCTCTAGGAGGATAATTAATGATACGCTTGAGACTTTCTTCGTCTTTTGGGTTGACGACCAGGCGCAAATACGCTAATACATCCTTAATTTCCTTTCGTTGATAAAAAGAAAGCCCTCCATAGATTCTGTACGGAATATCACGCTTTCTCAAGGCGTCTTCCATGGCTCTGGATTGTGCATTGGTTCGATACAAAATGGCAAAATCAGCATTTTTTCGCTGTTCTTGCATTTTGAATTCGAAAATACTTGAGGCTACGTGTCTACCCTCTTCAGCATCTGTTGTTAAACGATTGATTTGTATCGGTGCACCCTGTTCATTAGAAGTCCAAACTACCTTGTCAATTTTATTTTTATTGTAGCTGATTATGGAATTTGCTGCATTAACAATGGTCTTTGTAGACCGGTAATTTTGCTCCAAACGGTAGAGGCTTACATCGGGATAATCCTTTTGAAAATTGAGAATATTATTGATGTTTGCTCCTCGGAAAGCATAAATACTTTGCGCATCGTCTCCCACTACACAAATATTTTGATAGCGGTCAGCAAGTGCACGAACAATTAGGTACTGCGAATGATTGGTGTCTTGATACTCATCCACCAACAAATAGCGAAAGCGGTCTTGATATTTGGCTAAAACATCAGGAAAACGGTTTAACAGTTCATTAGTTCGCAGCATTAAATCGTCAAAGTCCATAGCTCCTGCTTTGAAACAGCGTTCTACATATTCTTTGTAAATCGCACCCATTTCAGGACGCCTAGACATCGCATCGGCTTCTTGAAGATCTGAATCGTTGTAGTAGGCTTTTACGGTAATTAAACTGTTTTTAAAAGCAGAAATGCGTCCTCGTACTTGCTTGTATTTATATACATCTTTGTCAAGACTCATTTCCTTAATAATGGAGGCTATCAGTCGATCAGAATCTTGGGTATCGTAAATGGTGAAATTGGAAGGAAACCCTAATTTATCCGCTTCAGCTCTAAGAATTCTCGCAAAAACGGAATGAAATGTACCCATCCACAAGTTTTTTGCTTCACTAGCCCCAACGAGTTCTCCAATGCGTTCTTTCATTTCTCTTGCCGCCTTGTTCGTAAAAGTGAGAGCTAATATGGAAAAGGGGTCTACCCCTTGAGACATGAGATAGGCGATGCGATAGGTCAACACTCTTGTCTTTCCGGAACCGGCTCCCGCTATTACAATCAAAGGACCATCTTTGTGAAGCGTTGGAGCTTTTTGAGCTTCGTTTAAGGCATCTAAATTTGCTGAAAGATCAGTGTTCATGACTAGACAAAAATATCTATTTCTATATTTTAGAATTTGTTTTTAGTCTTTAATTATAAACATTGTATCTTCACAACTTTACGAAGCAACCTTATGAATAAATTTATTTTCCCTCTTTTATTTTTTTCTTTTTCATTCTTTGGTTTTAGTCAGCAAGACTTTCAAGAGCTCAATGAAAAAGTCATTCAGTGGCGTCATGAAATTCATCAAAATCCCGAATTGTCCAACAGAGAATTTAAAACAGCAGAAAAAGTTGCCAACCATCTTCGTTCTCTTGGAATACAAGTACAGACGGAAATTGCGCATACAGGAGTTGTAGGTATCCTTAAAGGAAAACGTCCTGGAAAAGTATTGGCCCTTAGGGCTGATATGGATGCTCTTCCCGTAAAGGAAGCAAACGACCTGCCCTATCGTTCTGAGGTCACAGCCTCTTTTGCTGGTCAGGAAACAGGAGTTATGCATGCTTGTGGTCACGATACCCACGTTGCAATTTTAATGGGGGTAGCAGAGTATTTATCAAAAAACAATGACTTTTCAGGTACGGTAAAGTTTCTTTTTCAGCCTGCTGAGGAAGGACCCCCACAAGGAGAAAAAGGAGGGGCACGGCTAATGGTTGAAGAAGGAGTTTTGGATCATCCGAAAGTCGATGCTATTTATGGCTTACATATTAATTCTGCAACACCTGTAGGCATGGTGCGTTACAAATCAAAAGGAATCATGGCAGCAGCCCAACGCTTTGTTATTGAAGTAGCAGGTAAACAAGCTCATGGTTCTCAGCCCTGGATGAGTATAGATCCTATCTTAATTTCCGCCAAAATCATTGATGGACTACAAAGTATCATTAGTAGAAACGTTGAATTAACAAAAGAAGGTGCCGTAATTTCTGTTGGTTCCATTCACTCAGGTATCCGATTCAATATAATTCCTGAAACAGCTCGTATGGTGGGAACCATAAGAACACTTGACGAAGATATGAAACAGCTCATTATCAAACGTATGAAAGAAATGGTACCTCAAATTGCTGAGGCTTATGGAGGTAAAGCAAAGATCGAAATTTTTGAATCCGCAGCACTTACCTACAATGACCCCGATCTCACAAATTTTGCTGTGAAGAGTTTAAAAAAAGCGTTGGGTGAAGAAATGGTTATGGAAATGCGAGCCGTTACAGGAGCAGAAGATTTTTCAGCTTTTCAAGAAAAAGTACCTGGCTTTTATTTCTTTCTAGGCGGACTGATTCAAGGAAACAAACCAGAAGAGGCACCCTCACATCATACCCCAGAATTTATGGTTGATGATGCGGGACTTATTTATGGAGTAAAAGCAATGGTTCAGCTCAGCTTGGATTTTTTGAATTGAGGAGTTCTGCAGCATACAGACGACCTTCCTTCCACCAAGATTCCATTTCTTTTTGATTGAAGACGAGTGATTGAGTAGTCAAAATACGGGGGGTGTAAAACATCTGAAGTTTTGCCTGCTTTTGATTGGCCAAAAGCGCTCCTACCTTTTTATTATCCTCTGTGATTTGATCACCCATAAAATCAAGTGTAGAAAGTAATAAATCAAAGGCATTACGAGAACGCATTCGGTTGAATTGTTGGACTTCTGTATTAAGCAATATAGCGTCTATTTCTGTAGCCCCTCGACGCAAGGCCTCTTCTATTGCTATGACACAACCAAAACCGCCATCGGCATATTCGTATTTATTCTTTATGACCAAACTCATGAAAGGGAGATAATTACAGGAAACCCAAATCCAATCTAAAAAGTCTTCATATTGACATTCTGATAACGATTTGTATTCAATTTGATTTAGAGAAAAATTGGATACACAAATGACAACTTCTTTATGTTTTGCTCTTATTTTATTGAACAATTGAAGAGAAATCTTATCTCCTATAAGTTTCCTTAGATTTTTACTTTCACCAAAAGTTTTGCTTCCACGAATGAAATTCTTCAACACATTAAAATGATTGATTTTAATACGGTTAGATTTTCCTTTTTGTTTGATGATAAAAGGACTATTGGAGAACACGGATTGTTGATTTACACCTGTAAATCCTTTTTTGATCGCCTCAATTTCACCTGCAGCAAGATGAGAAACCAAAAGACTGCCAGTAGAAGTCCCAACAAAAAGATCGTATTCTTTTTTGAGATCTTCGATTAAATACTGAGCAATACCCCCAGCAAAAGCCCCTTTACTTCCACCTCCTGAAATAACTAATGCCTTCATGAATTTATAATTTGGGTTTACTTGTTAAATTTACATTCTTTAGAACAGATAAAAAAAGAAAAACGAAAAATGAGTAGTAAGGAAACAGCAATTGAATACCTCAAAGGGGTCGGTCCAGAACGAGCTCGATTACTCAAAGAAGAACTCAATATAAAAACCTTTGAGGATTTATTGCATTTTTTTCCTAACCGTTATATAGATCGCAGTCAGTTTTATCCATTAAATCAACTTCCTCAAAACAATTCAGAAGTTCAGGTAAAAGGAAAGATAACTCAAGTAGAGTTCATAGAGCAAAAACGCGGAAAACGACTCGTAGCTCGGTTTGAAGATGACAATGGGGTATTAGAACTGGTTTGGTTTCGAGGACATCAATGGTTCAAAAATCAATTAAAAATGAACAAATCTTATGTGTTGTTTGGACGATTGAATTGGTTCAAAGGAAGAGCCAGTATGCCTCACCCTGAAATGGAGTTGGAGGACAATTTTCAAAAAAACATTCAAGCGGCTTTTTACCCGATATACCCCTCTACAGAAAAACTAATCAACAAAGGAATTTCACAGCGCGTCATTCAGAAATTGGTTGCTCATCTTATCGAAAGAGGGGGCACTTCCTTTTCAGAAACCCTTCCCTCCTATTTATTAAAACATTACAAACTGATGTCCAAAGAAATTGCTTTAAAAGAAGTTCATTACCCCAGTTCACAACAGCAATTGACACGCGCCCAAGTACGTCTCAAGTTTGAAGAATTTCTGTACTTGCAATTGCAATTAGTATTGAAAAATCTGCAGCGTAAAAACAAAATTAAAGGACACTTGTTTGCCCAAGTGGGTTCGACCTTTCACACTTTTTTTAAAGAACACCTCCCTTTTGAACTCACAGTGGCTCAAAAGCGTGTTGTTAAAGAAATTAGAGCGGATATGGGCTCAGGCAGGCAGATGAACAGACTCTTACAAGGAGATGTAGGTTCAGGAAAGACAATTGTCGCTCTTTTATCAATGCTCATAGCTGTTGATAATGGATTTCAGGCCTGTTTGGTTGCTCCAACTGAAATATTAGCACAACAACACCACCAATCACTAATCGATGCTGTTCAAAACACGAAAGTGACCCTGCGCTTGCTTACGGGTAGTAAGAAAACAAAAGAGCGCAAACAAATTCACGAGGAATTGAAATCAGGAGCGCTAAACATTTTGGTAGGAACACACGCAGTCCTAGAAGATCAAGTTCAGTTTAAAAATTTGGGACTTGCTATCATAGACGAGCAGCATCGTTTTGGGGTGGCACAGCGCGCCAAACTATGGGCAAAAAACGATCTTCCACCCCACGTACTGGTGATGACAGCGACTCCGATTCCTAGAACTTTAGCAATGAGTATTTACGGTGATCTGGATGTTTCTGTAATCGATCAATTGCCTCCAGGTAGAAAACCTATCAAAACCATGCACCGTTACGACAACAAAAGATTAGCTGTTTTTGCATTCATTAAAGAAAAGATAAAAGAAGGTAGACAAGTTTATATTGTATACCCGTTAATAGAAGAATCTGAAAAATTGGATTACAAAGACCTTATGGATGGCTTTGAAAGTGTCTCCAGAAGTTTTCCTGGCCCTGAATATCAAACCAGTATAGTTCACGGCAGAATGAAACCAGAGGACAAAGCCTATGAAATGGAGCGTTTTGTTTCAGGGAAAACACAGATAATGGTGGCAACTACAGTTATAGAAGTAGGTGTAAATGTTCCAAATGCTACTGTTATGGTGGTAGAGAGTGCTGAGCGATTTGGTCTCTCTCAACTACATCAATTAAGAGGTCGCGTAGGAAGAGGGTCGGATCAAAGCTATTGCATACTGATGAGTGGTGCCAAGCTATCTGATGAAGGAAAAACACGCCTAGAAACGATGGTTCAATCCAATGATGGGTTTGAAATTGCTGAAGCAGATTTACGTTTAAGAGGCCCTGGGAATTTGATGGGGACACAACAAAGCGGGGCTCTTCAACTCAAGATTGCTGATGTTCTCAAAGACTCCGATCTTTTAAAAACTGCGCGGGCAACTGCACAAAAAATACTAAAGCAAGACCCCCATTTGGTTCAGTCAGAACATCAAGTCATTAAAAAGACCCTCACCTCCCTAAAATTTGATTCAAACATTTGGAATTTCATTAGTTAAAAGTGCCGTGAGGAATCTTATATTTGTGCAGTACTAATTTATAAAGACCAATTTCTTGAAAATATCACACAACTGGCTGCAACAATTTATCAAAGTTAATCTACCCGTGGAGGAAATTGCTGTTCTACTAACTGATTTGGGTCTTGAAGTAGAAGGAATTGAACATTTCGAAAGCCTCAAAGGAGGACTAGAAGGTGTTGTAGTGGGCGAAGTGTTGCGTTGTGAACAACATCCTAATGCAGATCGTTTAAAACTAACTGAAGTTGCCATCGGGACAGATGAAAATCTTTCAATTGTTTGTGGCGCACCCAATGTCGCTAAAGGACAAAAGGTTTTGGTAGCGACTGTGGGCTCGACGCTGCATATGTTTGACGGTACTAGTCTAAAAATAAAGAAAGGAAAAATACGGGGTGAAGTTAGTCAGGGAATGATCTGTGCAGAAGATGAACTAGGCTTGGGTAACGATCACGACGGCATACTAGTTTTGGACTCAAACACAAAAGTAGGAACCCCAGCAGCAGCTCTTTTTGAAATTGAAAATGATACTGTTTTTGAAATCGGGCTAACTCCAAACAGAGCAGATGCAATGAGTCACATGGGTGTAGCTAGAGATCTTAGAGCAGTTTGCCTTTTACGAGAAATCCCTCATGAATGGACTCGTCCAGAAACTTCTTCTTTTCATGTAGAAAATACCCAACGTACTATTGCTGTGGAAGTGAAAGACAAAGAGCGTTGTTCACAATATTATGGTTTAACAATAACAGGGGTTCAAATTGCTGCTTCACCAATATGGCTTCAAAATAGATTGAAAGCAATTGGAATTTTACCCAAAAACAATGTTGTTGACATAACCAATTATGTCTTGCACGACCTTGGTCAGCCTCTTCATGCATTTGATGCAGACAAACTCAATGAAAAGATTATTGTGCAGACCTGTTCCCCTGGGACATCATTTACAACCTTGGATGGCATAGAAAGAACGCTTGACCAAGAAGATTTAATGATATGTGATAGTAAAAAACCACATTGTATAGCTGGAGTTTTTGGCGGTCAAGAATCGGGGGTAGATCAACAAACTACAGCTGTTTTTTTAGAGAGCGCTTACTTTGACCCTGTTAGCATACGCAAGACTGCAAAACGCCACGGACTAAACACAGATGCCTCATTTCGCTTTGAAAGAGGTATCGATCCTGAAGGAGGCATTACAGCCTTAAAAAGGGCTGCTATATTAATAAGAGATATCGCTGGAGGAAAAATTTCTAGTTCCATACAAGAATCTATGCAGAATTTGAAAGAGGAAGCGCATATTTTTTTAAATTATGATTATTTGTTTAAAACAATTGGTCAGACCATAAATGAAAAAGATTTAACCACTATTCTCAATGCGTTAGAAATTAAAATCACTAATACTTCTGAGTCAGGAATAGGGATCACCATGCCACGTTATCGAGTGGATGTAACACGTCCAGCAGATGTTGTTGAAGAAGTGCTTAGAATTTACGGGTACAATAATCTTGAAGACAAAACATTAACCTATAACGCTAATCCACCCTATCTATGGAATAGTGAATATAAATTAGAAAATGCCCTAGCACAGAAGTTGACGGGATTAGGTTTTGTAGAAATGTTAAATAATTCTTTGACTGGTGTTGATTCGGAGACCAACTTTTTTAAGCCAATCCGTCTAGTTAACCCATTGGGAAAGGAGCTTTCCGTTTTAAGACAAACCCTTATTCACAACGTTTTAGAGGTTGTTTCTTTTAACCTAAATCGTCAAAACAAAGACCTCAAGCTGTTTGAGTTTGGAACAGTTTACGGCAAGAAAGCAAGTGAATACATAGAAGAAAAACACCTGAGTATTACCGCAGTAGGCTCTTCTTTAAAACATTCTTGGGATTTTCCTAAGGCGCCTGACAACTTTTTTTATCTCAAAGGATTGCTTTATGACATTTTCGAGTTTTTCAGATTAGAAGATTTAGAGTTTAATTCTGTTTCACATCCGCATTTCGATCAGGCCTTTGAATTGAGTTCTCAAAAAAACACCTACGGTGTTTTTGGCTCGATTTCTTCAGATTTGAGAAAAAAATACGGAATTGAACAAGACGTATTTTCTACGGAACTCAATTGGTCTCTATTATCTAAAAAAGCCTTTTCAAAAAATCTAGTATTTCAATCTGTTCCAAAGTTTCCATCTATGAAAAGAGACTTTGCCTTACTATTAAACCGAGAAATTTCTTTTGAAGCCCTAAAGAAAACGGCATTTAATACAGAAAGAAAGATTCTGAAATCGGTTGAACTTTTTGATGTTTATGAAGGAAAAAACCTACCTAAAAGTAAAAAGTCTTACGGCATTAGTTTTATTTTCCAAGACTACAATAAAACCCTAACAGACAGACAGGTAGACAAAATAATGGACAAATTAAAAAAGAATTTCACCAAAGAGTTTCAAGCGGAATTGCGTTCTTAAAATGCCTCTTTTTGAAGGAATAATTCCTATTTTTGTTTTTTAATGCGAAGGATTATGAACGTGAAGTTACTCCCAAAAACCAATATTGAAGTTGCTTTAAAAAAAACTAGTGAATTAAACAAAAAGCATCACCTCACTCAATTAAATAAGTTAATAAAAAGTTTAAGTCTCACAACCTTAAATGGATTTAAACTAGACTTGCTTTCCAAGGATCGCATTTACCATATCGATCAAATCAAGAAAGTTTGTATCGATTACCGGCTTCGATTTTTGGACATCAAGTACTTCAAGAATGAATTACCAAAGGAAGCTCTTCATAAAATTAGTCTTCTTGAAAACAAACATCAAACCCGGTTGGGAGAGTTTAAGATCATGGCTCCTTCAGTTCTTTTTCGTCTAAAAAAAACGGATGATCCTTTGTTGTTTGTCCCTCTTGGGAATAACTACTATTATTTGATACACAAATGGGGTAATGATTTGCATCCGCTAAGAAAACTAATGATGTGGCCTTTAATAAATGTCTGGAATTTACTGTTGACGGTTTTTGCTTTTTCCTGGCTTCTCACAGAAATTACGCCGATCCAACTTTTTACGCGAACACCAGACAGTAGCACCTACTGGATGTTGTTGTTTTTTATTTTTAAGGCAGTCGCTTCTGTCGTTTTGTATTTTGGATTTGCTTTGGGTAAAAACTTCAACCCTGCCATTTGGAACAGTCGTTATAGTAAAACCTAAAAAGAAGGAATGTCTAAAGACAAGTATCATTTAATCTTCACAGGATCTTCAGTTGAAGTTCTTGCTTTGGTCGATGCGCTTCAAGAAAAAGGTATTCTGCCAGTGATTAAAGATCAAGGAGAGTCCGCACGCTTGGCTGGCTTTGGAGTTACTAGTCCCTTTCAGCAACAAGTTTACCTCCATGAAGAGGAATTGGAGGAGGGAAAAAAAATTCTAGCTCTTCTTTTTTAAGCTTTCTTTATTTTCTATTTTGCGTTGGTAATTGAATTGAATTAATTTTCCTAAAACACTTTCAGTGAAAATAAATTCTTTCTAAAGAAATGAACAAATGAATACAAGTTTTGAATTACTTGATTATGCTGTATTTGCTATATATGCTGTAGTCATTTTGGGAGTAGGACTATGGGTTTCTAGAAATAAGGAAGGAAAAACTAAAAGCACAGAAGATTATTTCCTGGCAAGTAAGTCACTGCCATGGTGGGCTATAGGAGCTTCCCTCATTGCGGCAAATATTTCAGCGGAACAGTTTATCGGGATGTCTGGATCGGGTTTTGCTGGAGGCCTCGCTATTGCAACCTATGAATGGATGGCAGCCCTGACCTTGATTGTAGTAGGTAAATTTTTCTTACCCATCTTTATTAAAAAGAAAATCTATACAATCCCAGAATTTGTGGAACAAAGGTATTCCAGTCAGCTCAAAACTATTTTGGCTGTGTTTTGGATCGGATTATATGTTTTTGTAAATCTGGCTTCAGTACTTTACTTAGGAGGGCTAGCTTTGCAAACTATTCTTGGTATAGACATGTTTACTGCAGTAATTGGTTTGGCCACATTTGCAGCTGCTTACTCGCTTTATGGAGGTTTATCTGCTGTTGCTTGGACAGACATCATTCAAGTTATTGTTTTGGTGTTAGGTGGACTAGTTACGACTTATTTGGCTTTAGATACTGTGTCCGGTGGTCAAGGTTTTATGGAAGGATTATCAACCATATACCAAGCAGTACCAGAACGCTTTGACATGATACTAGAAAAATCCAACCCGGAGTACATGAACCTACCAGGTATTGGTGTTTTAATTGGAGGTATGTGGATCGCTAATTTGTATTATTGGGGCTTCAACCAGTACATCATTCAACGCACATTAGCTGCAAAATCTTTGGAGGAGTCTCAAAAGGGAATACTGTTTGCTGCAAGCTTGAAAATGGTGATCCCGTTAATCGTTGTAATTCCTGGTATAGCAGCATATGTTATAGTAAATGACCCAACATTATTGGGTTCTTTAGGGGAAGCAGGAATGTCAAACCTCCCTTCAGCCACCCAAGCAGACAAAGCGTATCCTTGGCTCATGCAGTTTCTTCCAACCGGTTTAAAGGGAATTGCTGTTGCAGCCCTAGCCGCTGCTATCGTTTCTTCTTTGGCTTCTATGCTCAATTCTACAGCAACCATATTCACTATGGATATTTACAAGCAATTGATCAATCCTGAAGCTGGAGAATCCAAAACAGTTAACATAGGGCGCCTTTCTGCATTTGTTGCCCTCGTTATCGCTACGATCATGGCGCCTCTTCTTGGAGGAATCGATCAAGCATTTCAATTCATTCAAGAGTACACTGGAATAGTAAGTCCAGGAATTCTATCTGTATTTGTCTTAGGGCTTTTCTGGAAAAAGACTTCCAACAAAGGTGCCATTTACGGTGCACTAGCTTCCATACCCATCGCACTCTTTTTTAAAGTAGGTCCCAAGGGCTGGATGGCTGGAAGTGGGCTCGAAGGTCTTTTCCCTACACTTCCCTTCTTAGATCAAATGGGTCTTACTGCATTGATTTCCATGCTAGTCATCGCGCTTGTTAGTTTAAGAAAAAACAAAGAACAGGATGATGAAAAAGGAATCGAATTAGAAAAAGGAACGTTTACGACTTCTTCGCTTTACAATATTGGCTCATTCGCTCTGATGCTGATTTTAGCGTTTTTATAC
>Ga0255766_10000198_pt1 | contig 55750 bp, 52 predicted proteins | sample 071ome_23_FD_179966 | JGI IMG/M metagenome (GOLD analysis project Ga0255766, IMG submission 179966) | Coastal salt marsh microbial communities from the Groves Creek Marsh, Skidaway Island, Georgia - 071403BT metaG (version 2) | ecosystem: Environmental > Aquatic > Marine > Intertidal zone >...
TGCGATAAGCTAGAAATTGAAATAAATAAAGTAATCAAAGAAGGCAATCTCAGACCAAAAGCAATCATCCCTGTAGATTTATTTGGATTGCCTGCACGATATAGAATGATTGATAAAGTTGCTAAAAAATATAATTTAAAAGTTATCGAGGATGCAGCACAAAGTTTTGGGGGTTCAATCAGAGATAAAAAAGTTGGTACTTTTGGGGATATTGCTGCAACATCATTTTATCCAGCTAAACCTCTTGGATGTTATGGTGATGGTGGAGCAATTTTTACCAATGATGATAGTTTAGCTGAGGAATGTAAAGCTATTAGAATTCATGGAACTAAAACAGATCGTTACAATAGCGAAAGAATTGGCTTGAATGGAAGATTTGATAGTATTCAAGCAGCAGTTGTCTTAGAAAAGCTCACAATTTTCGATGAGGAGCTTGAAAAAAGAAATATCATTGATGCTAATTATCGAAAATATTTAAATAATGCACAACATCATCCAGAAGGCTATCAATCTGCGCATGCACTTTTTTCAATAGTTTTAGGTTCAAATCATAAAAGAAATAAATTGATTGAAAGATTAAACTCAAATAATATTCCATCAGTGATTTACTACAAGAATCCTATACATTTAATGAAAGCTTTTAGCTACTTAGGATATAAAATAGGAGATTTACCTGTTTCAGAGTCTCTTTCTGAATCAATTGTAAGCTTACCAATGCATCCATATTTAATTGAAAAAGATATTGAGTTAATCATAGGCTCTTTTCAAAAAACCGTATGAAGATGTTAGTTACAGGAGGCGCAGGATTTATCGGTTCAAACCTTGTTGATCAATTAATTTCAGAAGCTAATGAAGTTCATGTCATTGATAATTTCAGCTCTGGCAAAAAAGAAAATTGTAATGATAAAGCTATCTATCACAAGCTAGATATATCAAGTGTTGATAACTTTGATTCACTCAAAAAAATTTTTGAAGATGTAGATACAATTTTTCATTGTGCTGCTTTAGCAAGAGTGCAACCTTCAATCGTTGACCCCCTAAAATATGAAGTAAACAATACTTTAGGATTAATGAATGTGCTTAAAGCTGCTGCAGATGTTAAAGTGAGAAGGCTTGTTTATAGCGCATCATCATCTGCCTATGGTCCTACTGACAATTTGCCTTCAAAAGAAAGTGATCCTGTTAATCCAATTTCGCCTTACGCAAATCAAAAGTATTATGGTGAATTGTCTTGTAAAATGTTCTCAGAGGTTTATGGGATTGAAACTGTTTCTCTAAGATATTTTAATGTGTATGGGGAAAGACAAAATCTAGGAGGAGCATACGCTACTGTTGTAGGTATTTTTATAAATCAGATTTTGGAAGGAAACCCACTTACTATCAATGGGGACGGTTCTCAGAAAAGAGATTTCACCTATGTAAAAGATGTTGTAAATGCTAATATTCTAGCAAGTAGTTCATCAAAAGTTGGCAGAGGAGAAGTTATAAATATCGGCTCTGGGAAAAATATATCTATTAACGATTTAGCAGATATGTTTGGTCAAGAGAAAAAGTATATGAAACCAGTAAATGAACCTTTTGCTAACTTAGCTGATATAAGAAAAGCAAAAGAATTATTAAATTGGGAACCGTTAAAAGATTTAAATACTTGGATTATTGAATATAAATTAGTTAATAGGATAAACATATAATGAGTAAAAAAATTTTAATAACAGGCGGAGCAGGTTTTATTGCTCATCATGTCATTGATAAAATTCTATCTACAACTGATTGGGAAATCATAACGTTAGATAGGCTAGATTTTAGCGGCAATCTTAATAGGCTTAAAGAGGTAGTGTCTTTATATCCAGAAAGTGAACAGAAAAGAGTAAAAGTAGTCCATCATGATTTAAAAGCAGAATTAAATCCTGAAATTATTGCTACTATTGGTCATGTTGATTTGATTAGTCATCTTGCCGCAGGCTCACACGTTGATAGATCAATTACTTATCCTCTAGAGTTTGTCATGGATAATGTGGTTGGGACAGCAAATATATTAGACTATGCTAGAAAATTAGACAGCCTTGAAAGGTTTGCATATTTTAGTACTGATGAGGTTTTTGGACCAGCACCTAAAGGTATTAATTACAAAGAAAACGATAGGTATAATTCAACTAATCCATATTCTGCTACCAAAGCAGGAGCTGAAGAGTTAGTGGTGGCTTTTGAAAATACTTATGGTCTCCCATCTTTAATTACCCACACAATGAATGTCTTTGGTGAAAGACAAAGCCCTGAAAAATATATTCCAATGGTTATCAAGAAAGTGCGCGATAACGAAAAAGTAACTGTTCATTCAAATTCAGAAAAAACAATTGCAGGCTCTAGGCATTACATTCATGCTGAAGATGTAGCAGATGCCCTATTGTTTTTATATAATTTTGATATTTCATCTATGCAACCAGATGAGACTGGTGCTAAATGTCAGAAATTTAATATTGTTGGCAAGGACGAAATTGATAATTTGGAACTAGCTCAATTCATCGCTAAAACACAAAAAAAGAATCTTAAGTTTGAGATGGTAGACTTTCATTCTCAAAGACCCGGGCATGATTTACGATATTCTCTCGATGGATCAAAGATGGCAGCTATGGGGTGGGAGCCACACTCTGCTTTTAAAAGGTTAGAGTCAACAATAAAATGGACCCTTGAAAATTCTAGATGGCTTTCTATATAAAAAGACAATATTAAAGATTTGTAAAACAATTATTTCAAACTAAATTATTATCATGAAAAAATATTATATCTTATGCGTATTTCTTTTTTCTGCTTTGTTTGCTCAAGTTCCGACCTTTGGCTTTGATACAACCACTAATGATGTTCTTGATTCAATGAGAGAGGAGCTTTCCATTCGAGATGATGTCGTGTCTGAAACAATGTCAGATGAAGATGCAAGCCCTATAATAGAAACTGTATCCATTGAACAAGATGAGCCTTTAACCGAAGAACAGATTTTAGAATTAGAAGAAATGAAGGAGTTCTTTGGTTACCTTTATTTTAAAAGAAAAATTAATTTTTATGATAATGTGCCTACCCCAACAGATTTTAAGCTTGGGGCCGGTGATGAAATTGTTTTATCTCTTTGGGGTGAAATAAACAAACAAGAAACCTTTACACTAAGTAAAGATGGATTAATTTTTTACAAAAATGTTGGCTTTATTAACCTTGCTAATAAATCAATTGATGAAGCAGAAAAAACTTTAAAAGAAAAACTATCAAAAACTTATTCTACGCTAAATGATTCAAAAAATTCTACTCAATTAGTTATAGAATTAGGCAAGCTAAAATCTATAAATGTTTATTTTTCGGGCAATATTTCTGAACCTGGTATACACATAATTCATCCATTTTCAGATATTTTTTCTGCTATTGTTCAGGCTGGAGGTGTAAAAGTTGATGGTTCATTGAGAAACGTTCAATTAATTAGAAATAGAGAAGTAATACATACGATTGATTTCTATGACTTTTTTACAAATGGAAAATCTAATTTTAGCAAAATAAGAATCTTAGAAGGAGATATTATTCACATTCCTCAAGTAAAAAATAGGAGTGAAATAAAGGGTGCAGTCGAGCGTCCAGGGCATTATGAACTTTTACCAGAAGAAAAATTGTCAGATTTGATTCATTATGCTGGAGGTGCCACCGTAAATGCATCAAACACCATTATAGTTGATTGGGTTGTTCCGCTTGATGAACGAAAATCGCTAGATGATACTATGAGAATTTTGGCTTTAAATATGGATAAAGCGAAAACATTTATTATGAAGCCCGGCAGTACAGTAGTTATTCAACCTGTAAGAGTAATGCCTACTCAAGTAAGAGTTGTTGGAAGAGTTAAGATCCCAGGATATTATCCAGCTTCCCAAAACCTAAGAGAAGTATTAGATATGGCAGGTGGATTTAGCGATCCTTTATATAGTCAGTCTATTCGTAAAGATGAAATTATCGTTTTAAGAAAAGATAGTAATCAATTTTATGCTTTAGAGCTTAAAACATCATATGAAGAGTCAGTTAATTTTGATTTAGTCGCAGATGACCAAATTTTTGTTTATGAAGATTCTAATTATAGAAATAATCCAACTGTCAAAATAGAGGGCGAAGTTAATCGTGCTGGTACTTTTCAATTCAAAGAGGGAATGACCATACAAAATCTTATAGATTTGGCAGAGGGTTTTACCCCTCTTGCTAACACTAATGCGATTATGCTTTATAATGAATGGTCACCTGATATAGAATTACCAGACTTAGAAGAAATGGGAATTGATCACTCTCCAACATATCAAGACCCCATTTTTAATGCATCACTAGATTTTGTTATATCAGAAAATACATTAGTAAAAGTATTACCACTTAGAAATCATGTAATTGTTGAAGGAGCTGTGTATAACCCAGGATTATTTACATTCGTTGATAGAAAAAGTGTAAAGTATTATATAGATCTTGCAGGGGGCGTCAATAGTTTGGGAATTTTTACAGACAGCTTTATTAAAAGAGCTAATGGAAAAATTGAAAAGATAACTCGACGAAACTTTAGATTTAAGCAGGTAAATCCTGGAGATTTTATTTTTATACCAGAAGATCCAAATCCACAAGATTTTAATCCAACTCAGTTTACTTCAGACGTAGTAGGTATTCTTACAAATTTGGCAACAATAATTTTCATTATTGATAGTAATTCTAATTAAACAAACATGTTTTTAATTCTATTACGCCACGGTGAGAGCCAATGGAACTTAGAAAATAGATTTACTGGCTGGACAGATGTCTCATTAACAGAAACAGGAAAAGAAGAAGCTATTTTTGCAGGAAAAACATTAATAGAAAACAATATTAAAATCGATAGTATTTATACATCCCTCTTGAATAGAGCAGTTGAAACTTCAAACATTGTAGCAGATACTATTGGTTTTCCAAAAGATGATATTCAATATAATTGGAGATTAAACGAAAGACACTACGGAGCTTTGCAGGGGCTCAATAAATCTGAAACCGCAGAAAAGTATGGTGAAAAACAAGTACATATTTGGAGGAGAAGCTATGATATATCACCACCCTCTATATCGCAAGATGATAAAAGACATCCAAGGTTTGAAAAAAAATTTAATAATATTGAAGAAAATTTACCGTTAGGTGAAAGTTTAAAAGAAGTTATTGAAAGACTTGCACCTTTTTGGAAAGAATATGTAAAAAATATTTGTAGTAAAGGCGAATACCACCTAATCGTTGCTCACAGCAATTCTTTAAGAGCTATTATTAAGATTTTAGACAATTTGTCCCCAACAGAAATAATGGACATAAATATTCCAACAGGAATACCGCTTGTTTATGAGTTAAGTAATAAATTAGAAGTAGCATATAAGAAATATTTGATTGATAACAAACTTTTAGAAGAAAAAAATGAAGCAATAAAAAAACAAGGGAATATAAATGGATAAAATAATTTTTAAATCATTAAAAGAGCATTTTGAGCTTCAAGATAATATGAAAAAAATCTTACCAGATAAGCTAACAGAGATTTCAAAAGTTTTAATAAAAGCACTAGCTAATGGTAAAAAGTTGATGTGGTGTGGTAACGGAGGGAGCGCCGCTCAGGCAGAACATTTATCTGCTGAATTATTAGGAGGGTTAAATAAGAAAAAAGTAGATCCCTTCTTTTCAATTTGCCTTAACTCTGACTCTTCTTTCATTACCGCATGGTCAAACGATGACTCATATGATAATATTTTTTTAAGACAAATTCAAGCATACGGAAGAGAAGGCGATATCCTTATATTATTAACAACCAGCGGTAACTCGCTTAATCAAATTAAAGCGGCTGAATTATGTAAAAAACTGAAAATACATGTTGTTTCTTTAACAGGTAATGCCGGAGGAGGCTTATTAGAATTGTCAGACTATAATATTAATATTATAAGCAAAAGCACACAAAGAGTTCAAGAAATGCACATAATGATTGGACATATTTTGTGTGATATTATTGAAGATTCATTATAAGTCATAAGAAATACGTATTCCTAACGCGTTTTTCATATTTTTATCATTCAAGATATAAATGCTTAAATCAGAAATATCGGTTTTAATTTGTTTGTCAAAGGATTTAGTAAATATCAGTTCATATTTGATTTTGTCATCAACATTTACTTTTCTAGCAATTTTAAATTTATATTTATAATCTTTATAAATTTGACCGATTAAACCTACATGAATAACCTTTATAGGTAAAACTTCAAGGTGATTAATAAATGGATTGCCAAGTGTATACCCATCATAGCTCCAACCTAAGCTATATTGATAGTGATTATAGTATGCATCATTGTAGCGATCTCTATCTTGATCTGTTGTTTGTAGATATTCAATTAAAATTTGGGTGTTTGGAATATAATTTTCAAATTTAAATCCCCACAATCCATCCATTCTATTTGAGAATCTTAAGCCGCTTGTATCCTCAAAGAAGTGTTGATAATAAATTTCTAATATTTTTTCTTTTAACATTCTTTGATAGTGAAAATCCCAAATGCCTAAATGATTTCCTAGCGCATTGGCATGAGGTTCCCCTTCAAGTTTAGGCCCATCTGCACTAATGAAAATTTTAAGAAAATCTTTGAATGATTTAGGAAATTTGCCATTTGCGTGAGTGCCACCTCCCCACATTGCCTCATGAACAAATCCTAAGCTAACATTATTTTTACCTTTAACATAATTTAAGTATAAAAATTTTTCATGTAGTAAAGGATTATGCGTATAAATATTATCTTTCTTAAAGAATGCATGTGCAATTCCGTAGGTAAAATATATTCTCTCGTTTTTTTTTAATTTATATGATCCTAGTAAGCCGATTTTAGGCATAGGTTGAGAGTTATTGCTAATTAACATCGATCCTGAGCTAATATCGTTATTCAAATAAACACTGAAATCTTTATAATACCTTCCAAATTTTACATACGTATTTTTATAAAGTTTTGACTTAATAAATGATTCACCAAAATAAATTTTATCCTCCAATACTGATATTGATATATTGTAATCAATCTCATTATGTTGAAAAACGCCAGTATAATTAAACTTAATTCTTGAAGGATTTTGACCAAAATTATTATACTTAGACCACCATTTATTAGAAAAGTCAGAATTTAATTGAAAATCATAATTTTGTTGAAAATCTTGAGCAAAGATTTTTGAAATAAACAATAATGTTAGACCAATTTTTTTAATATTATTTTTTGTTAATAGGTTTAACATAAAATTTCCAATCCATTACTTCAATTTGTGAATGTTTTGCAATGCTTAAAGATTGAAAATCCTTTGTTGGAAATACTCTTTCTTCTTTGCCGTTTATAAGTAAATCAATTGGCATTATAAAATTATCATTTACATTTTCCCATCTGTATAAATATTCAGAGTCTGATTGAACAAAAACTAAATGAGGCTGTTTTGGTGAGTAAAAATATTGCAGAGCGAAGTACCAGTAATCTTCACCAGTTTTGTCCTCCACTTTTGCAAAAAAATCATTTGTATTTGCAAATCCCTTAGCATTTTCCACCATAAATTCTTTTAAAATTTCAAACCAGATTTTATCATTATTTATTACACTTCTAAGAGTGTGCATTACCCATGCACCTTTCATATATGTATCGCCATGAAGTGCCCAATGATTTTCATTCTCATTTCCAACTATTGGAATATCATTTACAATTCTTTCTTTAATGCTATTCAGGTAGTGAACTCCTACTTCATAACTATTAAATTTATCTTCAAAGTATATTGCTTCAGAATAAACTTGTAATCCTTCGTGAATCCAAATATGAGTCGGGTCGGATGCAGTTACACTATTTCCAAACCACTCATGTCCGGTTTCATGAATAATTAACGGATCGATTACTCCATACATCGGCCAACTTTTGCTTCTAACACCATTATATATACTAAATCCGTTTCCATAAGTAACAGCTGACTGGTGTTCCATACCTAGATATGGAACTTCAATGAGCTTGTATCCATCTTCATACCATTGATAATCACCAAAATATTTTTCATAAAAACGTATCACTTCTTTTGATTGTATAAAATAGTTCGATGCAATTTCTTCATTGTAATCTAAAACATAATGGTTCATTGAATGAATTGTATCGCCTTTTGCAAAAGTATCTTGGACAGAAACATAATTACCAATCTGTACTGAAATGTTATAATTGTTTATTGGATTACTTACAAACCATTCATAGGTAGATTTATCTCCATTTTTTGAAATACTTCTTAGACTTCCATTGCCAACAGCAACCATATCCGAAGGAACAGTAAAAGCCATTCTTACGCTATCGCCTTCAGCTGTAATATGATCTTTATTTGGCCACCAAATTCTAGCACCTTCACCTTCACATGAAACAGCAACCCAATCTCGTCCATCTTTATCTTTTGACCAGGTAAATCCTCCAGCCCAAGGAGGGTTATCAGCATTTTGCGGTATTCCTTCATAATAAACTGTAAATTCAAAGATATCATCTTTGATGATATCATATGGAAATTCAATTAATACTGCATCAAGCTCTCTTGTAAAAATTAAATCTTGATTTCTGCTTGATACTTTTAAGATATCTAAATTTTCAGCCAAGTCAATTTGCAGTTTATTTAAATCATTTAAGCTCTCTGCCTTAATTGTTACATGGCCATTTATAAATTTATTTTCAATATCAAAATCAATGTTAATATCGTAAAAAGAAACTCTGTAAGAAGACCGATTTTCATTTAAGAATCCCATTAAATAATTATTACGTGTTAATTCTGGTATAACTTTTTGAGAGCCATGAGGCCTTGATTCGTTGTTTTTAGAATTAATTTGATCATGAGCTAAAAATGCAATAATTGCACAGAATAAGCTTGCAATTACTAAAAAAATAATTGATTTATATTTCTTTTTCATAATAAGTATGTGTTTTAAAAATATTTTTAGCAAAAATAATATAGTATAAAAGAATGCAAAATAAAAACCATAGAACTATAGCAAACGCTTCTTTTATTGCAAAAAGTATGTAGGCAATAGCAAAATAGACTATCCATTTTATCCAATAAGGTTGATTCCAAATCTTTAATAATAAATTCATTGTTCAACAAAATAATATAATTTTTTATAATATTCTAACGCTTCATCATAAATATATTGATATTTTTTCTCTAGCTTTATTTCATCATTAGAAAACTTCTGAAAATGTGTTGATGTGATTACATTATCATACCAGTGTTTCCACCAAATACCATCTTGAGGATGATTGCCCTCATTCCATTTAAGCATAGAATTATCAAATTCTAAATCAATATGACCGCACCATTGCGATAATATTTTTTTAGGATTATTAAGCAAGATGTTAGAATCTATCACAACAAATTTTTTACCAATACTATTTAAATATTTCATGATTTTATATTGTTGAGGGTATGCAAGCTCATCTATGTGGTTTAAAGTATTTTTTTTGGTATAAGAGTATATGACATTTTTCGGATGCCTAATTAAAAAACAGTTTTTAAAATTTCTAATCCAATCAATATTGTCTAAATCAATTAAGTGATGTGCCATATGTTTTTGATACCAATATTCTTTCCCGTTCGGTACTTCAGATGTAAGGCCCGAAACTATCTCATCAAATGTATTTGGATAGCGATTGATAATTTCATCATGCATTGGATGTTTTAACTTTCGTTCTTTTAAGTAATAGGCATAAAAAGGTTCGTCTGATACATATGTATCCTTTCGGGATGACCAAGATCTCATAAGGGCGGTGGAGATATTTCTTGGTCCTGACCAACATGCAATTTTCATATTACCCTATATATTCTGCAATCTCTTGGTTGTAGAGTGCTCTAATTTTATTAACTAAGGAATTTGGATTAGTTGATTCCAATTTTCTACCTTCTAGTATTGAAACTGGAATGATTCCTGCAAAAGTTCCAGTTACAAAAGCTTCATTACAATCTTTAATATCTTCAAATGTAAAATTTATTTCAGAGCATTTTATATTATTTTTATTGCATATAGAAATTACTTTACCTCTTGTAATTCCATTTAAACAATATTCACCAGTAGAAGTTAAAACATTACCATTTTTTATAAAAAATAGATTAGTAGAATTGCATGTACTAATATTTCCATTAACATCATTCATTATTCCTTCATCATAGCCAAGTTTGTTTGCCTCTATGCTTGCTAAAATGCAATTAAGCTTACTTAGTGTGTTGTAATGGGGGCTCAATATACTGTCATTGGGTCTAACATTTGGAACCCTCCCAATATTTACACCCTTGATGTAGGTATTAGGGTCTGTTTTTTTATGCTCAGGAATTATTACCATATTAATTGGCCCAACATTAGCATTAGGATTTTGATAGGGAGTTACTTTATCTCCTCTGGATATTACTAAACGAATATGAATATTATCTTTCATTTCATTCTTATCTAGAACCTTATTTATTTCATTTATGATACTTTGTTTTGAATAAGATATTTTGAGTGAAATACCTTCAGCACTCAAATATAGTCTCTTAAGATGATCTTCTATAAACACCAAAGAAGATCGATGTAGTCTGATTCCTTCCCATACACCGTCACCTAAAAGGAATCCACTGTCAAACACAGAAATTTTTGCTTCTGATCTTCGAAATAATTGCCCATTTATATTAATAAAAATATTTTTATTTTTTGTATTATATATGTATGAATGACTACTCATTTGTGGGCCCACAGGGACTTGAACCCCGAACCTGCGGATTATGAGTCCGTTGCTCTAACCAATTGAGCTATGGGCCCTTAAAAACTTCTTTCAAATATAATAAAAACTTAAAGGAATTTTTTATTTTATTATAATATTTTACATTATATTTATTTGTGAATAAACCAAAGATAGGTATAGTAGGAAAAGGATTCGTTGGAAGCGCTGTTCAACATGGTTTTTCTCCGAATGTTGGCTGTGATGCTGAAGTTAGAGTTTACGATAAGAATCCTGCCAGATCTTTACATTCTCTAGAAGACACTATTAATGAAAGTAATTTTGTTTTTGTATCTGTACCAACACCATCAAATAATGATGGAAGCGCCGATTTAACAATTTTAGAAAGCGTATTAGAAGACATTGCAAATATATATACAAATGAAGAAACAATAATTTTAATTCGATCTACTATTATTCCAGGAACAACAAGAGCCTTACAATCCAAATTTGACAACCTTAAACTTGTATTTAACCCTGAGTTTCTGACAGAAAGATCTGCAAATTTTGACTTTATTAATCAATCTAGAGCAATCTTGGGAGGTGAAAAAGCTAATACTGGCAAGGCGGCAGATTTGTTCAGATGGAGATTTGGTGATTCATTTTCTATATTAGAAACAAATTTTGAATCTGCTGAGCTCATTAAATATATGGCAAACACTTTTTTTGCAACTAAGATTTCATTTCTAAACGATATGAAGTTATTAAGTGATAAGTCTAATGCAAATTGGAATGATGTTATAGATGGATTTGTACGTGACGGAAGAATTGGTCATTCTCATCTAAATGTTCCTGGACATGATGGGAAATATGGTTTTGGAGGGGTATGTTTTCCCAAAGATATTCAAGCGATAATTCATTTTGCTGACACTCTCGATATAAACATGGCTGTTTTAAAAGGTGCATGGGAGACAAATTTAAAAGTAAGGCCCGAAAAAGATTGGGAAGATTATAAAGGAAGAGCAGTGTCTGATCGATCAGATGATCAGTAATTTAGCTTTTATAGATCAACGATGAAAAAACATAATGCGATTTGGCTTACAGGACAGCCTGCAAGCGGCAAAACTACCCTAGCTAATGCACTTATTAAAAAATTGTCTGAGGAAAACCCAAATTCTTCATACTTTAATATAGATGGTGACGATTTAAGAGATTTATTTCAAAATAAAGACTACTCAAGAAAGGGTAGACAAGCTAATATAAGATTAGGAATGAGCATTGCTGCATATTTGATAAATAAAGGTTCAATCCCAATTGTATCTTTAGTATCTCCATACAGAAGTTTAAGAGAAGAATTTAAATCAAAATTTAAGGTGTTAGAAATTTATTTACACACTACAGAAATTAGAGGAAGAGAAAATTATTTTGTAGAAAATTATGAACCACCTCTAGATAATTTTTTAGATATGGATACAACAACTAAATCAGTAAAGGAAAGCCTGAATGAAATACTCAATGTTTATAGGTAGGTGGCAACCATGGCATAATGGTCATCGTTGGTTAATAGACCAAAGATTAAACAAAAATAAAAACGTCCTAATATGTATTAGAGATATGAAAACAGATAGTAATAATCCATATACCCCCTCAGAAGTTAAAGATAATGTTGAAAAAGAATTAAAAGATTTGATTGAGGAGGGCAGAGTAAAGGTAATTATAATCCCAGATGTTGAATCAGTCAACTATGGTAGGGGTGTTGGTTATGATATTATAGAGCATGTTCCTCCTCAAAAAGTAGGTGAAATTTCTGCTACTAAAATTAGAGAAAAATTATTTAAATAATTTTCTTTACTTTTAAAATATTAACTGCTTCTTTGACTCTATCATCCCAAGTACATTTATTAGATAAGCATCTTTTATAGCCATTTCTTGCAATCATACGAAGCAAATTATCATTTATAAACAAGTCCTTTAACTTTGAGCTTAATTCTTTTGGAGTATCAAAAAATATTGCTTCACTATTTTCTTTATATAGCGTTTCAATAAAAGTATTTCTTTTTACAATTAATGCAGCTCCAGTTGCTGGTATTTCAAATATTCTTCCAGAAGAAATATTTCTATTCCAAGAAGAATAAAGACCTAAACCTGCAGAAGATTGATTTATAATTTTTGGATAAATATCTTCATTAAAGTTATTAAAAGATATATTTGATTTTGGAATATTTGACGAGAACCAACCTGGCCCTCCTAGAAAAAAATTAATTTCTTTATTAATTACTTCTGAAACGTATTTCTCATATTCTGGCTCATGATGACCAATAAAGAATAAATCATATTTTTTATTTTGCTTATTTGGAAAAAAAATATTTTGATCATAACCAATTTCATTATAAAAAAAATATGAACTTGAAATTTTTTTTAAATAATCAATATTGAATTTATTACATGTAAAATGTGCATCATATAAGTCTAAACAATTAAAATAATTATTAAATTGGTGTTTATCTGATTCAATATCGTCTGTATTATGATGAATAATAACAGTTTTGTTGTTTAGTTGTTTAATTTTCTCAAGAGTTTCCCTAAAGATGTAAGTTCCTTTATCAATCCAAATCAAATCAGGACTTAATTTTTTGACTTCGTTTAGTAAGCGAAAATTAACAGCTCTTAAATTTAACATATTTAAAGATTTATTCTCTAAGAACTGAAACCATTTAAAGTTTGTTATTATATTTTTTTCTAATTCAAAATTACTAACATCAAAGCCCATCGATAAAAGTCCATTTTTTCTAGATCTAGATGTACCATTATTAGGACCACAATACAAAACTTTCATTTAATTTTCTCATCATTTTCTATGTATCTACTAAATAAATTATTTAGTCTATGAAGAATTTTTTTTCTATTAAAATTTTTTTCGGAATATTTTTTTCCTTTGAGGCCCATTAATTCAAGTTCTAAGCTAGTTAGTTTGCTCAACCGAATTATATTTTCTGATAAAGTTTTGAAATCTCCTGAATTAGAAGTCAATCCACATTGAGCTTCATTAATAATTTTTGAAACTTCACCATCAGCATTTGTTAAAATTGGTTTTCCTGAAGACAAATAAGGCTGAGTTTTACTAGGAATAGTTTTAGAAAATATATTACTTTTTTTAAGACTAATTAATAAAGCATCTGATTTATTGAAAAAGTATGGCATTGTTTCGAGTGGGAAAGAACCTAACATTGAAATAGAATTTTCTAAATTATGTTTTTTGATCTTCTTTAATACACTTTGTTTTGCTCTACCTTCTCCTAAAACAACTAAATGAATATCGAAATTTCTAACTTCTTTCATTGCATAAATAATAGTATCAAAATCTTGTGCAACACCAATATTTCCTGCAAATAATAATTTAAATCCATTGATTCTTTCCATTGGTTTATAAGAAAAATTGGTATATTCTATATTTGTAAATAAATCTTCACTCCATTGAGGCATATAGGAAATCATTTTATTGCTAGTTTTTTCAGCAACTGAGTCAATAAAGCTCCTTGAAGAAACTAAAATTTCATTGCAATTTTTATAAATGTATTTTACGAGAGGATTCAGCATTTTAGGCAAAAAATCTGATTTTAAATTTCCGCCATCTTTTACACTTTCAGGCCATAAATCTGTTACCCACATAATTAAAGGTATCCCCTTTATTTTTTTAATAATAATTCCAGGCAATGCAATTGTAATGGGAGATAATTGATTTATAAAAATTAAATCAAACTTTTTAAAGGATAGCATAATAGCTGGAATAATACTAAATACAATAAACGAAAGGTAGTTAAAAAACAGATTTATTTTTGAACCATCTTTTCTTGGATATACTAAAATTCTAAAAATTTTAAGATTACCAAACTTTTCATATCTTTTTTTAAAAATACCGTAATTTTTAAAATACCTGCCTTTCGGATAGTTTGGTATAGGACATAAAACTGTAATATGATTATTTTTTTCTAGTAAATAATTTACAATATCATTTACTCTATTCATTTCAGGATTAAAAAGTGGACTAATAATTAAAATATTTTTTTTTTGCTCATTCACTTTGCAAATAATTTAATTTTTATACCAAATTCTTTTATTTATATAGTCTTTGTAACTAAGAATAGATTTTAAAATTTTCCACGAAACTTGTTTTACATTATAATCTGGAGGCAAAGAGGGAGGATCGTTTTTATATTGTGTAACACATATTTCAATAGATTTTAATATGACATTTTTATCAAAACCATCGCACATTATTACAGTTCCTTCATCTACTCCTTCCGGACGCTCATTAGCTTCTCTTATTGTTATAGCAGGAAAGCCTAATATAGAGGATTCTTCAAAAATTGTCCCACTATCAGATATTACACAGAAAGCATTTTGCTGTAATTGTATATAGTCATTAAAGCCAAACGGTGGATATTGTAAAATATTTTTGTTTAACTTTATATTTTCTTTTTCAATTTTATTCTTTGTACGAGGATGAAGAGATAAGATTATTTTAAAGCCATATTTGTTAACTATTTCATCTAGAGACAATAAAATTTGGTTTAATTTTTCAGTGGAATCTACATTTTCTTCCCTATGTATACTTGCCACAAAATATTCTTGTCTTTTAAGTTTTAATTTTGATAAAATTTTCGAATTACCAATTGATTTTTTTGAAAAGTCTAAAACCTCTTTCATGGGGGAACCTGTTTTTATAATTGTTGAAGGGTGCATTCCTTCATTGAGAAGATTGTTTTTTGCATGCTCACTATAAGGAAAATTAATATCACTTATATGATCAACTAGCTTTCTATTAATTTCTTCAGGGACTCTTGAATCAAAACACCTATTTCCCGCTTCCATATGAAAAATTGGTATTTTTTTTCTTTTAGCCATTATTGTTGATAAACAGCTATTTGTATCTCCTAATACTAGTAAAGCATCAGGCTTTTCAATATCAAAGATTTTATCTGATTCATTTATGATATTTGCAATAGTTGCTCCTAAACGTTCTTCTGCGACGTTAAGAAAATAATCCGGTTTTCTTAAACCTAAGTCTTCAAAGAAAATTTGATTTAATTCATAATCATAATTTTGTCCTGTATGAACAATGATATTATTTACAAACTTATCAAGCAGTACAATAGTTCTCGAAAGTTTAATAATTTCAGGTCTGGTCCCCACTAATGTTAAAACTTTCATATTATTTAAAACCCTCTAATTTTTTTAATAGCTTTTTCATCTCTTTTTGATTTAATCGTTTTGTATTATCAGAACTATATTCTTCAACATCACGAATTTCTTTGTTACCTTTTTCGAAATACTTCTCATAATTTAAGTCTCTTTTATCACTTGGTATTCTGTAATAGTTTTCTAGGTTTTCAGCTTTATACATTTCTTCTTTACTGCACAAAACTTCAAAAACTTTCTCTCCATGTCTAATTCCAATATGTTGAATCGGGTAATTTGGACATTCCTTTAACTCAAGTATAGATTTTAACAATGTTTCCATTGTTGCAGCGGGTGACTGTTGAACAAAAATATCACCATTCATTCCATTTAAAAAAGCATATTCAACTAAATCTACAGCATCATCTAGCGTCATCATGAACCTTGTCATATCTTTATCAGTTATTGTAATTGGAATATTTTGATCTATTTGTGATAGCCAAAGAGGAATTACCGATCCTCTTGAAGACATAACATTTCCATATCTTGTTAAGCATAAGCTTGTTTTGCTTGGAGCATTCCTTGATTTTGCTACAACAACTTTTTCCATCATAGCCTTTGATGTTCCCATTGCATTTATAGGATAAACAGCTTTATCCGTGCTTAAACAAACAACTTTTGATACTTTATGAGAAAAAGCACAGTCAATAACATTTGCTGTTCCGATTACGTTGGTTTTAACAGCTTCTAATGGATGAAATTCACAAGAAGGTACTTGTTTTAATGCAGCGGCATGGAATACAAAATCAACACCCGCCATTACATCGTTAATAGAATCTTTATCTCTTACATCTCCGATATAAAATTTAATTCTTTCATCCTTATAAAATTTTCTTTGATCATCTTGTTTTTTTTCGTCTCTAGAAAAAATTCTTATTTCTTTAACATCAAAGCTTAAATATTTTTTTAATACTGCGTTACCAAAGGATCCAGTTCCTCCAGTAATAAGAATTGTTTTATTTTTTAACAACTTCATTTTTTACCTTCATATAGATCATCTATCATTTCTTTCCAAGAGGGAATTAGAATATTTGTTTTATTTTTAAATTCAGAAGAATTTAGACTTCTATCACATTGAAAACTACTATTACGATTAATTCTTATATTTAATTTAAAAATTAAATTTATTAATACAATTAAATCAAATTTACTAATTGGATCTGATGATACTTGCCATATTCCATTTAATTGAAGATGTTTGTCAATAATTTGCTCCACCACTTTTGCAAATGCATACGTAGTTAAACCAGAATATATTGCTTTATCAAATCCATCAATTTCACCATCTTTTTGAGATTTAATCCATTCAAATAAACTTTTTTTATTAAAAAGTTCAGGTCCAATGAAAGATGTTCTTATTGTTAATGCATTTCCTTCAACAATTTCTCCAAGTAGTTTTGATGCTCCATATTTATCTACGGGGTCTGGATTGTCAGATTCTTTATAATACCCTTTCTTTCCAGAAAAGACACAATCAGTACTCAAATGAATTAGTTTAACTTTATTTTTAAAGCATATTTCGTTTAATATGTGGGGTAAGAGAGAATTGATTTTTATCATATTTAGGATATTATTAACATCGCCTCTTTGTTTGATCACACCTATACAATTAATTAAAATATCGGGAGATATTTTTTTGATAGCTTCATCTAGCTCTCTATGTTTATTGATATCGTCAAGGAAAATACATTTATTTTTTTCTAAGATTTTTTTAAAAAATTCAGTTGATTCTAGATCTTTTCTTTGTCTTAAAATGCTAAAAACTTCATATTTAACTGAAAGATTTTTGATTAATGCATGGCCAACCATACCACTACCGCCTAATATTAATACTTTCATATTAAAATAAATCTACGAACTTTGGAGTTTTACCACCAGAATTAACCCAATTGTAATATTCAACATACTTAGCACTTAAGTTTTCCCAGCTATATTTATCTTGTACAAACAATCTACCATTATTACCGATTTTTTTTAATGATTCGGATGAAAGATTGTTTGCAAAATTGATAGTTGAAATTATATTTTGTTTATTTAGACTCACTATCCAGCCACATTTTTTTTCTTCAATTATTTTCCACGGTGTATTTTCTGAGGTTATAACTGGCAAGCCGTAGGATAAAGCTTCTGCAACGACTAAGCCGAAATTTTCTGACTTTGAAGGAAGAATAAAGATATCACTTTCTAGAAACTTGTTGTGTTTGCTGTTTCCAAACACCTTATCTGAAAAAATAATATTTGATATACCTAATTTCTTTACAAGATTTTTCAGTGATTTATAATAATTTTCATCTTCACAATAACCGCAAATATCTAAAATTGATTCTTTATTATCAATTTCTCTCCATGCATTTATGAGAAGCTCCAGACCTTTTATAGGATGTATTCTTCCCAAGAAAAGAAATTTAATTTTATTTTTACTAAATGTTTTTTTTGTATAAGGAGGTATATCTATACCATTGGGTATAATTGCAATAGGTTGTTTAAATCCTAGCTCTCGTATTTCATCTTTTTCTTTTAAGGATGTAGCATGAAAACTATCACATTCATTTAGTAAATTATTTTGCCTGAAAAAAGTATTAAAAATATTTTTTTTATATTTAGATATATTTAATGCAGTCTTTGATAAAGAGCCTCGTGGAGATACAATTATTTTTATTTTTTTTTCTTTCTTTATAGCAAATGGATATAAGTTTGGCATTCTCCATAAACCATGAGTATGAATTATACTTCCATTTTTAACTGTTTTTTTTAAACCAGACTTAAATTTTTTCGAAGATAAAATTGATCCTAAAAATGGATCAACTTTATATTCATGTGTTCGGAAAGATGGATTAAATAGTAAATTACTGTTTCCTGTAGTGTGAAATTGAATATCAACAATTTTAGATAGGCTTTCACACAACGCAGGAACTGAATAAGAATGGCCACTTAATTGATTTTCCATCATAAAAGAACAAATGTGATGTATTGAGTAAGAACTACTCATTTAACTCCATATTGCTTGTTTTTAAAATACTTTCTAATCCCTTATATATAAAAACAGAGAATAAATATAAAATAATCATATTTAATATAAATCCACCATATCTTCCAACAAACCAATCATCTATACTGCGACCAACGTAAATAGCATTTACAGCAAGCATTAATATAAGATAATTTTTCTCTTTAAGGTTTTTTATTATAATCTTTGAGAAAAAGAAGAGTAAGAAAGAAAAGTAAATTATAGTGAATATTAGATATATCCAGCCTCCATTCCAATAAGCCTCAACGAACAATCCTGGGCCGGTACTATTAATATTTTTTTCACTAAAGCTGTTTTGAACTAAACTATTGTAAGCACCACCTGGATTTAAATTAGGTTTTTCAGGATATAAAATTCTAGGAACGAATATATACTTGAATTGTTGAAATGTATTTCCTTCATATTTCATATCATAGGCTTCTACAGCATAGCCTTGATATTTGACGTAAGACAGGCGATCCCACCATGCTTGAAAGCTTATAGCCTCTTGACCGGTATTTCTTAGTGTTTTTGCTGTATCAAAAGCACTTTCAAGTTCAGTAGTTGATGTAATCCCATAACTACCTTCTTCGGCATTTCTTAATAAAATGAAGAGATTTTGTATGACAGATATATATAAAATGCCTGCAATCGCTCCAGTGATAAATATACTTTTAAAATTTTTATTATGAAAAAAGACAACAAACGAAGCAAAAATAATTGACATATATAAGTACTCTTTTGAAAGAACAAGAAAAGAGGATACCATTTCAAAAAATACTAGAAGATAAAAAAACATCTTATATGAATTATTTTGTTGGCCTATGTTATACAAAAGAAAGATTCCAGCATAAATAAATGTAGTCAATGCATGGAATATTCCAGGTGCATTTATTCCCAGATATGTTGATGGAAAAATAACTAAATATTTTGAAAATAAACCAACTCCAAGTGTATAAAAAAGCAATAATTTTTTATTTATTGTTTTAGGCGCAATTTTTTTTGGTATTGGAAAAGAATGATTTAATATCAAAATAATAAAGTCTGTTAAACAAATAACAGTAATGTAGATTAATGCAATTTTACTTAGTGTTTGATCTGTAATAAAAAAATAAAGATTCATCACTTCAATAGTTATGCCACTTCCAAAGTAATAGGCAAGAGGTCCAATGCCATAAAATAAAGTTGAAATAAATTTATACCAAAATATAGGAGAGAAAAGTATATATGCTATATTTTTATCATACAATACAACCATTCCATAAAATATGTTATAAATAATAATGCTACTTAAAATAGCAATATTAAAGTTTTGATAATTTGGTATTAGAGAATGATAAAAGGAAAAGAAAAACAAAAAACAAAATAATAAAAGAACTGATAAAAGCCCTAAAAGCAAAGTAGATGTTTTCTGTTCGAGTATTCTATACATTTTTCAATAATTTTCTTGTAATAATATAACCTGATAAAAAATGAACTATATAGGTACATGATAGTGCAAATGGAATACCTATAATACCAAAATTATATATCATAATAGGAAGTACAATAATATTTGTTAATGCTGAAATACCTTCAATTAAAAATACATTCCATGTTTTTTTATATGCAAAGCAAATATTTTCAAATAGATAACCAAAAATAAGAAATGAAAACCCTAAAGAAAGAAAGGGAAGTAGATAAAAAAATTCACGAAAGTTTTTCCCTAATACAAGCAATACAATTTGCTGATTAAAGATTGAAAAAATACTAACAAAGATTATTGATGCTACAGCAAGCATTATGGCATATATTCTCAAGATTTTTTTACTATTTTGTTTTTTGTTATTAGCAATGTACTCAAAATAATAAGGTCTAAAAATAATTTCAATAGCGCCAGAAACTGTTAAAAATAACATTGATACTAAACTAACTATAGGAGCATATTTACCAGCAGTAGCAGTTCCTAAAAAGAAAGCTATAATATACTTGTCCGCATTACTTAAGCTCCAACCAAAAATTTTTTGCAGCACCAAAGGTTTTGAAAAATCAAAAAATTCAGAAAAATTATGCCAGTAAAATTTTGTTTTTGATGATTTAATTAAATTTACTGAGATAATTTTACCAAAAAAGAGAAAACTAATTAAAAGATTTGCTATAGAAAAACCATACACAATACTTTTAAAGCTATTCTCATAATATACATATAGTAAAACAGCAAAAATTGGTTTTAGAGTTGATATCAGTATTTGAAAAAAAGCATATTTTTTTTGTTCTCTATTTACATTCATTAATACTTTAAATAATCCAACAACATGCTCTGATAACAAGGAAAGAAAGAAGGTAAAAATTAAAAATAAAAAATGTGAATTAAGTAAAAAGCTCAAAAGTAAAAATACTAAGCCAATGAGTGTGTATAACATTGATATTTTTGATGAAAGTAGAAGAGATTTATTATAAGATATATCATTATCATTTTCAGGAATAATTCTTAGAAATGCTTGAAAAATTGATCCACTAATAACATTAAAGAACAATAAAATAATTCCGGAGAATACTATATGCTGACCATAGTGAATCGGAGTTACATATTCTGTAATTACTCGAACACCGGCAATTATCGCTACAGCACTTATAAGCTGACCAAAGAAAGACCATAAACTTTCTTTCAATATTTTATTTTTTTTCAAATTCTTGATTATTATAAAAAAGCTAAACTATTTGTAAGATATTTTTGTTATTAAAGTAATAAAAATTGTGTTTAAAATTTGCGATATGGTCTTTATTTATAATTAGATAATTTGATTCATAAAATTTTTCTAATTCTGGGTTCCATTCATTGATAATCTGAACTTCATTAGATGTAATTTTTCCAATTAAGTAATTAGTGTCATTAAAATAGTCAAAAACATTTTTAAGGAATGATTTTGAGTTTATCCATCTCCAATTATATTCAAATTGTAATGCCATAATTCGATTGTTTTTGAACATTTCTTTGCAACCCATAATCACATTAAAATCATTGCCTTCAGTATCGCATTTTAAAAAGTCAATTGAGTCTATATTATTTTCTTTACAAAAAATATCAATAGTTGTAGTTAAGATCTTTTCTATTTTTGGAGATTTAACACTTTTATCATTAAAGGATATTGAATCGTTAAAAAAAGAGTTTGTACCTTCATTTTCTCCAAAATTATATATATCGAAATAACCTATTTCATTTGAAATCGCTTTATTAAAAATTTTTATATCTGCATTGTGATTACTTAGATTTTTTTCAAGATTTAAATAAGTTTGATTGATCGCTTCAAATGCAAATATAGATATATCGTTATCATATTTTAATGCCAACTTTGACCAACTACCAATATTTGCTCCAACGTCAAAAAGAATTTTCTTTTCTTTTTTACTATTATTTAGAAAGTGTTTTAAAAGATTTCTTTCACCAATATCTAATTGCATAGAAGGAGAATCGTTGCGAATTTTGAGAAATATTTTCCTAGATATTCTCCACACTGTTTCAGTATAAATATTTTTAATAGATTTAATCATGGGTGGATTACTAATCTTATTCTTTGTTAATAGAAAGAGCATTTTTTATCTCTTTGCCGAAGTCACTTTTTAATAAAAGAGTGACATATACATAGAAAAAAGTAAAAAATAAAAATGTAAATACTAGGCGCATAAGCATATATCTTAATCTAGGACCGCTTTTTTTAAGAGGAAGATTTGGAGAATCAATCACTTGAAGGACATTAGCTTCTTCAAAATATTTAATTTTTGCTAACTCCAACTCTACTTTCAATGAACTATAAGTATTACTAAGAACAAGTATATCTCTAAGTTTATTTGATTCTTGCATTCTTAATGTAGGTGATTGAAGAATATTAGAATTATTTACACGAAATTTTCTTAAATCTTCTTCTAACAATGCAAGCTCTCGAGAAGTTGATTCAACCTGGTTTTGAATAACACCTATTTTTTTATCAAGCCTTTCTAATTGAAAGTTAGTTAACTCTAATTCTAGTTGATCTAAAATTGATGTAGCTATATCCATAGACAATTGTTTATTATTTGATGATATACTTATGCCTATAATTGGATTATTTAAATTTTTACTGACTGAAATATTACTTAATAATTCTTTTCTTCCGTCTAATTTCAAAAGCGGTATATTAGGATTATCAGAATTTTTACTAGAATAGATCATATAAAGTTTTTCCATTTTACCATTATAGAAAAATTCTTTATCAAGAATCTTGTTTAAAAAATCCCTACTTGATAGCACTTCTGGAATCATATCAAAGTTTGTTGTTGATGATGAAACCGAATTTAAATTACTTGATGAGAAGGAAGATACAATCTTGCTTAAACCTGATGAATTATATGAACCATCTTGGGAGTTATGAGCTAGTTTTATACTAGATATATAAATCCTATCACTTAAGCTATAATGAATAATAAATGCAGAAGATAAAAAAAAGAATAAATACCATAGAGCTCTTTTTTTTGTCTTTAGAATTTGAACTATTGCTTTTATAATCTCCATAATAATAAATAGAAAATAACTTATATAAGTCTATTCAGGAATAGTTTTTTATAAATATTTTCAAACTATTTATTTTTTGATATCCATTTTTTTAAGACAAAAATTGTCCAAAATTTATACCATTCACTGTTTGATTCGATAATATTATGAGTTTCGCTTTCAATCTCTTTCCCGAGAGATTGTTTTAGCCATAATTCAAGCGGAAAGGTGAAACCTTGCTTTTTTTGATTTATGATATGCATTGGCAAACTTAATCCTTCTGCTAATATTGTTTTTTTGTTTTCAAAGATATATTTGTCTGGAAGAGATTGAATTGAATTAATAAACTCTTTATCTATAAATGGTGTTCTTATCTCTGTTGACCATTTCATACCAAATACGTCTGAATCTCTAAGCAATTGATTTTTAAGGTAATTATTTAGTTCAAGCTGTCTAATTTTTGAATTGATGCCACTATTATTTTGGAAAGAGAAATTATTTTTTGAAAAACCATTAAAATTATTATTTAAAACATGACTGCTAATCTTTAAAGATTCTTCCTTTGAGAATATTCCTCTCAATGCAATATATGAATCTAAAAGATTTCTTGAATTAACTATGTCTATAATCCTGGAGTTATACTTTTTTAAAAATTTCTTAGGAATTACTTTATTTATAAGACCCTCTAGAGAAAAATTATTTTTAGTCTTTAAATATTGATTTATAATCTTCATCCTCTTAAATGACGGATATCCACCAAAAAGCTCATCCCCCCCTAATCCTGATAAAACTACTTTAAAACCACTTTCTTTACTGAATTTTGATATGAAATAAGTATTAAATCCATCAACAGTAGGCTGATCTAAAGTATTGATAAAGTCATCCAATGAATCTATTGCTTCTTGTTCCTTTACAATATATTCATGATGGTTTGTATTGTAATATTGAGATATTTTTTTGGAAACTTTTGATTCGTCCCATTTTTGTTCTTCAAATCCTATTGTTAGCGTATTAACTTTTGTATATTTTGAAGCAACCGATAACACAGAAGTGGAATCAATTCCTCCGCTTAAAAAAACACCTGTTGGAACATCGCTCTCTAAATGATATTTTACGCTTTTTTCAAAACTACTTTTAACAATATTTATTGTATCTTTTCGATTTACGCTTTTAGTAGTTGTTGTAGTATTTTTTTTACTATAATCTTTCTTTGAAAATGAGTTTTTGTTAAAAACAAGATAATGACCAGATTCTAACATAAATATATTATTTATAATCGTATCTGGCTCATGGAAATAACCAGTAAGTAAATATGAATTGATTGCTTTATGATTTAATTCATATTTAAACTGATTTGATTTCATCAGGCATCTTATTTCTGAGCAAAATGATAATTTGTTATTTGAAAAATTATAATAAAGCGGTTTAATGCCTAAAGAATCTCTTGCAATGAATACTTCTTCTTTCAAATTATCCCAAATTGCGAAACTAAACATTCCCGAAAGATATTTTAAACAATCTTCTCCATATTCTATATACATATAAAGGAGTACTTCTGTATCGCTTCTTGTTGCGACATTAAATTTGTCATAAATAAGTTTATTTAATTCCTTATAATTATATATTTCTCCATTGAAAATAATATTAAATCTTTTGTCATATGACTCTATTGGTTGATTAGCATTCTCTGATGTATCAATGATTGATAATCTTGTATGACATAGTAGTGCATTGGAAGATGATGAAAAATAATAGCCTTTAGCATCTGGACCTCGATGAGATAAATTGCCATGAAATTTATTGACAATATCTTTATGGTTATTAATCCTAGATTGAAAATTTATTATTCCTGCTATTCCACACATTATGCAAAACCCTTTAGTTTTTCCCAAACATCATTATGTGTGATATCATTGATACAATATCCGCATGAATCTATGCTACAAGAACATATATGTCTTCTATTTGGTCTAAATACTAATTCTTTTGAAAAGTAAGGATCCCATTTGATTTTGAAATCTTGCGGTGCTTGTATTGTTACTACTTTTGTATTTGTAAAAGAGGAAAGATGGCCTGGTCCACTGTCATTTGCAATCATAGCAACACCCTTACTAATTACAAATATAGTTTCATTTAATGTTGTTTTATTGCAAAAATTATAGCAATTATTTGTCTTAAACATTAGATGAGTTCGCATTTTCCAATTATTTAATCTTGAAATAATTTTATCTGCATCGATACCATCGTTTTTATTGCCAATAAAAACAATATCGCCCTTATTGCGAATCCATAGCTTAACTATTTCAAAAAAATTATCATCATTCCATTTTTTAGATTCCAATTTTGCTCCAGTAGCAACAATTAATGCATTATGAAGTCTTTGAACATTATCATAAATTATATCTGATATGTCATTATGATTATATTGAAATAAATTATTTTCATCGCTATTTATCCTGGTCGTATTAATATTTCTTCTAACTTCATTTATATAAGGATAAGGAATTTTTTGAGCAAAACTATTTTCAGCAAATTTTATCCTATTAACAGAAAATCCATCTAGATATTTAATATTGAGAAAAGAAAAGAAAAATAAATTACGTAATTCTCTTAAAAAATTACTCCTATCATCACTCATCATATAGCATAAATCAAATTTTTTTTGACGAATTGTATGAAATAAAGAGAATATTTTACCATCATAATAGTATAGTATTTCATTTACAAGATTTTGTGACTTAAGAATGCTAGCAGCTGAAATTAAATCCTTTGATCCGGGTGAAGTTAAAAGAACAATTTTTGCTTGAGGATATTTTAATTTAATTAATTTAATAGCAGGATATGCAGTGATTATATCTCCAATATTACCATTTTTATAAATTATAATTTTTTTTATAGATGAAGGGGGAGACAACCATATTATTTTTTGTAAAATTTGCAATATAGCATTCTGAACTTTTAGTAAAGCAGATATAAGAATAATTATGAAATATGTCATATTATTTAACAGTATTTAAAAAATAATCTTTAGTAATTTTTATACCATCTTTTAGGCTAGTAAATTTTTTAATATACCCCACGCTACGCAGTTTTTTAACATTAGCAGAAGTGTAATATTGATAAATATCAACAAGAGATTCTGGCATATCTATAAAGTTTATTTTTTTGGGAATATTAAGAGAGTCAAACAATGTTTCTGCGAGAGTATAGAAAGTTTGAGGATTACCTGTCCCCACATTATAGATTCCAGTCATTTCATTTTCTTTAAAAAATATTATTATATTTACAACATCACCTACAAATATAAAATCTCTAGTTTGGTTTCCATCCTTAAATTCTGTATTAAGAGACTTAAATAAGTTGATACTCTTTTCTTCATATATTTTCCTTAGACCCCAATGGACCACGCTCGCCATCTTACCTTTATTATCTTCATATGGTCCATAAACATTAAAGAATTTCAACCCAACCCAACTTGATGGACATTTTGATTGATTTACTGCCCAAAAGTCAAAGTCATTTTTTGATTTTCCATATTTATTCAATGGTTTAAGTTTATTTATTTCTGTCTCATCATCATTAAAGCCCTGGTCGCCTATGCCATAGGTTGCTGCGCTACTTGCATAAATAAGTTTAATATTATTCTTTGTACAGTAATGCCAGATTTTTTTTGAAAAATTTACATTTAATTTATTAAGTAATTTAGAGTCTTTACATGTTGTGTCAGTAATTGCTCCAAGATGAATTACCAATTCAATATTAAAATCACTATTATTATCTAACAAAGATTCACATTCACTTATAGACAAAGAGCTATGATATTCAAATAGCTCTAATTTTTTATTTTTTTCATTTAATTCAAAGCAATCAACGAGAATTAAGTCTTTAATACCTTTTGCATTTAAAGATATTATAGTATTTATCCCAATAAATCCTGCTGCACCAGTAACAAGTATCATGTGAGATATTTATTTAATTCTTCTTCTGTAATAGGGGTAGTGCCAAATTTACCTACAACATATTGAGCAGCAAAATTAGCAATTTTAGCAGCGTCAAATAGATTTTTACCTTTAGCTGTATATGTGGCTAGTGTTGCAATGACTGTGTCTCCAGCACCACTAACATCAAATACATCTTTTGCTTTTGATTTAATATGACAAAATTTTTTTGAGTCATAAACGGTCATACCATCTTTCCCTCTTGTTATAATACAAGTTTTAATATTAAAAGTATCACAAATAAATTTACATGCTTCTTCAAAATTTTTATCTGTTATCAGATTTTTTTTATATACTGCTTTAGTTTCCAAGATATTTGGGGTAATACAGAATGCATTTCTATATTTATAAAAATCTGAACCTTTTGGATCAATAAATACGTTTATTTTTTTCTTATTAGCAGCTACTATATTCTCATTAATAAGGGAATCGCTACATACGCCCTTATTGTAGTCACTTATAATAACAAAATCTGTTTTATCCATTAGAGAGTGCATTGTTGTAATCAATTTTTCTTCATTTAGCTTTGAATAAGTATTTTCTTCGTAGTCCCATCTTAAAAGTTGCTGACTATTAGCAATAAATCTTGTTTTTTGAGATGTAACTGATTTATCATCACGAATTATATAATCTTTTTTTAAACCTTCTTTTTCTATCAATTCAAGCATTTTTTCTCCGGCAATATCTATGCCTATTATACCAAGAAGAATTACAGAATTGTTTAAATTGTTAAGATTTCTTCCCACATTTAATGCTCCACCTAGCACTATTTTTTTTTTGCTAGAATTTTCTAAAAAAATAGGAACAGGAGCTTCAGGAGATATTCTGTTAACATCTCCAAAAATATAATTATCTAATATAAAATCTCCGATAAGTAGAGCGTTCATTTCTATATAACCTTCATTATTTAATAATTAACTTATTATTTTTTTAATTATAACATATTAATATCAAATATAACAATCTTAATTAATGGAATTATGTTAGTAATAAATTTTTTTAAACTTAATTTTAAAAATGAAAAAAATAAAAAAACTATTATTCAAAGGGCCATATTTTCCCTCCCATGACCAAAATCGTATGAGCAATGAAGGTCACTTAGAATCTGCAAGAGAAGATTTTTTAAAAAATAGATTTACCAATTTAGATTTTTTACTAAAAAGTAGATATGATTGGATGAATAAATATCTTAAAGAGGGAATGAAGATAGTTGAAGTTGGTTCAGGATCTGGTTTATCGGGACTATACTTAAACCAAAAGCCTTTAATAACTGATGCTGTAGATAATCCATGGGTTGATAAGTATATTGATGCTACAAAAATGGATTTTAAAGATTCCTCAATTGATATCATCATTGCTTCCCATACCATCCATCATTTCTATAATCCAGCAATGTTTTTTTTTGAATGTGAGAGGGTGCTAAAGAAGGGGGGAAAGATAGTAATATCTGAAATACATACATCTTTTTTTATGAGGTTTCTTCTTACCGCCATGAGACATGAGGGGTATTCTTATGATATTGATATTTTTAATTTGAAATCAGTTGTTAATGATAAAAGAGATTTATGGTCAGCAAATTGTGCTGTACCTGAAATTTTATTCGAAAGCACAAAAGATTTTGAAAATTATTTTACAAATTTAAAAATTGAATTAAAGGAGTATTGTGAATTTTCTATTTTTCCTTTATCTGGTGGAGTTACAGCTAAAACTCCTATGCCAAGACTACCAATCTTTATATTAAAATGCTTTAATTATTTAGATAAGATTCTTGTAAGACTATTTCCAAGAATCTTTGCCTTAGGTATGAGAGTTGTAATATCTAGAAAGTAAATTTTATTATTTCCATAAATTCGGAGATTTTGTACATATTGCATCAAATTCCATATTTTCAGATAACTTTTTAAATTTATTGATCATTTCTATTGAATGCCCTTGCAATTCGGGAGATACTAAACATATTCTAAAATGCTCTTTCATGGCAGTATAATCTTTTTCACTTAATTCAAATTTATCAAAACAATCTACCCATACCCACTCAGCTTTGTTTTTAAATTTCATAACAAATTCAAGAGGCTCATATTTTGAATACCTTATTGCAATCTTATTACAATTCCTTCTTATTAAATTTACTATTCTTGGAATTGAGCAATCTAGGAAAAAAAAGTTTTTGAAAGACTTTTCTTTTAATTTTTTTATAATCATTTCTTCTGCACCGTCACATTTCATATTGATAATCAAAAACGAATGTTTAAAATGCATTAAAAAATTTTCAAAGGAAGCTCCGCTCTCAAATGGTTCATGATTTAATACAATTTCATTATTATATATTCTTATATCCACTTCAACGCCATACTCTTGAGGTATATTTTCTAAATCTTCAATTGAATTAATTCGATGTTTTATAAATATAGTTTTATCAGTTTTCATTTTTTTTAATATCTAAAATATAAGCAAAAGTCCTGATAGAGAGTTTTAGTTTTGTTTTAATTGATCCACCTCCCTTAGCCTCTCCATATAGCCTCTTTTTAAATAAGACGGGAAAATCTACTATATCATAATGCATTTTTCTAGCAGAATATAGTAAGTATAAATCAAGAGAAAAATCATTTGGAGCTTTATCTTTAATTTTTTCATAAAAAACTCTAGAAAAGATTTTAGGCTGAGCATTTATATCATAAAAAGTTGTTTTAAGGATAACAGTGCAAACTGCCCCCATTAAAAATGTAAATATATTATCAAGAACACCTCTTCTTAACCTTTTTCCTTTTACTATAATATTTTTTGAACTGTTCTTAATTAAATCAAATCCTTTCAGGACATCAAAAACATCTGTTTGTAAATCAGCATGTGTCCATCCTAAAAAATCACCGCTACATGCCTTAAGCCCACTCATGATGCCATGTCCATAGCCAATATTTTCTTTGAGATTTACAATTTTGAGATTATAAATCTTAATTTTTTCTTTTAGTTCGATCAATAAATGTTTAGAACTATCAGTGGATCCGTTATCTACGATAATAATTTCAAGTGATTTTTTATCATGTATTTTTGTAAGTGATTTTAATAATAATTCTAAATTATTTTGTTCGTTGAAGCATGGAATAACAATAGAATATTTAATTTTTTTCATTTATAAAAATTAAAGTTTTGAAACCCATTGAACCATTAATTATTTTTTTCTTATCAAACGGTATTGATTCTAAATATTTAATTATTTTTTCATGTTTATTTATATCATAGTATACTGTATTTTTGAAATTATTATTTTTATTCATATCAACTGTATAAGGCGATTCATTATAAGTTGATAAATCATAATTTTGTATATTTGGTTCAAATGTATCTATAATGATTATATTATAATTTTGAATAATTTTATCGATAGTTTCAAAATCTAAGTTGGTAGCGAAAGTTTCTACATTGAAATGTTCAGGATTAGTGCTATTGATTGAGTCTTTAATAGATAATCCATACATAATTTTAGATATCAATCTTTGATTTGGACCAATGTAATAAAATTGATTTTCATAATTTTCTTTAACTATAAAACTGTAAACATTTTTATAATTTGAAAAATTGTTTGCTAAAAGAGATTGAAAACCAATCTTCTTAGGTGAAAATACAGGCAGATAAATTGTTATATTTAATATAATAGAAAGTAGAAGAATTCCTGTTATTGATCTATTATAAGATAGTTTTCCTAAAAATAAACAAGTTCTATATAATCCAAGAAAACCAAAAGGCAGAGCATATTCTGCATGGTATCTATATGTAAATTCATATCCATAAAATGGAACGATAATAAATGAAAAAAATAATACTAAAAAAGTAGCAGTTAAAATAAAGCTTGATTTCAATTTTTTTAAATTTGGTGTTAAAGAAATAATAATAAACAGAGATAGTAAAATTCCTAAATTATTAACAAAGATTTCAAAATAATTACTATCAAAGAAACTATTCATTTGCAGATTCTTTGTAGACGGAGTGCCTGAAAAGAGGCTATTTAAAAATATAGGTAAACTTACAAAGAAAGGTGATAATAATTTACTCACACTTTTTATATTAAGACTATTTATTTTCCACTCTTTTTGTAATAAATATGCCATAAAAAGAGGAATATATAATAAAAATATGGATTGTCTTATTAGCGATCCGATTGAAATAATAAAAATCCATTTAGAAAAGCTAAATTTTCGATTTTCAAAGTGGTTGTATATATCAATTAGAAAAATAGTAACAATAAAAAATGTATAAATTGATGGCTCAATAGACAAAGATGTGAACAAAAATAAAGGAGTAGTTAAGATTAAAGTTGTAAATAAAATGTTATTTAAATTAGAAAAATCTTTTTTCAAAATAGTAAAAAAATATGTTAAGAAACTACTTGCTAATATCAATTGAAAAATTCGAATTCCAAATTCATTTATTCCAAAGAAGATGCTTGAAACAAAAATTGGAAATAATCTTAATGGAGGATGAACAGATTGGGTGCCTCCAAAATATATTATAATACTTCTAATCAATAAAAATATTAAGGTTACCGAGAAGATTTTTAAATAAATATTTTTTTGAATCCTTAGAAAAATTATTATTGAAATAAAAAAAAGAAGAACTAAAATATTCGTTATATGAATCAATATTTTATATGAAAAATCTTCAATTCCTGGTAGCATTTTCCCAAGCAATATTCCATGCTTAAAAGCTTCTGTGACATGAGCTGATTGATCATTGTAGAACCAAGAAAACAACCCATCATTAATCAAGATTAGCATTGATATAAAAAAGATGGAAAATATTTTCAAAGAATCAAACTCTATATACAAAGTTTTGCTGTTTTCATGATGGTCGATTTTCAAAAGAAGATAGCTCAACAATATTGGAACAAAAGAACCAATAATAAGAACTAAATAGTTATCTGTTCGTGTTAGAAATGCCCCAAATATACCATAGGTCCATATTGTGACAAGTAGCATAATTTCGTAAGGGCTATAAGATATTTTCATAGCATTTTTATCAACGCATTTCATAGTCTTCATTAAAAAATTGTTTCCAATAATTATAGGTTCTTAGGTCATCAGGCGTTCCCCAACATATATACTTATCTACTTCAAATATTCCAACCTTTAGTCCGTCTTTAATTAATAAGTTCATCATTTCATCAACATAGAATTCGCCATTTATCCTGATATCTTTTTGAATTAATTTTTCACCGTAAAGAGCAAAGTTTTTTCCATTCTTGAACCAAAAAGTTCCTACAATAGCATGATCATGCACTGGATCTTCAGATATACTTTTCTTACAAGATATAGAATCTGCTAATTTTCCATTTTTGGTTTTTACCCAACCATACATATGGGGGTTTCTTGCTACTGTCGCGTTATTTCGAAATGTCCATATTATTGCATCTAAATCTTGATTTTTTAATAGATTGCTAAACATTTTTTTATCCCATATAACTGAAGAATCACAAGGACTTATTAACAGAGAATTATCTTTTGGTATATCATCCTTAGCCAATAAACATGTGCTAACCTGTCCGTCTGTTGGCTTATCTATTAAAATTAGTTTATTATTTGAAAATTCATGATTAATGATTTTTTTAACATTATATTTTTTTTCAAATTCTTTTTTTGTGATAAAAATATAATTATTTGCTTTGGGTAAGCATGTAGTAGCTTTAATAAACATTTCTTGATTATCTACCTTAATCAGTGGTTTAGGATCAGTAAATCCTTCATCTTTAAATCTTTGACCTTGTCCACCCATAGCCATAAGTATTGTATCAATCATTTAGGTACACTTTTTCTATAATTTTCCATTTTAAATTATACTCATCATTTTCCGCAATTGCGACAGAAGATATAGTTATTTTATGATCTAATAACGATTTGACATGTTCATCAATAACCCTGCTTTTTTCACTTTTTTTATGCTTTCCATAAGCCAGGCTCATGTGAGGATTGTAACAATTTTTTTCTTTACACGTAAAATATTCTAAAGATTTATTTCTTAATTTTCTAATATTTGGAGATGTTTTAATACTAATGAACAATGATTGAAAATAAGTATTTCCAACATCAATTTTCTCAGATTCCAATGTAAAGGGTGCTTGATTGGATAGTATTTCTTGTAATTTTTGTATACTATAATCTTTTGAGTTATTGAAGCTGCTTACAAGTGTAATATGTGGAATAATTTCTACAGAATTGAGGCTTTTAGAAATATTTCTTATGATAGATTTGTAATTGATTATGCTTTTGTCAGGTAAAAGCCATATCGATAAGGTTTTTTTGTCATTCATAGTTAGAATCTTTATTTATATGCTAGAATCAAAGAATATTTCTTTCCAATAAAGATATTCTTTTAAATCTTGCGGAGTGCCCCATTGCATAAAATATGGTATATCATAAATTTTAATTTTTTTATTATCTTGAATCATATAATTATAGACTAAACTAACGTAATATTCTCCACTCAAAGTATTTACATCATTATAAATATCATTAAAATATTTTTTTATATAAGACCCTTTTTTAAAATAATATGTACCAGAAGATTGCGGGCAATCCATTTTATTTTCTGTAAAGCTAAATTTTTCTCTGATTTCTAATACTGTATTCTTTTCGCATCTTGTGGAAGCATAGTAATTAGGTCCTAATAGATGAGGATGAAATCCTTTATAGGTGACAATACTCCCATCTGGGCTTTCTTTTTTGATAAATTCTTTAAAGTTATTGTAATTCCACCTCCAAGAAAAGTCACAATAATTCACAATAAAGTCTTCTTCGATGTCGTCTATATAGTCTAGTATTTGCAAGACTGCCATGACTGGCCCAATATTATAGCTTCTATCTATGATATGGACTCGACAGTTTTTTACCATATCTTTAAGTAGTGTATCTAGCTTATGGTGTTCAACATGAAGTTCATTAATAACAAATATAAAATTATCATTTATATCAAACCTCTCTACAACATGTTGTATAATAGGCTTTCCTTCAATATCGATAAGAAATTTAGGTTTTTTAAAACCTGCTTTCATAAATCTTGTTCCAAGACCTGACATTGGAATAATAACATTCATTTTAACAAATCCTGTCTATATTTTTCTGCATCCCAATTCAACAGTTCATTTATAGATTTTTCATCAAGATATGATGGAGTAAATCCATTTAGTTTAGCAAAATATTCAATTTTCATTTTATTAATAAATATTTCTGCTTTAAACATCGCTTCTTTTTTATTGGGAGCATTGATTAGCCATTCAATGCTATCATTAAGATTAAATATTTTTTTAATAATTGTATTTTCTAAGCGCTTATAACGTTTATTAGTTGATTGTGAAATGACCCTAGCATTATAAATAGCTGAATCTGGATATAGATGAGGTAGATTATAAAAACCTTCGACTGGCTTGTTTATTAAAATTTTTGACCCATTTTTTTGAAGAAAGTCATTATTAATAAGAAAGTCATTTTCTCGATTTGAAGATATTTTTAGCAAATCAATATCTTGTATATATTCATGATATATAATTTGTTTTTTCAATTGGCTTTCTATAAGCTTATAACTTTCCTTGATAGATTCCTCCGATGGTCCTGTAATAATGATTCCGTGATTAAATAAAAATGTAATCTCATTCAACATTGATCTTTTTTGCATAATTGTATCAGTAAGTATGATTCCCGGTTTGCAATAATCAACGAATGACATATTATTATTTTCCTTGCATATTTTTTTGATAATTTCTTGCCCTTGTTTAGTGCATGTAAAAATATTGATTATGGTTGGATGAAGATGAAGGGTAAATTTATCTCCAAATACGTGGAAACTTAATTCAATGGAAGGGCGATCTTTGCCCGAAACTTTCTGTTCGATTAATGTATTATATTCATTTTCAAGATTTTGCTTATTGCTAATTTCTAGAATACTTCTAATATCTTCTTTTGATATATTACAAGAAATAACATCATTTGCATCTTTGATATCTCTAAAGTGTTTCCCTGATTTTTTGATATGTATTATATCACCTTCTTTGATAGATATATTTCCACCAGCGCCTTGGACATAATTATCGTTCTTGCCAAAGTAATTATGAAGATCTACTGTTTTTTTTATATAATCCATTACAGATTATTTCTTGACTGCACTTGAAAGCATTGTGAGGATAGTGATTTGAATTAATAAGTCATTTGAAGATGTATTTTTTCCAAAATCTTTATTGATAAAATCTAATGTATCTCTCATGTAACCAATATATTTATTAAAGAAATCTTTTGAAAAGTTTCCTCTTAGCTCAATAATTTGAGAATCATTATTATAATCAAAGTAATGTCTAAATTCACAATCTTGATTATGATCATTTTCTATATAATCAATCAAATAGCTTAAATCCCATTTATTTTTAACAACTAATTGAAGAGTTATATCGTCTTTCTCAAGACGTTTTCTGACAATTAAATCAGAAAATTTTAACTGTGGTCTTATATAGTTTTGTGAATCAGGATTACGTTGTGCAATATTTTCTTTTACTTTTTCTTTACTATATCCTCTTTTTTTATGATCTCTTTCAATTTTCCATTTTTGTCTTAATCTTTCCTCTGGATCTAAGAATATCTTTAAATCAAACAACCCTCTCATTTGAGGTAGATAAAGGACATGAAGACCTAAGAAACAAATAATATCATTCGACGATATTGCAGTAGGTCTAGAAAATCTTCCATCAGAATGATCATAGCTCGATTTGTATATAGATCTTCCTTCTTTTAAGTCTCTTGTATTTTCAAATTGAAGATACAAATTATTTGCTTTGGGATTAAGGTGCGTAAAGGCCTTCCATTTTTGATGACCTCTTTCCCACTTATGGTCATCATCTCCTTGAACACAAAGTGTTTCGGTAGAAAATATTGAATCAATTACTTTATATGTATAATCTTTTCCGCTTCCTGAATCACCCCCAACACCAATCATCAATGGTTTATTACGATAGCTATTTAAGTTGTTGTGGTCATTCCCAAGCTTAGATATTAAAAACATAATATATATCATTGATCCTAATAATGGAGTAAAAAGTAAGCTGTTAAATTGAATTTCATTTGTTTGAATAAAGTTTAATACCTCAATTTCATTAAATATGTCAAATGTATTCAACAAAGAATATTTTGTTGAAAATAAAAAGTATAATAAATAGAAGCTGTTTAAACTCATAATAGCGAATCTTGGAAAATCGGGGTATCTGATAAAACAGTAAACAATAAACGGATATACCCACATATACCAACCTGGAGAAGGGGCAACAAACATTACTAGCGACATAAAGCCTAACGCTAAATACATAATTAAAGTGCTTTTAGATATTTTATGATAGCTTAAAAAGTTTAAATAAAATACTCCTAGCAACAGCGGAGTTATTAAAAGCAGCAATGATTGATTACCATAGCCAATGTATAAATCATAGATCCAGCTTTGTACACTTGATTTTCTGACAATTTCAATAAACCCTTGAGAGTTATAAAATGGAAATTGAAGGATATAAAAAATAAAGTAAGCGACAATAGCATAGAGCGTAGATATTCTTCGGGATTTTTTGGCTAGATACGTAGAAATAAATACAAGGGCTACAAGTGAACTAAATTTAGCATTGATAGCTAATCCCAATACTGCTGCTGAAATTAGTATCATCTTCAAATTATCTTTCGACTTAAATAAAACAAAAAGAGATAATAAAATCAAGAATGTTGGAATAATGTCTAATTGTGTATAGAAATAATTAATATATAATACAATTGGAGAGCAAAAATAAAGATAAAAGACTTTTCTTTCTTCATTTCCTAACAATTTTGATAGCAAAAAAAAGATTCCTACATCAAAGGCAAGTAATGTTAATGAAAACGCAATTAATGTGATATTTTCTCCAAAGATAAATGAAAATGGAGAAAGCAACATGGTTAAGAAAGCTAATGGATATAGCATTACTGGACCATATGGAAAGATACTAAGTCTTTCTAAATCATAAAAATATTGCCATGGATTATCAAAATTATTGACGAAATGCTCTACAAATGGAATCAAAAGAATTCTTGCATCTTCAGATGCGAATACTGATCCTAAAATTATTTTCAGAATGCTTACAAATATCAATGGCTTTATAAAATTTCTCATAATTTAAATTATAAAAGTTTTTATATCATAATTCGACAAAAATATATCTTTTTTGGGATTATCACCGACGCAAAATATTTTACAATAATTTGTGTTTGCGAAGCTTAATATTTTTTCGGCAAACTGTTGACTTGGTTTTTCTGATCCAACTTCTTGAGAAGTAATAATTTCTGTGATATAATGATCAATTTTAAGTTTTTTTATTTTTAAAAATTGTAATCTTGTATTGAAATCCGTTGCTATAATGATAACAATCTTTTTTTTATGAAGCTGCTCAAAAGCTGGAATAACCCAATCAAATAATTTTATTTTTTCAAAAAATGATTTCCAATATATATCATAAAAATCAATAGTATTAATAGTATAATTTTCGATAGATAGTGTTTTACACATTTTTTTTATATAAAGAAAACGAGAATGCATGCTTGACGTATTCTCGAGATCTTGATTTACAGATTTTCTTGCTTTCAAGTAAGCAGTTAATACTTTCTTCTTATCAATATTAAAGTTTTTTTCTATGTGATTTAGCATAGATGACAAGCCATGTTCATCGCATTTTTCATAATCGTATAATGTTTGGTCAAGGTCGAAAACGGCATAAGAAAAGTTATTTATTTGACTTGAACTGATAAACTGTAATAAATCTTTTGTATTTTGATTTTTGATTGTCACATGCATATTTTAAGAAAATGTACTTATGAATTCTATCTTAATAAATAATATTTGTGGATTTGATTGCTATAATTAGATTTAAAACATAATGATTACAAGATTATTTATACTATTTATTGCCCTACTATTAACACCAATCTTATTATTAGTAGCTATTATAATTCTCATAGATGATGGCTATCCGTTTTTATTTACTCAAGAAAGAATAGGTATTAATGAATCCAGGTTTAAGATATATAAATTTAGAACTATGAAAAAAGATATGGGCGATATTCCAACACATTTAGTGAGAAATAGAAGCTCATATCTTATTAGATCTGGATATTTTCTTAGGAAATTTAGTTTAGATGAATTGCCCCAATTGTTTAATATTATTTTTGGAGATATGGCCTTAATTGGTCCAAGACCAGCATTATACAATCAAGATGACTTAATTAATTTACGACAAGATTTGGGTGTAAATAAATTAAAACCCGGTATTACCGGTTGGGCTCAGGTTAATGGAAGAGACGAATTATCCATTAGAGAAAAAGTCGACTTAGATTATTACTATTTAAAACATAGAGGAATTATTATTGACGTTAAAATAATTTTAATGACTATTAAAAAAGTCCTATTTGCAAAAAATATATCGTTATAATTTAAAAAATCATGTTAAAAAATATATTGAATGAAATTATTAATCAGAATAGGTCTGTTAAAAGACTGATTGTGATAATAAATGATGCCTTAATATGTGTCCTTTCCTTTAGTTTTATTTTATTAATATTAAATGGATACGTATTTTATGAGGTATCTTTTTTAATTTTTCAAATTTCAATAATCTGTTTTTTTATATTATTTAGAATCTATGACAATGTAATCAAGCATCTAGGGGGAGGCTATATATACAAGTTATTGGCTGCATTATTTATACCTCATTTTTGTTACTTTTTATATTTACAAATTTTCGCAGACAATTTGAATTATAAACTAATTATAATTTTCAACTTTTTTGTAACATTTTCGCTTATTGTTATATCCAGAATGCTTGCAAAGTTTATATTGTATCAATCTCCGCACAAAACGGAAAATATTGCCATATATGTAGAAAAAAATTATAGTTCTGCTATAATAGATAGTATTAATCATCTTAACCAATACTCTACGGTTGCTATTATTAGTGATGATAAGCAAAGTAAAGGACTATATATTAATGGAGTAGAAGTTTATGATATCTCAGATATAAAAAGTCTTATTTTGAGCAAAAAGCTTAGCAAGTTATTTATTGCTTCACAAAAAAATATTACAAAATTAAAAAATACTATTTTAGATGAATTGTCCAATGCTCCTCTAAAAATTATTGAGATTCCAAATATAAATGATGTTATTGATGGAAAATACTCTTTTGATTCTTTAGAAGACTTGTCCTTAGAAGATATTATAGATAGAAAAACTCATAACTTAGAAATTATAAACAATGATAATACCTTTATAGAAGGAAAGGATATTTTAATTACAGGAGCCGGTGGCTCTATAGGAAGCACACTATCAAATCAAATAATTTCTTATAATCCTAGGTCTGTAATACTTCTTGATCATTCTGAATCTGCATTATTTTTTACTCAACAGAAATTGAAACAAATAAATAGTAATGTGAAAATTATTACTAAGCTTATTGATCTTTCAGATAAGAATTTGCTAAATGAAATGTTCAGAGCTTTAAATATTGATATGGTTTATCATGCAGCTGCCTACAAGCATGTTAATATGCTAGAGAATAATATTGTTTCAGGAGTTAAAAATAATATTATTGGTTTATATTATTTATTAAATGAATGTGAAAAAAATAATGTAAGTAATTTTCTGTTAGTTAGTACGGATAAAGCAGTTAAACCAACTACCATAATGGGAATGACTAAAAAATTCTGTGAGTTAATGATGTTTAACTTTAAGGGTAAAAAAAATTGTATTTATTCAGCAGTAAGATTTGGAAACGTATTTAATTCTTCGGGATCTGTTATTCCAATTTTTAAAAAACAAATCTCAGAGCAAGATTTTGTAACAGTAACTGATAAAGAGGTGACAAGATATTTTATGTCTATTGATGAGGCAGTACATTTAATTATAAAAGCTTCTTTAATATCTAAAGGAAATGAAATGTTTATCTTAGATATGGGCAAACCAAGAAAAATATTAGATATTGCTAAAAAAATGATTCATATAAGCGGAAAAACAATTAAATCTGAAGACAATCCAAGTGGAGATATTGAAATTAAAATTATTGGGCTTGGAGATAGTGAAAAGCTTCATGAGGAATTATCAGAATTCAGTTGCGAGCAAACAATAGAGGAAAAAATTTTAAAGTCAAAAGATTCTGATATAGAGTTCAATAATGTTGATCAAAAGATAAAATTATTATTTGAGTATATTGATAACAATGATGCAGATAAGATTAGCAATTTTTTGAAGCATCATTGTTTTAAATAAATTTAATTTATTAGGAGTATAAATATTTAATGAGAGTTTTAATTACAGGCGTAGCAGGATTTATAGGAAGTAATTTAGCAAAATCTCTACAAAAAAATAATATTGAGGTAGTAGGGGTAGATAATCTTTCATATGGAATATTAGATCAGGTGCCAAAAGATGTTGAATTTTATCAAATTGATATCAGAGATAAAAACATCAGTAATATTTTTGATAATGTTGATTATGTATTTCATTTGGCAGCTAAAAATTGTATAACAGATTGCCAAAAAGACCCTAAAGACACATTTGATATTAATGTTACTGGAACAATTAATATTTTCGATGCAGCTATTAAAAAGAATGTTAAGAAAGTTATTTATGCCGAATCTTCTTCTGTATATGAGGGCGCAACATCATTACCAAGCAATGAATCTGAAGTATTCCCGGAAAGTATATACGCTATATCTAAAATTACGACCAATTTTCTTGCTAAAGAGTATGGAAAGTCTAAAGGTTTAGTAACTACTGGATTGAGATACTTTAATGTCTATGGCCCCAGGCAGGATTATAGAAGAACAATTCCACCAGTATTTAGCGCCTTCATTATCAATTTACTGAATGGCAAACAACCAACAATATATGGTGACGGTTCAAAAAGAAGAGATTTTGTGTATGTAGACGATGTCAACAACTTTCACTTAATGTGCATTCAAGATAACAGAACAGATAATGAAGTATTTAATATAGGTTCTGGAAAATATTATTCAATTAAAGATATTTATAATGAAATTAAAAACTTACTTAATTCCGATATTGAACCATTTTTTGGTGAAAATTTCTCATTTGAAGCTCAGGATAATTTAGCAGATATTAGCAAAGCAAAAAAAATTGGATGGAATGTTAAAACTGATCTAAGAAATGGTTTAAAAAAATCTATAGATTATATAAAAGAAAATGTAATTTCATCACAATGATAGTTTCAAGAACACCATTCAGAATTACTTTAGGTGGCGGCGGGACAGATTTACCTAGCTACTACAAAAATCATGGAGGATTCATATTTAGTTTTTGTTTATCAAAATATATGTATGTATGTATTAATAGGCCCTCAGCTGATGACCTAATTAGACTAAAATATAGTATATCTGAATCTGTAGAATCTCTTGATCATCTACAGCATGATATAGCAAAAGCATGTTTAAAGAGAGTAGGTATCGACTCAAAAATTGAAATTGCTTCGTTATCAGATATTCCAGCAGGTTCAGGCTTAGGAAGTTCAAGCACATATACTGTTGGATTGTTAAATGGATTGCATTCTTTAAATGGAAATTATAAAAGCCTAGAATTTTTAGCTGATGAAGCTTGTACAATAGAGATGGATATATTAAACAAACCGATGGGAAAACAGGATCAATATTTAGCTGCTTTAGGTGGATTTGTTGTTCTTGAAATTGATAAATATGGTAATGTTAAATCAAAAAAAATAAATTTAGAAAAATCTATTATGAATGAATTAAACAGAAACTTGTTAATCTTTTATACTGGCCAACAACGAAAGAATAATAAAATTTTGAAAGAGCAGGATGATTCAACAAAAAACAATAAAAAAGATGTATTGAACTCTCTCCATTATATTAAAGATTCTGGATATAAAATATTAGATATTGTACAATCTGGAAATATTGATGATTTAGGAATTATGTTTAGAGATCATTGGGAAATGAAGAAGAAGCTTTCCTCAGGAGTTACAAATCAAAGAATTGACTCTATTTATAGTGTTGCTATAAAAAATGGTGCTATTGGTGGAAAAATATCTGGAGCAGGTGGCGGCGGATTTTTTACTTTTTATTGTAATAAAAATCATCAGAAATTAAGAAGTGCAATGCAAGCTCAAGGACTTAAAGAATTGGACTATTCTTTCGATTTAGATGGATCTAAAATTATTGCCAATCATCGATGAAAAAAATAATCCTTTTAGGGTCTTCAGGATCTATTGGTTCTTATTTGACTAGTCATCTTTCTAAGCTATTTGAAATTATCGCTATTAGTCGATCAAGTTCACACTTTAATAATATTGATAATGTTTCATATCACGCTGTGGATATGGATAGAAAAAGTGATATAATTAGATTCTTTGAATTAATTGGAAATAAAAAAAAAATTTATGGAATTATTAATTGTTATGGCATTCAAAATCCTATAGAGCTTTTTCATAAAACAGATTTTAAAACTTGGGAAAACAACTTAACAACTAATTTGAGTAACTATGCATTCTTTTTACATTTATTTCTTAATTCAAATCATTCACTTAAAAAAATTATTAACTTTTCTGGAGGTGGATGTACTTTTCCGAGACAGTATTTTTCTGCATATGCAATTTCTAAAATTTCACTTTATAAACTTACTGAAATTTTAGCTTTAGAATATGAGGACGAAGGTATTGATTTTAATATTATTGCTCCTGGTGCTATAAAGTCAAAAATGACACAAGAAGTAATCGATGCTGGAGATTATATCGGAGATGAATTTTCAAAAGCTATAAAGACATTTAACAATGGTGGTCAAGATAAAAGAAAAATTTTAGAATTATGTAAATTATTACTTTCTCAAAAAAGTAATGGACTATCTGGACGTTTGTTTGCGGCGCAGTGGGATAATTTAGATAATTATGATTTGAATGAATTAATCAATAACAAAAACTTATTTACTTTGAAAAGAATTGATAACAAAAATTTTACAGAAAAGAATAAATCATGAATGTTGCTATAATTGGATGTGGTTTAATTGGGTGGAAGAGGGCTTTGAGCATGCCTTCATCAATAAATATTCTTACTGTATGTGATACTAATATTGCTGAGGCTGAAAAGTTATCTAAAAAGATAAATGCAAGTTTTACTGATAATTATAATATCATTATTGATGATGGTGATATCGATATCGTTATTATTGCTACACCGAACTATCTTATCAAAGAGATTGCACTTAAAGCATTAAATAGTGGAAAGCATGTCCTATCTGAGAAACCTCTAGGAAAGAATGTTGCTGAAAGTAAAGAGTTGACCGAATTGGCAATTAGAAAAAATAAGATTTTATATACTGGATTCAATCATAGATTTCATCCTTCCATTTTAAAAGCAAAAGAGTTAATTGATAAGAAAATGATAGGTGATATTTTGCATATCCATGGACATTATGGACATGGAGGAAGACCAGGAATGGAAAATGAGTGGAGGACGAATCCAGAATTAAGTGGCGGAGGAGAGTTGTTAGATCAAGGAGTTCATTTAATTGATTTGGCTCTTTTATTTAAGGGAATTCCAAATAAAGTTTTTGGCTCTGTTGGGCAATTAGCATGGAAAGCTAAAGTTGAAGATTCTGCATCTTTTATATTGTTATATGATAATGATATTAACTTTTTATTTTCTGTAGGCTGGTTATATTGGAAAAATAAGTTCGAATTTAATATATATGGATCCAATGGATTTTTGACTATTAATGGTCTTGGAGGATCCTATGGTGAAGAGGAATTAATTTTAGGCATTAGAAATATGAAAGGTGGAATTCCAAAAATCAAAAAATTTACTTTTTCTGAATCAGATAATTCATGGAAAAAAGAATGGAATTTTTTTACAGAATTAATTAACCAAGACACAAGAATAGAAAACGGCTATCAGGCAAACTTAATTGTAGATGCAATATATAAATCTAGTAAAAAAAATGTTGCAATAGATGTATAAAAGAAAAGCAATTTTTTTTGATAGAGACGGTGTTATAAACAAGTTAGTACACAGACAAGGTGGACTTTTCTCTCCTAGAAAGTTTGATGACTTTATTTTTTATGAAGATGTGATTTCATGTATCAATCAATTGATTGATAAAGGATTTTTAATCTTTATTATATCTAATCAGCCAGATATATCCAGAAAGAAAATGCTTCCTGAAGAGCTAGAGAAGATAGATCTTGAGATAAATAAAAAATTAAATATTAATCAAATATATTATTCTTTTGATAGTGAGGTATTTAATGGAGGTTCAAAAAAACCTTCACCTAAAATGGTCTTTGAAGCAAGAGATAAATGGAATATCGATTTATCCAAAAGTTATTTCCTGGGCGACTCAGAAACAGATATTGAATGTGCTAAAAATGCAAATGTATCCTTCATTCTGGTAAAACGAAATCATAATCAAAATATAAAATATCCAGTATATGTGCATAGTCTTAGTGATATCAATAATATGATTATTTAATAATATTTAATGATTAAAATAGCAATAACTTACAAAATGAAAGTGAGAAAAAAATAATGAGTTTTTCCAAAGATTACTTAAATGAATGTATAGAAATTTGTAATAAAATAGATGATCAAGAAATAGAAAAAATGGCCTCTTTAATTAAATCTATTAGAGATCATAATGGTAGAATATTCTTTCTAGGAGTTGGTGGTGGAGCAGGACATGCAGGACACGCAGTGAATGATTTTCGTAAAATTTGCTCCATTGAATGTTATGCCCCTACTGATAATGTATCTGAACTTACTGCGCGAGTTAATGATGACGGCTGGGATACATCTTATGTTAATTGGCTAAAAGGGTCAAAGCTTTGTGAAAAAGATTTATTGTTTGTTTTTTCTGTTGGGGGAGGAAACTTAGAAAAAAATATTAGTGTTAATATTTTAAAGTCATTACAATTTGGGGTAGAAAGAAGTTCAAAAATTTGTGGTGTTGTTGGTCGAGACGGTGGATACACTGCACAAGTTGCAGATGCATGCATTGTTGTGCCAACTGTAAATGAAGCTAATATTACTCCGCATACTGAGGCTTTTCAGGCAGTTGTATGGCACTTATTAGTTGCACATCCAATGTTATTAGCTAACGAAATGAAATGGGAGTCAGTAAAATGAATGATTTAGGGATAAAGATTTATGCAGATGGAGCAGACGTTAATGAAATAATTAAAATGTCTAATGATAGATTTATTGATGGGTTTACAACAAATCCAACTCTAATGGCGAGATTAGGTATTACAGATTACTTAGGTTTTGCAAAAGAAGTATTGTCTGAAGTCAAAGATAAGTCAATATCTTTTGAAGTATTTTCTGATGATTTAGACAATATGTATAGACAGGCTTTAGTTTTAAGAGATTTAGGTGAAAATGTTTGGGTCAAAATTCCTGTTACAAATACACAATCAATTTATACTTATGACTTAATAAATAAACTTAGTCATGAGGGCGTTAAAGTAAATGCAACAGCATTATTTACTAAAGATCATATAGAAAAAGTATATAGTGCACTAAATCCAAATGTTGAATCGATAATATCAATTTTTGCTGGCAGAATAGCTAATGCTGGGATTGATCCAGAGCCAACAATGGAGTTTGCATCCGACTTAACAAAAGATCATCCTTTAGTTGAAACACTATGGGCCAGTTCACGTGAGATTTTTAATATTGTCCAAGCAGCAAGAACTAAAACCGATATTATTACTCTTCCTTTTTCGCTAATCAAAGCATACCATAAAGATTTTGGGAAAGACCTCGATAAATTTTCTTTAGAAACGGTTAAGATGTTTTATGATGATGCAAAGAAATCGGGCTTTTCTATATAAATTAGATAATTAAATACAATAAAAAAGGGACACTTATAAAAGAGTCCCTTATTTAATAAATATATAACTATTCATTGTAACTAATATCTATATTCATCCTTTTTAAATGGACCTTGAGTATTAACACCGATATAGTCTGCTTGATCTTTTGTTAGTATAGTTAGTTCAGCATCCAAATGTTCTAGGTGTAATCTTGCAACCTCTTCATCCAGTTCTTTAGGTAGATTGTATAATCCTACTTCAGGTTTTTCTTTAGCTAAGAATAGTTGAGCTAATACTTGATTTGCAAATGATGTTGACATAACAAAACTTGCATGTCCTGTAGCACATCCTAAGTTAACTAATCTACCTTCTGCCAGAAGAAATATTTCTTTTCCATCAGGAAAAGTATATCTATCATATTGAGGTTTAATTTGTTCTCTAGTAGCTTCAGAATCATTTAAAGCATCTACTTGAATTTCATTATCAAAATGACCAATATTACAAACAATAGCTTGATCTCTCATTATTCTCATATGCTCAAGAGTTATTATATCTTTATTCCCTGTAGCCGTGACAAATAAGTGTCCTTTATTTAAAACACTTTCTAACGTTCTAACTTCAAAACCCTCCATTGCAGCTTGTAGCGCACATATAGGGTCTATCTCAGTAACAACAACTTTACAACCATATGACTTCATAGATTGAGCACAGCCTTTACCAACATCTCCGTAGCCACATACTACAACTGTTTTACCAGCGAGCATAACTTCAGTGGAGCGTTTAATACCATCTGCTAGGGATTCACGACAACCATAAAGGTTATCAAACTTTGATTTAGTTGCTGAATCATTAACGTTAAAGGCAGAGAATAGCAGTTTTTTATCTTGTTCCATTTGTACCAATCGAGCAACACCGGTGGTGGTTTCCTCAGAGACGCCTATAATATCTGGAACGATATTATGCCAATGATTTCCATTTAGTTTATGTACTTTTCTAATAAGTTTTTCAACTACTAATTCTTCTGGATTAGTAGTAGTGATTTCAGGGTAATTTCCATGCTCATTAAAATAATTTTCAAGTTCAAACCCCTTATGAATAAGCAGAGTAGCATCACCACCATCGTCAACAATTAGGTTTGGACCAAACTTACCGTCAAAAGTAAGAGCTTGTAATGTACATTCCCAATATTCTTCTAATGTTTCGCCTTTCCATGCAAATACAGGAGTTCCAGTTTCGGCAATTGCAGCTGCAGCTTCATCTTGTGTTGAAAAAATATTACAGCTTGCCCATCTTACATCTGCACCTAAATCCTTAAGAGTTTCAATAAGAATAGCAGTTTCAGTTGTCATGTGTAATGAACCAGTAAGCCTATAACCAGATAAAGGTTTTTCATTGCTGTACTTTTCTCTAAGAGACATTAAACCAGGCATTTCTTTTTCAGAAATCCCAATCTGATGTCTACCAAGTTTAGCAAGACTAATATCTTTAACTTTATTTGGTAATATTTCTACAACATTTTTCATTTGATTATTTTGTTTTATGTTTAGCGGTTTTATATCAACATTATCTAAACTTACTGTTCTCATATTTAACTTCCCTCATTTATATAAATTGTTTGGAGCCTAATATATTAGATAAATCTGTTTTTTCCCAGCTAAAATTATCTCCATCTCTACCAAAGTGTCCGTATGCAGCTGTATCTTGATAAATAGGTCTTTTTAATTGAAGTGCATTTATAAGACTTTTTGGTCTTAAGTCAAAATGTTTCCTTATTAGAGTTTCAAGTTCTTTTTCTGACATATCGCTTGATCCGAAAGTATCTATACTTATTGATGTTGGTTCTGCCACTCCTATAGCATATGAAACTTGTATTTCACAGTAATCAGCTAATCCTGCAGCAACTATATTTTTAGCAACATATCTCGAAGCATAAGCAGCTGATCTATCTACTTTAGATGGATCTTTTCCAGAAAAAGCTCCACCACCATGTCTTGCCATTCCTCCATAAGTATCAACTATAATTTTTCTTCCAGTTAATCCACAGTCACCAACAGGTCCACCAATCACAAATTTTCCGGTTGGGTTTATAAAGATTTTAGTTTTAGGTGTTATCCAATTCTTAGGAACTATTGGCTCAATAATATGTTCAAATACCTTATCCTTAATTTCTTGGTGAGAAATATCTTCATCATGCTGCGTAGACAAGACAATAGCTGAAAGACCTTTAATCGTTTTTCCATTATCTCCATACTCAACACTTACTTGACTTTTTGCATCAGGTCTTAGCCATGAAAGTAAACCACTTTTTCTTACTTCAGATTGTTTTTTAACTAATTTGTGAGAAAGATCAATTGGAGCTGGCATTAATGATTCAGTTTCTTTGCATGCATAACCAAACATTAATCCTTGGTCTCCCGCACCTTGATTTAAATCTTCACCTTCTCCTTCATTAACACCTTGCGCTATATCAGGAGATTGCTTAGTAATATGATTTTCAAATTTACAAGTACTTCCATTGAAACCTAGGGCATCATCATTATATCCAATTTCATTTATTACTTGTCTTACAACACTCTCTAAATCAGGACTTCCTTGAGAAGTAATTTCACCAGCAATAACCACTAAATTATTTTTTACTAAAGTTTCACAAGCAACACGACTTTCTGGGTCTTCTTTTAAGTATGCATCGAGAATAGCATCAGATATTTGATCGCATACTTTATCTGGATGTCCTTCTGATACTGATTCTGATGTAAATATATAATCTTTCATTTTGTTTCTCCTATTTATGTAAATGATTCAATATTTTTAACATGCAAGAGGTGTCATTCATCAAATAATAATGAATAATCGGCACACCTGCATTAATAAGCTCTTCTGATTGACGAATTGCCCAACTTGTACCAATTTCATCAATGTGTTCAATATTTTCTTTTGCCTCACTTTTAAGATCATTAGGCAAATTTATATGAAATATTTTTTCTAAATTTTCAATTTGTCTAGGTTTATCTAATATTTTTATACCAGGAATTATTGGTATTGTAATGTCTTCCTCTCGGCATTTATCAACGAAATCAAAATATTTTTTATTATCAAAGAACATTTGCGTTACTGCATAATCAGCACCAGCCTGAATTTTCTGTTTTATTAGTGAAATTTCTTTATCAAAGTTTTTTGAATGAAAATGATTTTCGGGGTATACTCCAATTCCTGTACACATATTTATTGAAGAAGAGTTAGCAATATTTGTTAAATATTTACCTTTTTTTAAATCGTTAATCTGATTAACTAAATCAAGAGAGTTTGAGTTTATAGTTTTCCCATCATTTAATATTTCCTTTGGATTACCATCTCCACTGATTGCTAATATATTTTCTATTTCTAGAAAGCTCAGTTCAATTATTGCATCTTCGGTTTCTTCTTTTGTAAAGCCATTGCATGCTAGATGAGCTACTGTGTCTATATTAAATTTATTTTGGATGATTCCACATATGCTTATGGTACCAGGTCTTTTCTTTTTTTTAGTTTTTTTACCGTTTTTATTTTTTGAAACTGTAGAAGCATGACTAGTTACATCTATGAAGGGAGGACTGTACTTTTTAAGACTTTCAACCATATCTAAAATTACTTTAATTCCTCTTCCTCTTAATGGAGGAATGATTTCATAGCTAAACTGAGTGCCATTACTATTGTTAATGTGGTCTATTACTTTCATAGTTCTAAAATATGAGGAAATATTTTTTTGAATATTTCTTCGTTAGCCTCTTTTCTCTTTGCATAATTTTTTAACTGATCATTCGAAATTTGTGAAATTGAAAAATACTTTGATTTAGGATGAGAAAAATACCAACCGGTTACCGATGAAGCAGGAGAAACAGCATATGACTCAGTTAATTTCATTTTTGAATTGTTCTCAATATCTAAAAGTTTCCATATTTTCTCTTTTTCACTATGATCAGGACAAGCAGGGTATCCTGGCGCAGGTCTTATACCAATATATTTTTCTTTAATTAAATCTGATTTATTCAAATTTTCTTCAGATGAATATCCCCAGAGCTTTTTTCTTACATCATGATGCATTTTTTCTGCTAATGCTTCAGCTATCCTGTCGCCAATTACTTTAATCATAATACTTTCATAGTCATTATTTTGTTTAGATTTTTCATTACTTATAATATCAACATTAGTTCCAGCAGTTACTGCAAATGCACCTATCCAATCTTTAATATTATAATCCTTTGGGGCAATAAAATCTGAAAGACAATAATTTTTTCTTGAACCTTTGTCAGTTTGTTGTCGTAAATGGTTTAAAGTTATTCCGTTTTTTAATATTATATCATCACCTATTGATGTCGCTTCAAAGAAGCCTATTGTTGCTTTTGGGTTAAATAATTTTTCTTTAACTGCTAAGTCAAGAAATTCGTTTGCATCTTTAAATAATTTTTTAGCTTCTTCTCCCATTTTTTTATCATTCAAAATCTTAGGGTAGCTGTTTTTGAATCCCCATGCATTAAAGAATGGGGTCCAATCAATATAATCAATAATATCTTCCACAAGAATATCATCAAAATATTTTATTCCTTCGAAAGAAGGTTTTATAGGATTATAATTTGACCAATCAAATTCAAATTTATTTTTCTGACTTTCACTTAAGCTTATTAGTTTATTGGATTTATTATTGAAATATCTATCTCTTACTTCTTTGTATTCATTTTTTATTTCTTTTTTGTAAGACTCGTTGTTTTCTTTTAAAAGGTTCTGAGATACAAAAACGCTTTTAGATGCATCTAGTACATGAAAAACATTATCTTTATAAACAGGATCAATTTTTATTACAGTATGTTTTCTTGAGGTAGTGGCTCCTCCAATTAATAATGGTATTTTAAATCCTTGATTACTCATTTCACTTGCTACTTCTACCATTTCATCTAATGATGGAGTAATTAATCCACTGAGCCCTATCATATCAACATCATGCTCTTTTGCTTTATCAATAATTGTATTTTTTGGCACCATAACTCCTAAATCAATTACTTCAAATCCATTACATTCCAATACAACTTTTACTATATTTTTTCCAATATCATGCACATCGCCTTTTACAGTAGCTAGAAGAATTTTTTTTGTTTTTTTAGCCTCCTTTTTATCAATAAAAGGTGTGAGATTAGCAACAGCTTTTTTCATAACCCTAGCACTTTTTACAACCTGCGGAAGAAACATTTTTCCTTCACCAAAAAGATCACCTACAATATTCATTCCCTCCATTAGAGGCCCTTCAATTACATCAATTGCATTTTTAAGTTCAAGTCTTGCTTCTTCAATATCCTCATCAATAAACGTATCCACTCCTTCAATTAACGAATATTCAATTCTTTTTTTGATTGATTCATTTCTCCATTCAAGTATTTTTTTCTTTCTACCAGTTTCACCATGAAATTTTTTAGAGTATTCTAATAGACGTTCTGTTGCTTCATCATCTTCATTGAAAATTAAGTCAGTAATTAATTTTTTAACTTCATCCTGAATTTGATCGTATATAACAATTTGTCCAGCATTGACGATCCCCATATCCATACCTGCTCTAATAGCATGGTAAAGAAAAATTGAATGCATTGCTTCTCTAATACTATTATTTCCTCTAAAAGCAAATGATAGGTTGCTTACTCCCCCGCTTATGTGCGAACCAGGGCATAACTTTTTAATCTGCTTGCAAGCTTCAATATAGTTTATTGCAAAGTCACCATGCTCTTTTATTCCAGTACCAACTGCAAAGATATTTGGATCAAATATTATATCTTTTGCATTAAAATCTAATTTATTTAAAAGTAAATCATAAGCTCGTTTGCATATATTAACTTTCTCATCAATTGTTTCAGCCTGTCCATTTTCATCAAAAGCCATCACTACTACAGCAGCCCCAAATTTTTTTATTACTCTTGCTTGATTTAGAAAAACTTCTTCTCCTTCTTTTAAGCTTATTGAATTTACTATGGGTTTTCCTTGAATATTTTTTAGACCATTTTCTAATACTTCCCATTTAGATGAATCAATCATTATTGGTACTTTTGCAATATTTGGATCAGAGGATATAAATCTTAAATACTTTTCCATTATCTCCTTTGAATCAAGCATACCCTCATCCATATTTACATCAATTATTTGTGCTCCATTATCAATTTGTTCTTTTGCAACATCTAAAGCTTTTTCAAAATCTCCGTTTTTAATAAGTTTTTTAAAAATAGATGAACCAGTAACATTGGTTCTTTCGCCAATATTTACAAAATTGATATTATCTCTAAAAATCAAAGGCTCTATACCAGAGTAAGAGGTATCAAAATCTATTGTTGGGACAATTCTTGGTGATGATTCAAACAATTTATCTTTTATTGCTATAATGTGTTCAGGCGTTGTTCCACAACATCCTCCAATGATATTTAAAGAGCCATTGTCAGCAAGTTTTTTTATCTCTTCTGCCATAAAAGAAGGTGAATCATCATATTCTCCTAATTCATTTGGTAGACCGGCATTTGGATGAGCTGAAACAGGACAGTCAGCAATTTTTGCTAATTCTTCAATATATGGAGCCATTTCTTCAATGCCCAATGCACAATTAATTCCTACGCTAAAAGGTTTTGCAAATTTTATTGTATGCCAGAAAGCTTCTAATGTTTGTCCTGACAAGGTTCTTCCACTTTTATCAACTATTGTGACAGATATCATTATTGGTAGACTAATTTTTTTATTTTCAAAATAATCTTTTACAGCAATGATTGCTGCTTTACAATTTAAAGTATCAAAAATTGTTTCTATCATTACAATATCAATGCCACCTTGAACCAAACCATCAATTTGTTCGTAATATGCATCATATAATTGATCAAATGTTACATTTCTGTAAGATAAATCTTCTACTTTAGGAGATAGTGACGCAGTACGATTAGTTGGGCCTATACTTCCGCAAACAAATGTTTGTTTATTATGCTTGGCATTAAATTTATCAACAACCTCTCTAGCTATTTTAGCAGATTCAAAATTCATTTCGAATGCTTTGTCCTGCAAATTATAATCTTCCTGCGAGATACTATTTGCATTAAAAGTGTTTGTTTCAATGATATCAGAACCAGCGTTCAAGTATTTAAGATGAATATCCTTAATAAGTTTAGGTTGTGTGATTGATAGCAAATCATTATTACCTTGAAGACTTGAATCATGATTTTGAAACAATTCCGACCGATAGTCATCTTCACTAAGTTTATGTTCTTGAATCATGGTGCCCATACCTCCATCAAGAAGCATTATTCTCTTTTTTAATATATTTTCTATTTTTTTCATAAAAAAAACCAGCTGCTAAGCTGGTTTCACTAATAAACCATTTTAGCAAATTATTTTAAGTCGCTGCAATACTGCCCAAATCACGACTGGCGTATAATAAAACAATTTTATGAAATAATAAATGTTTTTTTTATTGAGTATTTAGAATATATTCATCTCGAAATGAAGACAAATCTAGGAAATCTTATTTAATGAGTTTGATTAATCAAATAATCTTATTACAAGAAGTTGATAATAAATTATTTGAGATTGAAAAATTACTTGGGGATTTACCCTCAAAAGTTGAAGAACTCAGACAAAATGAAGATGGCGTCAAAACATCTCTTCAGAATAAAGAAAATGAATTAAAAGAAACATCTGTTTTAATTAGTACCAACGAAACTTTAGTCGAAACGACTTCTGAAAAAATTAATTCTCTAAAAGATAAACTTATTGATGGCTCAATAAGTACCAATAAAGAGTATGATGCTATGATGGAAACTATAGATTTCGAGAAAAATCTTTTATCTGAAAAAGAAAATGAACTTATTGAACTCATGAGTAAAAAAGAAGAGTTATCAAAAGAAATTGAAGAAGATAAATCTTCGCTTGATGGAATTATTTCAGAACTAAGTACAAAAAAAGATGCTTTGAGCGCTAAAATGCAAGAGGTATCAGAAGAGCAAAATGCATTAAAGTCTGAAAGAGAGTCGGTTGCTCAAAATATAGATTCTGATACAATGTCAAAATATGCTGAAATCTATAAAGCTCGAAAGGGTCTTGTTATTGCTGAAATTTTAGATAATAGCTGCGAAGGTTGTGGTGCTATGGTTCCACCTCAAAGCGTCAACGAAGCATTATCCAAGAATATTGTTTTTTGCGGTAATTGCAGCAGATTTTTATATAAATCTGAGGATTAGTTTTATATTTCAAAAGATAACACCTGATCAGCTGATTCTGGGTCATTTTTTTGATCTAAATCATGAGGAATGTTATATTTAATTTCCAAAACTTCAGGATTTTTTGCAAATGTTAATTCCAATGATAACGGATCACCATTATGATCGAGTGATGAAAAATTATTGCCATGAATATGAACCAATTCAAGAGGAAAATTTAAAATAAAATCTTTTATTCTTTCTTTATGAAGATCTACATCATGAAATTCAATAGCAATGCCTGAAATATTTTTAGCATTATTTATAATTTCATCCATAATTCTGTATTCTGAACCCTCAATATCAATTTTTAAAAAAACAGGATTTTCATTCATTCTTTTGATTGTTTCTTGAAAAGAAGTGCATCCCTTTTCACTTCCAATTTTTTCAATAAAATGAGTATTTTTATTTCTAAAGAAAGAAACATAGTCTAGAAAAAGAATAATGCTTTTAATCCATAAAAATAAATTTCCAGTAAATATTTTAAGGATATCTTTAAAAATTTTTTTTATAAAAAAATTATTATTCACTGTATGGTCATAGGCATGAATTTTACCTTTATTAATTAATGAAAAATCTTTTTCAAATGACCAATCCATGCTAACTCCAAATGAAACCAAAGCTTTAGCATTTTCTATAGATTTTTTTTCAACTAAATATCCTCCGTCATTATCTTGCCCCATTCTAATAAGGTTATATTTATGTTTTGGCCTAAAATTTTTATTCAGCATAACTTTTTAATTTATAAATAAAATAGAAAATAATTCCTTTTTAATTGTTCTTCAAAAGCTTATTATATCCACAAGAGCTGATTGGATGATTACTCGATTTTTCGAGAGGAAAGTCCGGGCACCAAAGAGCATAGTGCCACCTAACAGGTGGGATTCGCGAGAATATGGACAGTGCAGCAGAAAGTAGACCGCCAATAAATGGTAAGGGTGAAACGGTGGTGTAAGAGACCACCAGTAATAATGGTAACATTATTAGCTGGTAAACCCCACTAGGTGCAAGATCACATAGACCCGAGATACTGCTCGTATCATTTGAGGGAAGGGTAGATTGCTAGAGTTTTATAGAAATATAAGATAGAGAGGAATGATCATCGCATCATAGATGTACAGAACCCGGCTTATAAATCAGCTCA
>Ga0255766_10000200_pt1 | contig 55484 bp, 60 predicted proteins | sample 071ome_23_FD_179966 | JGI IMG/M metagenome (GOLD analysis project Ga0255766, IMG submission 179966) | Coastal salt marsh microbial communities from the Groves Creek Marsh, Skidaway Island, Georgia - 071403BT metaG (version 2) | ecosystem: Environmental > Aquatic > Marine > Intertidal zone >...
TGATAACAAAACTGATCATCCTGACTGGCAGGATTGTTTGTCCACTGCTGATTTTATAGTTGAATATACCAGTAGAATATTAGACACAAAGCCTGTAGATCAACAGTATGCAGGTATCAATATACAGGGCGGCGAAAGTTTCTTTCAACTTGGTATACTCAATGTTTTTCAACACTTGCATTACAGAATAAAAGACACAGGAAAAAATATAAATGTGAGCACTATCACAAACGGTGTTGTAGGAAAGAAACTGTGGCATAGAATGATGCAGTACATTGATTACTACACTGTTACCTTTCATGCCGAAACAGAACCAAAGCAGGTAAAGATTTTCAAACACAATGTATTGGGATTAAAAGTTGCTAACAAACAGTTTCAAGTCAACATAATGATGCATCCAAAGCATTGGGAAAAATGTGTAGCTATGGTTGAGTGGTGCAAAAAATCAAATGTGCCTTACCACTTGAGAGAAATAGATCATCATTGGTTAGATTTTAGATTCAACTACAATGCTGAACAAGTAAAATACCTGCGTGGAGAATCTCCTACCAAGTTAAACAAAAAATTGTTGGCTATAATCACTCGTGGATTTAACACCAGTGACAAAAGAGCTTGTTGCGGTGGAGCAAAACTTTGTGCAGATGGATGCACTGTGGACAAAGTTGAAAATCGTTTTGAAGGGTGGCATTGTAGTGTAGACAAACATTTTTTATATGTGCAACAACACAGCAAAATGGTTTACACCAACAAAGACTGTAGAATGAACTGGGACGGTGGTATAGGCCCTATTGGTACACTTAACAACACAAAAGAAATATTGGACAGGCTAGGCACCACTGACACAATAGTGTGTAAAAAGAAATCATGCTGGTGCGGTGTATGTGCACCCAAAGCAAGGACGAAAGCATTATATGATACCATTTAAAGAAATAAAAACTGTACATATAGAACTTACAAATCGATGCCAGGCATCGTGTCCTATGTGCGATCGCAACTGGCATGGAGGATTGGAAAATAGTCGTATTAGCATAGCAGATTGGACGATACACGATTTTAAAAAAGTATTTCATAAAGAAATTATATCTTCAATAGAACATTTTTATATTTGTGGTAACTTTGGAGATCCAATGATATGTAAAGACATATTACCAATATTGCAGTATATTAAAGAATACAATCTAAGTGTGGAAATACACACAAATGGAGGTATGCATACACCAGCTTGGTGGCAAAGTTTAGTTTCATGCTTACCAAAAAAACATAAAGTTATCTTTAGCATAGATGGTTTAAGCGATACACACAGTATGTATAGAATAGGAACAACATATGATAGAGTGTTATCCCATGCAAAACATTTTATGCTCAATGGGGGTAACGCTATATGGAGTTTCTTAGCATTTAAACATAACGAACATCAGATTACTGAAGCAAAAAAACTTAGTAAAGCATATGGATTTTCAGATTTTTATTTGAAGCACAGTAGTAGGTTTGCTTTCGATGATAGTTTTGCAGTATTTGACAGTAAAATACGTTTTCAATATTTTTTATATCCTAGCTCACAGGCAAATAATATTCAATTATCAGACAATGAGATAAACAACATTCAAGATTTTGTTGACAATACAAATATTTCTTGTTATTCAAAACATGCTAAAGAAGTTTATATTGATGCCCATAAAAACCTTTTTCCGTGTTGTTTCTTGGCAAGTATTCCTTATCAGCCTTATGAAAATCCTAAGTTAGATGATATACGATTACATATTGAATCTCAGTATAAGGAGTTATTAGCAGATCTTGGTAATACAAATGTTTTAGAAAAAGATATTAAACAAATAGTAAACGGAAAAGAATATCAAAACGTTTGGCAAAAATACTGGACTATTAATAAACTGTATACTTGTGCTAGGACTTGTGGGGATAAACTTGTATCCCCAAGTGAACAAATTAGTAGTGCCAATAAGGTAACAAGTTAAGATCTCCTGCTCGTTGATCAAAGTGTACCATTGCTCCAATATTATCTGCAAACTCAATAATTTTCTGTTCTTTTTGTTTTCTATATTCTGTGCTATAGAATGGAGTAGTGCATTCGAAACAAAAAACATTACTCATTTCGATATATGTAAGTCCTCCGTTAAATCCTATCATTTCGATAAAGTCTTCTGTGTTAGCTATAACATCAATAACGTGATATTCTGCACTCAAATGACTTGTTTTTTCTTTAATGTATTCTATTGCTTTAGGTGAATGATCAAAAAACTTGTAATGAGTATCAGGTCTGCCTATGTACTCATACATATTGCCGCTTGCAGGCAAAACAGCAACCAAACAATTCCTTGCCCTGTCTGGTAAGTTGTCACTACCAGTATTTTCTTTGTAAACTAAATCTGTAATAGAGTAATGATATCTTTTATGCAAATAATCTATGCCAGTGCCGTTTGGATAAATGTAGTTTTTTGAGTTACGTTGTTTCTCGTTAAATGCATACATCTTATGTCCGTTATTAATACCATGGCTAATAACTTTCCATCCATGTAGTTTGTGTCGATAATTATAAAACTTATATCCAGTGTCTATCCATAAAGGAGTATAATCGTCATGAATGTTTTCGTCACTTTTTACAGGTATTACTTGTCTGTTATATGTACAGTGTTCTGTTTGTCCGATTTCTGTGTCTAACATTTTTAAATTAATGACATAGCATTGTTCATGTAAATGAAAATATGCATCTCCCATGTCTAAAAGGTGTCCTAGCAGATAATAATCACCTTTTATTGAATCAAAAAAATCTTCGCCGTGTAAAAACTCTGTGCCAGCACTTATAACAACAGCTTTTTCGTAGTCCAACTGAGCAAGTGTATGTTCTTCATCTCTTGTAACATACACATCAAAGTTCATACCTACACAGTTCTGTATTGTATAATCTGCTTGATTTTTAACATATTCTTTTGTAATGCCAGAGTACTTGTGAGTATCGTCTACAATAACAACACAAAAGTCTTCTCTGCTGTGAAACTTACCTGGATACTTTATCATATTGCTTCTTATAACTCCTTACAACAAGATTTGCAAATAGTGTGTGCATACTGCCAGGAATAACATGTGTGATATTGTGTATTCTATCTGTGTCAGTTGGATTATGCACATTGTGATCTTTGAAAATGTTTACCAAAAACTGTTTTCCGTCAGCAAATGGAACAACAGTGTTTTCTACACGCATCTCACATCCTACAGGATGATTGATTGCAGTGTTGATTGGTATTTGCAGTGTGTGCCATGCACTTAAATCTATGTCACCTGGATTGTCGTTGTGTGTGTCTATCATACCACCTGCACCAAGTTTCATAAATCTACTTCTGTATATAAACTCTGCAGGAAACTGCAACCAAAAGTTTTTGATGTACTGACACAAGTTGCCAAGTTCTGTCCAATCGTGTGTAGGAGGCAGTTCGTAATCGTACACCCACCAGTGATTGGTTTTGTCTGTGTCTATGCCGTACAGTGTGCAAGCCTGCCACCCTTGGTGTGAGCCTTCGCCTGTGCTTTCATCTCTGTGATCTACATAATAATCATCTGCAAGTTCTGCTTCTGCTTTGAACTGGTTGATATTCAGCATAGGATAATCCAGTTCTATGTAATCAAAGTTGCTTTCTTGGAATATCCAAGTCACTTGATCATACAGTGGTAGGTCTGGTAATGCTTTCATATTCGCTCCTTGATTGTGCTTTGGGCACACACATGCCACATCCGCACCTACTGTTTGGACACACAATAGTTCTATCTTGGTTTTCCAGCACATAGTTGAGTATACCATCTGTGTTGCGTAAACTGCCTATTGCACCTCTGCCTTCAAACTTGGCTTTGCAAGTCTGATGATGATACACTTTTTGTGTGTGTTGGTCTATGTGTAAAAAGTGTTTGTTTACACTGCAATACCAACCTTTGAAGTTTGTGTTTACAGCACTGATCTTGCTCCAACAGTTGTTGCACTTGCCCAGTATGTCTCTGTTACCACAACAACCTCGTGGCATTTGATTGCCACTTAATATTTGTTCCTGTGTGTCTGCATCAATGCCGTGGTAGTCAAAAAACCATGCTTGCTGTTCTTGCGTGTAAGGATGACTTGTTCTACGCAATACACCTTCGCCGTCTTTGAACCACTCTGTTGTGCCCAAGTTACCGTCTCCAATAATAGTAGGAAATACTATTATACCATATTCTCGCAAAATGTCAACTGTTTCTACACATTCTGCCCAATGGTCTGTGTGCATCATTACATTAACTGTTAGCCATACACCGTTGTCTTTTAACACTCGAGCATTGTCTATGGTTCTTTGTTTGCTGAAGTGTTTTGCTTCTGCATGATAACTCAATGTAACACCCACAATATTTTGTTTGATAGCGTCTATGTGTTTTTCTGGCCATGTGCCATTACTGGTAAGTCCTACTGTAAAGTCACTGGTATCTTTTATGTGTTGTACAAAGTCCCAAAATCTAGGATTGACAGTTGGTTCACCGCCCGTAAAGTTGATGTTTGCATTTGGTTGGTTGTACATCGTTGTGTAGTTTTTAACAAACTCATATGTGTGTAACAGTTCATCCCAGCTTGTAGGTGCACTGTATGTGTTGTGTCTATTGCTTTCGCAGTAAGTACAGTCAAAGTTGCAACGGCGCCCTATATCCCATGTAACTGTCATGGGTTCGGGTTTGGCTAGTTTTATTGCTTCTACTTCCATTTTGTTATATTAATGTCTGCGGCACAAGTACACCACTTGCGTGTGCAAACAACAGGCTCCTCTGGTAGTTTAAATGTGTTATTGTATATATTGCCCAAACTTCCACCTACTCTACAAGTGGCTCTGTGTACTTCACCGTCCCAGTTTATCATTAGGCTTTCTATACCTGCCATACAGTTCCATCCTTCGAACTGATTTAGATGTTCTTTTATTACATCGTTGGCGTGCTTTAGTTCGTGTTCGTCTATCAGTGTATTGGGTTGAGCAGTTGCAGTGTTGCGCATTATCCAATCCAAGTCATTTTGATTGTATTTTAAATCGTCAAACCAATCGTGCTTTTCTGTCCATCTTATTCTTCTAACTGTGTATGGTATTTCGTGTCCTGTTAGATATGCTGCTGCTTTTTTGACATCACTCATATGATCCTGATGTGCCATTAGTGCAATATGATAATCCTTTGGAAACTTCAAACTTTCTGTTGCAGTTGCAAAGTTCATAATATTGTATAATCTTTTACTCCACTGAGGATCCTCAAAGTGTAAACTGAACACAATATAGTTTACAGGTATGCGTTCATAAAACTCTGTAGTCCTTGTGCCATTGGTTGTAACACTTAACCATTTGATCTTGGGTCTTGCATACTCTAGTAAATCTTCAAAAGCAGGATGCACAGTTGGTTCTCCACCTGTGAAGCTGATTCTAGCATTTGGTATTTTGCTTATCTCGTCAACAGTGTCGAATAGTTTGCCTGCATTTGTGTGTGGACTTATCAAGTCGTGTATTTCAGGAGGACAATATGTGCAATCTAGATTACAGCGTTTACCTAGATTCCATTCTATTTTCACACTGTCTGCATAATGTGGCCAGCGATTTTCTACCCTAAACATACTTCCTCAAACTTTCTTTGATTCCTACTTGCATCTAGTCTGTGATTGAACTCCAGTGTTTGTGGCCATTTGTCGCTCAAGTCTCTAGCCATTAAGAAGTTGATATTATCCTGTATTTGTTGTAGTGTTATTGGCAATAATCTATCATCCACACTCATAATAGGATACTTTGGCACTATTTCTTTCATTGTGGTTAATTGGTCAACAACAACTTGCTTGTATTCCAGAGGCAAACATTGCGCACTTAACACATTTGGATAGTTTACTCTGTGTGAATAAAACACAATACCCATGGTGTTTAAAAAGTAGTCAATAATATTTGGCAGTTGCATGACATTGCCTGCTTGCACAGTACAAGCACCTACAACATATTTAACATTAGGAAAGCTCTTGAAGATTTTGATATTTTCTTCTACTTCACTAAACACACCATTTCCTCTAATGTATTCATACACATCGTGTAGACCGTCTATGCTTACATTTACGACTATGTTTTTAAACTTGGGCCAGTAGTCGTGTATTGTCCTTCCACCCTTTATACCCGTTACTGTACCGTTTGTAGCATACTTTAGTTCTATGTTCTCACCGTGTGTTGCTAATAAGTCTAATATCTTGTAATGATTAGGATCCATCAGTGGCTCCCCGCCAGCAAACTCTACTCTGCGGAAATATGGTAACAGTTTTTCAAGGTTGCTCCAAAACTCTGCACTGTCTTCAAACAGACCAATGTATGGTGCTCGTGTTAGTCCTAGTTTGCGCACAGCATCTACTAGGTAGTTGCCTTCTTCTGCATAAAACTGTTCTACTTGTTCCCAATCTTTCCATTGTGTACTGTCCAGTGGATTGCACATTCTGCACTTGAGATTGCACAAGTTATTGATTTTTATCTCAATAGTAGGAAACTCAAATGGCATAGTATAGTCGTCGTTAAGTTTATCCAATGCATTTGGGTACAGGTTTATTCTAGCATCAGGAAAACTATCTCGAATATGTCTTTGTCTTAAACTTTCTACGCCTTGTGCTTCTAAATCAAAGCAAGGTACGCATACATCTGGTATCTCATTGTTGAGAACTTGCTTTCTTACACTGCGCATAGCATCGTTGTTCCATGCTTGCTCCAGTGTTTCGTTCTGTATCCAACCAATAGGTTGACTGCGACAGCACACTTTGATAGCACCGTCTTCTCTTGTTGCAAGTCCTGTGAAAGGATGCATACAAAATGTTTTACTGGAATGCATTATCCAAGCCCCATTTTCTTTCTCTACACCAAAAACACTCGCCGCATTCGTATACATCTTCACCATAGCGATAGTTGGTATAATCAATGCCTTCGAACTCGCCTTCACAACTGCGAGTAAGTCTCAACAGTTCGTGCAAGTTGTTGTCCAAGTACTGTCTCATCACCCAATCTTTGGCATGATTCACAAAAGGATGATGCACATTTACACCGTGTATAACTTTATGTTTCTCATAACTAGGTGTGTTTCTGTCTTCTAGTTCTCCTTCTAGTGTCACAGGTGGGTTTAGTGTAACACCTGCATACCATGCATCTAGTTTTTGAGTGTGTGCAATGTACTCATTGTGTGCTCGCAGTATGATTCTGTTGCCTGGTTTTTGTTGGCCGTATTCGTCTGTGATATAATCTGTGTGTGGCTCTTCCATTTCAGGCGGCACAAAGTTCTTGTGTACTACAAACTCATGCGGAAAGTTGTATCTAAACCAACGTATAACTCTATCTGCATAGTATTCTTGCCACGGTCTAGTCTTCCACATGCGGATTTGATAAACAAAATGCATTTGTGCTCTGCTTTGTTTGCAAATCATCCAAGCAAGTAATGCACTGTCTGCTCCGCCACTGATGCTTATGCCTATCTTTTTATACTTTGGATCAACATCTATCATACTGTACTTATAGGTATATAAATACCATATGCAATATATTGGTGTATGCAACACAATAGACTGGAACAACCTTGTAGATTGGTTAGACATTGATGCAGGATACAACAGCAGTGCAAACTTGCCGGATGTGCCGCCTGTAACAAACATGTTCAACAATCTAAAGAACGCTGGCTACAACATGAACAGCATTGAATGGTTGAACTTTTATCCAGACAAAGATTATGATCCGGGTGTAACACAACTGTTTGAAAAATATGTAGGTGCAACACACATAAGAAGTTGGATCAGTTGTGTTAAGCCGGGCAAAACAGCACCCTGGCATTGGGATTGGCATCAAGACGATGCAGATTTGCCCTTTGATGATGTTGTGAGATATACTGCAAATATATCACCGTGGCATCCTGGACAAGCATTTTTTGTGAAAGATGGTATTTGTTACAATGATGCAGTTGGCAGTGTGTATCAGTGGGACCATTACACTGACTATCATGCAGGTGTAAACGCAAGTATGGTACCCAAGTTCCAATACAACTATGTGGGGTTAAGATGCGATATGTAGGAAACTGTGATGCAGTAAACTGGACACAACTGTTGGTGCAGCTCATGCACTGTCCTCCTGTAAAAAGAGGACCAGGACATCACCAAGCAGACCATCCTAACGCAAACGGAATGCACAAACAGTGGAATGATGCTGGCTATGTGTTGACTGATGCTGGTGGTACAGTAGGTTGGGACATGTATTTGAGTGGAGAAAACTTTCCACACAGTGTAGTAACCAAGGTATGCGATTGGATTGGAATTGAAAACATCAGCACATGGATCAGTGCTATACATCCTGGAGAATATGCTCCACTGCACTATGACTTTCAAGACGACGAAACAGTGTTTGACCAACCCGGTGTAGAAAGATACCATGTACACATCACAAAAAGCGTACCAGGACATGCATTTTTTGTAGGCAACGAGTGTGCATACGGATATACAGCAGGAGATGTTTATCAATGGGGCAGTTGGAGAGACTATCACGCTGGTGTAAATGCTGGATTGCAAAAAAAGTTTACAATGAACATTATAGGAAAACGCTATGATTAGAGGTATAGGCGGTGTGCCGTACATTGATATGAGTGCTTGGGTTGATCTTGACGAGTTTGATAGATTGCAACCTGAAATATACAGAGGATTTGCCGAAGGCAGGATGTATGCCAAAGAAGGCACATGGATGAAACCAGGATTTGATCCAAAGTACATGAGTTATACATTAAACTGGAAGCCTATATTTGCTGCACTTGATGAATACCTAGCATTGCCCGACGATGATCCTGTAAAGATAGGTGGTTGGGACTTGTACTGCAACATCAAAGATCATGAAACAAGAAACAAGTTCACAAGATATCTAAAAATGGCAATGGGTGCATATGATCCTTACATTTATTACTTCTTGTGGGAAGAAGGCAGTTGGAATGACAGAACTGCAAAACGCAATCTAGCGCCAGAAGCAGAGTTTTTTCCTAATGTTGTAAAATGGGTTGAAAGTTTGCAAGGTGAAGTGTTTGAACATTTGGGTAGAGTTATGTTTTTTCACAGAGAACATGATGGTATTCCGTTTGAACACAGAGATTTAGACGGTAGCAACGGCATACAAGATTACAGTGACCACAGAAACGAGTTTATACACATAAGACCCAACACAAGAGCACCATTTTACATTTGGGATCCTGAAACCGAACGCAAAGTTTACATCAACAGTCGTGCAGCATTTTGGAATGACCAAGATTGGCATGGTGGCGACAGACTGATGCAGCAAAGTTATGGTATGCGTATTGATGGTGTGTTTACAGAAAAGTTTAGAAATCGTACAGGCATTGGGTTACTAGACCATTACTAGTTCCAACGCACTTCAAGTGTGGGAATATAGTTTGAGCCTAGTAATACAGCGTCTATTACTTCCAACAACTGTGCTTGTGTAGTGTAAGGCTCGTGATTGCGTTCCTTTTTTTCAAACACATTGCCCAGTTTGAGCAACACACTTTGCGGCATAGCATAATCTTTGCTGTAGCCTGCTAAATGTCGTTGTACACACTCGTTGTGTACCTTTTCCAAGTAAAGTTTTTGTCCTATGTATTCGCTTTGTTCTCTTGATCTATTGTAGTATGCATTGTTACTGTCCACAATAATACGCATAGGCAGTTCAGTTACCAAACTACCAAAACTGATTATCTTTTTTGGCGTATCAGTTTGTTGTTTTTCAAATACATCATAAACTTGATACAGCGCATCTCCCTGAAAATAATCAATGTTTGCAAGATTTATAAACACATCATAGTCTTGTACTAGATATTCTAGATTCTTTTCAGGAAATCTCAAGTCAAAGCCTGTGCTTCTGCTTATACAAGCAACATGATGATTGGGAGCAATATGATCAAACACAACTCTGCCTACATCACTGGTAGCACCTGTCATTAATATTCTCATACTGTACTTATTGACTAAATACCAATATGATAGCAAACACGATTTACTCAGTAAGTCACAGTGAGCTTGCATACTTGCACAGCATTTGTGAAAGAGATGTAGACAGGCTTACACTAAACAAACCCACAGGTGACTTCTTTTACGATAAATGGACAGTCAAAGATGAATATTCCGGCACTCCAGTAGCCAATCTATTGGACAAACTGCCGTTCTGTGGCGAAGCAAGAATCATACGACAAGAATCGGGCACTTGCTATTATGCACACAGTGATATTGACGATAGATATCATGTTAACATCACAGGCGATTGTGCTGCATTAATAGACATAGACAGCAATGTCAACTATTTTCTCGAACCGGATGGCAAAGTGTATCTAATGGATGCAGGCAAAACTCACAGTGCTGCCAACTTTGGCGAACACACTAGATTTCAACTTGTGATTAGACAGTTGTTGCGCAAAAACTCTTTGCTAGATGCAGAAAAGGTATTGATTACACCAGGTGGTGAAAATCCTAGATTTGCATTTGACAAACATTTGTCACCTTGGCTCAACTGGGCAAACAAAAAAGGCATTATCAGCAACTTCAAACAAACATCAAGAGGTGTGGCATTTGAAGTAGAACGCTATTACATGGATGAACTAAAAAGTATCACACCCACGGAGTTCGGATTTCGCCTGAATAATCTTTACGCCATTGAATCATAGCTGCTCTACAATCGTCCCACCAATGTTCTTCTAGTTGTCTGTAAAACTCTTTGGTATTTACTCGCCAAAAATATTGAAACTCGTTGCGATAATCCAACTCAATAGGATCTTCCAATATACCTACGCTGCGTAACAGTGGGCAGTAAAATCTATGCACATGCTGCTGTGTTGCAACTGGACTATCGTTACTGCTTATATACAAATCTTTGTCTAATCCTGCCCATTCCATGCACACTGGTAATAATATTTGTGGAGCAGGACCTTGATGTGTTTTAATTTGATTACGTGTAAACAATCTACCATGTGGATCTATACCTGTAAGTAAACAAGTTCTTGCACCAATACGATATGCATCACCTAGTGGTAGTTCTTCTAAACTGTGCACTGCTACACTGCCCATAGGTTTGTCATTCCAATACAACAGCCAAACGCTGCTTGCATCAAAATGTGCAAAACTTTCTGCTAATACTTGTCTATTGCTGTTGTTTTCAAAACCTCTACGGGCTGCTTCTGCATAAAAATCATCTAAATCCAACATAGGATTGTATTTTTTTACACTATACATATATTTCTTTGGCCTTTGCAATAAAATCTGCAGGATAGCTATCTGCAAAGCTATCAAGCGCCAGTTGTCCTAATACTGCAAATGGCACAGGCTTGTGTAAATCCAATCCTGCTGCATTTACCATAGGCATCAACTGTGATAGTCTATCTTCACTGATGTGCGACAAGCAATCTGCAATGCATATTTCAGGTTCGTTGTCTTCATAGCAAAAAAAGTGATTGATGCTTTTGAGTTTGCCATTAACTACAAAATAACTGCTTGGATGCAAACTGTATTTCCAAATACCTAGATTTCTGTATGCTGCTAGAATGTCCAGCATTTGTTCTTGCCAGTCTTTTAATACATTATCAAAGTCCTGTGTACAGCCTGTGCGTTCCCAAAAGTCTACACCTTGTATGCGCCAGCACAATCTTTTGTTTTTCAAATCAACATTAGCCAGCTTAGGTACAACTGTGGGATTGTTGTTTAACATGATGTTGCTAAACTTGAGATCTCTGTTCCACTTTTCTTGCATGAGACTAGGATCTACCACTTTGTTCATGCCTTTGTGGTATGATGGATCATTCCAATAGTGCTGACAAAACACTGTCTTGTCTGCATTTATTAAACTGGTATAAATCAAGTTATTTCTACAACGGCCCTTACCGGGAACATTGTTGTAATACAACATATAATCCATTTTATTATTATACTATGGTTTTAGTTTGTGTGTCAAGTGTAAAGAGGCATGTATCTAGTGTTGCCGTTCACAGTGATTTCTAACCATTCGCTTGGTGCTGCTGAACTTGCAGGTGTGTTTCCTGTTTCTCCTACCACTGTAAGATCTTTTATTTTAGCAGTCATTTCGCCATTTGCATTTACTAATACAGGCTCTTGTCGATTACCGTCATAATCGCATACACTTAATACAAACTCGCCTGGCATACATTCACTGCTAGTATCTGCATCTGCTGCAACTCTAAATCCAATACTACCTGCCACTTGATAATCATAATCATTCCAGCCTGGATCGTCGTCGTCTGGAGCGTGTTGTGTTCTTCCGCCAAATCCTATTGCACTAATGTGATCTCCTGGATTAATGGGTGTTGGATCATCGTATGTTCCATTTGACTTCTTGATAATAATACCCATATCGTGCGAATGCAACCTGCCTGTTAACGGCACTGCATTAATAAGTAGAGCATGACCGTCTACTGGTTGATTGATACTAATGTTACCACTAATGCTTACAGCATCAGTTTCCACTAGCTGTGCATCTAATGTACCTGTAACCACTGTTGAAAGATCTGCTCTTTTTGTCTGTTGGTTGATTACAACATTTCCATGAAAATCAACTATGCTACCTTTTATTGTACTATTGACAGCGTCAATTAGTGTGGTACCACCGTTATTTAAGAGATTTCCTGTTAAGTTACCTGTAACATTACCTACAACATTTCCAGTCAGGTTGCCTCTAATATCATTTGCATTTATGTTACCTGTTGCATATTCTACTACAGCAATACCATCTGAATCAACTAAATCACCTGCAAGAGATCCTCTGAATGTAGGTGCAGTTACAGTTGTATAGAATCTTGATTCAGTAATATCAAATACTGTTTCTAATGTTTCGTCGTGTACAAGTGTTCCTGCTGTTAACCCTCTTAATGTTCCGTAGAAAATATCTGCTTCTGCATCTACAATAGTATTTCCTAACGTGTTGTAAACGTTACCATTGAAGTTTCCATAAAAATCTTTTGTTAAACTGTTTGCTATTATTTCGCCATCGTGATTTGATAAAGAACCAATAAAACTACCATTGAAAGTTCTTGTAACATTATCGTATACAACCAAACCATCTTCGTCAATAATGTTAGCACTCAGTGGCAGATATATTCTAGCATTTGTATCAATAACAACATCTCCAGAACTATCTACAATAGAACCGCTAAATGTACCTGAAAATGTGTCATTGTTAATATCATACGCATAGGCACCCCATTTGTTTATTAGATTACCTTTGAGGTTAAGGGTTGCTAGTCCTGTTTCTGCATCAATAAGTAAACCTGTCCTGCTAAAAACATCACCTTCTAGTTTACCTATGAACAATCTGTCGGTATAGTCTAGAAGTAAACTATCGTCTGCTGCATGTATATTACCGTGATATGTTTTACTCTGAGCATCAAGAACTACAGTATTTTGGAAATCAACTACTTGTGCTCCTTTAATAGTTGCACTAATATTTCCATCCTCGAATATAGGTGTACCATCTGGTTTTAAAATATCACCAATCAAAGTACCATAGAATCTGCTATTAGGAACATCAACAACTGTCTCGCCGTTGGGTTTGGTTAGTTGAGTAGGTCTTGCATCTGCAACCGCATCGTCGACATATTGTCTAGTTGCACCATCTATAATATTGTATCCTGCAAGTGTTGTAGGAGTATTTTCTAAATCGTCAAAATCGGTAACGGTTGCTCCTTCGATACCGTATTCTGCTGCATTTGTAGGCTTATTTGTTATATTACGCCAGTCCAGATAGTAAGTAGGATCTAATCCATTTAAAGAATCTGCATCTACATTAGTTAAGTTGCTACCATCACCTGTGACATTACCTGTAACATTTCCTACAAAGGTTCCGGTAAATGTATTTGTGGCATGATCGTAAACTTTAACACCGTTTACATCATATAGGTCGCCTTGTAACCCACCATAAAGAGATTTTGTTTCGTGGTTGATTATTACATCGCCGTCATGGGCTCTAAATGTACCTCTAAAATTACCAAAGAACGTGCCTGTATTTTTGTTAAATGCAATACCGCCAACGTCATTTTGTAAGTTACCAGAAAATGTATTGGTAGACGTATTGTATGCAACATTTCCGTCTGTGTCTACTATGTTAGCACTCAGATCTGCAAGGATAGTATTTGTGTCTTTGTCTACTAAAACAGTATTATCTGCACCAACAATCGTTGCCTTCACTCTGCTTGTGTAGCTATCCAAAATCATTGAGCTGTCTTCGCCCATGATGTTTATTCTATATGATGCACCTTCTGAAAAACTCATAGAAATCTCCTTATAACATATTTATCTTTACATAAATATTGACAACCTTTCTTATTTGCTATATACTGGACATAATGTACGATATTATATATATTTCGCCACAAAAAACAAAAGATTACAGCATATTAAAAAAACGTTTGCCTTTATTGAAGTTTGCCAAAGACATCGAGCAAGCAAAAAATTTAGCACTTACGGATTTTTACTATCTAGTTTTTGATGACTTGTTAGTCGATGACAACTTTGTCTTTGACTATGAAGTTGATGACTGGAGCAAAGATTATGTTCATGTTTTTAAGAATGGAAACTATTATGATGGAATAGCATTGATTCCAAAAACTAGAAATATTTCTTCAAAAGAAGTTGAGCATAGGTTTTTTGTAAATCGTAAAGAAGTTGATATACAAGCAAGTGTTCCTAAGCCGTTTGACTTATTTTATGTAGATACCTACAATGACTATTTGTTTGCAAGTGAAAACAGTAGTACACAACTATTTTGGGTAAGTTCAAAAAATATACAACATAATAAAGAACTAGTAAATTCTTATTATATTACACATCATGAATCTCAGTTACGTAAACAAAATCATGCTTGGATAACCGAGTTTGGCGCATATAACGGACTGTTTTTGTGTAGCAAAAATAAGATTGCTACACAAAAAGAAATAGACTTCAGATTTTTAGTCAACAAAATAGAACACAACGATACTGTTGGTAGCACAAAAACAAAGTATGATGTTTTTACTATTGATAGTTATGAAGATTATATTGTAGCATTAGAAAATAGTGAAACTGAAATGTTCTGGGGAGATAGTAATAATATTCTCAGCAATATTCCTGATTTATATTTTCCGCACGACAACGAGTATGATCGAAAAACAAATCATAACTTTATACACTGTGATGATAAAAGAAATGGTTTGTTTTTGTTTAGTAAACATTCGCCTGTTACAGAGCGTGAAATAGAATATAGATTTATTGTAAATGCAAAAGAATGGAATATTGTTGCAAGCCAAGAAATAGAATATCCTGTATTTGAGATTGACTCGTATGATGAATACTTACAAGCACTAGAGGAAAGTAAAACTGAAATGTTTTGGATGAGTAGTGCAAATATAAAAGCAGATATTCCTAATATATACTTTACACATGATAACGAGTATGATAGAAAACGTAATCATGCATTTATTCACAGGGTGCAAGATAATAATCTGTATAACGGGTTATTTCTTTGCAGCAAGCATCGACCCCTAACACAAAAAGAAGTAGAGTTTAGACATATTGTAGATCGCAAAGAATGGAACATCATAGGTAGCACTGCTATTGAGTATGATGTATTTGATATTGATAGTTATGAAGATTATCTATACGCACTTGATAATAGCAAAACTGAAATGTTTTGGATGAGTAGTGCAAATATAAAAGCAGATATTCCGAACTTATATTTTACGCACGATAATACATATGACAGAAAAACAAATCATAACTTTATACATTGTGATGATAAAAGAAACGGGTTGTTTTTACTCAGTAAACACACACCTGTAACAAAAAAAGAAATAGAACACAGGTTTTTAGTAAATGCAAAAGAGTGGAATATTAAAGCAAGTGGTCCTTTAAAATATGACATATTCTATCCTAAGACATATGAAGATTATTTAAATGCTCTTGAAAACAGCAAAACAGAAATGTTTTGGATTATACCAGATTATGTAAATCCAACCGACAGATTTAAGTTTGACACATATTTTACACATGACGAAACTTATAACAGAGAAATCAATCATGTATATTTGAATGGAAAGTATCACGATGGTATTGTACTATGTAGTAAGAAAAGCAAGTTTAGTAAACGTGAGTTTGACTACAAGTTTATTGCTGCAAAGAAAGAAGTTCCTGTAGTTATAAGCACACCTTTGCCTTATGATATTGTGTTTATTAGTTATCAAGAAAAACTTGCAGATCAAAACTATCAAAGACTGCTAACACGTTTTCCGAATGCAAAACGTGTGCATGGTGTTAAAGGTATTCACCAAGCGCATATTGAAGCAGCAAAGCAAGTTGATACTCATATGTTTTGGATAGTTGATGGCGATGCGATTGTTTTAGATGAGTTTAAGTTTGATTACCAGTGTGCACAGTGGGACAAAGATACAGTTCATGTATGGCGCAGCATTAATCCTGTAAACGATTTAGTTTACGGTTATGGAGGTGTAAAGTTATTTCCAACAGAACTTACCATTAATATGGATACAAGTAAACCTGATATGACTACAAGTATAAGCGACAAGTTTAAAGCAGTTGGTGAAATGAGTGTGTTAACTGGATTTAATACTGATCCTTTTGAAACTTGGAAAAGTGCTTTTAGAGAATGTTGTAAGCTAAGTAGTAAAGTTATCGATAGACAACAAGATAAAGAAACAGATGACAGATTGTTTACTTGGACAAATGTTGGAGCAGATAGAAAGTTTGGGTCATATGCTATTGCCGGTGCAAAAGCAGGCAAGAAATATGGTGAACAAAATAAAGGAAATATAGAAGCATTGAGAAAAATTAATGACTTTGATTGGTTAAAGGAGCAGTTTGATGCAACCGCCTAGTTGGTTATATGGACTTCAAGATTATTTAGACTTTGAAAACGATTACATTGCAAAGTTATTTGTAGATCAGTTAATCAGTGTATATTTCAGCGATAATAAAGCAAACAGTGTAAAGAACTTGTGTTTATCAGATGCAGGCGATGCAACCGAAAGACTATCAAGATTTAACTTTTATTTTAAGTTATTAGAAGACAACGAAATCGATTTTGTTGAAACTGTTAGTGTAATGCGTAAACGATTACCAAATGTAAAGTTGTTAGATATATTTCACAAGTATGGACGCAAAGAATATGATATGACTCATCTAGCTGATGCATTTAGTAGAGGTCAAGTCAAAAGTAAAATATGGATGTCGCAAGAGTTAGAAAAAATTCAAAACAAGTTTGAAATGATTCATGTACATGCAGGCTGGTACGGACAAACAAGATTATATTTAGAAAATGCAGGTATTGAGTTTGATAAGATGCGTGTTTTTGATATTGACAAAACAGCTTGTGAAATAAGTGATTATGTTTTTAATCTTGATTTGATTGAAGATTATAAAGTAAAATCTGCAGAACTTGATTTACCTTTGAGGGACGATGATGTAAATCCTGAAACAGTAATGCCTTGGTTAAGTAGGACTGGTGTTGAATACGAAGTAAAAAACTACAAAAAAGAAACTAGTTATAAAGAAAAAACTATTCCAAACTTGATTATTAACACAAGTGCAGAACACATGGATCACATATGGTATTACAAGTTTAAATATAGACCATTACCGTCTGATCCATTATTTGTTATACAAACAAATAACTTGTTTGAGCATGAAGATCATGTTGAATGTGTACACAGTATTGATCATATGAAAAAAAGATTTCCTATGTCTAGATTAGAATATGCAGGAGAACTAGAGTTACCTGGTTATAAAAGATTTATGTTGATAGGACGTCCATGATTGAAGATTTAAGTTTAAGAGAGTTACAAAAAGAAAGTGCCAGAGCTTTAAGCACAATGCAAGCAACAAATAATAATATTTGGCAGTTTAACAAAAAAGCACATCATAATAGTCAAAACTGGTATAAGGCTGTAATCGAGTGGTACATAGAACAATATGGTGATTTACCAAGTAAGACTGGTCCTGGTAAAGATATAAGGTTACTATATGATGAATAAATCTAAAAGAGTAGTTATATTTGGCGACAGTTGGGCTCAAAAAAACACAACAATATATAATTTTACTTGGCCTGAAAAGTTAGAAAATAAATATGAAGTACACAACTTTGCACGAGATGGTACCAGTCTTGATTGGTCTCTGCAGCAACTAGGCCGTGCTGTTAAAGATAACCTTTTCGGAGAGTCGACAGTAATGATTTTTTTTCTTACTGATCCGTGGAGACAAAACTGGTCATTTTTTGAACAAAATCATCAGTTTCTAGCAAAATGGTTAGTTGAACCCCCTAGGTTTTGGTTAAAAGACAAAGAGTTGAAAGAAACTATAAGTCCATATTTAAGATATAAGGGGTTTTCAAGAATCTTTTTTCGAAATGTTGCTCCAAGATATGCAATGAGAGAAACTACAAAAACAATAGGTATGATTAACCTAATGGCAGGTATGTATGAAAAAATATTGATTGTTCCTAACTTTGAAAAAATTGATTTAAGAAGGATTAAGTTGCATGATAATATAGATGTGTGGGATCCTATGATTGATATTTTAGGCAAAAAACTAGATTATAACGATAATCAATGTAATCATTTACCGGAGGAACACCATAAAACTTTTTTACTCAAACTAGAAAGTTGGATTGATAACGATGTACAAGTATGAAGATATTAGAACTATACATTTAGAAAACACACAAAACTGTCAAGCTAGTTGTCCAATGTGTGATCGTAATCAAAACGGAGGTGCAGTTAATCCTCATATTGATTTGAGCGAGCTTACACTGGAAGATTGTAAACGCATCTTTGAACCAGACTTTATCAAGCAGTTAAAAACTATGTACATGTGTGGTAACTTAGGCGATCCTATTGTTGCACGAGATACACTAGAAATATTCAAATACTTTAGAGAGCAGAACAAAGATATTTGGCTTTCTATGAACACAAATGCAGGAGCAAGAGATGAAACGTGGTGGCGTGAACTTGCCCAAGTCTTTGGCAGGATGGGCACTGTTATTTTCAGCGTGGATGGTCTTAGTGACACTAATCATATTTACAGGCAGGGTGTTGTCTGGGACAATGTAGAACGTGCAATGCGTAGTTTTATTGCTGCCGGAGGCAGAGCACGTTGGGACTTCTTAATATTTGAACATAACCAACATCAAGTAGAACAAGCAGAAGAACTTAGTAAGGCAATGGGTTTTGAAAGATTCCAAGCAAAGAAAACAGGAAGATTTGTAACTGCAAAAAGCGATAAAAAAGAATCTCATCAAGCAGTTGATAAAAAAGGTAATAAAACTGCTGAACTAAAAAAGCCTGAAAAAAAGTATCTTAATAAAGCATTAAGCAAACAAGATATGTTGTTAGAAAAATATGGTAGTATGGATTCATATTATGATGTTGTTCCTATTAAGTGTAAGGTTAAAGACGAAGGCAACTTGTTTATAACAGCAGAAGGTCTTGCAATGCCTTGTTGTTGGACTGCTGGTCGTATGTACAAATGGTGGCATAAAGATCCTAAAACTGAACAAGTATGGCATTTCATAGATGCCGCTGGAGGCAAAGATGTACTTAATGCTAAAACACACGGCTTAAAAGCAGTATTTGAAACTGGCATCTTTGATAATATTGAAACCAGTTGGAATATAAAAGGTTGTGATAACGGCAAACTTAAAGTTTGTAGCATGAAATGTGGTATCGAGTTTGACCCTTTCGGAGAGCAGTTTAAATAAGTACTGTATGTCTTTACATTGCGCAAAAACTTATAACAGTATATACTTTAATACTGGAAATATTACACATTGTTGTATGCAAACCAATCTAGACAACTATAAAGTTGACTGGAGCGATGTTACAAAACTAGACGATTATTATAAAAAACATAAAGCATTTAAAGAAATAAGAAAAAGTTTAGACAAAGGTATTAAACACCCTGCTTGCGAAAACTGCTGGATAGCAGAAGAAAAATACAATCACAGTTGGCGTTTTGATGACATGCGCACAGAAACTGAACCCAGGATAAAGTTTGTTGACATTAGATTAAGTAATAAGTGCAACTTGCAATGTAAAATGTGTCAGCCTCAAGAAACAGATCAACTTGTAAAGTTAGGACTAGAACTCCAAAGCAAGGGTATACACACGCCATTAGTTGAAGATATTCCTAGTCCTGTTCCTGATCAAACCAAGTTTCTTGAAATGGTGTTAAAGTTGCCTCATTTAGAAAAGATAAGATTTGCAGGCGGTGAACCTTTCTTAATGCCCGAGGTTGAAGAGTTTTTAGTAAAACTAGTTGAAATGGGTAAAACAAACTTGGAAGTAGAGTTTATTACAAATGTAACATCTGCAAAACCGAGAATATTAGAAGCACTTGAAAAATTTAGAAATCCTTGGCTGTGCTGTAGCATTGATGGAATCAAAGACACACTAGAATACCAACGGTACCCTAGTAAATGGAAAAGTATTGAAAACAACTTTATAAAGTTTTACAATAGTAAATGTAATGTAAGTATTAATCCGTGCATCGGCATTTTAAACTATTTAGATATACATAACTTTTTTGCATGGGCTAATCAGTTTCCAAAAGCAAAAGTTCATTACAATGAAATAGAAAACTTTGATTTTATGAACTTTAGATTTATTCCAGAAAACGTAAGAGAAGATTTTTACAAATCATTTGTAAATATGAATCTTGTAAATGCTAATAGGCGTTGGTATGCATTTCAACAAAAGGTGATGTATGAAACGGCACAGCCTACAATAAAAGATTGTAAAGATTTAAAACTTTATGCTCTTACTATTTGGGACTATAAATGTAATGAAAAGTTTTTAGATCGATATCCTTGGGCTAGTTATATGTTGGAGAAAGTATGAATTGTTTTTATGCATACAATGGAAGAAGCATGGTAGACATGGATGGCAAAATTTTGCCATGTTGTAAGTATACAGGTGATACACCATATTTGTATGAAGTAGATAGTTTAGATGAAGTATCTAAGAGCAAGCATTTTAAATATATTCAAAAAAGTTTAGAAGAAAACAAGTGGCCAACCGGTTGTTGGATGTGCAAAGAAGATGAGGAATCTGGGCGTGAAAGTAGACGTCAATATGGAAACTATCTTGTGGAAAACAATATTCTTACACAGGACACAGGTTCTACTGTTGAACTAGAAATAAGTATTGACTATACATGTAATATGATGTGCAGGATGTGCGGTCCAGCAGCCAGTAGTAAATGGGGTAGTGCAAAAAGTGTTATAAATGATTTTGCCGAAAATGATATTGATTTGTTTACAAACAGAACAAATGTAACATATAAGCAATATCAAAATAAGTTCATTGAGGTTTGGAATAAAACAGATCTGTCAAGTATAGAAAGTATAAGGCTTATAGGAGGAGAACCTTTTTACGCTAAACATCTTGACAAGTTTTTTGAAAAACTGTATAATAGTTGTGATGTGAGTAAAGTATCCTTATTCATTAATACAAATGGAAGTATTTTTCCTAAACAAGAACTAATAGATAAACTTTTGATGTTTAAAAAATGTGAAATAAGTTTTAGTCTTGATGCAGTTGGCTCGTTGGCTGAGTGTTTACGATATGGAATAAGTTGGGAGCAGATTGAAAATAATGTGCAAAAATGGGTTCAACTTAAAGAAAGAAGTAAAAATATAATTTTGAGTAATACAGCTACGATAAATATACTTAACTTTAACATGATAGATAAACTAGAAAAGTTTTGCGAAACTTATGGAATATCTTTCTGGTGCAATCCTTTACAGCGTCCTAAATATTTGTCAATATATCAGCTTGAAATAAATGAAAGAAAAGAAAAAATGAACAAGGGTATAGGCGCTAACTTTGAACAACTTGTTTTAGCAAATGATAAGTATGAACCAGAATACAAAACTTTGGCAAAAAGTATTGATATTTTAGATAACTTTCAAGGTATTAAGTTTAAAGATATCAATCCAGACATATACGAAATGGTAAAAAATAAAATAAATGACTGATAATATATCCCCTACATTCTGTGCACTGCCATGGTTACACCTATCTAGCAGACCAGACGGCAAAATGAGAACCTGTTGTACTTCTAATGCTAGTAGTGTACAAGACCCTGATAGTAGTAATAAAGTTGGCGGCGGCGAAGTTGGTGTTGTAAAAAACGATGATGGTATTCCAGCAAACTTTAATCACACAAGTTTAGAAGATGCATGGAATAGTGCATATATGCGTAACGTTCGTAAAATGATGTTACGTGGAGAAAAACCTGCAAGTTGTTTAAAGTGTTACAAAGAAGAAGATGCAGGACATTTGTCTAAACGTAACTGGGAAAGTCAGTATTGGGGATACAGATATGACTTAGAAAAACTTGCTGCTGAAACTGATGAAGATGGAACTATTCCTACAAAGATTAGATATATTGACCTTAGAATGGGCACAAAATGCCAGCTTGCTTGTGTTATGTGTAGTCCACATGATAGTAGTGGGTGGATCAAAGAATGGCAACAAATGTATCCAAACATGAAAAACGAAAAACTAAAAGGCACAAGTCAGTGGGATAACAAAGGCAGAAATCATGGTGCAAGTTATAATTGGCACAAAAACAATCCACGTTTTTGGCAAGACTTGTATGATCAAGTACCAAACCTTTATCAGTTGTATTTTGCAGGCGGTGAAAGTCTTATCATCGACGAACATTATGATTTACTTGAAGAATGTATTAAGCGTGGCTATGCTGAAAAGATTGAGTTACGGTATAATAGCAATGCAGTAGAATGGCGTGACGATTTGTTTGACCTATGGGCCGAGTTTAAAAGAGTTAGATTTCATTATAGTATTGACGCAGCCGGCGAACACAATGATTATATTAGATATCCTAGCCAATGGGAACACCAAGAAGAAGTTTTCCATAAATTAGATAACACTTCACCACAAGTTGAAGTTACAACTGCTACAACTATCATGGCATTAAACATTGGATATATTCCAGAGTTTATACAATGGAAAGTTAACCAAGGATTTAAGAAGATAAACAAATGGCCTCTAGGTGCAGGTGGTGTTAATATGCACTTTGCTTATTGGCCTCCGCAACTAAATGTAAAAGTTTTGCCTCAACATATAAAAAAGAAAATTACAGACAAATACGAAAATGAGTTTTATCCTTGGGTTGACGAAAACTGGGAAAGATTTACAGGAGTGAAAGAAGCAGGAGTAACAAAGGAACAGTTCTTGCAAGCACCATATGGATTAAAAAGGTATAAAGGTATAATCAACTTTATGAATGCAGAGGATTGGAGTGCTAGATTACCAGAAACAAAGGAATATTTACAGTTGATTAACAAACAACGTGGCTGGGAAACAAAGTTTGGTGAAGTATTTCCTTTATTACAGGAGATAGTCTATGAGTGATTGTAGATTTTGTCCTTTGCCTTGGAACAGTATAAATCTACGTAATAACGGCGACTTGCGTATTTGCTGTAACACAAATAGTTATAGTCCGCAGCGTGGTATTATGAAAAAAGAAAATGGCGAAACATATAATGCTGGTAAAGACGACTGGAATGAAGCACGTAATGCACCTATTTTAAAAGAAGTACGTGCTGCTATGCTCAAAGGCGAATGGCATCCTGAATGTGAGCGTTGTAGACAAGAAGAACTAAACGGTATTCGTAGTCGTAGAGAATACGAAAAAGAAGATTGGGAACGCTGGTTTGGTAATCACATTGATTATGAAAAAGCTGTGCAAATCACAGACGAAGACGGAACATTAGATGTAAGTAAACAAGATATTAACTTTGTTGACATACGTTATGGTAACTTTTGCAATCTAAAGTGTCGTATGTGTGGTCCTACTGATAGTCACAAATGGTACGAAGATCATGTAAAACTAACAGGCAGGACACACTATAAAGATACGCATGAAAAAATACAACTTGTAAAAAATGAAAAAGGAAAGTATTACACTGATCAGTATGATTGGTTCCAAAATAATAATATGTATTGGCATAACTTTGAAAAGTATGCTGCAAAAGCAAAAAAACTTTACATTGTGGGCGGCGAACCTTTGATTATTGATGAGCATTTTGAAAGTTTAGAACGTATTGTTGCTAATGGTACAGCAAAAGACATGCGTTTAGAATATAACACTAATCTTACAAATGTTCCAAATAGATTAATCAAGATGTGGGAGAACTTTAAACAAGTTAGGCTAGGAGTAAGTATTGATGGCACAGGAGATGTGTTTAACTATCAACGCACACCTGCAAAGTTTGATGCAGTTTATAAAAACATGTTAAAGATTGATCAAAATCCAAATATAAATCTCAAAGGATGGTTTGCATTTACTGTCACACCTATGAATGTATTTCATTTTGTAGAGTTTATGAAATGGAAGTTAACTGAGAGTGGATTAGAAAGATTCAATCCTATATCAGACTCACGCCCGATTGTATCTCATCATATGTGTCATAGTCCAAAATATTATAACGTCAAAGTTTTACCTCAGTATTTAAAAGATCAAGTAGCCGAATATTATCAAGAACACATAGATTGGATAAATGATACTGATTTTGATGAAAAAGTTAAAAAAGATTTTGCTAAAATAGCCAACGGTGTTATCAAGTTTATGATGAGCGAAGATTATTCTGATGGAATGTGTTGGAGTGGGCGTACATGGCTAGAAGAGTTTGTTGACGTTACTGTAAAGTTAGATGAAATACGTAAGCAAAATATCTTAGATATTGTACCACAGTACAAGGAGTTATTTGATGCATATAACAAATGAAAATCTTGATTGCTGTGTACTAACTCTTTTTGTTCATAATGTTTGTAACTTTAACTGCTCTTACTGTAATGATTATCATAGAGATGGAAGTTATAGATGGCCGACAGATTGGCAACCTTATATAGATTTAATCAAAGAAGTAAAAAAACAAAACAAATACATCTATGTGGAAGTATTAGGCGGCGAACCAACTGTATGGCCTAAGTTCCAAGACTTTGTAGATACAATAAGTGATGAAGATGTATTTGTAGAATATGCAACAAATGCTAGTAGAACTTTAAGATACTGGGAAAAGTTTAAAACACAAAAAGCATTTGTATTTTTAAGTTGGCATGCTGAAGAAGCAAATGATGACCATTTTTACGAAGTTGCAAAGATTATGCAACACAAGGCAAGTGTTAGTATTCCTCTTATGATTGTTCCTGATAACTACGAAAGAGCAAAAGCATTATATGAAAGACTAAAAGATCTCGACGTAGAAATAACACCAAAGTTCACAAGAACTAGTATTGACGGTACAAGTTATTTTGAATATACAGATGAACAACGTGAATGGATACAAAACAACAGTTGGCATAAAATGAAACCTTTTGGTATTGATTGGAAGATACCTCAAAACTTGCACTTTGACGGAGAACCTATGCGTTTTATGAAAGTTCTAGATCAAGGATTGCACAAGTTTGAAGGTTATACTTGCACCGCAGGCATACGCAGACTTATGGTAGAACCTGATGGTAATGTAAAAAGGTGTACAAAAGGTGTTGGCGGCAGTTTAGGAAATATCAAAACAGGTACATATACATTGCCCAAAGATCCTATTATTTGTGATTATAGAGCATGTCCTTGTAAGTTAGATGCAGTAGTAGAAAAATGGATATAAAATACGAAGATTTAACATTAGAACATTTAGGTACACGTAGACAACGTCCTATGTTTGTAAGTATGTTTAATAAATTTAGAGCACAGTTGGATATGAAAGATTATCCAAAAAATCCTCATGCATATAAAGACAAGTTTTTAGATTATATGGATCAATGGATTAAAGGACATAAGAGAATCAAATATACTAATCTTGATTCTTTTACTAGAAAAGACGCTATTATAGGCACAACACATCAACTTGACGAACTTCATCAACTGCATGGAAAAAATATTACAACTTATAAAGGCGAATACAAATACCACAGACGTCTTACTGATTTTCAAGTAAATCAAATAGAAGATTATACAGAACTACAACCTGGTAATGTGTTTGTTGCTAGTTATCCAAGTTGTATTACCACTAACCATCACAAAGATTTTGATAAACTATTAGACCATTGTCAAGATAATGACATACCTGTTCACATTGATGGTGCATGGTTTGGACAATGTAGAAACTTTGATTTTGATGTATCGCATCCTGCTGTAAAAAGTGTTAGTGTAAGTCTAAGTAAAGCCTTTGGAATGGGCAGTCAACGTATAGGAATAAGATATACCCGCGAACGTGTTAATGGACCTATAAGTATTATGAATGACTTTGACTACTCTAATGTAAGTGATATGTGGATTGGTGTAGAAATGATAAAATCCTTTGGTGTTGATTATTGGTGGGGTAACTATGAACACCTGTATACAAAAGTTTGTAAAGATTTTGGTCTTATAGAAAGTGATAGTATTCATGTCGGATGGATTGATGAAGGAAAACACGGCATTAACCAATATGGTATTAGAACGCCATTACGTCTTCTTATAGATGGCATATATGATCAAAGAGGAACCGATAAAGGTCTAAATAAAATAGAGCAAGGTGAACGAAAATGAGTTTTTTAAAGTTGCCTAACTTTGTTACAAAAGAAGAAAAAAAGCATTTGCTTTCTTTAGTTGACAGTGATATTTTTGTCAACCATACAAATACACAGACTGGAACAAATAGTTCTTTGCATTTTGGTCAAACTGAGTTTAGACATATGCCTCGTGCATGTGTAATGAAAATGTATCCAAACATGGTGCAAGACTGGCATACAGATTCTCCAAGATTTGACAGACAAACTGTGATATTGCATCCATTAACTGACGATTATGCACCTGTGCATACAACTGGAGGAGCAATAAATACTACCGTAATGATTGATACACAATCTCCTCATGCTGTTTTTAACAATAATAATCTTAGAGTTAATTTACAACTTGCCTTAGCAGTCGATTGGGATGAGTTAATGGCAGACAGGAACAGTCATTGGTGGAAGTTGATAAGGAGTTTGTATGAGTAACTTTGGAGATAACCAAGCACCTTTACTTGATGGATGGATCAGTAGAGAAGAATGTGAACTAGTTAGTAGATGGATGTTACCCGAGACTGGAAATATATTGGAAACAGGAAGTGCATTTGGCAGATTATTTGATTACTTGTATTGGAAACACCCTAACTGGAACTATGTATCTGTAGATCCGTTGAGTGAACGTGAAGTATATAAACAGCTTGACAAATCTAAAAGATATTTTGATAATGGTAATAGAGGATATAGGGCCACTCATGAAGGATTAAAACAAAATATTCCTTTTGCAACCTGCTACGATATGCCATTTGAAGATTTTGAAACAGACATGAAGTTTGATGTTATTAGTATGGGCATGAACAATCCTGAAATAAGATGGAAAGATGTTTACAAGAAAGCATTTAGTATGCTTAAAGATGATGGTTATATTGTAGGTAGAAATATTGTACAACTTCCTGACCCAAGAGGTAAAGATACACCAAGAAAAGCAATGAGAAAATACGAGGTGCTTGATGTTGAGTTTGGTTCTTTTGTTATTAGTAAAAAGAAGATTGCAAAACTGAGATGATTGCAGAGGGATGGATTAGCATACAAGAAATGGATCTTGTAAAAAAATATATGACACCTACCACTAGTATACTTGAAGTGGGTGCAGCTAATGGGCGACTTTTTAGTTATTTGTACAAGGATTTTCCTACTGCTGATTATTATGCATTAGATCCTTGGGAGCAAGAAAAAGTTAGATTACAAGTTGACTGGAATAAGGGATATTTCGATAAAGATAATCTTAAAGAAGTTATTACAAAAGAAATGTTTGTAAATAACTGTCCTTTTTCAAAAACTTATGAAATGTATTTTGATGATTTTGAAACTGATCAGAAATATGATATTGTAAGTATGGGTTTGGTAAGTAGTAGTGTAGATTGGAAAAGTGCGTATATAAAGGCTTTTAGTTTATTAAAACCAAATGGTATTGTTATTGGAAGAAACTATAATCATAAAAAATATGGTCCTATTATAAAAAACGTAATAACACAATACAATCTTATCGATCAAGCAAAAGGTAGTTTTGTAATAAATGTATGATTTTGGTTCTCATAAAGTTAATATAGATATCGAATACCATAAAAATGAGTTTAGGAATATCTTAGCAGAAAGCAAAGCAAAAGTCACCGGCCTAAAAGGACATAACCTGTTTTGTAGTTTATCAAAAGAAGATAAAGCAGTGTTACAAGACTATCTTGTTGATCTTACTGGAACCTTTAATGATTGGAACTTTGATTACTTTCATAGTGGAGAACCTGCTGGTTTACACACTGATTATGAGACAGTTCCGTGGGATGATAAAGTAGATTGTCATACTGTTGTAGGATGCATTATACCTTTAGAATGGAATAGTAAACAGCCTTATACAGTAAACTACAATAAAGTTAGTGATATTCCAAGAAAAATGATGTATCGCAAAGGAGAAATGCGGTACAGAGATAATGACGAAATCTTTGAGTATAGAACAAAATGGGAATATGACGAAGAAGTTTTAAAATATAATCCAGCTGATTGCTTGTATGCAAAAGAATATGCTGATTTAAAAGTAGACAGTGTTTACACATGGGAACTAGGCACACTTATGCTGTTTGATGCAGCTAGATGGCATAGCAGCAGTTGGTTCCTTTCAACAAACGATATTCCTGAAGTTAGTACTGAATGGAAACGTGCAATAATAGGATTTGGATCTGTAGATGTTCAACGCAATTGATCAAATAGATAATGATAGTTTTGATGTAGTATGGGACTTAGGAAGAAGATGTACTTATGCTTGTACATATTGTGGCCCGCATCATAGTAATAAAACAAGCCCAAACACTCCGTTTGATGTTTTGGTGCACACATTAGACGGTATTGTAGAATATACTGATACGCTAAACAAGTATAGGAAGCAACAAAAGAAAACAACACTCGCTTTCACAGGAGGCGAACCAACAATAAATCCTGACTTCTTTAGATTTATAGAATACTGTGAAGAAAAATATCCAAAAGTTAAGACAAATATTACAACTAATGGCTGTTATACACCAAAAAAATGTCAACAGATTATTGACAATATTGATAGTTGTACTGTGAGCTGGCATGCTGAACAAAGCGAAATTGAAGAACAACTTGTGCGTAATAATATTATTGCAATGAAAGAAGCAGATTACAATTTTAGAATAAACTTAATGTTTCATAAAGATTATTTTGATGAATGTATTGCTGTTGCAGATTGGCTTGATGAACTGGGTGTTAGATATACTCCAAGAGTGATAGGAGATAGTGGAAATCCAAAAGACGTTGAAGACGGTTCTGCACATATTTACACCGAAGAACAACATCAATGGTTTAAAGATTATTGGAGTAGAGGTAAAAAAGAAAAAGTAAACAAAAAAGCCAAGAGTTGCGAAATGGCGCAAAACATAGGACGTCCTTGTTGTGCAGGCAGAGGCCTTAATCTTTGCATAGATAATAAATGGTCAGAAGGGAGATTTGTACCAGAAAACAACTTTAATGGTTGGAACTGTATGGTAAACTGGGACTTCTTGTTTATTAACAGTGAGCTGGATGGTGTCTGGCATCACCAAACATGCCAGGTCAACTTAGATGGCGAAATAGGACCTATAGGAAAAGCAAGCAGATTTGATCTTATAAATGAAAAACTAAAAAATACTTTAGAAACAGGTGTAATGCCAGTAATAAAATGTCCAAAATCCTATTGTGGGTGTGGTTTATGTTCGCCAAAAGCGTTAAATACAAGTGTAGCAGAAGAAATATTTAAAAAGCATACAAAAGATTTAACGCCGTTGTTCCAGCAAGAAGCAAAAGAAGAAAATAAGGACAACTCAATCATTCGTATGCTTAAAGCATATTAAGGAAAGAAAATGGCCATTATCAGTTTAGAAGCAGCAGAACTACTTAGAAGTTATAAGCAACAACATTTAGAAACATTAACAGATTATATTAGGACTAACGCTCCTAGTAGAACAGATAATTTTTATAAATGTATGACTGATATGTCAAAAGTATACGATGCAGTAATGGAAAAACTACGTTGGGGCAATGATAAACAAATGCAATTTATTGTTGAGGAGTTTTATAAGTTTGGTGTAAGACAGATACACACTACCGATGTAGAAAGAGATGTTTATAATATATTAAAGCCATTGATCTTGAAAACTTTGGCCGATCATAACATGTCTTTTGCAGTTGAACAAGCAGTTACAGAATCTTTTACAGTTTTACTATCACAACTGGACAATGGCCCAGTTTGGACTGATATGGATCCAGTCAAAGCTGCATTTATTGCTCAAAGAGCACAGCGTAACTTTGACTTTAGCCAAGAAATACCTGAAGAAGATTACAACACTATTCTGCAAGCCTGTGTAAATATGCCAACAAAACAAAATAAATCATTTTATAAAATGATAGTAAGCACAAATATTGAGTTTAATCGCCTTGCATATGATCATAGTATTGATCCAGCTAATCCTGACTTTGATAGACCTTTACACAGAAATGGACAAGTTTGGGCACCACTATTATTAATATTTGTACCAGAAGATCCAGATTCTATTGACAATCCATTTGGAGATGATTTTTATACTAACTACAATCAAAGTTCTGGTATTGCAGCAGGTGTAGCAGCACATACAGCGGCTACACTTGGTTATAGAACTGGTTACTGCCAATGTGTGCAATGGAGTGCATTTTTTGATGATGCAGAATCACAGTTTAACGTACAGAGACCTGTTGTAAATACAGGTTTGATGCTAGGTATAGGTAAACCTAGACAAGATTATTCAAGAGGGTCGATTATTATAGAAGGGCAATACGGTTACGAAGTTGATGACAGCGAGGACAAAGTGATCAATATTGAATTTTTATAGGACTTTTATATGGCATGGTTTGATGTAAGTGAAATCGGCAGAGTACAAATTGAGTTAACTAACTACTGTAATGCTGCTTGCCCTCAGTGCGATCGATGGGAACAATGGGTAGATTTTAAAAAAGGAAAAAGACCTTCAGATAATCTAAATAATAGATATTATACTTTACAAGATATACAAAATATTTTTGGAAGATACGATTGGTCAAACTTAGACTATTTACATTATTGCGGTAATGTAGATGAACCAACAACTAATCCAGAAATGATAGAAATCACAGAGTATTTTTTAACTCTAAATAATACAATGAATATTGCTGTTGCTACAAATGGCGGTACACGCAATGAAGAGTTTTGGCAACGATTAGGAGAAATAAGTGCCGAAACAAACTTATTTGTGCATTTTGGTATAGATGGTTTAGAAGACACAAATCACATATACCGTAGAAATGTAAAATGGGATATATTAGAAAACAACTTTAGAACATATATAAAGGCAGGCGGCAAAGCAGTATGGCAGTTTATAGTTTTTAGTCACAATAAACATCAACTTGAAGACGTAAAAAAACGTGCAGACGAAGAAGGATTTATCAGTTTCAATATTATTCAATCAGGACGTTCTGAAGTTGAAACTGTAGAGGATGCTCCAAAAAAGAAAAAACCCGAAAAAGTAGAAGTTGAAAAAGTTGAAATACCTGAATGGTATGACAAAGGCAAAGGTGACAGTATAAACGGTAAAACTTTTAAAGAGTTAAGAGATGCAAATATTACACTAGAGTGTGTGCAATGTCCTGCAAGGAAGGACAGCTCAGTTTCGAAGTTTCATAAAACAAAAGGAAATATATATATTAGCGCAGATGGATATTTAGTTCCTTGCTGTTGGATGGGAAACCTTAGAGAGTTAGAAAAACTTTGGAGCACATATGACTTTTTAAATAGACATGATCACAATGTCTTACATCGTCCGATAGCTGATATATTACAGGGTCAAGTTTGGAGTTTTATTGACGAAGAACAGCAAAATATTGATCTCTGTGTTAAAAAATGTAAAGAGCTTATCGGGGATTCCCATTTATGATTGATAATCTAGTTTTAGATAAAAAGTTTAAGAATATAGGTATAAGATTATCAGGTGGTGCTGATAGTAGTATCTTATACTATGCTATCTGTAAATATTACAAAGACACTGATACAAATATTTTTCCTATCACTATAGCTACAAAACGCAAACCGTGGTATATTGACGGAGCAAATCGTGTAATACAAACTGTAGGCGATTTGCTTGGAGTATATCCTACGAAACATTACACTTATTTTGAAGATGATGACACTGTTGATGATTTAGGACAACAATATATTGACAGTCAAGATAATCTAATGGACTATGCTATCAGTTGTGAAAACTTAGAAATAATTTATAGTGGATTAACTGTAAATCCACATAATCCTACACTAGTAAAGTTTTTAAATGACAATGCTGAAACATTTAAAATAGACATGGATAGAGTACATCATCACAATAATAAAAGAGATATTGCAAGAGACAATCCATTTGATTGGGGTCCTGTAGATACAGTGCACGGAGAAGGAAAGGTAATAGCAAACTTTCCTTTTATTGATGGAGATAAAAAAGGAACCTTCAAAGCATATAAGGATCTTGATATGCTAGATATCTTATACCCTTTAACTTTTAGTTGTGAAGACCCTGATGATTATAAAGATATAGACACAGTAGAACATTGTGGTCATTGTTTTTTCTGCTTAGAACGTTGGTACGGATTTGGAAGAATAGTATGATTGATAATATAAAGTTAGATAAAAAGTTTAAAAACGTAGGAGTAAAGTTATCAGGAGGTGCAGACAGTAGCATACTTTATTATGCAGTTTGTAAGTATTATGCCGACACTGATACAAAAGTTTTTCCCATTACACTTGCAACTAGTGGTAAACCTTACTACATTGATTATGCAAAACGTATAATAGAAAAAGTTGAAGAACTAACTGGTAAGTCAGCCGAGAAACATTACACAATATTCAAAGAACACGAAGGCTTTAGTAACGAGCAAGTTTATATTGAAGGACAAAATGAAATAGTTAAGAAAGCAATAGAAGAACAAAATCTTGAAATCGTATATAGTGGTTTGACTAAAAATCCTAAATATTCGATATTCTCAAAGTTCTTACGTGAAAATCAAGAAAGCATGGGTTATGACTATGAAACTATAATGTTCCATCTTAATAAGAGAGATAAAAGTCGCGACCCTGAAGCATGGTACCAACTAGTCTTTCCTACTATTAAACTTTGGTTTGAATATAGAGTGCATAAAACAAAAAACTTTATATACGACTGGAATGCTGAACATAACTATGTATTGTTTAAACTAGGATTAAAGCCTAGGAAACCACATAAAAAGAAATATACACCTTTTGACCCTTTACTACATTTTAATGGCGTGTATTTTAACAGACCTTTTGCCACAGGAGATAAGAGGGGTGTATTTAAAGCATATGACGATTTAAATATGATGGATATTTTATATCCTTTGACATTTAGTTGTGAAGATACAACAGAATATAATGGCATCGGTCCTGATCACAAACATTGCGAGCACTGTTTCTTTTGTGCAGAAAGATGGTATGGTTTTAACAGGATCATTTAATGTTTGATAGTTTTTATTCAAATCAAAATTTTAAAAATATTGCAGTAAAGTTTAGTGGAGGAGCAGATAGCACTATTTTGTATTATGCTTGTTGCTTGGCATATCCAAATGCAAAAATATATCCAATAACTCTACAAACTGATAAAAAGCCTTTTTATGGCCCAGTCACTAGAAGAATCATTAAAAAAGTAACAGAGCTTACAGGTAAAGAGCCTGAAGAACATGTTGTAGTGTTTGCAAAACATGATGATTATACAGAAAGACTGGATGCAGCAGTAGAAAAGATCATAAGAAAAAACAATATAGATATTGTATACAGCGGACTTACAATAAATCCTCCCTTAGATCATATTTCATTTATGGTTATGAAATATCATAAAGAATATAACATCAATCCTGTTATTGCAATGGAACATATTAAAAATAGAGATGTATCCAGAGATACATTTACAGGAACTGATTCAACAGTTGATACAATCCGAGGCGAAGCTAATATTTTACAAAACACTCCATTTTTAGCTGTAGATAAAAAGGATGTTTATTATGCATATAAAAACTTAGAAGTATTAGAAACATTGTGGCCTTTAACAAATAGCTGTGCAGCTCATACAAATGAAAACTTTACAGATTTAAATAACTTTAATCATTGTAATCATTGTTTTCCTTGTTTAGAAAGACTTTATGCATTTGGTCATTTTATTAGAACTTGTGGCGATTTAGAGTTGCCATACGGTTGACACAAAGTTTAAAGGTGTTATAATATTATTATGATTGAAGATTTAAAATGGAGCAACTACGATTTTACTAAGATACCTTTTAACGACATTGTCCAAGTCGGACAACGTACTCTTCTTTATAGAGATATCTTTACTGTTAGTTGGCTTCTTGGTAGGTTTTGCAATTATCGTTGCAGTTATTGTTGGCCCTACGCTCGTAGCGACAGGAAAGATCATAGACCAACAGAACTATGTCTCAAGACAATAGATGAGATAAAGAGGCAAGCACGTGATAACGGTTTTAACAGTTTCCATTTTAGTTTGTCTGGCGGTGAGCCTACCTTTCATCCAGGATACTTGGACATACTTGGTCATTTGGCTTCTGATGTCGACAATACTAATTATACTTCCGTACATATGACATCAAACTGCTCTAGACCAATGAGTTGGTTTGAGGATTATGTAGAACGTGTTAAGCCTTTCCATAGGGCAAGTATTACAGCAAGTTTGCACACAGAACATTTAAATACTACTGACAAGTTACAAGACTTTGCAGACAAGTTGATACTGTGTCAGGAGCATGATGTACAAGTTACAATCAATATGGTTATGGTTCCAGACTGGTTTGAACGTGATTGGGAAAATGCTTTGTTCTTCCATGAGCAAGGTATCAACGTCACCCTTAAACCGCAGTCTGACCCTACGGCGTCAAGAATCGTTGAAGGATACAAAGAAGAAGACTTGAAGCGACTTTGGAACGGTATGCCACAACGTGCATATACAGAAAGCAAACGCAAATGGGAAGGAAGACCTAAACCTAGTTTTGCTATTCCTACTGGAGTAAATGGAAAAAATGATGCCAGTGTACCGTGGCATATGCAAGTTGAGTTTAAAGATAGTCAAGGCGAAAAATGGTATATGGATCAAGCTGAAAGATTTAATGCTTTCAACTTTAACAAGTTTAAAGGCTGGAATTGTAATGCTGGCTATCAAGGTATTATTATTCGTGAGCCAGATGGTAGCGTTAAACGTAGTTACAGTTGTCATGATGTTCCTCTTGGTAATATAGAAACAGGATTTAAACTATTTGATAAGCCGATGCCTTGTATCACAGAAAGTTGTGTAAGTTCGGCTGATAGCAAGATTCCAAAAAGGAAAGAAAATGTCGTTTGACTATTATAGTATGCTTACCCAGTTTGGAAACTTTTATCCTCTAAACTTGAAAATAAAGTCGCCTAATCAGTTGGTAGATTGGACAGAAGAAAACTTTGAATATGTACCATACAATCCTCGTAAAAAAATAGATCGTTGGGGTCTAAGTATTACAAGTTTAAACGGCGGTGTTGACGGAATACCAGATTTAGATAGTTTGTCCGAATACAATAAAGAAAACGATACAGCTTATAAAGAAGAAGACTTTTGTGTCCATACGCCTGTATATGAGCATCCTGAACTAAAAAAAATATTAAGTCCATTTGATAACTACTATGTAAGAACTCATTTTTTAAAACTAAATCCAGGAGGATTTTTTCCTCCACATAGAGATTTAAAAAACGATAAGTTTAAATATTTTAGGTTGATTGTACCATTAAATAACTACAATCCTCCATATTTTAACTTTATACTAGAAGATAAAATGCTGTATTGGGAAGGCGGAAAAGTATACTTTTTTGATTCAGCTAAAGTACATTATTTGTTTAACTGTTCGAGTAAACCAAGTTATTGGATAGTAATAAATGTAAATACTAATGAACATACTGTTAAAACAGTAATGAAACATTTTGAAGCAATATAGGGGTAAAAAATGTTAAAAGAAAAACTATTAAGACGCCATCAGCTACCTGGTTTTTTAAAACTTCCGGATACATACAAGTTTGACATTGATAAAATTTTAGAAGTATTCCAAAATAACTTTGACGAACTTAAAAAAGGAACTGGAAGAGATTTTATTGTAAGTCAATGTGATAGAGGATATAGCACATATAGCGACGGAAACTATAACTTATACAGTGTAACAGAGTTTGATGAATCTTTTGAACCAGAAGATAACGGTGTCATGAAAAACATTGCAGAAGTTAAAAAAGATCCACGTTGGGATGAAAGAAAATATACTAAAATAGCAGATTGGGCAAAAGGCACATACATTGAAGAGGTACTAAAATCATTCAAAGGACAAGTATCTAGATGTAATATTCGTGTTATGGATCCAGGAGGAAGTATTAGCGAGCACATGGATTATGATACTACATTTTCTATGCGTTATCATATTCCACTAGTAACTAATGACAAAAGTTATTTTACTACAAGACAAAAAGGTGCAAAAGAAGTTGAAACTTTTAGAATGGAAGCAGATGGAAGCACCTATTTCTTAAACCAAGGGTTGCCACACGCCGCATATAATGACGGAGATACACCACGTATTCACTTAATGGTATGTGTAAACGGTCAAGAGGACATTAGAGGTTTGTAATAATATGAAGATATTAGTATGTAATCTTGGCTTACTGCCTATGAGTACATTTTTACCTTACTTGTATGCAAGACTTAGGACATATATAGAAGTTGACTATGATAAACACATCGATTTGAAATGGCAAACTCCTATATTTCGTTGTTACGATAACGATGTATCCGCTGAAGAAATTCTAAAAGATATTGATGTAAAAAATCTAGATATGCTGTTAACAAGTAACTATACTTGGAATATAAATGATCAGTTAGAGTTATCACGTTATGTAAAGAAAGTAAACCCAAACTGCTTTATAATAGCAGGCGGCCCGGAGATTGAATATAAAAATTTAAAAGTATTTGAAAGATTAGATTGTGTAGATGCTATATGTTACGCTGAAATAGAAAGTGTGATGCCTGAATTTTTATATAACTATCAGAACAATATTGATTATGATATCAATGGTATTATTTTAAAAACGAATCCCTTAAAACCAAGAACACCAGTACTAAAAATAGAATGTAAAGATATCATCGGCAAACCATATACCCATTTAAAACATGAATTTATAAAATGGGCAAAAGAAATAAAATCAAAAGGCAGCCAATCTCGTGTTGCTGTTAGCTTCGAAACAAATCGTGGATGTCCTTATGGTTGTACTTTTTGTGATTGGGGAAGTGCAACTGCCTCAAAGATAAAAAAGTTTCAACGTGATTATGTCATGGAAGAAATAGATTCCGTAATGGAGTTAAAACCTGATTTGGTTTTAATTGTAGATGCTAACTTTGGTATTTTTGAAGACGATCTAGATTACATATATAAACTTATTGAATGTAAAAAGAAAAACAACTACGTCACAACAGTGGCCTTCAGTAGTGCAAAAAATAAAAAAACAAGGGCAACACAAGCACATGTTGCATTGCACAAAGAAGATATGTTAAAAGTTTCTCATATGGGTATACAACATACCGATGAAGAAGTTACAAAAATAATGGACAGAGATAATATCAAGGCAATAGAAAGCATTAAAGAAATAAACGACGGCTTAAAAGCAGGAGTTCCGCTTGTGCCTGCTCTTATTGTTGGCAGTCCAGGAGACAGTATAGACAAGTGGAAGACTGCTATTACAGATTTAATGTGTATGAGTTTTCATGATGACGTGAGATTGCACGATTTTCAGTTATTGCCTAATTCACCTGCCATGGATACAGAATATATGGAAAAGTATAAAATAGGCTATATAGATAAAACTTATCACGAGATGCCCAATTCAAAACGCAAAGCAAGTCCTGCTAAGTTTGTAGCAGAAACATTTTCTTACACAAAAGAAGATTTTGTTGAAATGCAAACGTGGAGTTATTTCTATCTTGGATTCCATACACTTGGTATTTTTAAATGGGCTGCTCTGTATGCACATCATACTCTAAATATACATTATAAAGATTTTTATGATCGTGTAGCAAATCTTAAAACTGTTAAAGATATCATTTCACATGTCAGGATTCAAATGCACAGGTTTGTATTGGAAGATGCGGTTAATAAGTTTATTGATTATGATAATAGACTGTGGCAACCAGATGCTTTCGTTTACTACAAGAGTATTGAAAATTTAGAAACATTATACGAAGAATTCTGTGTTGAATTTAAGGATGATTTCGGCGATGTGTTAAATGATATTATTGCATTTAACAAGTTTATACAGATAAACTTTGAACACGAACACGAAATAACTATTGGACACAACTTTAAAGATTATTTTAAAGATGTACTACAAACTCCTGCATTTGAAAAATCCAAACTAATACCAAAAAAAGAACGCACTGTATATGTAAACGATGGATATCTAGGATTACAAAAGGAATATTTGATTCCTAAAGTCAACAATATTAATCAATATAAAGAAAACATTTATAATAAGATACTCAAACAGGCGCCCAATTATCGGCACCGATTATATTACTATCATGGGGCAATAAAACAATGAAGACATACGAAGCATGTAATAACCCATTTGATACTATAATGGTTGATGTAACACATCGTTGCAATATGGAATGTGCTAACTGTTATTTGCCAAATAGAGATATTCCTGATATGGATATCAACAGATTATATGAAACTATTTCTAAGCTGCCAAAGAGGACATTTGTTAGATTAATAGGTGCCGAACCTACAATGCGTGAAGATATTTTTGACATTATTAGCACTATAAAAAAACTAGGACACCATGTAAGTTTGACTACAAATGGATTAAAACTTGCACACGAACCTTATGTAAAACGTTTGAAAGATGCAGGATTACGACTTGTTCTTTTGAGTATGAATGGCGCCGATGACAATACAATATACAAAGTTATAGATGAAGGAAACTGGGCAACTGCAAAGGTAAGAGCACTTGAAAATCTACTTAAACATAATATGATCATTAATACAGGTACTATTGTAGCAAAAGGTGTAAATGAAAATGTTATACAGAAACAGGTTAACTTGTTTGTAGAAAAGGCCAAGTTGCATAACTATAAAACAAAAATAACACCTATTTTACGTTTTAGAAGTGTTGGTGCTTTAGGACGGTATATGGAAAATACAAGCATGACATATAACGAACTTATTCAGTTGGCTAGTAAACAACTAGGTGTTAGTATTTCGCATATTGAAAGCAATGATGTAAAAGCAAATATTGATGTAAAAAATAATACATTTGGATATATTTTTCCAATACAAACAGAAGTAGGTGAAGTGTTTATAAGACTTGTTGATTGGGATGCAGATGAATACGGAGTTCCTGATCCTGATAGCAACAGTAGAGGTCGTATTACACAGGATTTTAAGATTGCACCGTTTTTTGATCATGTAAAGGAAAATGAGTTTGGCTATTAGTGTAACAAATATTATAGACGATGTTGATCTTATTTTACAACTCACTACTATAGCAAGTATGGATAAACATCGCAATGCTGTAAACTATGAAAACTTTGGTGCAAGGATAAAAAACTATAAAGCGTTTTATGTAGTAAAGGAAGACGACACATATCTTGCAATGAGTGGAATATATCAAGGTGATCATTGGGATAAAGATTTAGCTCGTATAGGTGATAGAAACTATTATTTTCCTATAGCAAGATCTAAAACATTAGGTTTTAAAGCAGCAAATGGATATACTGCATATAATAGCGATTATCTAGTACCAACTCAAAAAGAATGGTGTTTAGAAAATGGTATTACTAATATTTTTTTAAGTATTCAAGAAATAAATCGTAGACCTGCTTTGCAAAAAATGTTAAAATATCAAAAAAGCAAAGGTAACTTTGATTTTGCTATGTTGAAAGATATGTATTACACATGTAATGAGAAATATAATCCTAACGTATATAATCCTAAATGCTGGCAGAGTGTTATAAGTTACAAAGGTAAAGATATAAACTTGCCTAAAATACCAATAGAAAGCATAAAGAATGTGGTATAACAAAGAGAAAAAAATAGGATTTGTCCATATACCAAAAAATGCAGGAACTTCTGTTACTGGTACATTACTTAAACATGATTTTGTAAAGTTTGAAGAATATGGCAAGTTTTATACTTTGCCCATAGGTGTAATAAAAAATCATTTTGAAGATTATCTTATTTGTTCAGTAGTACGTAATCCATTTGATAGATTAGTAAGTTATTATCATTTTTTAATACAAAAACAATATGGTGTTTTTACCAAAGAGTTTTTAGGAAGTTTAAGTGACATTAATAAAGGATTTAACTATTGGTTACTAGAAACCGAAACTGTTATAAAAGAACAATATTTGTACAAAGAAAGTATTATTCAAAAACAAACGCAATGTGATTATTTGTGTGATAACAACAATAACATACTTGTTGACTATATTGGTAAGTTTGAAACTATAGATACCGATTGGAAAACTATCTGTGATCTTTATAAAATTAAATACACAGAGTTACCAATGAAAAACACAAGTATGCGTCCTGGATACAAAAATGTCTATAGCCAGGAAGCTATAGACTTTGTTGAAAAATATCACAAGGACGATTTAGATAGGTTTAACTATACTTTTTAACCTCTATCAAATCGTTGTTTTATTGTAACTATTGCATTCTTTATTCGTATAGCACCATTAAACGAACTTGTACGTTGTGGAAAAGTTGTCTGGGTAATAAGATTTGTATCTTGATATCCAACTCGTGCATCGCCGCCTTCTAAGCTATTATAATCAAGCCAGTTGTTTGTTGTTGCAGTTGTAGATTCTGTGCCTGTATAAAAGTTTGCACTATCTTGTGCATCTAAACTATTAAAATAGTTTTTGACATCTGCATATGTCCAGTTCCTGTTAAGTCCAACTAGACACGATATAAACCCTGCTGCAACTGGACATGCTGCACTAGTGCCGCCAAATGCACAATCTTCTGGTACACCTGCACCACTACCACTATCCGCTGTAAAACCAGGATATGTATCAGGATATCTACCTTCGGATGTATATGCTCTATTTGCTGCCAATGTACCATCTGCGGCAAAATATACATCGATGCCATTACCTCTGTCACTATAACCTACTTTTGCTTCTTTAGAGGTTACATATTCATCATCAAGTGCGCCTATGTTGATAGTTTTATAGTTTGTTTCTTGTGCTGATACAGTAATTGTACCGTTCATTGCACTGTGTGCACTACATTGATAGTAATAGGTACCGTGAGCAGTTGGTGTCCAACTTACTGTACTACCCTCGCTTGCACCTTGTCCTGTTGCACCTGTAACTTGGTCTCCGGTGCCTGTGCCTTGTACAGTTTTTAAATACATTGGATGACTTGCACTAGCATTGTTTGTAATTGAAATTGTATCACCTACTCTTATGTTGATACCTGCATTATCACCAGACACTGCACCATCTCTGTCTGTACCGTTGCTCAATGTGTAGGCAGTCGTTCCGTTGTTGGTTGCATCTACGGTGTAAGTACTGCCTGCGCCAAGTGTCTTTCCACCTTGCTGTGGAAATCCTCTACGGTTCGTTGTGCCAGTAGTTTCTACACTAAACTCAAAGTAACTTGTGTCTTCTAAGTCTCTGGTACTAATGTCACTTACATAGTTGTTAAAATCAGGATGATCCCAGTTCACTTGTTTTTGATTACTATTACCAGCAGCACAAACAAATATTACACCTGAGTCTATAAGTTCGTCTAGTGCAGTTGTCAGTGAGTTGGTTTTCATTTCGCTTTTCCAGCGACCTAAATCACCTTGAGATCCCATATGATCGATAAATGTCGGCTCGTCGCCTGTTCCACCATATTGTACAGGTGCGTCTGTACGGAAGTGATAATAACCGTTTGTGGTACCTTTACTTGCTCTATACCCCCAACTGTTTGAACTTATTGTTGGATCTTGTGTGCCGTATTTTGCATTAGTAGGTTTTGTGTTATGAAAAATCTTTTGAATATCAAATCCACGTTCTATATCTGAACCATTTGTACCATATAAGTTTAAAACCCATTTATTAGCATTGTATGCCCAGCCTTGTGTTCTACCGTATGTAAGCGCCATACAGGGCGTACAGTGGGTGCCTACGCTGCTCTGTGCTGTGTTACTGCCATTGCAATAACTGCGTGTATAACTGCTTGTAACTGCTGTTGTAGTACCTGCTGAAGGAAACTTTGCATTAAAAATTGCACTTCTATTTGCAGTGCTTATCCACCAGTCACGTGCAAAACTTTCTACAGGAACAAGTGTGTTATCCCATCTTGTTGTAAGTCTATTGCTAGGATCTGCATCAAAATAATCTGGATCTAAATAGTAAGGTGCATCTAATACTAAATCTAGTACATCGCATGTTCCATCTCCTGGCAGAACATTACCCCCGACATATGCATAAGGTGCAGAAGATCCTGAGCAGTTATTTTGAAACTCAGGATGGCCTATCCATCCGCCGCCGTCATCTGCAACAATAACATCTACATCTCTTCCATCTGCAAACTGTTCAACTTGAGAACTATAAACATAGTTGTCTGTTCTTCCTTCTTCTACCCATAGATCTAGTTTTTTCATATGGCGTAGTAGCTGGAAACCTGTCCTGTTATAATCAGTTGAATCTGGCGTGCCAGGAAGTGTATTACTATTTTCGAACTCTCTATATACTTTAACTGCACCACCAAAACGGTTGATTAAATCGGGTGTAGTTGCTTGTAACTCGTCTGGCGGAGGAGCATAAGTTTCTGGATACATTACATAATCGACGTTCACAAACTTCACTCTTGGATCTTCTTTTAGAGTTGCTGCTTCTTCGTCTGTTAACAAAAAAGTACCTCTGGTTGGACTGTGTGCTTTGTCATCTGTACAAGTACAAGCTCTATCTGGTATATTTGCTAATCCACTTGTTGCTTCGCAAAGTTCGTTATGGATTTCAGTCCATTGTTCACTGTTGTGTGTTCCCAGCTGGTAATACTTTTCAGCCATTCATGTCCCCTTTAATGTAAGTCTACCCAAGCGCCGGCTGCATAACCTTGGAACTTGTTTGTAGTCGAGTTGTAAATCATATCGCCATTAGTTGCAGACAATGCATCTCTTTCTGCTGTTGTGAAACTTGCCATCTTTATAGGGCTTGATGATATTTCTACTCTAGTTCCTGCTGTAAGAGCAATAGCACCATCTGATTCGATTTCTGGTGTGCCAGCACCGCTTGTTTCTAGATTATCATAATAAAGTGTTGTTACATTTAAAGTATCAGCTGTGATATTATTTGTCACAGTCAAACTATTTTCTACAGTAAGATCGCTTGATACAGTTACAGCTGGTGTTATTACAATACCACTAGAATCGCTTGTGTCTAATGTGCTTGCACTAAATGTAAAGTTGCCTATATCACTAATTTGAGATTGTGTAATGCTTAGTGCAGCTTCGTGCTGTGTAACACTTGATTCTGCAATGCTTGCATCTGGTACCGAACCTGTCAATGTCGATGCTGTCAGTGTTCCTGCTGTACCGTCTACAAGTATAGTTGAATCATCTGAAATAATACTGCCTCTTACCTGACCCAAAGCGTCACCTGGTTGTAGTGCAGTATCTGCTAATGCACCCTGTGCACTTGTCGCTGCATCTGTTATTCCGTAACCTGTTAATGTTGTCGGTGTACCTGTAATACTTCCCCAAGTAAAGTCTTGAGCAACGCCTTCGATGGTGATATTGCCTTCTGCATCACTTGAAGTAGTAATATTTGTTCCACCTAAAATAGAAAATGTTTCGCCTTCGTTTATAAGTCTAATAGCACTATCATCTGCTGCAACACCAATGTGTGTAAAGGCACTTCCGCCTCCACCGCCACCTCCTGCTGGTGCGTTTGTTGGACTCCAGTGTGTGCCATCCCAGTATAAGAACTGACCTGTTTGTGGTGTTTCCCAACTGCTTACTTCCCATTTACCTGTTGATTGGTTCCATTGTGAAAGTTGACCAGTGTGATCGCCTGAGTTAGGAATATTTGTATAACTACCTGCTTGTACAAACTCGAAACAATCTTTGTCACTGTTGTATAGCATTCCACCAACAAGTGACGCACTGTCATTTCCTAAACCATCAATGTCTGCTTGGGCAGTGCCAACTAGTTGTAATAAACTACCATAAACACCAGCACCTTCTAAAATATCAGTACGTACTGTATTAAATTCACGCCAGTCAGATATAGCACCATCATATACATTTAGTGTTTTATTTGCGCTATCCCAAAATACTTCACCGTCGCCTGGAGTTGCAATCTCGCTGATTAATCTGCTATCTTCAAAACGTAATGATCCGTCTGTGATATGTAGTTTAGCAGCTGGTGCAGCACCACCAATATGAAATCCACCATCTCTAAAAGCATAATACTTGTCAGCAGTTGCGTATGCACCTGTAGAGTCAATACCAATAAGTAGTCTATCTTGTCTACCAATAATCTGAACATTAACTTCAACGCCGTTTGTATCATTTTTTGCAAACCCAATATAACCTAAGTTAACATTTTGACCATCGTAATCATCTGCAACATCTTCGTTCATCAAAGTAAGGTTACCACGGTTCTGAGCGCCTTTGACTGTAACTGTGTTTTCTGCGCCTGCTGTTGTTCCTGATACTACCAAATCGTTGCTGCTTGCTACAAATGCACCACCGTAGAAAGTACTTGTATTACTGTCGTATGCGAGAGAACTATCTACTGAATAAAGGTCACCTGTTAGTTGTCCTTGGAAGTATCCAAATGCCTCTCCTTGTAAACTACCTGTAACATTACCTGTAAGATCGCCTGTAACATTACCAGACACATCACCAATAAGGCGTCTAGTAGTAGAGTTTAACAATACTGTGCTATCTTGACCAAAAACATTACCTGTCATATTTCCAATAACATCGCCATATAATGCACCAGTAACTTCTCCTGTTAGATCACCTGTAACATTACCTGTAATATCTCCAGTAACATTGCCTGTGACATTACCAGTCACATTACCTGTTAAAGGTCCAGTAAAGTTTCCTGTAAATGTTTCTGTAACTGGATCCCATGCTACGCCACTGTCATTTGCAATAAGAGTACCTGCGATGTTAATATCATATGTCTGGCCTTCGATTATACCAGAACCTCCGCCTCCGCCGGCATATATACTGTCAATATCAATACTTGTCCATGTTCCGCCAACATATGCAAGTACGTCATTTGCATTAGGACCGATAGCAGTTACATCTTGTAACTGATCTAATGTAATATTTGTTAGTAGAGATCCATCACCAGAAAAATCACCAGTAAAAATACCAGTTGCTGAATCATAAGCAAGAGTGCTATCTCCTGCAACAATATCACCTAAAATATTAATATCATATGTTTGACCTTCAGTGATACCAGTTCCGCCGACTCCGGTAATACCTGTAAGTCCGCTACCGTCACCTACAAATGCGGTAGCTGTAACTGTACCAGACATGTTAATGGCACCATTGCCAACAATCTGGTAGTTTGCTAAGTTAAGATTTTGTGTTAGCGATGCTGGTGAGCCTTCTACACTACCAGTTATTCTAATACCGCCCAAAGTAGTGCCATCACCGGCATATACTTCTTGGGTATCTGTTACATAAACAAGTTCGCCTTCCTGAAAGATAACGGTTTGTCTTTCGGCGTCTGTTCCTCTTCTTAAGCGGAATGCCATATTAAATCTCCTAGGTGATATTTCTCTAATAGTATTTATCACATGTCAAGATTTATTATTTGTTTAACTTTAAAAACTTTTTAACTCTTTTAGATAAATCTGCTTTGACACGATCCATATCCATACGGAAATCAATACTTTCTATACTATCTTGATATAAATTGAACATTTCATCCAATGAAGTTTCAATCTCTTCTATTGGCTGTTTTTTGGCACTATCTTTAATATCGATATGCCATATTGTTTTATCGTGGAATCTAACTATTACTTTATTCATATAAGCGACTGGCAAGGTTTCCATATCAATGGAATCAAATATTTCTTGCCAGTGCTCTTCTGTGTGGGGTGGTTGTTTTTTATCCGACAACTTCTTGTTTCTTTGTTGTTCTTTTCTTTGTTGGAACAAGTTCTTCTGCTTGATCTCTAAGTGCCTTTGCTTCTTTAAACAAAGCATCAGCTTGACTACGAAGTTGTTTTGCTAAATCTTCGTCACTAAGCGTATCAGGTTGTGTAACCGGTTGTGCTTCTTCTTGGACTGGAGTCTCTACAACATTTTCTTCTTTGATAGGAGTGCTGTCTGGTTGTATTGACAAGTCTTCTAAAGATAAACCACGCTGTGACGCAATGATTTCATTAAGTTGATCTAATCCAACTACATTGTTTGAATCAGGAGTCATCTCAACTTCATTAGTTGCAAACTTTCTAAGTTGACCTTCTCTGTGCAGTGCTGCCAACATATTTCTTCCATCAATAAAATAAGATCTAGCAAGTGCTGTTGCTAGTTCATATTCTTCTTGTCCTGCTGCTGATTCTACGATTTTCATTAGATCGTCATGATCGGCTGCATTTAGATTTTCTGTTAGAATCACTAGTGCATTATAAGGGTCATTAGGAATAGTTCTATATGCAACAATAGCCTTGTGTCTATTTGTTTTGATTCTTCCTACGTGTTTCATGCTGCTTCTTCTTTTTCACTTCCTGCCTTTTCTGCTGGTGCTGCATCGCCTGCTTTTTCAGCTTCTTTTGCTGCTTCAGCCTGCTTTTGTACTTCTGCTAAAAACGCTTCTAGCTTGTTATACACAATACCAACTGCGGCCATTTCGTTTGGTTTAAAAACACCACGTTCGCTTGCAACATCAATGATACCTTTCATAGTAGCAAGGTCTTGGATGTTTAGTTCTTGTGGGTTAGGTTGTTGTTGTTCAGACATTTTTTACTCCTTATATTGATACTTATGTCATATTTTTCAACTGTATTTCAAATGTGGACAAGCTAACATAAAATAACTCATCTCTTTTTTGTTTTCAAATCCTATTTTAATAATAGTATTCATTGTATCTTCTTTATTAAGTGCTACTGTATTGCCTATATAGTATTTGCCTCTAAGGTTGCTATATATCCAATCATTTATTACATCATATAGATTATATCCTGGTGCTATTGTCATAGTTTCGAAATAAGGAGGACAAAATTCTACTCTCCTTATATTCAAAACATTTAAAGGATTTATAATATCCTTCTTCAAGCGGCCTCCTCGTAGTGAGCTGTAATCCCAAAAGGTGCCTGAAGGTCTTTGTTGTGATTGCTATGAATCACAAATACAGTGTCACAGTAGTCCGGATCTCCCCAGCTATCCCAAGCGTATCCATCAGTAAACATAATAAACTTTTTAGGTTGAATATCGTTTTCTTTCATATAATGCCAGTTCGCCATAAAGTCTGTGCCGCCGCCACCTTGTGGTTCGTACTCTAGTAGGCTTTTACCGTCGTCATATGAAAAATCTTCTTCTGCATATACAGCAGTATCAAAACACCAGATTTTAATATTATAGTCTTTAAACTCGTCCATAATACCATTAACTTCACCTAAAAAATCTTTTGCTTGATCGTTACCAATACTACCGCTCATATCAAAACTAATACAAATATCAATAGTGTCTTGAAAACTCATGCCTGGTAAAATAGCACCAGTGTGCCATGCCTTACGGTTAGGACGACTAAATGTATAATCGCTTTTAATAGTACTTTGGATTTGTTGACGAATAAGCTCACGCCAGTTCATTTTAGGCTCTGTCATTTCTTTGATCATACGTTGGATGCCAGCAGGTGTATTTCCTGCACCTGCACTTTGAGCCGCTTGTAGCATGGATTCTTTGATCTCGTCTTTGATCTGATCCATTTCTTCTTTTGTGTACTTGGGAAGACCTTTGCCTTCTCTTTCTTCGTTTTCTTTTTCCCAGTCGATGTGTTCGTCTAGCATTTCGCCTAATGCTTCTACATACTCACGACCATTCTTTTCAGCTTCCTTAAACAGTTCGTCATAGACTTCTTCACTAGCCCAGCCTTCGTATTTGAAGTCTTGGAAGCAGTCTACAATACTTGGTTTGTCGCCAATACGATCACGTACCAACAAGTTGTTTACAATGTAATCGGCTGCAATATTATACAATCTAGGATCTCTATCATCTCGACGTTCTAGGTGATCGTATACCATATGTAGGATTTCGTGTGCAACAACAAACTCTATCTCTTTATTTGTCATTGCATTAAAGAACTGTGTATTATAATAAAGATTGCGACCGTCTACAGCAGCAGTAGGTATAAACTCATCTGCTGGAGTAATCTTTAAACGTGTTGCCATGTTACCAAAAAACGGATGTCGTAAGAGAAGTCCAACACGTGCCGTAATAATACGATCGTGGACTTCTTTTTGCATTTCAGCTAACTGTTCTTCTGAGATGTCAGGATCTGGTTGCCATTGACGTGTGTTACTTGCTGTTGCTTTTGTAGACATAATGCACCTCTTTGTTACATTTTACTATAACAATATTTAATAATATTGTCAACTAAAAATACAAATAGTGGGTGACATTTCTGCCACCCACTAATATCGCTTACACTGCTTGGGCTGCTTTAATAAACTTACCGTAACGATCGTGGAACTCGTCGAAACATTCAACTGCGTCTGGATCAATAGGCAGAGCATACTGTGTTAGCGCAAGTTTAATGCCCATAACAACTAGCTCAGTTTCAAAGTTATCCATTGCAAAACGCAAGAAGTTGTTGACTTTATCGTCAAACTTTTTATCGTTTGCGTCAGATGCTTCTTTAAGTTCGTAGCAAAGAGAAACAGTTAAGGAATACTTGGCACTGATTTCTTCTGTTTTAAGCTCTTTAACTTTTCCATTAAGAACATCTGATGGATTAGGAAGTTGCCCAGCAACTTTGCGATGTGCCATAAATTTGACTGCAAGTCCTTCACCTACTGAACCAGCAACAAGATCGGTAGTTGTAGTCTCGTCATCATCTTCGTCTAAAAACTCAGATACAAAAGACCAACTACGTGGAGTTGCAAATGAACGACTTGGTGACTTAGGATCGAAATCATAAAGGTCTTTTTTACTAAAGTTTAAAAAGCCCATTACATCTGGATGGATATGATTTGCAGCAGCCCAAGCAAACCAATCATCAAACTCAACTGCAAGTTCTAAGTGTACAAAGCGGTTTGCAAGCGGTGCAGGCATACGGTAAGTAACACCTTTGTCTGCTTCACGGTTACCTGCTGCGACAATCATTACATTGTCGGGCAGTTTATATTGTCCTACTCGACGATTTAGAATCAACTGATACGCTGCCGCTTGTACAGCAGGAGCAGCTGAGTTCATCTCGTCAAAAAATACAACAATATTATCATATTGACTTGCAAACTCTTCGTCTGGAAGTTCTTCTGGTGCGCCCCACACCATTTTATTTTTGTTACTATCAAAATACGGAACGCCTTTGATATCTGTTGGATCCCACAATGATAGTCGAATATCGATTAGATGCGAGTTTGGTAAACTATCGGTAACTTGTGCTACAATATCTGATTTACCAATACCGGGAGGACCCCAAATAAAGATTGGACGTTTTCTTGCAAGTGCTCTACGAATAGATTTTTTTGCTTTGTTTGGTGAAATAGTTCTATCTGACATATTGTATTCCTCTTTTTCAGTGCCTATGCATAATATTAACAGTTTGATATTACATAGTCAACCTTATTTTTTATAAAGTTGACGAATATTTTGGCGGTCTTTGTAGCCAATACCTTGCTTCCACAAGAAATAATCAAACCCTTGCTCACAGTTAACATCATCATCTTCTGCATCGCACAAGAACTCTACTGCTTTTTTCCAGTTGCAATCGCAGAACTTCATAGTAGCAGCTACCTGCTTACGGAACTCTACAAGGTTAGCAGCTTCGATGCGCTCCTCTTCCTTTTGGTTATACTCCATAGTTGCAACTAAACTGTCCCAAGTTTCTTGCTTTTCGGCAGGTGTATATTCAGCCCAATCATCAAAGAAACGCTGTGATGGACGAAAGCCATATGCATCTTTATGAAGATCAGAAATAATATCGTCGCTGTAAGTAAACATTTGTAAGCCCTCTTTGCTTTGTTTCATACTATTAATATAGTTATTATTTACAAAAGGTCAAGAGGCTTCGTCATCTTTTTTTTGTCTTGTCATCGCTTTTGTTAAGCCATACTTGCGTAAATCCCCACTAAACAAAGTGAGTTCTACTGCTTTTTTCTCCATTGTAACAATAATACTTCGGTTGGTTAGATAATATGGACAGTCAATAAACTTGTCTAAAAAAATAATGATTTGTGTTGTTAAAGTCATATGAAGAGGAAACGGTATTTCATATGTAGCAATTTCTAATCTATTTAGAACGTCAAGGCCTTCTTCTGTTAATCTAAGACCTCCTTCGTTTTTGTCTCTTGTGTTATACCACCATAAATGTTTAACACTTTGTACATTTTGATCAGATATTGTTTCACCTAACTGTTTTAAAAACAGCTTGGTATAAGTAGTTTTATTCATTGTCGATAAGATCGCCGTGTGTTAGTTTATACACAGCAAACTCGTTTGTTTTAAACATTTGATTAAGTTTTTTTGCTAAGTTATGTGCATGACCGGGATTTGAGAAACTTGTTTTCTTATACTTAGGTCCTGGATAGTTTGTAAGTGTATTTTGACTTTTTAGATTAAAAGGCTTGCCTTGATGAAAGACTGCCCATATAGCCTCAGCTTCTAATACTTGCTCACTTCGATAAGTTTTACCATCAACAAACTCCATAAGCACCGTTGGTTTAGGCCTGCTCATATACGTCTCCTAGTTATATACGTATATATTTATCTAAAAAAATCTCTTTTTTCTGATTTATTGATCAAGTCCAATCAGCATTTCCGCCCATTTGTACTTGTATGACCTCGTCTGAACTGCCACCGGCATTTTCTTTTACAAACTTTTCTAGATCGCCATTCATTCTAGACATAACAATACCTAAGGTAAAAGCCAAATTTTTTGCATTAGTTATATCTAATCTTATATCTTTTGCCCTACTATTTTCAGCAGCTTGTACTTGCTTTATAAACTGCTGTATAGGTTGTGTATTAATCGGATCTATTGACATTACTTAATGCTGCTCTCATTTCTAGTTCAGTTTTAAAAGGGCCTATGTATTGATTTCTCTCAATAGTAATAAGTTTTGGACAAAAACTTTTTAACCATGTGACATTGAACTTGACTAGGTAGTATCCGGCACAGTAAATACTTTTTGATTTTTCACTTTTTGTAAACAAAGGTAACTTACGTTGGATATCAAACATACTATTATACGGATATGTTCGTGTTGGAAAACCGTGAACAGATTTATCTTCTGTTTTATCTTCGTTGTAGATTTTAGCGATAAGGAAGTTTTTACCAAATGTTTTACTCAAATCTTTGATAGTAGGAAACATGGTAACATTTCCGTTTTTACTCAACAAAAATCCATCATCTTGCTTTGTAAGGGTTCCTACCTTTTCGCCTTTTTCTTCTACAATCCAAAACTTGTCTTTTAAAATTTCTTTTGCGTTCATTGATTATATCTCGCTTGTAATGGTTCAGCATATTGTGCAGCATTATCTGCAATACGTTGAAGATCCCAACGAGCACAAAACTTCATAAGTCTCATACCCACTTGGCTAATGTTTTTGCTTTCAACTGCTTGAATAGTATTATTTATTTCTGCACGAATATGTTCAGGCTGTGCAGTTAAGTCACACAATGTAACATTACGTGTGTAATCATCAAGTACACGATGTTCTACACCTTCATGATCTACCCAACGCTGTAGCATCATGTTATTCCAGTTGTAGCCTTTTGTTTGTTTATCTGCAAATGCTTCTAGTAGACCTACTTTGTTCTTTGTGCCTTTTTTTCTAACACCTGGATAGGCACTAAACACATTGTCACTAGTATCTCCACGCATACATTTTTCGAACAACATGTATTGAGGTTCTGGAGCAGGTTTTGGCTGTTTGGTTTTCTTATCCACCACGGGCTGACCTTTGTCATCAAAATATCCTTCTACAGTAATAGTAGTATTACTTACCCCATTATATTGACGCACATTAGGTGCAATGAGCTGTGCAAAGTCGCCGTCTGTACTAATGATAACATGATCGTCGTTAGGATGATTTTGTATCCAGCCAGCAATAAGATCATCTGCTTCTAGTACAGGATTGTGTAGTACAGTGCAGTTAGTTTTGTTACCTACAAACTCTTTAAACTCGTCAAAGATTTCCCAAAACACTTTATCTTCTTCTGCTTCACGTGGACTCATTGCATCGCGGTGTTCTTTGCGATTACGCTTGTAAGGCTCATAATAGTCCTTACGCCATGAACGTCCTTCTAAACAGAAAACAACATGCGAACCGTTGAAGTCCTGCCATGCTTTCTTAATGCTGTTAAGTGTGATGTGCATTGCCATGCCAACTTTAGTATCAATGTCGCCACGTACAACATGACGAGCACGGAAAAATGTGTTAGCAGTGTCAATAAGAATATAAGTCATAAAACGCCTCTTTGCTAGTTATGTACAAATTAGCATTGTTTAAAGTAAAAGTCAAGAACTCTTTTTAATAATGATTTCGTCTATACGCTTAGACAAATACTTTGCAATATTATGATGCCCAACTTCTGTAGGATGCAGGCAACCTGCTAAACTTTTTGACAAATCACTCAAAGGAGTTGATTCATAAGGAATACCTTTTGGATAATATATTTGTTCGGGAACATATTTTACAAATGATTCTACAAACAAATGTGGAATATTCTTTTGTTTCATTACTTCGTGTAATAAAAGCACTAATGCATCTTTAATAAAATAACCCTGTTCGTCGGCATGTAGATTTGTTTCACAGCAATGATAAGCATCTGTATCTCTATAATAATGAGCTTGTCTATCTAAACCGCTAAATGCAACAACAACAAAAATATTATTTTCGGTACATAGTTTAAGCCAGCTATAGCAGTCATATGCAATCTTTTGATTTGCATTTCCTCGTAATCCCATGTTTTGACTAGTGGTAATAAACTTACTGTAATCTTTGATACGATTTACAAAACTTATTTCACTACGTTCTTCTGGTGTATTTTCAACAGGTTCTTTAATAAGTCCTTCAACAAAGCTATCACCAAATACTACAAGTTTCATGATATTTCGCTTCTTCCTTTACTAATAGGAACAACATTAATGTATCCAGCATTACGATCTGGATTCATGTCTTCTTCTACTAACATGTTATACACAATGTCTTTAAACCACCTATCAACTATTTCTTCTTGTGCATCTGCATCAGTTCCATAACCGTTTTCGATTAGTTCTTCTATAAAGTAGTCATTCCAGTCAAGTTCAAAAAATCCATTACGTATATTATCTTCATTAACTTGCATATCTAATACATTTACCCAAGGCTCTTTACGTTTGTTTGCAAGTGCTTTAGGATCAGTTTTTGCTAAAACTGAGTTTTCTTTTTCGAGAAGTTCTTTTTCTCTAGCCTCTATGCCAGTTATACGTTTAAGCCATTGTTTCATTTTACCACCCAATCTTTTCCCAAGGTACATCTTTGTTTCCAAAGTGTCCGTATGTGCAGTTATTACTATACTGGGTAAAGTTAAACATGTCAAATCTATCAATGATGCCTTTAGGCGTTAAGTCTATGTTGCTTTCAATAAACTGTTGAATACTACGATTGTGTCCATTTGAATCTACATACACACTGGTAGGTTCTTTTACACCAATAGCATAACTCAACTGAATCTGACACCAATCTGCCATGTTATCAGCAACAACATTCTTTGCCAACCATCTTGCCATGTATGCTGCACTGCGGTCTACTTTTGTAGGATCTTTTCCACTAAATGCGCCCCCACCATGAGGAGCGTAACCACCGTAGGTATCAACAATGATTTTTCGTCCAGTAACTCCGGCATCACCGTCTGGTCCACCAATAACAAAGTTACCTGTAGGATTAAGATGCCATACAGTATCTTTATCAACTAAGTCTCCTAACACATGTGTTGCAGCAGCATGAGACAATGCTTTTGCCTGATTAATACTGCCGTCTGCGTGTTGTGTACTTATCACAACTTGGTCAATTCGCTTTACACGATCGCCTTCGTACTCTACACTGACCTGTGATTTAGAATCTGGTCCGAGCACATCTCCACGCATGGTTTTCAGTTGTTTTAGGATTTCGTGTGCATAGTAGATAGGTGCTGGCATATATGCATCGTTGTCGTTGCAAGCATAACCAAACATCAGTCCTTGGTCTCCTGCACCAAAGTCGTCTGTACCCAATGCAATGTCAGCACTTTGGCTGTGAATCTCGTTGTAGATATTCAAGTTGTCCCAATGAAAGCCTGCTTGTTCGTAACCGATCTCTCGAACCTTGTTACGAACAATATCTTTTACTTGGTCATTTGAAACATTAAAGTTTTTTACTTCGCCCGCCAATGTAACATGATTGGTGGTTACAAGTGTTTCAACAGCAACACGAGTTGTTTCGTTGCCTGCTGCTAGTCCTGCATCAACTAGTGCATCTGAGATTTGGTCTGCAACCTTATCTGGATGTCCTTCGCTAACACTTTCGCTGGTAAAAATATAGTTATTCAAAGTTGTTTCCTTATCTTTTCGTATTGTTCTTCAGTATGTACGCCTTTGTTGTATTTAGATATTTCTTTAAGTTCCCCAGGCATTTCCGAATAAGCTGATGTGGAGTCTAGGCGAGAACCGCCAGCCTCGTTCCATACAGAGGTTCGCCACCTCTTGTACGTTGAGAGTGTATTCTTCCGACCTACCCCCAAGCGGCATGAGATATACAGGAACGTCCACACCTGCTGCACGATAGGTATCAACTGCTCTACCAACTTCATCAACATCGTCTTGATCAGCAACAACAAACTTAAAATACATATCGCTGCCATCAACAAGGGAATACTCACGAGCAACGTCAGGCTTAATAGCATCATCCCAAGACTCGCCCGAAACGGATAGTTTGGGAGAACAGCTAAAAGTGAGCTGAATTCGTTCATGCTGGTTGAGATAGTTGTAGAAGTCATCGTGTAGATGCTGTGTAGTGTTGGTTTCGATTGTGACATTTTTAAGATCCTGCA
>Ga0255766_10000204_pt1 | contig 54271 bp, 85 predicted proteins | sample 071ome_23_FD_179966 | JGI IMG/M metagenome (GOLD analysis project Ga0255766, IMG submission 179966) | Coastal salt marsh microbial communities from the Groves Creek Marsh, Skidaway Island, Georgia - 071403BT metaG (version 2) | ecosystem: Environmental > Aquatic > Marine > Intertidal zone >...
TTCTTTTGCTATAAAACCTTACCAGTTCTTCCCCTAAAAACTTTGTAAAGTTATACGGAGTATTGTAAGGCTCTGTGTAGGTGCTGGAACCAGCGTAGATTACATTTGCACCAGTTGTGGCAGCAGCATCTAAAACGTTCTTAGTTCCTGTAACATTTATTTCATAGGTGATATCAGAATTATTAATGCTTGGCTCAACCCTTGACATGGCAGCGAGATGAAAAACATCTGTAAACTGATAAGTCTCAAATAGATTCATGAGATAATCTTTGTTGCAGATACTCTCTGGAGACCACTTTACTTTTTCTTCGATGTTGGACCTTTTTCCACTTGAGAAATCATCCAAAACAACAACATCTTTTCCTTCTCTCACTAATCGGTCTGTTAAATGAGACCCGATAAAACCTGCACCACCTGTTATTAAAACTGTCATGAATATAAACTCCAAGAATTGTTCCAGCTTGATTTAATATTACCGCACTCGCTACACGTATTTTTCTTTCTCTCTTCATCCCACATTTCTTTTTGGTTTTTAGCCATAGTCGCTAGGTCTTCGCCCAATTTTGGGGAACCATAATCTTTAAGAAGATCCAATGGTAATGAGATTGTTCTATTGATACCACTAAGCACTGGACCAAACGTAAAGGAGAATGTTTTACTATCTATACCTATCGATATTTTTCCGTATCTCTGATATGAGCCACTGGTATAGCTATCCCCATCTAATAATTTTTCTAAGTGTCTTACATATTCATCAGCTATTTTTTGTAGCTTTAAGATGGTCTGTAAGAGTGTACCAATCTCGTTATTTTTACCTTCCATTATATTTTCAATACAGGGACATAGACAAATATCTCCACCACCGATTACATGATTGTCAATATTATAATTAGTCGCAGGGAGGAATTTTCCAGTTTTCTTACCGTCAATCCTCTCTGGAACAAGCTCGCCTACTCCAAGACATTTATTACATGTACTCAAAATTCTGCCCTCTCTATTTAAATTACCTCACCACTCGGACCTGCGGATTTCCTATCTAACCATCTATTTGCAGCATCTACAGCTTCTTGTTTGTCTTCTGTCCATTGACCTCTACATTCAAATTCCCACGACATGAAATGCCTGTCGATAATGTACATGTATTTAGTGACAGTATATCGTTTCCAAGGCCATCCTTTTCTAAATTGCCTCTCAACGATCCGTGCTCGGAACTTATAGCCCATAGCAGCATCATTGCCATATCCAGCATAAACCTCTCTCATTTTTCCACCTTTGTTATTTTAACTTCTCTCTCCGGTAGCCATCCCATCCATAGATCATCTGTAGATCTGAGAAGCACAACCTTTTCGTCGTGCATAAAAGTTCTATCGCAAACAGATACAAGATAAAAAGTCGGACCACGTTCTTTGATTCGGTTTTTGGTTCTTTGTGTAGCGTTTTCACTAGGTTCAATCGTGAACTGAAAGCCGTTAAATTCATTGTCAAAGTGGATCGACGTACCTCCGCACATACTTCTACCAGTCATACCTATATTCCCCCTTATAGACTCTGTATAGGCTTGATTCTTCTGGGGGTGGACCACAAAACTCTCTTTGACAAAGATACTTATCCATATTTTCAAAGTTTTCTTCTTTAGCACCATATTCAATTGAGCATAATTTCATATCTGTATTTTCAATAGAGAGGTTGTCGTATGTATTACCAAGTTTTGATTCATTAGCGAGAATTTTTTCAAACTCCCTAATCGGATGACAATTGAATCCTTGTAGATTGAAAGTCACATCTGTGTTTGTACTTATTTCAATTGTAGCAATATGCGGAAAGCTTGTTAATCCTCCACCATTACCAGACATAATATAATGATATCTTTTTCCACAAGGAATTATTGAATCATATCTGTACGCATGTATATTTTCAAGATGCTTTCTTATTGCGTCGCAGTTTTTTAACTGGTGAAGAACTTCAGAGTCCAACTCTCCATCTAAAATACCTAAATATGGAGAACCACATTCGTATGAGTACGAATACTCAATATTGGTTATCTCTCCAAACCCCCCAACCCATAACTTATCTTCTTTATTTTCCGAAAATCCATATTTTCCCAAATAGGAAACAATAGGTATACTGGAAACTATTTTTAGAAAATCTCGTCTATTTAACATTCTTTTCTCCAAAAAAAAGCCTACACCTCAGAACTCCAAGATGTAGGGATTATAGCGTACTTATCGTCACTTGTCAAGTCAAAACTTGAATATTTTAGACATAATGACCTTTTTCTTTATCATATTTTACCCAACCACCATCAGGAAGGAATACTTCTTCACCGTTGATTTCTTGGGTTCTCTTAGGGAATAAGGTGTTTCCCTTCTTATGCTGTCCAAACATCTTCTTTGCAAAGCATTTACGACATTGTAGTTCGTAATACTTGTTGTCTTCCTTATCCTCTCTCACAAGAAAGCTAATATCTGTTGAGTTGCACTTCAAACACTCATCATTTCCAAACACCTCATCAACACTGTTAAGTGCTTCAAATAATTCTGTCTGACTCTGTGCTTCAACATCTACGGTTAGTTTTTTATAATTTCTTACTGCTTTCATTCTTCTCTCCAATTTTCTTTATAGCCGGTTATTTCTTTAGGTGTATCTTCATCACCATTTACCATTGCATTCAAAGGTTTGATTAAATCATCTCTAGCCTCTGACCTGCTAACATCATCTAATTTCCTGTCTCCAAGCTTTTCTTTCAAATACTTATCAACATCGATATCCCCTATTTTTCCGAGCCTATCCAGAAATTGAATCTGTTTATTATTGATAGGAGCATCATCCTCTATAGATCCATCGGTTTCTCCAGAAACGGGCGTCTTACCATCTACGCCCATTATCTTATCCCTATCCGATTTCTTGACTTCATCAGCAGCAACATTCTTTAGCAACATCGCTTTTCTAAGGCATCTCGCTTCTGCTTTTGTACTAGCAGTTGCTTCTGGGAACTGAAGAAAGAACTCATCCGTATTATCAAAACTTACATCGGCAACTTCCGTATAAGTGTCAATAACTCCACTGACTGAATCTTCGATTCTCAACTCGTAAACGACTACAACCTTTCTAAAATCGTTGGGGTTTGGATAGAGAATCTGTTTGACTCCACCACTCACCTTACCGAACAATAGGGTGGCAACACGCCTAAGTCCGTGACAAACTGGCATCTGATTACTACCATTGTCTACGATTTCACTCTCATCCAACAGGTTCATTACATAGTCGTTCCAACGGGGATCACCCGGATATGGTTTATCCTCATCTCCGTAAAAATCCCCCTCTACCTCATTGGTTGGTTCGATTTCATAGTCTTCAAACTCTTCTGTCATTATTGTACCTCAATTTCAATTAATCTATATCCTTCTTCTGGAAACTTCGTTTTGATCTTCTCAATCTCGGAAACCACTTTCTCAAACAGTTGATCCTCAATTCTCTTATAAAGTTTCTTCGCAAGATACTTCACTCTAATTATAGCAAATCCACGATTCAATATCACGCCATTCTTTATAGAATCATACTTAATCGTCTTTTTAAGGGATTCCTCTCCAAATACAGGTAGGAAATGCTGTGGACCGTCAATCTCGATTACCGTAGTTATGTCCGGTAAGTAAAAGTCAAGCTCATAATCTCCGGGGGTCAAATCTTTCTTGTGTTGTTCTACATTATAGCCAGATTCGAGCAGTTTTTCGTATAAAAATTTCTCAGCTTTAGATCCTTCAATACTGCTTTTCCTAAGTGCAGAACCAGCCAGTCTTTGCATTTCGACTTTTTCCGCAAAAGGAATTTGTTCCCAACGCTCTGCTGCCCCTTTACAGAAAGCATCATATTCTTCATCGGACATTTCCTGCCAAGCTTTGTGACGACCAATACTGATTTTCTTTTTGGTTTCCTCAGAATGCTTTTTGCCCTTTGTAGGGTGCTTTGCTGCTCCAGTTTTAAGTGCCACCTTTCTAGCTTTACTTCTGTCTCTCAGTTCCTCATCATTATCAATAAGAATTTTTCTGATTTTTCCGGCGTATGTATTATATTTCTTAGCTATTTTATATGTACTGTTATCGTCTCTATACATCTCGATAACATCTTTTTCATTAATTTCCATTACAAATCTCCTTGAGTTGTTCTATATTAAAATCATCTAGAACCCCTTCTACTTTTCTATTACAGTAATTCTCTATCACCTGCTTGTGTTCCTCTGACCTCGCTAATATCTTCAAGCTAGGATCTCTAAGGATCTTAATAACACTCTCAAAAGAGTGGGGGTTCCTGAGCCATTCGAGATCCCAGACATAAAAGTATCTATCCATTTTGTTTTTGCTATTCCTTAGAATATTCGCAGTTTCCAGATCTGTTGCTAAACAAACTCCATCAAAATGAGCTAGATTATAGACATTCATCATTGCGAAGTTAACATTCGTAACAGACGAAGAAAGGTTGAGAAAGAAGATAAGAGGTGAATCTTCAACATTTTTAGTTAGTTTCTCAAGTTCTTTAATCGCGTAAAACGATTTCTGCCCCGGCAATACGTCATTCAGTATAAAGGCTATTTTCATAATATTCTTTTCTCCATTTTCTTCCCCCCGCAAAATGTCTAATGATCGGCTTAACATTACACGGATTCATATAGAATTTGTCTTCACCGTCTTCCTCTGGTATGTGAGTCACGTTATATTCTACAGGCAATACGCCAACGTGTTCATGCAATTCATCTAGATCGTATAGAGTATATCCATTGAGAGAACTATGCCACCCATAGTTGGGCAAATCAAAAAAGGGTGTCCACGAGTGTCTTTTAATACCCGCTAGCGAATACCAAGATGCTTGCTCTCTAAAAATTTCCCAAAAGGACGAATATTCATTCATGCTCCCTATTGATTTCTTGTCTTTGAGCACCTGATAGCGTTTGTCGGATAATATATTACTGAGTAGGGAAGAAGTCCAATCATTTATTTTAATTGAATAGAACCCCATACAGTGAGTATTACACGAGTCGATAGCATATGTGAAGTCTTTATCAAACGATAAGTCGTGATCCATACTAATCGCCATATCTGCATCAATATGAGTTAATGTGTCTCCGTCAACAAGCACTTTGTCAATAATCATGTCTAGTGGAATTTTGAACTTGTTCCAAGTGTGATTTCCACGATATGGAGTTGCGTCGTTTATTTCAAGATATTCGTACCCCCACTTCTTACAATAGGCTTTATTATGAGGACTGATATAATTGTCGAAGAATGCCTGTCTCCAATCGGGATAATTAGCCATTACGAAGAGATATTTCATAGAAAGAATCCCGTTTCTTGATCGTCATCAAAAATCCATTTATCTAGTGAACCATCGTCTATAAAATTTCCTTCGTGATCGAACATTTCAAAATAAGTACGAACAATCTCAAATAGTTCGTCCCGTCCAGCCATAGCCTCATTTTCGAGATACGATAAAGAACGATACCCTATTTCACTACAAAAGCAGTCAATACTATTAAAAATTGCTCCGTTTTCGTCGTAATTCACTTTACCTACTATTCCATAAAATCCATATCTCCCCTGTACTATAACATTAAAGTCAGGATATATATAAACGTCATGATTCTCGAAACTATTCAAAGGTATCTTTGAAATGTGCTTATATGCATGACCGTCTTCTTTAAACTTTTTAGCAAATCCACTAAGTAGAACCCCAATTAAGTGTCGTTTCTTCATTTCTTTCTCCTATCTATGTTATTCAGCGACATTTGCGATCTCATCAAATATAATATCAGCTACCGACTTACCACTCCAAATATTATTATAATAAGACACAGACTTATCTGACAATCTCTGACGCGATTCTACGGGGAGGGATAGTATGTTGTCAACAATCCCCCTTATCTCATTCTCATTGTGGTAAGTAAATACAGACATTCCCGTATAAATCCAGTTATCGGGCTGATTACATGTAACGGCAATACAGCCAGCACTTACAGCTTCATAGAGTCTGAAAGTTTCAGGACTTGCAGTTCCTGTTGGACAAATTGCAATTTTTGAGTTTCTCATGATATCAGAGTACGCATTTCGAGAAATTCCGCGATTAAAACCGCTTGTAAAACCGAAGAAAGTTTGAATGTTTGAGCCAACGAAAGAGGACATTAGGTTTAACATACTTGTTCTGTTATTGGCAAACTGCCCCATAAACACAACGTCGATATCTCTTTCCTCTATATTTTTTGGTTTGCTATTACTATCAAAACCCGTTGGGACGCCAAGTGGAAGGGGGAAAAGCTTAGGATGTGGATTTTCTGGACAATACTGCTTGAAAATCTTAACTACGTTAGGGTTATTTGCCTCATCTGGAGTACGATATTGCTCATCAGCGTTCATAAGAATGACGGTGCGAGGAGGAATTTCGTGTTTATCTCCATAGTTCATGAAGAGGATGTTATCAACTAGATCCTTATCTTTCAATAAATCTCTAAGCTTAAAAGCAATTTCCCAGAAAAAGGTTTTTTCTAGGTTGTTGTCCGGTAGTTTGTCAATTATGTTAATCATGTTCGCTTTGCTCACTAAATAAATCTAAAGGGTAAGTAGGAGTTGTTAAGTGGTTGAATGAATGCTTTTTTCTTATGTATTCCCAATAATTAATAGCGTCCATAATAATCCCGTCAATACTCCACTTAGGATACCAGCCGGTTAGTCGCCTTAGTTTGGATGAATCTGGGAGTTTATCCCACGCTTCCTCATACATTGGACCATAAATTTCCTTTGGATCAACCGTATCAATTATTGAATCGCTGCCTGTCATTTCGACAATTTTTTGAGCAATTTCTAAGATAGAACACTGATTAAGGGGATTACCAATACACCAAATTTCGTTTTCATAGCCTGATTCTATGATTTCGTAGGTTCCTTCAACGATATCTTGCACGTGAGTGAAGGCACGGACTTGTGATCCATCGCCGAAGACGGTAATTGGGTCTCCAGCCAAAGCTTGCCTGACGAATCTTGGTATAACAAACCCTCCATCTGGTTGTTGTCTAGCTCCACTGATGTTAAATGGTCGGATGATATTATATCGCAATTCCGGTTTGGCTTGTCTGGTGTTACTAACAATAATTTCACTAAGTAGTTTTCCGATTGCATATTCGTTTCTTACTTTGTAATTGCCAACTAGGATTTTATCTGCGTCCTCATCTAAGAAGCAGAGTTCATCACGATGACCATAGATCTCAGATGTACTATAGAAGACTAATTGAGCGTCGAAATGCAATGCGGCTTCTATAGCCCAATAACAATCATTAACAATCTCACCCCCCATCCTACCTGCCCACTTTAGAACTCCAGCAGGTCCAACAGGTGAAGCAAGATGAAGAATAGTATCGTAAGGCCCATGATTTCTAAACTCAAAGTCAAGAATGTTGCATTCATATAGTTTTACCCCTTCCGGTAATTCATCAATTGCATTGCTATATTTATTGTCTACAACATCAACTTCCCACCCTTCTGAGTGAAACTTATCTACGGCATATGAGCCGATAAAACCTAGACCTCCGGTTATTAATATTCGTTTAGCCATTTACCGACCCCCTTAAGAATGTATCATAAAAATGTTGAACCCCTCTCATTTGATAGGTCTTTTTATTGTCCTTTACTTTTGCCTTTTTTGTTCTTAAAAAATAATAGTATTTATTGTACACACGAACAGCCCCTCCTGAATATATTATTTCTATATTTTCTTCTGGGACTCCGTTTTTCGTTAAGATATTTATCGTGGATTTTCTTTTTTTTAGTTTTTGTACCTTATCTTTCAACTTCATACAAGAACAATAATCTTTATGACAATTCGTGCAATTGTATTCTTTAATGATAGATTCTAGTTCGTTAATTTGTGAATCTAAATTAAGATGTTTCATCAACTACTCTCCTATATGGTTTTTTATGATCCGAATCTACCAAAAAGTGATGGGTTCTCGACGGACCTTGCTTGTCGGGCCATTTGTTAAACTCCACACCTAGCACAGACTCAGACCAAGGCTTCCAAGTTGAACTGATATCTGGTCTTGCCTCTCCTAAATTATAGTCATATTTTTTCTCTCTGATAACTTTTTTTAGTTCTCCGGGAGATATTTTCCATTTTTCTTTGAAAAAGGCTCCCGATTTCTCGCCCTTTGTGCTATCTTGAGGTTGTAATGGAGTCTTCCAATCATAGTCATAATTTGATTCACATGATTCATAATATGCTAAATTGTTCAAGTGTAAACGCAAAACATAATCGTCGTCTTCCCATCCACCACCATAGAATCTTTCATCATAAAATCCATTCACGCGGAATAATTCTTTCGCAAACCCGACAAACCCTACACTATACTGAGTTGCCATTGCGAATCCATTTTCGAGGCAGTATAAAATCTTTTTCACCTCTTCTGGTTTTGGGTGAGTCCTATCGTTAATCAGTATAACGTGTTCTGTTGGCGAGGACACAACCGCATCATTCACAAGTTCGGAATAAGAATCGTACCACTCTCTACGGTCGATTCTATTATTCCAGTGAACGTTGTATTCCTCTTCTAGAGGTTTAAGTGCCTCAATTTGGTTGTCAACAATTTTTCGTGAACAACCACAGTGTAGGCTGATCGTAAATTCTTCAATCTTCGGGTACAATATATTCATACTCCCAATCTACAGGGTAGTCTTCAAAATATTTTATTTCGGAGACATTAAAACCATAAAAATCAAACACTTCTCTTATATCATCCCTTAGTTCATCATAGGGGGAATCGTCATTAGTATATGTTTCGCTTCCCCATAAACAAACTAGTGCTTTACCTTCTTCATCATAGGCCCATAATTCAAATCTAATAAACGTCTCCCAACACAGTTCACAACACATCCAAGAATTATCTTCAAGAACAATCTTTTTAATTTCCTTGGGAATTTCTTTCATTTTAGAAGATTCTCCACAATTAAGTTTGAGGCACTTTTGTTCCAATTATCTCTCATCTCGTGATCATTAGTGTCTGTATGAAACTTTTTATTCCTTTGAATCCAGCCGTCTTCGTAAACCCAATGCATCATGTCGATGAGTTCTAAGGTTTGGCCAAGAGAAAGAGGGAGGGATTTTATAAAATTTGCCCAATCTTGGCTGCTATGTTTTTTACTCATTAATCTTCCTCGTAAAATTTTATACCAATAATTCTTCTAAATGGCTTATCAGATACAAGTACCACTTGCTTGTTAGATAGATTGCTAGCTCTCTTAAAAGCTTCCAAAGCTTCGTCTCTATCTAAATATTCGCATTCTACCCCTTCTATATGGGACTGATACCTAACTAGACCAGAACCGTCGTAATAATAGAGTCTATATTTTTGTCCTTTTAGATTTTTAACCTCTCCTAGCATCTATCTTCTCCTTATATTTATTAAGTTTGCCGAGAACCTTGTGTGCTCTAGCTTTGCACGTACCATTTTCCAATAACCATTTTCTTTGTTGCTCAAATATCTTGAAATACTTGGGAGTTGGTTTTCCATCAATGACTAGAGTATCAATTATCGACTGAAGTTCCGTTTTAGTGGAATAACTCAATGCAGGAATTCCGTCTGGAGAACAACCTGCCGGTTTTTGGTTATAATCTCTGAAAAGTAGAACAGCACCAGCCGCCATGATTTCATAGTGACGCATTGAATCCCATCCACCCTTCATACAAGTTAAGCCAAAGAAAGAAGAAGCCATATCATCGTAGTAATCTTCCTCGTCATCATATTTATACAGTCTCCTAGCATCTATTCCGAGTACTTGTTGGCTAAATAGTGCATAAGGTGGAACCGTATTCTGAATCATCTGTTTTTTTCGCTCAATATCCAACGGACGAATAAGATGTTCAGGAACACCAAAACCAGTACGCCACACATTATCTTTTCCATTTACGTACTCCTCACACCATTCCCTTTTAAAGCATGGCGTTTTAGTAATGTTCATATGGTCGTGTCCATCAATATAGACAACACCGTATTTTGCTAGTTTGTTTATTTCGGGATAATCAGGGACTCCGTAAGCATCTGTTACTCCGTAGATAACAAAGTCAACCTCTTGAGGCTCTTTTAGAAGAACTCCTAGTTGACCAGATTCGAATATCCCCCAAAACATAGGAGGTAAAACCTTCTCTCTCTCTTCCTGCGTGATATCAGGGATTGGTTTACTAAACATTGTGAACCCCCATCCATGAATCTCATTTTTGGGAGAATCTGAGAAGTCGCCATACATGGTTTTCTTTCTCGGATAATCAATTAAGTCATCGCGGAGTATTGATCGTAATCCAGTCAAGAGGACGTTTTCTTGATAGTCTCCTTGTGACTTTGGATCATCAGTCGTTATGTAAATTATTTTCATAAATCTTTCAGTCCTAGCCAGTGAAATCCAAATTCTTCCATATCTTTTTTGAAGGTTGACTGAATTATTTCTAATGTATTTAAAGATAAAAGTTTTGGAGAGTGGTTAACGTGACCTTCTCCCTTGATATGCGGAAATTCAATATTCTCATATCCGTCAGGGCAGCACCCCTCGAATTCTGAACCAGTAAAAGATGCTATAGAGTATAGTTTTTGTCTATGACTATCTGTATTGTAATAGAAAATCTCACCATCACCCTGTTCGAAAAAATCAACCTGTGGTCTGTTGTGATCTCCATGCTTGGAATAACCTTCTTTACACCAGTTTTGAATCCAATGATCTACTTCATCAGGATTTTGAACTCTTCCTCTCGCATCGCTTAATGCCCGAAAAACAGGATGCCTAACAATAGTAAATATATAATCAAATTCACCCCAATCCTTCCAATATTGTCTAGTAGCATGTTGCTGTCCATGACCATCTTCACTCCATCTATCTATACCCCACCCACATTTTCTAAATAATTCAGTTATACTCGTTCCACCAGTTTTTGGTATATGGACATGCAGTATTCTAGTGTTATTCTTCTCGTAAATCGGCATTATATTTACTCTCCATTCTCAGAATCTGATTCATACACCCATCATAACTATAGAATTTTTCATATGCTATTTTGCCGTTATTTCTCAGATTTTTCATTAGTTGTTCGTTAGCGGCTATTTCTCTTAAATAACTAGGCAATTCTTCCAACTTATCTTCGTGGCACAATACACCGTATCCTTCAAACGCGAGTACATCAACGAATGGAATCCAAGGATCATCAAAAATATAGACCGGAATAGCTCCAGCTTCTAGTGCCTCACAAATTCTAAATGATGTTTTTCCATAGCCGCGAGGACAAAGAGCAAACTTTGACTCATCCATCATCTTCATGAACTTTGTAAAGAAACCCTTACCTCTGCGATCTTCAACAACACAATCTTTTTCTTTTGCAAAAACCTCTGCCATTTTCTCTCTGATTGGGTGTCTGCCCTCTATAGACCCTATGAAGGAAGCTAACTTTGGTCTTATTGAGTGTCTGTCGTCTCTGAATGATCCATGAGGGATGCAGTTGAGTGGAATTGGGTAATCACCATAGCCGCCTTGTCCATAAACAAAAATGTCTAGATCCTTAAGGTCTTGGAGAATACCATCATCCCATTGACAAATGGTGAAATACGACTTGTCTCTTGGTAAAGCATCTAGCTCTGCCTGTAGTTTAGACATATCATCATTGCCGTAGTCTTTGGAAATGTAATAATTAGTCCAATAAACAGGAAGATAAATTCTGTCGTTAGGTTTTCTTTTTGAATCGTTATATTTAATCCCAAAATACTCTTCAAAAATTATGGCTGAGTCGGGAGGATTCTCATGGTTAGTTGGGACTTGAAATTTTCCAGTCATTTTCTTCCATCCAATATTCAAAAAAGTCTTCTTTTGTAGTACCTCCACGCCCATATATAAAGTGAAAATCATTATGACACTCTATGCAGGTTGTGGCTCCATTATTGATATCAAATCTTTTTTCTGTACACCAGTCATGTCCGTCAAGATGGTGTGCGTTTAATTTCCCACCACGCTTACCGCACACAACGCATGTGTAATCATCTCTCTCAAAAACGGCTTTAGACCATTATTTACTTCTGCCAACTACAGTGCCAAAGGTGGCAAGCAAGACTATAGTCCTTTACGTAATCTTCCCAATTTCCATCGTGACGTTCAGCGGCTGGAAACGGATGAAAGTAATTTGGTGGCCAAAACATGACATCATTAGGACACTCTGTACACTCGAAAATATATTTATTAACTGAGTCGGTTAATGCCCAAGGTCCAGTTTGGTAAAGAGTCCTAGTATGTGGACACTCTATTTCTTCATAACCATCAATAGTTATTCTCTCCAGTATATTTTCTAAGATCTTGTGCTTTGGTGAACACGCCATAAGGCCGTTGTTCAATTGAAAATCCCTCTCCAGACAAATACCGGCAAAGAAATTTACATTTTCAAGATCGGAAAAATCACCAAGACATATAAAATCGATATCTGAATAAATTCCACCAAAATTATAGAGAATGACATACCTAAGTATATCGGACTTCTGACCAAAATTTTTAGCAGATTCAAACATGTCCTTAATTCTATCCTCTTGGACATCCATTATTTTATCAACTTCATCATCGGTCCATACAAATACTTCATGCTTAGGATTGTGTTCTATCCAAGTATCTATATTTGCTTGATATTCTGTTGGTAATTCGCTTCCTAACCATATGAAATGTAGCCTTTTGGGAATGTATCCCTCTTTTTCCTCTTGATTATATATCTTATTGGCTATGAGCCATTTTGTATTTAGTTTTGCATATCTCTCATCGTAGAGTGATGTTGGAACCCAACACGCCTCATAAAAATCAACTTTTTTCATATATCGCATCGCCCCATGATTCTGTTTGCCAAGCTATCTCTGTTCTTTCAAATCCTCTATGCTCCAAGAAATCATCAATTTCCCATATCTTCGCACAATCCTTGTAGATTTCATCTCTGTTTACTTCAACTATCATTCCCTTGATATGCTCAAGATGCTTCTCAGCCCCCTTTAGAACTTCTAATTCATAACCTTGAACATCTATGTTTAAGAAGTTGTATACTGGAAGTTCTCTTATTTCAAGGTTCTCATCAATCCAATCATCAAGTCTCATCACATTGACGTTAATCTTCTCAGTAAACTTTATTTGGGGGTGCTCTGTTAGGTGCTTATAAGGTGCCAATAAAGAACTAGAAGCACCAGATCCATTCTCTATACCACCCGGAGATTCTGAAATATACATCTCCATACTACCCTCTATATTTCCAAGTGCATAGTTTACACACTGTTCACCATCAACCATTTTAGCATCTATTATATTGAATAGATTAGGTTGTGGTTCAAATATTATTGTGTTATAAAGATCACAAGCTCTATATTGAGATAATTCTTCACCGACAAATCCACCAATGTGAATTACTCCAGTGACTCCAACTTTGTTTACTATTTTTTGAAAATCAAATATCATCGATATCTTCTCCATTTGGGAAGTTAACCCCAACACCTAAAGCTTCCATAACGTATGCCGTAGATACAGTTGCCCCATAAATAAAACCATTAGCGACTTGCTTGTTATTAAATAATATACAGTTCCAACCATCTCTATAGTTTTGCATAACTAACACATTGGAGTCGCTATATTCTTCGATTGTCTCATCCGGTATGTCAACCTCTTGTGGAGTCTTAGACATTCTGTAAAAAGAGTGACCACTTCTCAGATCTTCAAGTGTTATCTCTTTACTGTCGTCTTTTTTCATTGACTTTAAATCAACTTTATAGTAAATCATATTTTCTCCACATAAGAAAGAAGGTCTAGCTCTTGGTGGGGTGATACTATATCGGGCATATCTTTTACTAAATTATCTAGGTTAATTCTGTACCCATCCTCAAATAATAGTAGAGCTTTTTCTGGGGATATCGGATATTTATCACCGCTTCTGTTTTTTGCAACATTCTGAACCCTGTTGTTTGGGCTATTAACTACGTGACTATATTTATCACAAGCCATGATTGCTGGAACTTCAAACCAAAATCTTTGCAATATACTCTCCAAATCATTAGGAGTATGCTTACATCTAAATGTTAAGTCAGTTTTGCAATTCTTTAACCAAGATGTTATTTCTTCCATGATGGGTTTTATGAGTTCTTTTCGGAACATGTGACCATCTACAGACAAGGCATAAGAAAAATATCCACCAGTAGGGATTGATGTTCTATTCCACTTAAATATGTTGTTTGAGCAAGGAAAAAAGTTGGGGATATTGTCATCTACCAGCTTTCCGTCACCTCGGTCTCTTTTGGATATATTAAGCCCCAACCTCAGAGATAAGCAGCATGAGTCACCAAATACGTCATTGATTATTTCTTCCTTAAAAAGATGCCCAGCATAACTAAAAACGATATCATCATCAGTAAAGAAAGTGATATAATCAGAGGTAAAAGCATCAATAACTTCATCAAAAAGACTCCCTTTTTGTTGTATGAACTGTACTTTTGGGTGGTATTGCTTAAGTTGTTCATACGCCTCTCTATATGGTTTTTCAGCTTTGTATATTACTGAGCTATTATTTACCCAGTTTTTCTCAATACTTTTAAGTGTGAGATCGAGTTGTAGTGGTCTATCTTTTGAAAATATTATGTTTTGCATATTCAATGGTTTTCTCAAGTCCCTGCTCCAGTGTTATTTTTGGGTCAAAATTAAGATAGTACTTAGCCTTGGATATATCGAGAACTCGCCTTGGCTGTCCATCTGGCTCACTTGAATTATAGAAGATTGACCCTTGATAATCCATTTTTTTACAGATAATTTCAGATAATTCCACAATTTTTGTCTCAACACCTGTACCGATGTTTATTGGCTCTGGCGGCAGTTCCGCATCTAACGCTGAAATAATAGCATCAACCAAGTCATCCACATAGAGAAAGTCTCTGGTTGCCTCTCCGGTTCCCCAAAGTTCTATTTTGTGGTCTCCACTCCCTTTTGCTTGCTCAACTTTTCTGATTATTGCAGGAATAACGTGTGAAGATTGCAGATCAAAATTGTCATGAGGTCCATATAAATTGGTAGGAACTAAATTATAAAATTCAAATCCATATTGCTTGTGGTATGCGAATCCCAATTCTGCAAGTGTCTTTTTTGCGATTCCATATGGAGCATTGGTTTCTTCTGGATACCCGTTCCAAATATCAGATTCACTAAATGGGGTTGGAGTGAATTTTGGGTATGAGCATACGGTTCCCAGCATAATAAAACGTTTACAAGATCCATGACGATATGCTGCATCAATGAGATTCATACCCATACAAAGATTGTCAAACATGAACTTTGCTGGATTTTTTTGGTTAGCCCCTATTCCTCCAACGGACGCAGCAAGATGAATAATCGTATGTGGCTCTGTAGTGTTGAGTAGATATTCTACATGCTGTTGCTTTAGGAGATTATAATCTTTACCGCTAAAAGAGGCAAAGCTATAATCTTTTTCTTCAAGTCTTTTTATTAGGTTAGTGCCAACGAATCCTGTACCACCTGTTACTAAAATCATGCTCTTTCCTTGATGTTCATCTTCTTAAGTTCTATCTCACAACACTTCAACCATAATTCATCTCTTCCTATTTCATTAGCTAAAGAGATAAATCCTTTTATGTTGCACTCTACATGAACTCCAACTTCTTTTCCATTTCTTTCTTGAAGGACACAAAGCTTATCATCGATTAAACAATACTCCATATTTTTCGAATCTTTAACCGTCCCACCGTTCATCATTATTTTCATCAGCATCTCTGGTGCGGTTTTCATAATACCTCTTTATAAGATTTGTTTACCGATTCAATAATTTGATCAATATTGTCATTTTCTTCAAATTGTTTTTCTCCATAGTATGGCCCCATCCAATGCATTAGGGTATACCATTTTCCGAATAGTGTTTTTTCGGTTTTTAAGGCAAATCCAACTTTTATTCTAGACCTTATATATTCATAAAGAGGACTACTTGATTGCATCCTGATACTCCTTAATCTTCGGTTCTTTAATCCCGAAACCGTCTAATATTTCTTCGATACGGTGAAAATTGGTATGGTTATCACACACCAACTTTCTTCCCGCCTCTGAAATAGACTTTCTGGCATGTTCATCTTCAAGGTATGTATATATTAAATCCTTAAATTGATCAGGTGTTTTTGCATAAAGACACCCCCTCATATCTCCAACTTTTAATTCGCCATGTAGTGTTTTTTCCAGACCTTCAACATAATCAGAAATAACAAAACCACCACAAAACAACACTTTGAATACACGCTCATTCACATCATATCCGTATTCTTGGGCGTGTGGCTCAGACAAGTTTGGACAGATCTTAGATGAAGCAAACAAGTGTCTTACATTCTGATCTTCGATTGTTCCGCAATATCTATCCGTTTCAGTCCAAGGTTGATTTCCAAAAATCTTAATATTCAAACACCTATCATTACAGATAGGTAATAGATATTTATCAATCACTTGCCCCTTGTAGGGCCAGTAACCCCCAACAAAACCAATATCGCAAGCAAGTTCTGGAACATATTTAGCGTGTGCGTATGAGTTTATGTCAGCACACATCATAATTGATTTGACCGAGACTCCGGTTTCAGCCCATTTGTTGTGAGTATTTTGTAGTGCGTACTCTGGATAATGAATATGTAGAAACACTGGTTGACCAGTCTTTTCTTTCAACTCTTCTACAGCTCTCTTTTCTTCGTCTGTAGCTTTAAGAATACGAAATCTTTCATCTGTTTCCTGAGATCCCCAATCTGGAGCACGTAACCCAACCTTAAGGTGAGGTCTCTCTTTAATACACTCGATCACCGATTTACTAAGATTGTATGTTTGCCCAAGGAAAATATCTGGCTCATACATATCAAAGGCGTCGTAAGCAGGAGTTTGTCCACTCCACCATAGTTTGGCTTCGTATCCGGGGATGGAATTAAAGGCGTTAGCCCAAGCTAGACGTTGATAATAGTGAGCATTTCCGTTATCGGATTGAATCATTATTTTCATATATTTACCTGTTCTTCTAAAAATTCCCTCATTGAATCGAGTTCAAATATTTTCATGTTTTTTGGCTCGTAACACTTGAACTCTCCTCCACATGAAATTATAGTATTCAAGAACTCGAAAGTCAATTGTTTCTTATTGAAATCAGAGTTGATATTGATATTTTTTTTCGCCGCTTTTAATTCATCACCAGTAAGATAAGCGATTTGACACCACCTCGGCTGATCTTTAAGTCCAAAAGAAAGATTTGAGGCAAGTTTATTGTCTTTGATCACAACTCCAACCTCTCTCTCATTCATCATTCCTAATGAATCAATAGCCAAGAAAGATCTTGAATAATCAGCGTTTCTTATCGTTTCCCCATTAAATATAATGTCTCCATGAATAAAAAGAACTTTATCATTCTTCGTATTGTTCAAAGCTAATCTCAGACTAGACGCAGCCCCCGTTTTTTCATAGAGTTCGTTTTCAACAATGCGAACATTTTTATACTTTTCAGTACGCTTGCTGATTCTGTGAGAATCGTACCCACAAACAACGATTATCTCACATCCATTGAAAGAATTATCAATAGTCTTGATTTGATGATCTATAATGCAGGAATTCTTGTATTTTATCAACGCTCTAGGTTCGTTTGTCTTTATACGATTTCCAACACCAGCAGATAACAAAACTACTGTTGGGTTAAGTCCCTGTCTCTTAATCTGAACTGTTGTCATTTAGCCACCCATGATTATTTGTGCATTCTGCTGAAAAATCTCTGGAGTCATTTGAAGACTTTGGTTGTCTCCGTGTTCTTTAGCCAGTGAAAGAGTTTCTGGCACATGAACCATAATACAATGATTAGACAATCTCAACCATAGATCGTAATCTTCGGTACATCCAATGAATCCCTCAGATTTTGGTCCGTGAAGCTTTGGATTATAGTACTCTTTTTCTTTTGCTACTTTCTTCAAGAATTCAACCTTGACAAGAGATCCGCTAGAGACTATGCATTTATTTCTAAGGCCCAACGCTGAATAAGGCTCTTTATGCTCTCTTTTTGTATAAAACTTATCGTCATATGTTTTCAGAATATCGTAGTCAGAATAAGCGACACCAATTTCCTTATGCTCCATAAGTTTTTCGACAAGTCTAGATACTTTATTTGCATAGTATTCATCATCAGCGTCAATGATTCCTATAATCTTAGTCTTAGGAAACTTTCGTAGACCATAATTTATTCCGACATTACGAGCAACACTAGCCCCTCTATTCTCTGTCATGATAAAGAGGAGGTTGACAGAATCAATGACTGTTTCTTCCATAGAAATTTTACCACTATAGAAGGATTGATTTGTCTCCTTAGTTTCATAGCTGTCCTCATCGGCAAAGAACTCGTAATCAATCAGTTCTTGCGAACGATCTGTAGAACCATCATCAACGATAACAAGATTAAGCTGACCTTTGTAATCCTGTTCTATAATGCTCTTTATTGCACTACGAACATAGTTCTCGTAATTATAGTTTGTGAGTATGATTGTTACTTCTGGTTTTTTCATAGTTTTGTGTTACATCCTTCATTGGGTCCGAATAGACTAGAAGAGAAAGTTATATTTCCACTACTAGATCTAAAAGCACCACCACTACATGTCGTAATAAAACCAGAACAGGGGATCGTATTAATATCAGGAGAATCCAAGGGTGGATACGATAAAACTTCCGGCTTTTTTTCAAATTCTTCTGAGGCTTTAATTGCAGCAGGACCACCAACTACAGCACCAATCAATCCCCCTAAAAAGCTTCTTCTCTTCATTTCACACAGCCCCCTTAACTTCTGAAAGTTCTCTTATTCTTTCCGCAAAAGTTCTTTTATCGACAGTTCCATCTGGATGAATTACAGGCTTGTTGCCATATAATTTCTCAAAAGCACGACAGTGGATCGTCATGCCGTGTAGTTCTTCGCCTTTATATGGGTCGATATAGAAAACTCCGTTACCAGTTTGAAGCAATTCGTTTAATTGGGAAAAAGCATTTTTAGGAATTTCCTTATTACTTTCAAATATCATAAGATATCCCATATTGTAACGATAGCATTCATCAACAATTTCAAGATCACGATGAACAAAGTCAAAGAGTTGAACGATATTGTATTCTATATTGGTCTTCTCTTTATTCTCTGAAAGAATCTTCATTGTTTCTTCTACAAACTCAGGTCTCTTAACACAAGAAATGATTCTCGTAGGTTTGAATTCCTGTTGTTCGAGATCTTTGATTCTATCTAGAATTAGACTTGGCTCTCGGTCTCTACTAATAAGTAAAACACCAATATTTGGAGTACTATTCATTGGAATATTCATCGTTTTGTCACCATATATCCTTTAAAGTTTGCATTATATCCAGTATTTACAATCTTAAGTCCATTTTGAGAAACAAGGTTTGCAACAACATCTTCATTTAAAATGCTTTCTCTATTTCTGAGTAGTTCATTTACCTTTTCTATTTGAATTTCATCTCTCTCGTATTGAGGACAAATCAGAGACATATCAGTGTAATAAATGACAATCTGCCCCCCCATTCTCAATTTAGAGCATAGCAAAGAAAAAACATTAGGGAGTTGGTCGAACGAAATCGTCGAAAGAGTATCGTTAACAATAATCTCTTCTGCCTGTGCGTCGTCTACCAACAAATCCATCATCTTAAAATCAGAGACATGAACATATCCGTTCATCTCTGGTTCTGTTTTAGAGAAGTATACTTTCATAATCTTCTATTGTCCTATATAATAAGTTGTTCCACTGTTTTGAGAAGTTTTCAAGATTGTATTCTTGAATTGTTTCCTTTCCTTTTTGGCCTATTTCCTCGCACATTTCTGGGTCATGTATCAGTTTTTCAAGGTGAAATCTAAGAGTTTCTGGGTCGTTTGAAATGATTCCATTGACTCCATTTTCTATAATTTCTGGGATCATACATGTTTCAGTTGAGACAACTGCACAACCACAAGCCATTGCTTCCATGAGGGACATAGGGACCGGAGAATGGAGAGAGCTATTAAAGAAAATCAACGACTCGTGGTACTTCTTTCGAAGATCCTGAGTTGAGTGAGCAGCCGTTGAATAGGGAGGGTTATTCCCTACTAGCTCTAACGGGAAATCGCATTCTCCAGTTTCCCTATTAAACCCTAAAGTTTCACACCAAAGATTCCAACCTAAACACCAATCTCTTTCGGGGAATAGATTAGCGACTGAGATTATTCGTTTCTTGCGATCTCTCTTGTAATCCCCCCAAAATTCAGTATCTAAACCATGTTTAATAACTACTGCATTATTTGCATCTGTCATTCCCCACTGATTTCGGTTATAGTCCGATATGAAAACATATTTATCCGCGTCCGTAGCGATTAAATTAGCTCTTTGCTTATTAACGTCGTACCTAACATCTGGCAAGACATGTACTAACATAATAATCGGTATATTATAGATGTTTGCAATTTTTTTAGCTTCGTGATATCTACCGCTGTCCTGACAGAGAACAAGGTCATAATTGATATGCTCTGGAAGACTACTCATTTGGTGGTAGTTATTTGGTTGTATCCCATAGTCACTATTCCAAGTTTTTCCAACCTTGAGAGAGTAAAAATTATGTCCAGTGTTCGACAATGACTGCTCATATCTCTCATGTGTGCAGAATGTGATTACATTTAGCGGAGTATCCTCATTCAACGAAGCTCGTCTAAGAATTGTCCCAATTACAAAGTTATTTGCGTTAGCTACTCTCATGATAATTTTTCCTTGATGATTTCACCGACTTTTTCGTGACTAAATTCCATAGCCTTTTTCTTTTGCTCATCACACCTTTTGTCATATTCGTGAATTGATAGAATATGCTCACTATAGATCTCTCTCATTTTATCCCTTAAAGCGGAAACTGAAATTTCTCTCCAATATCCTCTTCCGGTATGCAGTTCAGGAGGTGAAGACATTGAATTATAGCACGGTTCCCAACTGGCAGCTACTGAATTATTACCAGTATCAACATAGTCTTCCATTCCATTATCGCTAGTATAAATTACAGGAATACCCATAACTCCAGCCTCAACAGCAGGTATACAACAGGCTTCCCCTCTTGAGGGCATCACAAAACAATGAGCGTTTTTCAAAAGTCCAATATAGTCGATTCTATCTAGTCTATCTGCAACTATAACATCGCCACCATATCTCTTTCTAATTTTTAACCTATCCTTGATCTGGTTCGTATAATCATTAAGAATTTGGAACTGGTCTCCCCTGCTAACGTTTGGCATACTAGTTTTAATAACTAGCTTCACATTTTCTTTTGGATGAAATTCTGTATGAAAAGCCTTTAGTAAAGCCTCTATATTTTTTCGTTCGACACATTCCCCAACAAAGATAAAATTGAAGCTTTTTTGTAGCTCAAAAACCTCGGTCTTTCTATCTCCAATATCATATTCGTCCACATTAATACAATGAGGAACAATTTCGATTGGGATTTTTACCTTACTAAGTAATGAGGTCTCTTTACCCTTTTGATTTGGAACCCATGCTTCATCAAGTTGATTAATGAATTTAGGCCACATAGCTTGAGTAATATCTGTAGTCTCTGTTTCGTAAAGACAGATGTTTTTAAAATTACTGTTATAGCTAAATAGCGGAGGTAAAGTATGCTGAATAACGGTATCAGCCCCTCTTGAACTTTTAGACTCTAATTCAAGAATTCTTTCTGGAACCGTTACCGGCTGATTATTAAAGGTTATACATCTGGGAACAACGTCTATTCCAACCTTGTCCATAGCGAGAATATTATTGAGTGCAGCATTGCCCCAACCAGTCCCGTCTTTGTAGTTACCTATGTAGATTACTTTCATTATTTACCTGTTCCCATCTTGCTTGTTCTAGCTTATTGAATTGATCCCTACTGTGAGAAAGCTGTTCGTAGGCTTTATGCTTATCATAATCAACAAAATTATTTTTGTTATCCCTAACGTGACTTTCATTGAAGAAGTAAATTTCGTTTGTAGTACTCTTCAAGTGTCCTCGATAAGTCAAGTCTCTAACCAATTTTCTCCAGTGGAAACCATGAACCCAACTTGGCTTACGCAGTACCTTATCAAACAAATAAGTCGCCTGATCCTTTGGCGAGGTGATATTGCTCGGAACTGGTGGACCCGCATCTAAAATCTCTGGTGGGGATAGCCAAGTTGTACTCATATCTTCCGAGATAACAGGCTCATTCATGAAGAAATTCATCCACTTATTGGCTGTCCTATCCCAATTATAGTGCTTAAGGGCGAGTTCTCTTGATCTTTCTCCATATTTTTTCCTTTTTTCTGAAGACATGTTGTATATCTCTCTAAAAAGTCTAACTGCTTCAGCGTTATTAGGTAATGCCTTTTTCAAGCCAGTTTCCGATTCGTATGGCTTATGCAATACAGGAATCATAAAGGCTTCAATATTGTGTCCTACAGAACTCATTGCGGAATAGTCAACTGTCATGACTGGAATACCACAATACGCTGCTTCGACCTGAGGCATACCAAACCCTTCATTTGTCGCATATTGGATATAGCAATCAAAAAGGTTATAGATATGAGCTAGTTCTTCATCGTTTATTGGATTATGAGTGCCAATCAAACTTAGCTTAAAGTTTCCACACCCTCTACAGAAGTTGTTTACGTCGTGGAAGAAATTACACGTTAAATATCCACAATTAGTACACTTATACGTGAATAAAACCCTGTCAGTTAGCCCATATTCTATTAATAGCTTAGGAATATCCCATCCAAGGTCAGGATAATAAGTATGACAGTAAAGATAAGCGTTTTTGTTGTCCTTGCTTCTTGAGATAAAATCTTTGAATGTTCGGAAAAGTTCTGGATATAGCTTACGCTTTTGGTTACGCATTACCGTTCCAAAGATTACGCTATCGTCAATAACTCCAAACTTTTCTCTAGATTCAGGGATTGGCCTAAAAGAATCTGAGGCGGCGGGAGATGCAACATCAATGATTCTAATGTGATCACTTTGAGATTCGAGAACCTGTTTTCCATACTCCGAGTATGTAAACACCGCATCAGCATCAATATATGATTCAATCCACATTTCGTGCTGCGGTTCCGAATCAACCGTTGGCATTGGAACCCACTTATAGTAATCTCTAAAGGCCGACCTTGATTTCTGCTGATATTCATGCATCCACCAGTCTCGAATATCCATAACAAAATCAGGCTTCACTTTAATCAGGGCGGCATTAAAGTTGTATTCTCCAAACTCAAATGCATCGTAGGAATTATATTCCTCTAAAAGAACTGGATCAGTAGGCTTGTTGATAATTACATCCCAAGGAGTGTTATCGATAGCCTCTCTATCCTCATTTGCATCACAAAAACAAGCTAATTCAGCAACATAGAAAAGACCAGATTCATAGAATCTTCTTAAGATCTCTCGACTATATACTGAATAACCTGTTGATTTTGTTGTCGATTCTGTGACAAAGAGGATTCTTTTTTTTCTGTCCATAGTATTACCTCAAATAAAAAAGCCTACGAAGATACAGAATATCTCCGTAAGCTATCGTAAACTTTATGCCGTTTCAGCGGCAGCTCTCTTCTTCGCACCAAAGTAGAAGTTCTTGACTTTGAAGACGGTCTTTTTACGTGTTGTACCGTCATTCTTGTCTTCCCAAGTTTCAGGCTTTGCTCTAGACTCAACAATAAGTTGATCGCCCTTTTTTGCATAGGTAGAGAGCACATTGCCCATGTTACCCCAACAATCGAAATCGAAATAATCAACATCGATCTTATCTTCGCCATTAGATCTATAACGATCCTCAACAGCGAGACTAAACTTGGTGACACTACTTGTGCCAACATCACGACTTTCTGGATCTCCAGTAAGTCTTCCTACAAACGTACAATGATTCATAATTCATCATTCCTCTAAAAAAGTTACTATTTTTAGCCGACAGTCGGCTTTATCCTTGTTTTAATTCATCGATTATGAAAAGTTGCCTATTTTTAGAAACAGCACCTTTCACAATCACAACACTTCCTTCATAAAGAAAAGCCTTGTTTTTTCTATGGTATTGATCGGGAAAAAGAACGGCATTATCAAGTCTTCCGCTTGAGTCTTCAAGTTTTACGAATGCCATTAGTTGTCCGGGGTTTTTACCATTCTTTGTCTTAATCTCATTATAGCTCGAAACTGAAGCACATAAAATTAAATCTTTGTTAATTGGAGCATTTTCCAAAACTGTTCTACATTCGTACTGAGTATTGATTCCAACAATGTCAGAAATAGAATATGAAAGAGAAACACCAAAATAAATTTCTTCTTGCTCACAGATATACCTTATATCATCTTCGAGAGTTTGCATCGGGTTATCGAGAGATCTTTTAATCTCTGTAACCTTTTTCAATCTATTTGCCGTAGTTCTTCTATCGGTATTTATGAGTTTTCTTATATGATCACTCAGTGTCTGCATATTTATTTTTACCTTCACAACAGTCTCTATAAGGAGCGGGAATAGCGGAAGTCTTTATGGTTGGTTTTCCATTTTCGTCCAGATCCATATACTCTATATCCACCGATGGTTTACCGCAAGGACAAGGATCTATCCTTTTAGGGAGCATCTTCATAATCGGATACCCCTCCTGAACAGCAGTGCTTCTCTTACCAGAATGAGGCCAAGTTTGCCGTCTCATATCGTATTTTGTAATATCACCGTAATAATCGTGTTGTTTACTTCTCATCTTTTCTCCAAACTGTATGAGGGTTTCTTTCTAAATGATTAAAGATACCGCTTTCTTCTATATACTCATCCAATTTACTCATATTGAGTTTATGTCCGCTAACCTTAAACTCTCTATAGCATGGAACATGACCCTCTTTTAATTTTCGGTAATAATGTAAGGTCAAGCAGTTGTCATTACATAGTCTTTTTAGTTCTTCTTCAATTATGTAGTGTTCTGCTTCAGTTAGGTTCAAACACCCATAAAATTCACCATTCTTAAAATATGAGAATTTGGAAACATCTATTGGATCTCCAACAATGGCTTTTTCTGGTATTCTCTTGCCTCTAGGTATCGGTAGCTTCTCTCCCATTTTTTCCCTCAATAAATAGCTGGTGGTACATACTTAGGATAAACTAGGTGGTGGCACATCCTTAGGATAAACACATTGTGGATAATTATCTTCAAGCGTATGCTCAAAAGTATAATTAGGGTTCAAGGGGGTAGATCCGTCAGTTAATGTTGCAGTTGTGGGGAATATATCATAATTTTTATTCGGCTTATCCGTCATAATCACGCTATTGTAATAAGCTGGTGGCTTTTCAATTTCGTGAGTGAAAACCAAATCAAGCTGCTTTTTTACTTTTTCAACTTGATAGCTATCTAACATGACATAATCTCCATTTACGTCATTATTTCCCGTTATTTCAAAAAAACCCTGTAACCAATAACAAAAATCTCTAGGCGTCATACGTACATCCCCGTTTTAGCAAAAGCATTTTCAAAGTTAGTTTTGTTAGCAATATTTCTATGATATTTAAGAAACTTGATAAAGATGTTCGCCGTATCTTTAACGTCCTGCAATGCGTCGTGAGCCTTGTCGAAACTTTCTTCTGGAAAACCTAACCATCTACGATTATTATCCATTGAGATAGATTTAACATCAGGATTTGATTCAGTCCACATCCAAACGTTCTGCATTACATCTACACTCCTGATTTTATTGAATAGGTTAGGATTTCCATCCTCTCCAACCTGTTTACCTCTCACTCCAACAGAACTGAATTCTCCACGACACAATCTATCTATGATTGGAAGGTCGAATCCAACTATATTATAGCCAACAGGAATAGCAGCGTTAAAAGAATTACTAGTTTTATTGAATTTTTTTACCCATTTTACAAAATTATTCCAGACAATATCTAGTTCCGGTGCTTGATCTATTTGCTCTCTCGTTTTTCCTGTGACTTTTAGAGCACCATCTTCAAGTGGGTCAAGACCTAGTTCAATAGCTTTTTCATCATCAATAACGGCACGAATTTCACTGTTAAACTCTCCCCCAGACTTGATTTCAAGCGTTCTAGGGTCAAGCATTACAGCGGCAAGCTGCGTTGGTTGGGTCTTGTGCGGATTACGGCTCCCTGTTTCGAAATCGAAGACACAATATGGCGTAAAATTAAGTGGCATATTTATTCCTTTTCTCTTTCGTAAATTTCATTTAAAATCATCTCTATATCTTCTAGTTCACGATATATATTATCTATTTTTGACCTAATTGATCTAATATTACCTCTCGTGACAGTATCCTCAAGAACATTCTGTGTTGCTTCCTCACTTCCACACATTCTTAATTGTTCAATAGCCTCTGGAGATATCCATAGATCATTCGTTTTTGGATCATTATTTAAAAACATGGTTTCAAAATGACCATTGGGACACTTGAATTCTTCGGTGATTTTTTCTTCACATTGAATGCACCATTTATTCAAAACTCTACCTCCGCAGCCGCATCCAAGATATCACTCTCATAAGGAGCGTGACAATACAGTTCAAGCTCTTTTTCCTTTGCCTTACGAATCATGTCGGCACTATCATTAGACCCTGTATCAATAGCGATACAAGCTTCGGCGTACATAGTCATTTTTTCGTTACGAATAGGTCCAGCTTTAGCATTGTACTTACCATAAGCATTCTCTTTAACAATAGCTTCTGGATGATCAATATCCTTCCATTCAGCTTTGAACTTTACGCACTTAACTCCGTTCTCTCTAGCCCATCTTTCACCGAGAGCATCAGCACCTTTGGCAGCACCGATAACTACTTCCGTAATTTCTATGCCACTTTTTTCTATTGCTAAACACAACTCCTCATAATCAGTAAAATCACGAGGTCCACAAATAATCGTTTTCATTCTATTTATCCTTCCTATCGTATTTCCTGCACTCATCTATAAAAAACCTTACTGCCTTATTCAAATCATTGAACAAAACATCTCCTTCATACATCTTTGTTTCCTTATTGTATTTGGAGCCAGATAAATTTACCTGATATGGCTTATTCGTCTTAAATGGATACCTGAGTACTTTCGAAAGATCACAGATAGTGTTACCTCTGTATTCGACAGCTCCACCAAACATTACAATTCCCTTTATATTCTCAAACTTCATAATTATCCACCATCCAGACTACCTCATTTTTGTTTAGGCTTTTCAAAGTTTCATATTCATAGAGCATTCTATTTCTGCTCACATTACTATTTTTCCCTAATAGCGATCCTGTGCATATCAAAGGAACACTAGCTCTCTTGTTGAGGCCAGAAAGAATCAACATGAGAATTTCGATCCAAGTAAAATCCTCTACCTTCTTACCTAATTTTAGCTCGGCTTCATCGATTTTTCGAAAAAAATCATCACAATCTTTATCTCCGACGCTTTTTATTCTAGAAAGACCGTAGAAAATAGAGTTCTTTTCTTCATCATAATGAAAATCACGGTAGAGATTAGAAAGATTTGGGGGATTAATATCAATTGAGAATGTTCTACAATCCATAACAAGATCGCGAACCTCATCTTTCCACATTGGTTTTTTGTGTGCATGGTTCAGATATTTCTCAAAAAATATAGGAGTATCGTGAACCTTACAATAGGCCGACCAATAAGCATTTACAGCATAAACCACACTATGGCTAGCGTTGAACGAATATCTGTTTGCCTTTTCGATATTATCAAAAATATCCATAGCGATTTTAGCGTCTACAAGTCCAACCTCTTCACAACCATCAATGAATTTTTGCTTTAGCTCTTTCATAAGCTTTGCATTTTTCTTACCAATAGCTTTTCTCAAGTCATCAGAAAGTTCTTCGGAAAATCCCGCAAGCTTAGTTGCGATTTTCATCGCCTGTTCTTGATATACAATAATCCCATAAGTATCTTTTAGGATAGGTTCAAGAGAAGGGTGAAGATAATCAAAACTAGCACCAAATTTACGATCAACGTAGTGCTGTGTCATACTCTTACCTTCGAGAGAAGCACCTAACGCCCCCGGTCTTAATAAAGCAGAGAGGTCTGACAATTCCTTGATACTTCTAGGTTTAACTTTTGCTGACCAAGTTTGACCAGTATCTGAGTCTAATTGAAATACTCCCTTAGTTCTTCCTTCACACATCAGATCCCAAACCTCTTCATCATCAAAATTATTCAACTCAGAAAGTGTTTTAATCTTTTTGCTCTTGTTTACGATCCCCAAGATTTTACTGAGAATATCTACCCCAAGAATATCGAGTTTAAGTCCACCCATATACTCGACTTCTTTCATAGTGATCGTACTTACAATATCGCCGTCATCATCAATACGAACTGGCATAAAGTTCTTAATTGGATCTGGAGAAATAACAACAGCAGCAGCATGTTTTCCGTGCTGTCTATAGATTCCTTCAATTTCTACAGCAAGCTTGAATACTTCCGCATAATCACCAACATAATGAAATTCACCGTCATCATTAGATACTACTCGACAATATTTGTCCATTATTTTTGGACGATGTTTTAGAGTCCATAGTAGCAGAGAAGTCTCTTCTACATCTTCCATCTGGTCTTCGACCTTTGCCTTTTCTGGCATCATCTTAGTGATTTCCTTAATCTCACCAAATGGAAGATCGGTTTTTTGCTTGAACGCAATCTCTAGAGCAGAACGAGCCTGAAATGTACCAAACGTTCCAATATGACACACATTCTCATTACCATACCTCTGTTTAATATATTCTAGAACATCTGCTCTGTTTTCAGACGGAATATCCACATCAATATCTGGAAGCTCAACTCTCGTAGCGGTGTTTCTTGATTTATTATAGAAACGACCGAACAGAAGGTTGTATTCGATAGGATCTGTTTGAGTGACCCCAATTAGATACGAGACAAGGCAACCGGCAGCACTCCCTCTCCCCGGTCCCGGCAACCACCCTTGATCGCGAACGTAATTCACAATGTCCCACACGATGAGAAAATATGAAGAAAGTCCAGCACCTTGCAGTACCTCAAGTTCATATTTTACTCTATCGGCGTACTCCTTTTCCTTTTCGGGAGTATCTATCTTGTCTGTACCCTTTAGCTTTTCACGCCAACCGTCTCTACAAAGCTGTCTTAGAAACTCGTCTGGGGAAAGATTGTTTGGGCAAGAAAAAGAGGGGAGGATAGGTCTAGACGCCAATCCATAATCCTCAACGCTATCTGCAAGTTCTTTTGCTCTTAGGTACTCTTCATTAGTTTCATATTCGGAAACAAAATCAGATTCACTAAGAACTTTCCTTTTCTCTTCAGGGGTTGTTTCTTTATTAGAGTTTACAAGTAGCTCTAGTTCCGCATAGTCTCCATCAAAGTAGTTTGCGGTCTTATCAGAAAAAAGACGAAGGTTTTTATTGAGTTGAAGATCAGCAATCTCTGACTCAGAGACGGTTTCTCCAAGTCCCATCTTGGAACAGACAGAGATGAGAGTATTCAGTCCATCTCTATTAAGAGCATAAAATGGAAGTCCGTCGAGTTCCACTCCAATTACCGGCTTGACTTCTTCATCCTTACACGCCTTGTAGAAGTCTACCATCCCCGATATCGTATTTTTATCGCAGATCCCAACAAACTTCCACTCTTTTTCTTTTGCTAATTTTGCAAGCTGTTTAGGCTTAATAAAAGAAGAGTGTAACGAATTGTGAGTGTAGTTTCTTAGCATTATCTTTAACTCCCCGGTGCATGATAGTAAGAGATATCGAAGTCATCTCTTTTAAGACTCTTCATTGTTTCATCAAGTCCCACATATTTAACACTTGCCTCAACAAAATCACAGATTCTAGTGTTTGTTCCGGGCCAATTTTCCTTACCGTACCTACACATAAAACACTTATTTTTCTCGGGTTTCCCGTCTGCCATTATCTTGTTTGAATACTTCACGCAACTTGGAAGATCATTCTCCAAAACCTGAGTATACTTCTTTTTCAGTTTTTCCATGAAAATTTCTTCATGTTCGTCATCAAAGCAGAAACTAAAAGCACCACCATCCCGAATAAAATATATCGTCATGATAATGTTATATTCAGGATACATTTTTCTAAGAGCATAATAATAAAGAAGTAGTTGAGGATCTTGATCGAGATATTCGTAATCTTTCTCCTCTCCAGTCGCCCAATTCTTTCTAGCTCCAGTTTTGTAATCTATCACTTGTAAAGTGTTCTCGTCTTCTTTAACAACTAGATCGATTGTACCTTTTAGACTCAGATATCCAGTCATCTTAGTTCCGTCTGGTAAGACCTGATCTAATTTTGCCCAATCCTCTTTAATTTCAATATCAAAGTGTTGTTCTGGCTTGAAAATTTCTTGATTACGAGGATCATAGCGACCATCTTTAAACGTTAAAGCTTCATTAAGCCACTCTACACAAAATTTCCAGTCTGCATTTGTATAATCTTTCTCACATTTAGAAGTATAGTATTCGTAACACTCTTCCAACATTCTATCTACAAATTCTTGAGTTCTTAATTCTGACTTGTTGATTTTGATTTCACCAACAGCATCATCATCTAAGATCAATTTTCTCTTTTTTGGATTTTCCTGCTCGTAGAGTTTGAGTCCCGCCAAAATTTCCATAACCTTATGAATTACGGTTCCTTTGTTTGCGGCTTTCCCAGATCCTCCATGAATCCCAAGATTGTAAGATATGAAATATTGCATTTCGCACATATCATATCCGTTCATGCTCGAACTTCTAAAGTAATTAGCATACATTAAATATTTTTTCCCTCTTTAGCTGGATTGATTTTCATTGTGGCAGAACTTCTTTTCTGTACCAAGTCTTTTATAGCTATAAAAAAATCCCCTTTTGGGACAAAGGTCTGAATCCATCCCCAATCCTTGAGGATTTTAACAGCTTCATCGCACATCTCTCTAATGTTCATATCCTGATTATCAATCACAGCATCGCATTTTTCAAGATCGAATGAATTTTCGGACTTGTGTTTATCGTCAAATGGATTTCTAGTTAGACCAATTATTTTGCCATTATTTTCTTGTACGGCATCTATTTCATTATTGAAACGACAGTCAGAAATAACAGCAACTCCAGAATTCTCTGTAAGGATATCCTTCATGCAACGATTGACCCATATCGACTCATACATTTTCCTCATAATATCGCTACCGAAGAATTGTAGAAATTCGCGAATGGTCATTGGTCCGGGTTCGTGATACGACAAACACTCATCTAAAAGCATACCGCTCGTTTCCTGTACAGCACGATCATTGTAGACATTATCAGTACATACTCCCGGCATGTTTTCCCAACGAAGATGCTCCATTACTGTTTTTTTGTCTTTATCAGTACCATATACAAGATTGCGAGGACACTCAAATAAATCGATAGCGATTTCTTTTAGTGACTCAGCAAAGCTATAATTCTTAATAAAAGGCCACATTGAATCAGCAGCCCATCTTGCAAAACGGAAATCATTAGTTTGATCAACCGTTAACTTTACTGTTGCAAGCTGTTCCTTACCATCAATTATAGTTGGTAGACCTTCTACAATCAACTCCCCCTCTTCGTCAATTGCGAAGTTTGTAATAATACCATTCCACTGTAATTGTAAACCATGCAGAAAATTAGAGAGGGTATTTTTACCCGCTTGTTTTTTTCCTGCAATACCTAAAATTTTCTGTTCCATTATTTTTCCTCTTTTAATAACATTGCTTCTTTGAACGTCTTGGGGAGTTTATCTAATATATGCTCCTGAAACTCCTCTTTTGTTAGATCGGCTACATCTGCCTTCTCTTCTTGTGTTTTATAAAATCTCTGAATGTCTCTCATCAGTGACTTCGGAATAACTGGTCGATGGATATTGTATCTCCTGCCACATTTCTTGGCGATTTTTTCTGCTGCCTTTTCTCCAGCATCATCAAAATCTGTGAGTATGACCATATTTTGAATCATGGTTTTCTCCAAGACCAATAGTTGACTTTCAGAGAGGTCACACCCCATCAGCCCAATGCAATTTTCAGCACCGGATTCGTAACAACGCCAAACATCGCCTTGTCCTTCAACTACGAACACAGTCATTATAGTCTCAATTAGCGACTTTGATTGATTAAATCCATAAAAAAGTGAAGAAAAGACACCTTTTGAGGTAGAATTCTTCCATTTCGGGTATTCATTATTCTCATAAATCTTTCTTCCAGTGCAGCCAGCATATCTTCCGTCTTCGGTGTAAACTGGAACCACTGCCCTAAAAGCCATTGGCTTATCCTTGTCCATACAGTCGCCAACATCAAATTTATATAGAGTTTCAGGTTCATAGTATGTCCGTCTCTTTAATATATTTGGATTGGTGAGTTTTCCAGTGTAATACTGAGATGGAATATCCAGCTTATTGATAATCGTTTCTCTTGAAATATTTGGTAATTCCAGTTCCTTATTTTTCTTTTCAAAAACATCAAAAAGGTTAGATTTGTTATTATTGTACTTTTTCGAAGACACGGAAAAATCTATATCTCCAACCAAACTTTTTGCACAGTTGATCACCTGTGGAAAAGCGATTTCTTCATCATTCAGGCAACTTAATATCCCTTGAATAAATCCGAAAATATTATTGCCGTAGTCGTCATGACATCCACGAGTCCAACATACCCAATTCCCCTTAGCGGAATCTCCATCGGTAAAAATACACGCTCCAGTTGGATTATCTCCATTATGGACCGGACAGGGAAACACTAGTCTGTTGTGTTCCTCAGTGTATTCTATATGGAATTTATCTAGAATCTTCTTAGGATCTTCATTAAGAGATTCAGCTATCTTGAATATCTGTTCCTGAGCTATCATTCTCAAATCCCTCGGAGTTCTTTAAGTAAAAATCTCTTGTTTCCAACTCTTTTACAGTAGCAATATTAAACTTGTAATTGAAGTTTATGTAATCGCTTCCTTCTAGTCCAGCACCGTGTCTAGCGACAATGGGAACCAATTTCCTATTTCCTCTATCGGGACCATCATTCGCTACTTCTTCCTCACTCTTTTCCTTTAATATACTGAAACTGGTACAAGTTTTGAGAATACCATCGCTTCCAGCAACAACATCTGTAGATTCTCTTGTAATACCATCTCTATTCAATTGAATAAAAGATACGATTGGAACATCATATTTAACAGCAAAGTTGTGAAGGTCCATCATACTAAAGGCTAGTAACTGGTATTCCTTCATGCTATCATTGATTTCGCCATGATCGGTTACTTTGAAATAGTCATATATGATTACACAATCATTAACTCGACCTGTTTCATCGAATCCAACATCACGATAAATAAAGTTTCTAATGATACCTAGAATTGTGGCAAACTTTGTTCCAGAAACGTTAACGTATTTGTAGTTCATTTCTTTGAATTTTTTAGCTGCCTCTCTGACTCTTCTTGTTTCTTCTGGGTCTTTAATATACTTTCCGGTTGATATCTTCTCAATATCTACACCGCTAAGACAAGAAATCATTCTGTCATTATGATCATCTTTCCCCATCTCAGTATCGACGATAAGAGTAGGAATGTCGCGAGAAGCTATATTCATGCATAGAGCATCAGCAGTAAAACTTTTACCGACCTTCATTCTCGCTCCGATAAGATCAACACATTTCCTTCTGAGTCCACCACCAATTGCCTTATCAAACCACTTCCATCCGGTGGAGATACCAATCATATCTACCGGATTAGCTTCTTTTTCGGCAAGGTATTCATCGATACTATCTGCGGGACGGATAGCCTTATTATCAGATTCTTTATATATTTGCGAAGTAAAATCAAGAACTGGAGTCTCAATCAAATTAATGATATCGAGAATTGGCTCGCTACCGCTAACGTCAGATAAAGCCTGCTTAATTCTATCTGCTAAAACAGCACCCTTATTCGCAAAGAGTAGCTTTGTTAGTTTAGATGCTTGAACTTCTGCATTTGCACGAGTGATTGGCATAGAAAAAAGAGATCGGATAAAACCAATCTCTTCATCATTTGCAATCTCTTCATAAAAGCCAAGTTCTGTTGCAGTAGATAATATAGACGTTAAATCAATCTCTTCTGAATTTTGAAAAATCTTATCAAAACATTTGAATAGCCTTTGGTTATTAACGTCATAAAAGGCTTGTGGTTCTATATAATCTATCTCATAGAAGAAATCTACCCCGTACTGGCATAGTCCAGCCAATACTGCATTTTCTGCTGCTGTGTTTTTCAACTCTGTCATTTTCACCCCAAACAATCATTACACTTCGTTCCGTAATCTTCACCAATATAAAGTTCCTGAGGAATCTCAAAAGGACTTCCACAATCGGTACATTTTACTCTAATATTTTTTGCCTTCGGTTTTTTAATCGGCTTGCTTTCAGCTTTATGCTTTTGATGATCCTCGTCCCTTCCTATAGAATTATAGTCTTTAGGATTGAACATATTTGGTCTATTTTCAGAAATTACCGATCTTGATTCCCTTGTTCTGATGGGGTCGTTGAAATCATTTGCGTAATAATCGGTATCGACTTCATCAGTTTCGACTCTCATTTCATGATAGACTTTTTTATCAACAAGAAGATCTTCCAGAATTGATAATAGGTCATCATCCGGTTCTCCACCATCTTCAGGAATTAGCTTAAAAATCTTATTGCAGATTTTGCTAGCCTGTTCTCTTGACTCTTCCGGCACTAGCGAGATTCCGATATCAATGAATTCATTATCGCCTAGTTTACACCCTTTTTTTATCAAATTAAGTATCTTCTCTTTCATGATTTATTTCTTCCTATTTGTTCTAATGTATTTGCCATTTTCTCTATCGGATAAATTGTTTTCTCAATACTTTTTACCCTACTCAAAGAATTTGTCTTGAGCTTGAAAATTTCCTTAGCAAGTGGATTTTCTTTAACCGCAGAATAAAACTTCTGCTCCCATTTAGTATATCCATCGCCATAGTCATTAATTTTATCACTAACTATGTAGTAGATGCTCTCGTTTGCCCAATCCAAAATAGACTGCTCTTTCCCTAGTATACCATAGAGATATTGAACGTACCTATGGAGAAAATATGCGGCATAATTAACTTCGTTAGAGTTCATGCTACGAATTTTATCGTAAGGCATATTCATGTATCTCTTAACTTCGTCTTTATTTTTATCGTTGAAGTCACAGTTGTATACATTGTTTAGGTCTTTCCACTCTTGTATCTTTAAGAGGAATTCCTTGACCGTTTCGTTGTCAGTATAGTCTTCATATTTAATGTTCGGATCTATTATCAAAATTTTCCTCTCCAATCTTCCTCATCTTCATTGTAGGCAAACTCAATAAAGGTTATTCCATTATTTTCGCACCATTCCTTTTTTTTCTTATCTCTAGCCTGTGCTAAAAGAAAATCCTTTTTGGAATCGAAGAAATGAGAATTAAATTTGAAATGTTGTTCCCCATGTGCTTCTACTACAATTCTCTCTACCGGCAAAAAGAAGTCTGCCGTTAAGCATTTTATTCTACCAGTTTTTGATCCGGGTAAAGTAACCTCTTGGAGAATATTTGAGTATGGAAAAATTTCCCTTAAAAAGTCGTAAGCTTTTTCATGTAACTTGGACCTCTTTGAAACTGAGGATTGCTTGCTTGATGGAGTAAAAGAATATTCACGACCGTCAAATCCTACAACCTTCATACTAATTCCTTAATTTGAGATTTTATGTTCTCTATGTAGTCTGGGTTTTCATCAATCCAGTCGAGAAAATTGGAGAGACCTTGAATCTTCTCCCCTTCTTCGCCAAATGGTTTGTACCAACTCCCAGAAATATCTATTATACCAAAATCTGCGGCAATGTCAATAGCTTCTTTGGTTTCATCCATTCCAATTCCATATCTCAGCCAATTATCGGTCTTTTTAATGGTAGATGCCATCGATGACTTATCTATTGACCAGTGAATTTGTTGTCCGATATGGTCTGGATCTGAATCGCTCTTTTTCCATCTGGTAATATAATCTGCCTTGAGAATAGTATCGGCAGCGTACCTGATCTTTTTACCGCAATCTGGTATCTTCCTACCTCTACCATTTGGACTGGTATCGGTAATCAAGTGGGTAATAATAATCAATGTGATATTGTTATCTGGAATTATTTGACAAAACTTCTTGCACCATAAAGCCAGTAATCGCGGAAGAGAATTTCGAGTTGCCTTAATATCCTCATCCAACTCCCCTTGAGGAATAAGCGTTGAACTGGAATCCAAGATTACCATAGCCCCCTTATTGGCAGGATCACCCATAATTGATATACTGGAATCCAAAAAAACTTCTGCTGGAATAATTTTGCCTTCAGGATCTTTTTGAATAACCTTTAGCTTGTCTGGGATAAGACCCTTGATTCCCGAAAAATGCTTCTCATCAAGTCTAGCTTCCGAATTAAAGTAAAATACTGGTCTACCAGTAGTTCCATCGGACTGAATAAAAGTTTCATCATTCTGATGCTTCGCTGCCATGTGTAAAGCGAGGGTCGTCTTTCCGCATCCCTCATCTCCACTAATAATAGTAACGGTTCCTTCTTTTATTCCACCTCCAAGTGCCATATCTAACGATGGAGTGATACTAAGTAACTTATGATTTCTTCTCGTCTCTAATACGTCTAGTCCAGAATAAATTATCTTACCATATTCCTTTTTATACTTATCATCCAACACCTTCAAGTAAGCAGGTAGTGGTATACTCTTTGACTTCTTTTTCGCCATTTATTTTAGCCTCGAAAAAACTGATTTATTTTTCCTCTTTACGTTGCTAGCGTCTGTCTCTGCCTCTTTTGGTTTTTCAACCTTTTCTAAACTCTTTTTTTCTTGCTCAATCTCTTTATCGACAAACCACTTATGCTTTTTCAATTTATCAGGAAGAGTCTTAATCCCTAAAGACGGAATCCATTTGTTCTTCTTAATATAGGATATTACAGTTCTCTCGCCAAACTTTTTTATTAAACGATTAGCACAAACGACTTGCCAACTATAGGTTTTTTTCCACTTTTTTGTGTTCCAAAACTTATGAGCAAGTGACCCCTCGTTATTCTTTTCTGCCATCCTAAAGCACATAGTTTCAGCCAGCCATTGTGCTGCGGTACAGTATTCTCCAGACGAGGGGGATTTATATTTAGATTTTTCAGATCGCTCTTTAGCCATTAAGGAGTTCTTTCACTTTCTCTTTCTTTTTGCTTCCAACTTTGAAAAGCATTTCACTAACGTTTTCCTCAGTAGGAATCCTTTTCTGCTCGAAATCTTCAAATTGATTATGGGGCCAAGAATATTTGACAACATCTATCTCATTTCCTTCTTCGTTCAAAACCCCTACTAATAGGTTTTGGAAAGCTTGAGAATGTCCAGTTTCCATATCTTGACTTCTTGAAAATCCTCTCTTTACAAATATTCCGTCTGCCCCATCTGGATCTTCAAATAAAACATCCTCAGGAGCACCCATGCAAATCACTTGAACCTTTGTAACTGATAGATTTTTTTCGTTACAATATTCTCTCAAGCGATTCCAAGGCTTTTTATCCTCAGGTTCTTCTCCATTGACACTATACCTATCAGGATCTCCCCAAACAATTGTTCCATCAGTAAGAGTTATCTTCCAAGTCATCTTTGTACTTCTGATTAACTCTCTGATATACTCGTCCTTTTCGACACATACGTTCATTGATCTTTCCTTATTTTTTGTACGTTAGCAGCATATTTTCCCATTTTAGGTTTAGAAGATCTTTTCTTATTAATCTCATCGGTGTACTGCGATGCCATAGGAGTTCCAACAGTCGCTCCCTTCTGAGAAGGATAAATCTGTTGCATATGATCTCTTTTGATCTTTTCCATTTCTTGATTTACCTGCGAAACTTCTTCAACTTCATCCTCAGAAGAAACTACAAGTCCAAGATCTTTGAGTTCTTGATAATACTTAAGTAGGATATCTTCTGTACGATCCATATCCTCTGCCAACGCTGAAGCCTGATCTTCGAAATCTTCGGAAGATTTAACAGTGTCTAATACCTGCTGTTTCTCTTCAATTGATAATGCACCTCTTTTAGCCATATTCATCTCCTCTGGTTAATATCTTCTCTTTTTGCTTTAATTAAATAGATATCTTTTCTTGTTTTAAGATATTCAAAATACAAATCAAACACTTCCTTATCTACCTTTTTGTAAGGATATAGTTGAATTGTTGACTTGGTAATTTGTCTGACCCCGTAGGGATCATAGATATCTCCTTCACTTTTTCTCAAATAAAATGTATACTTTTCTTCTCCATCCTTTTTAACTGCTGACAATTTAGCTACAGCAGTAAAATCGTCATCAACGATCTCTCTGTTTTTATTATAGTAAAAAACGGCAGACTCTTCATCAGGACGGAAAGATTTTGCCTTTTCTGACACAGATTCACTCATTTAGTTTCTCCAATTTTTCTTTTAGGTTCTCAATACACTTTTTCTGGTTGAATCCCTCAACTTTCATGGAAGCTTTTGTTGTGATTCCATGTTCCCTCATCTCGTCCATTGTCATTATAGTAGGATGAAGAGATCCATCAGAAAGTTTTTGGTGTATTTTGATGTCAAACGTAATAATTGCACAATGCGGTGCGGTTGTATCTGTCATTTTCGTACTCCTTAGTACACATTTAAAATAGGTTTAGCAAGTAAAAAAGGGGGAATTTTAGAAATCACCCATAAAATCGTACCTCATATCCCAAGAAACGCAACATTTTGTGCATGTAAGTACTTGATAGGGTGTTCCTCCTAATTTTATTCCTTTATCTGCTGTAATATGCTTTGTATCGTTACAATGGGGGCAAATAGGTAGTTGAGTAGATAAACAACTAGGAGGGAGATTAAGGTAATTTTCCTTCATGGATATACGTTTCCTTCTGTTTTGGGGTAAGGCTTGCTAATTTATATTGATGCCTCATTTCCTCTCTCGCTTGATTCTTAGCGGCACTTCCATCAGCAATCATTCTATCTTCTTTTTCATATCTACCCATTTTTTTCGTATTAGCGTCTGCAAGAGCACCGATAGTCGATGGATCTCCCTTTACTGAATTAGCGGATAAAAGCAACGTCGCTTTTTTGTCACATTCAGGACACTTGACTTTATTTCTCTCATTTATTTTGGCGAGTTCTTCAAAGTCTCCACAATTCTCGCATCTGTAATCATAAAAAGGCATCAGGATATTTCTCCTTTACAACTTTATCTTCAATATTCATTACAATCTCCACAAAAAAAACCCGCCCTTAGAAAGAACGGGTTCGTATACATTATAGTCGGCTCGTAAACCTTTTTCAAAGAAAATCGATAATTTTCCCCACAATACCGCTTCTCACGATATCTTCCCTTGTTAATTCAACGTGAGAGACGCCCTCTACGTGATTTATTCTACCGATAGCCTTCTCAAGACCACTGTCTTCTTTTATTAAATCGACTTGGGTAGTGTCGCCACTCAAAACAGCAACTGAGTTCATCCCGATCCTAGTCAAGAAGTTTTTGATCTGACCATATTCTGCATTTTGTGCTTCATCTAGAATCATGAAAGTATTATGATAGTTTCGGCCTCTCATTGTTTCAAGTGGACATATCTTAATAATTCCTCGATCTTGAAAATCCCTTAATTGATTAAACGTTAGATACAATCCAAGTTCTTCTAAAATAGGTTCAAGATAAGGGTGAATTTTTTGCTTTTCGTCTCCGGGTAAAAAACCAAGTTTTCTACCACACTCCACAATCGGTCTCGTGATAAGTATCCTTGATATATTTATTTCAGGATCTAAAAGATATTCACATGCGGTTCCTGCGGATATCGTTGTCTTTCCGGTTCCTGCTGGTCCAGTACAAAACACAATTTCTGAACTATCGATAGCATCTATAAAATCTTCCTGCCCTTTTGTTTTTGCTGTTACTTTTCCTCTACTTGGTTTTTCGTCTGACTTTCTATACTTCTTATTTTTACGATTTGTCATTAATATGTACCACTTTGGATTAAATTGAGAACTGAAGAATTTACATAAGGAACAAAATCATGTCTCCTATTTGAGAACGTCATTGAAAACTCCGATCTTCCATCAGGAGCAGTAGCTAGGGGTGTTGTGTAAGATGATATAAAATTCTTACTCCCAAAATCCCAGACATAATAATCGGTTCCTAATAATCCAACGATTTTAAGTTGATAATCAGGAGAGGGGTAAGTTGAGAAGTTTTCATCAGAAACAGCCTTGGTAAAATCTGATTGTCTAGCTATTCCGGTAATAGCACATTCCACTGTAGTATTAGAAACAAAACGCCACTTGTTCTGTTCAGAAGCGGTAACAGATCCTCTAGGTCTCCCTTGATCGCTTAGTTCTCCATAATCAATTGATAAAGCCATTTCAATAGAAGTTAAGGCGTACTTTCCATGCTCGCTATCTCTTCCGTTAGTATCGTTCCAGCTATTGTCGAAAATAGAGGTAAGAATAGTTGGAAAAACACAGGAACCAATCTCAATGTTGTGTGACCTAAGTGGGTTTAAGGTCTCTGGAAAACTAGGGAGAGATAACGCCCCTAAAGAACTATCACTCGTTACGGTTTGATTTCTGGTCGTAAGGTTGACAGTCTCGTTTATTATTCCTCTATCGCTAATTGAATAAGAAATTCCAGTCAATAGACAGTACTCAAAAGTATCGAGTGAAACGTAATTCGAAGCGTTTGCTCCCAAGTACGCATCATCATCACTCCCCCATATGACCTGAACTTTGTATTCTTTGAGAGAATCCCAACCACTCATCCCAATATTTGAATTAGCAAGTAAAAAAGTAGAGGCATAATTTGTTAGGCTTGCTGGCTGATAGAAAAATTGAGCGATATCACCAATAACTCTTGTGATTGTAATATCTATATTATTATTGGGAGATATAAATACATTACTGGATTGAATTCTCCCTGTATCATTCGGTGAAGAATTCTCAATTGATGTTGGCCTTTCTACGCTCTGTACGCCAGATAGCCAAGTATCATCTATTAAAACACCTAAAGCGTTATATCTTTGTATTGTATTTACCATTATGTATATATAACCTCGCAACTACCACCTGCACAGGCACTCTCACCTTTGTAGTTGGTAGAATCTTCTTCTTCAATAACCTCTGTATAGTCAACGCTTTTATATTCACGTTTCAACTCTGTCCACATTTTATAGTTGTAAACATCTTTCATCGCATAGGTCAATTTCTTAACATCATCGTCAAAATAGTTTCTAGCATATCTTTCACAACGCTCTTTCCATTCTCTTTTTGCTTCTCCCCTAATTTGCTTTCCTATGCCTAGCAAGTCGTCACACGCTTGCCATAGGTTATCTTCCCACAACTCTAAAGCTTTATCAATTAATCCGCTCACAAACATGATTCCATCCCCGTAATAAGCCACCTGTTCTGAGGGGAGATAGATTGTAGTAAATGGAGCTTGTGGATAATCCTTATCTCCAGTTGAGGCTAGGAGACTGATACCACAAAAGTAATCTCTGTTTTTATAAATGAAATCGGAAACCTCATCCCACTCTTCAGGTTTAACGTTGATAGTATTAGAAACATTATGTCTGAGATATGGCTTTACGCAAAGGTCTTCATTCGTTCCAGCAATCACCCAATTCTTTTGAGTTGATTTTACTATATTAAGTAGGTCGATAGCACTGATTTGGTTCTTCGTCTTGGAACCATCTGGCACTTCTACACAGAAATTAATCTGATCTGATCGACCATTTCCCCAAACACTTTCTTCACAGGCAATAGGGTTTTTACTTTTAAAGTGCTGGTAAATAGGTTCGTTTTTGTTGGCTTGAATCCTACGGATATACCTCTTCGCATGATGAGGATGGATACCAGAAGATGTTCCAAGCATACAACTTGTTGACCCCTCTGGTTTAATACAGGTCAGTCTTGCTGCTCTATTAACACCAATCAGTTCTGCAACCTCTGCATTAACATCTTTAGCATACTTAGCTAGCTTTCGTTGAACCTTTTCATCTAAACATATCTCCGACTTCTCCATTATTCCTGTCATAGATAAGCCAAGCAGTGCTTCACGCCTAAAAATTCTTTCACTTGCTTCGGTGAAATACGAGAAATCTGTAAAGCCAGCCTGAAGAGTTCCTATAATAGTAACAGCTTTTATAGCTTGTTTTAAATCTTCTTCATCTTTGATTTTTGATGTGTTTACTGTGGATAGGTTACATCCTTGCCAGCCAGATTGTCCAGTCTCCTCATCAACTGGATACATCCCAATTTCCACACAAGGGTTAAATCCAATTTCTGTAGAATCTGCCCACACAAATCCCGGCTCTCCGTATTGTTTAACTGATTCGATAAATTTCAGGAACTCTTCTTTAGAGGTTTCGCCTCTTAGTAACAACGCTGAGTTGTTCGATCTTCCTCTTTGTGGATTTTCAGCCAACCAGTTACCAGTTTTTGCATTCATCATCTCTTCATCATCTTTAGAGAAGATAGCAATAGTTGCCGATCTTCTAACTCCACCAGCAAGAACAGCGTCTGCTGAATGCATTACGATATCGTAAACTTCTATAGGCTTAAGTTTTTTAAGTTTCTTCGAAGCGAACTGAGATTCTTCAAGTGCCTTATCCAAAATAGCTCGAATTTTTCGATGAGCTTCTTTTAATGGGTCTGGTCCCGGTGCTTTTCCTCCACTGGATATTGGACTATTTTCTGGTCGAATATTGGTATAATCAAAGGATACGTTTTTGCCACAATATTCTTTCCAAAGTTCAGAGTCACGAAAGTAGCTACATACCAATACGCCAATTGAATCGGCCCATCCTTCAATGGAGTCTTCGATAACAAAGGTTTTCTTACCAGATTTTGATGAGATAAGTGTAGGTAATTTTTCTACGTGATGTTTCTGAACAGAAAACCCTACGCCACATCCACACAATAAAGCATACATGCATTCTTGAAAAAATCTAGGGCGATCAACAAATGAGGTTAGGCAATTGTATATTCTAAGGTTTTTCTTGAGAGTTGGCTCACCACCGAATTGCAAGGCTCTCTGTGATCCTAGAACCTTCTTTTTACGCATCATATCGTAAGCAAAATCAATATATTCTAAAAGAAGAGGGTTTGACTCGATATCTTCTTTATATTTCTCAAGCATCATTCCCTTGACTCTATCAACACTTTCGCCCCAAACTTCTCTTCTCTTCTTTTCGGGAATCCATTTCGCGTACTTTGCAGAATATGTATAATCCCTCATCGCTTTTAATGACATTGTTTACCTCGTTGTTATTATCTTCGTCTGTACATACATTTTAGTAAAGTAGGTAATTATACACAAAAAAAACTCGTTTCAGAAAGAAAAAAGCAAATAAAAAAGGCCGCTCACGGTGAGCGACCTTCGTATGCGTTTACACGCTTTATTTATCTATAGTTATCTTGAATCCTTTTTTACAGGAAACGGTAATCTGTTTATCGTTTTCAACAAAATCAAATTGATCTATTATGCTTTTGATAATTTCCGCTTCCTTTTCATCAACTCCAAAATAACTAAGAACCGTCTTAATTATCGAGTTTGTTATACCCATCTTTAGGCTCCGTGACTTTAGGTTTAGCTTCAGCACGAGATACAGGAGCGTCCACTTTAGCCATTTCGCAAACTTTAACAATATCTTCATAGGTCACATTAGAGTCACTAGAGATGTAACGTGCTCCTCCTCTTTTGCTATCGGCCCACGCTTTAACTTTGTCAACAACGTTCATTATTATTCACCCTCGCTATTATCTTTTAACCATCTTTGAACAGCTTCAAGAAAGGCGATTGCTAGTGGTCCGACAACTCCCCAACTAACGTCCTGTAACATTCCAGTCGCTACAGCAATAGCGGAAACGATACCGGCAATTGCGGCAGTTCTCAAAACCTTTAGTACGTCTTTTTTATTGATAGTCCCGAAAGGCGAATCTGATGCACCAAAACTACCAACCAAGATTTTCCAAATATTATTTATCATTATTTGCCTCTTCTTTTAGTTTGTTTATATCTCTCTCAAGAGTATAGAGTCTCTTTTCCGTTTCTAGCTTCCAAGTCTCCCAATCTTTAGACGCAAAGTTCCAAGGGGAATTTTCTATGATGATACTCTTAATATCCTCTTTCCCCAACACTTTTCTGTCCAAAGCATTGACAGCGGCTAAAACTTCTGAGGGTTTAGTAATTTCAAGTTCTTTTCTAACTTCTGCCATTTGTACTTGAGTATTTTGCAGTGTTGATGCTACCCAAACTAAAACGGCAGTTACTATACCCATTAAGCCTCTACCAAACCAAAGTTCAACCTTAGAGACTTGGACGATTTGTTGATCAATCATCTTTACCTCCGGTTATTATTATATTCCAGTAATTTCAGCGTAGTCGTAGTTGTTACCAGAAGTAGCAACAGCGTAGTCTACGAAGTCTACCAAGAATACAAGTTCACCCGGAATTGCTCTAGTTGGAATAGCTCCATCTGCTGGCTTATCAGTCGCATTACCATCGACAAGATCCCACATAAATGTAGTACTTAGTGTAGATGGAGTTCCTGCTGCTGTAAGAGCAGCATTTAGCCAGTTACTACGTGAAGCAATAACAGCACCGTTCTTGTCACGACCAGTATAGCTAAATCTATGTGCTCTCCAAGCGGTTAGCAACTTAGCTCCAAAGTCGTGCTGAAACTCGTTAATAGAACGCACGTGATTATCTGCACCCATGAACAACAGAGTATTGTCAGATACTCCAGAAATTGATGTGCTACCACGTGAGAATAGATATGTCTCTGATCCTAGAGTAGACGCATTATAAGCAAACGTACCAGCCGTAAGAGGCTTGTGAGTCTTATAAATGTGTGTGCCAGAATCGAACTCTTGTGGAAGAGTTTTAATGTCTTTATCGTCTGCAAGTGCATCGATAATCAAAAAACTTTTTGTCAAACTTCCAGCACCTGCTGGAGAGTTCATAATAGTACCACCGTAAGTTTGCTTAGTAAAACTTCCACCTGAAGTGTTGTTTACGTGACTATTATTTGATGGTGTAGTCATAGGACTTTCCTCCAATAAATAATTTCTATTTTTTCCGTTGTTTCCTAATAAAAAAGTCCTACTTTCCTACTCTATTATACACATTTAGCATTAAAAACACTAATTTTTTAGTTTTTCTATGCAATTATCGTACTTTTTCATAATTTTATAGAGTGTCGTATTGTGTTTCTTGGAAAGTTCCGTAAAGGTTTTTCCATTGACGACACGATCAAAAACAAGCTCTTTCTCGCTACTTTTTAGTCCGTCAAGAATCTCGTTAATGCTTGGATTATTAGATCTATAATCCATAAAAACATCATCGTTTACGCTTCTTTTTTTGCCCTCACTTTTTGTTTTCTCGCATAGCTTTCTAAGGTTATTGTTGAGAGAGTTATACAGATAGGTACTGACTTTACCTCTTTTCCCATTGTGTAATCTCCAAACTCTAAATAGAGTATATCCGATCTCAGATTCAAGATCCTGAGGATCTAGGTATCTGCTATATTTTTCGCTAGCTCTATAAACCATAGCTTTTATTTGTTCGTCATTACGCATTTCCTCAAAACTAGAAAAATTCTCAAGATTCGACATACTTTGTAACCTCATCTATTACCCTTTCTTTAACTTTTTTAGTATCAAACAGTTTACCAAAACCAATGAAAAAGGAGTAGTTACCTAAAATATCTAACCCCTCTACCCCCTCTATATTACTTACGATATCCAAAAACTCTCCGGTTCCTATATCAAAATCAGTATAGCAAACAAAACAATCCCAACGTTTCGAAGGTCTCATCGGGTCGTCTTTATGATATGGGCCAACTGGAGTAAAAACAACACTCTTTGCGTCTAAGTCTATTATTTTATCAAACGAGATTTCATTATCGTTTTCTATTTCGCTCAATGCCTGATGTTCAAGTTCGGCATTCCAGCTTTTCCAAACTAATTTCATTGAAGATATTCTCCTCTCCTTACGGCATCAATCGGAGTAATGATTCTCTTCCTTTTATTGTAGGCTTCCGTAACTAGGCTTTTTATTAGCGTCTCTGCTCCACTAATATTATTACTATCATAATAACTGCTCGACTCTTCAATTAAAGTATCCACAGTCTTTTCGTCATATATGCCAATTATCAATGAGGCGGCGTCTAAAGGATCTCTCGTGTTTTTTATTTCACAAGAAATGGTTCCACATTCATGCAGCCTAAAACTTAATGTAGGTAGGTTTTCTATTGCTTCATCCATTACTGATCACCCAAGCTACAGCTTTAGAGATTTCACTCAATTCGTCTATCTCTTCCTTTTTTAAGATTTTGTAGTTACCGTCAGGAGAAATGGCAATTTTGAAGAGGTTTTTTATTGACTCAGTAAACCCTTCATACCTTTTCTCAAAAGAAACTAAACTTCCATATTCGTTGAAAGAATCAACTAAGTGTTCGAAAACCTCTTGATTAGCTGCCCCCTCTTGAATCTTTTTGACGTTCTGAGAAAACTCATTAAAGAATATAGCAAGCTTAACTCTATCGAAATCCGAATAGTTAAAATCGTCAATCTTACTTTCTTTCACTATCTCAAGAGTTTCTTCGTCAGGAGTTGGAATATTGACAACCGCAGAGACTTTAGTCAAATTATCAACTAAGACTGTACCATAGTCAACTATCGGTCCTCTATAATAAAATAGAATCAGGAGTATTCCTAAAAATCCTCTAAACTTACTATTCATTATTCCTCCTCATTTAACAATGGAAAAACCTTATCAAGAGCAGCAAGTGCCTTCGTCTTTTCTCCTCTTTCAAGGCATGAGTGTAGGGCAGTAAACTTACTAACTGCATCTACAAGATTATAATGACTAGCTTCTGGATCAACCATCACTTCGTCATCAGTGCTTTTTATTTTGCTAATCTTATCCTTCATAAAACTAAAGATTTTACCAAAAGGCACAAAACTAGAAAGAATTAACAATCCACCACCAACTAAAACAATAACATCAAGGTTCATATCTCGCTCCTGTATTTTCTGATTTGCATTTACATTCTCCACTGGCTAAACACAGGCAAGGAGTTTTATGTCCGTCTCCATGAGTTATAACACCACTGCCGTCACAAGGGCAATCTTCAATATCTAATTCAGCAAACTTTTCAGTAAAAGAATCCGCTATTACCATAACAGCATCTTTCTGATACATATCAATTTGCTCTTGGGTAATTCCCGGTTGCTTCACTAAAAAACCGAAAACAAATAGTAGAATTATACCAGCACTTATAAAAATATCTTTTTTCATCCTATCATATCCTCCATAGAATCAAACATATCGAAGTCTACTTTTTGAGGTGGGAATCCGTCAAAACTAGATAATGCGTAAGCTTGTCTTTGACGCAACATTCCTGCGGCATCTGACTCGCGAATCCAGAATGATCCTTCAGGCTGGTCTAATACTTTAGGTCCACTATTCCATCTCCCCCAACTGTTAATGATTAAAAATAGGGTTTCATTAAGCCTTTGTCTTGTATCGTCAACAGCGGCCCAACACATACAGTGATTCCAGCTTGTAGTTCTTCTAGCGATTCCATGCTTATCTCTTCTAGAGGAGAATCCATAGTTACTCCCTACTGTCAGAGCGTATCCATTCGCAATAGCATCACGTGCTTCTTCTACGGTAGTAACAAGTGAGGCTGTTTGGAAAGAGTGTTCTTTTGCCTTTTGAACAACCTTATCAGGAACTCCACGAGATCCCCAACCCATACCAATTCGAGCATTATATTCTGAAAGATCAAGATCAATGTCTTCATAATTTTTTCTGAGTAAAAGTCCAGCGTCACCCGTAACAAATCTTGCTGCACGTACAACAGACATTCCCTGTCCAGAATGCCCACGAGCACCATAAATGGGTTCTGTAGCTGATCTAACCAAAAACGACTCTGCTTCTCCACTTACAATTTCTGCTGCTCTGGTAAGGTCTGCCGCATTTCTAGTCCCGTGACTTGTGCAATCACCAGTGTCTTGTTTTTCTGTCTCTCCAAATTTAGGATCATATTGCTTAATCAATTTATGAAGCAAAACAAGCTTACCTTTACCTGAATCTTCAAGATTATACGCTGCCGCACCAAATAAAGGATGCTTCGCTTCTCCTAAAAACTCATCTAATTCTTTTGCACCAAAGGGAGTACCCGGAAGTCCGTTTTCGTATGCTCTACGAATATCTAAAGGTGTATCAAATGGCATTAATTATCTCCTGTGATGTATTTTTCCATGAATACTTATTAGCGGTAAAGACACCACCAACATTAGGAGATAATGTACCATCCTGCTTTGTAACATGGATTGTTCTCAAATATTGTATTAATTGATCCATAGAATCTTCATTAAAATCAGCCCATCCCCCTTGACCCTTGAACCAAATATTGTCTACGGCTGGAACATTTTCTGAACCACAATCAATCAAAAGCGAATTATCGTGATTGCAAAATTCTGTATGAGCGGAGTAGTTAGTCGCAATAACGTGTTTTCCACACGCCATCATTTCCAAAAGTTCAAGATTCCAACCTTCTGCTCGGGCTGGAAACACACCACAATCGGCCTGTCTCATTATATTATACACATCCTCATGTGATCTTTGCCTTGGTATTATATTTATTTTACGGCCTAATTTGGATGTTTTGTAGGCGTTTTGCCACGACTCATTAGTGTAAGGCATTCCCGGCTGTAGAAAAGGATTATATGAGAGCATCCAAAGTTCGACATTATCATCATCGTTAAATGCTTTATTGAAAGCTTCTAATAGGATATCATGCCCCTTACGGATTTCCCACTTTCCACAATTTATAAATACTGTGGAATCTCTTGAGATAGGATTAGCAGAAGAAAAAAGGGAGGAGTCAACACCGAGAGGAATCACGTGAATTTTTGACGAATCAAAATCTGGTAGGTTTTTCTCAACTACCTCTTTTGCCCATTTTGAACACACGAATAATCTATCACAATGTCTCAGGCTAGATTTCTCTAGAGGACTGAAAGTATCTAGTTCAAAAATAGGGAATCCGATATTCTCACCATGACCAACGTGAGTTTGTAGGGAATCCTGATGCCACAAGCTTATGCAGGGGGCTTCCAAATTTGGTTTCTGTTGACGTTCAATTGCTTCTACAATAAAATCGTCTTGAAACTCAACTTCGCTAGAAACAGGATATAGAGTTATATCATGTTCTTTTGAGAGTTCTTTAATTATATTGTATGCCGCAATGCCATATCCAGTCGAACAGATCGGGGCTATAATATTAATCTCCATCTACATACTTTCCTTCGATTACATAGTAATCAGCTTCGTCGTATCCAGACACAAAACATCCAGACACGAAACCATCACCATAAGCCCTTGCTTCTTCTGGAGTGTCAAACTCCTGAGGGTCTTCAACTAAACCGTCTGGACACTCAATAATGCAAGTATAAATCATGTTAATTCCCACCTTTCATCCTCATCAACTATATCATCTACGACACAAATAGCTATAGTGTCGTAGAGACTGACCTTGTGAGAATATTCATCGACTATATCGTGAATATCTTCCCAATCATCACATTCCACGTAATCAATTACGTCACCATCCTCAGACCACCATTCTACTGACCAACTTATCATTCAGCCTCATCCTCTCTTATAGTTCAAAAACCTTTACATTAATATCCTTGTCCACCCAACATTCTATAATCATACGCTCAATCGCACACCAATTACCACCGGCAAGACCTGATCCAAATTTTGGGCAATAAATCTCGTCGGGAGAATGCTTTCCGTTCATGTTTGCACGCACCTTCCGCATACACTCCATTAAGGCAAAATATCTTAACGGATGCTTGCCATCAACTCCTCTCTGTGCAATCATATTTGATACAATATTACCGTCTTCTATCCATGAGTTATTGATAGACCCCAGAGGATCAGCATTCCCACACTTTTTCATACTGGCGAGAAAATTATGGTAATCCTGTTTTGGCTTTTCTGAGTATGTATCTATAGCTAGAACAAATCCAGCACCCCACGCTCCAATATCATTACAGACATGTGGTATCATTACTTTTCTATCTTTGGGGAGATTCTGAAATAGGTCTCCTTTGATATACTTTAATTCTGCTGCCATTTCTCGACTCTTTCTTTTATTTGATCTCTAAAAACCCTTGGATACAAGAATGATTTATCAAGATCCTTCATATATCTATGAGTTTTGATTATGTTTTCGGTCGTGATCATCTTTGAGGCTTCATCAAGAGTATCATAGAAGAAAGGATAATCCTTACCAAGATACTCTTCAAATGCCTCGTGCCTATTCAAAAGCAGTGGTGTATTTCTTGCCAAACACTCGACCACTCCAGTAGATGCTGCCGCATCATAAACTTTCATGAATCCTATGTTCTCGGATAAAAATTCGTCAAAAACTTCATTATTGAGATAATCTACAGGTGTCCACACTTGAGCATCAAGCTTTTTATCGATATACCCCCAATCTGGAGACATCTCTTCTATTTTTTTTCTATAGTAGTACGAATACTGAAAATTCCCCGGAAACCATGCTTTGAAAAACTCCGTGTCTACATCTATTATAGCATAGTAGTCCCTCAAAAACGAGCCTAATTGTATAATTCTTTTCCTATTATTTGAAAAAAATCTCTGTTCGTTCCATTTGAGTAGGGGAAATTCTGTGGGGTAAAAAACCTTAGCTACCGGAACATCAACCTGACTCTCGATAAATCTCTTTAAGTAGTCGGTCATTACAAATAAACCGAGACAATGCTTTAAGGATTCCTGAAATGCGGGCCTCGCTAAAATTGACTGAGGAGTATGACAGTTATCCCACCACGTAGGACAGTTTGGAGGAATGTGAAAAAATCCAACCCAAGGTTCTTTATACGGAATTTTTCTAAATCCACCCGAATAATAGTTGTGAAAATCCCAAGAATGCGTTCTTTCAATAAAGTCATCAAACAGAATTCCATTCTTACTATGAAGCGGTCTGAGAGCATTTATCGCAACTTTCCAGCCCGATCTGTGACTATCAAAACCCTTGCAGTTAGATAGATTAAGCACTATATAATCGCTCCTCCCTCAATAGCTTCACAAAACCCTAAATTGTACAATGTCTTAAACACAACCAATTTCTTCGCGTATTCTTTTTTCTTTTGCTCATCCTTAATATTCTCATTCATAGCAACCCATACCGGCATCGAATAATCAAACCTCTCAGAGTTGTTTACATACTTCTCCCAGACTATCCTCTCAGTATCATCATGGATTATTGCGTCGAGATACCCTGCCTCATAGAAATATAAACACATAGCGTTATGAGTAAACTCTTCGTCATTGAAAACGTATTTTGCTCTGATAGCGTCTGAATAAACAATATCTCCAACCTTTGATAAACTGTTCACAAGCTTTCCGTTCTTGTAGACTTTACCGAGCTTAGGATTATTTATCGACTGATAACCACCAGCATCATTAAAGTTTTTCTGAGGAATTATCAAATTATTGAGTCTAGGCCAATAGTTTTCATCGTTCGTAATATTGAGCACTGAACAATTATACATATCTATTGAGTAGGATTTGTAGATTTTAAGAATATCCTCAACGAACCAATCTGGTTTCTTTTGCGAGGAATTGTTATTAATAGGTCCACAGAGAGTAGCCAAAGGAAAAAGGGTAGAGAGAGCGACCGCTTTTTCTAGATAGGAGTTTGGTAGATAGAGTTTTTCATCGACGATAATAACTGAGTCGGTCGTGACCTTAGGAAGTGGTTTATTACCATCTCTGACTTCAACCGCAATATCCAGTTCTTTAGCCTGTTGCTTGATAGCTTCCGCAGCGGGAATAGAAAGATTTCTCTTATTTTTTTCGGAGGCAATACCAAAAGTATCCACAATCCGATCTTCTCGAATTGCAGATGTTTGCGTTTTATAACGATTGGGCAGTAAAATTAGTGTTAGTGTTTTCAAAATACGACCTTTACTCTTGGGTTTTCGCTTGCGGCTCCACAGATTGCAATCCCTTTATTTTTTACACCAAGAAATTCTAGGGCATAATATAGTCCTGAGATAACATCATCTACATTGCCATGATAGTCACTAACTGGAAACCATTCTCCAGTGAGCGGTCCTGTTTTTAGCTGTTCTTTTTTCATCTTCTACCTTCCATAAAAAAAGCAACCTTCTCAGGTTGCTAGGTTGTATGTTGTGGCTGGTGTGCTTCTACGCCAAATGAGACTGCCGCATATTTGCATCACGACCCCGCATATGCTCAGGGCTGGAGTGTTTCTCCACACGCATCTACTGTTTGGTAGATCCAACTCTTTAAATGATGGCTGCTTCTAAGCCAACATCCCTGCCACAAACGAGAGGCCAAGCGGGGTTACGATCCCCGGATTACACTATACCAAAGTGTCGTATTACCATTATACTACAAGGCCAAAAAATGCTCCACTGAGATTTGAACTCAGGCTAACAGTGTCAGAGACTGTGGTGCTACCGTTACACTATGGAGCAATAAGTACGGGGATCAGGAATCGAGCCTGTCCAGAACCTCCCACTGTTTTGTAGCTGGAACGTGTTATAAGCACGCCTGTGGGCAATCCCCGTATGTGAGCCAGTTTTACCTGACGCCCTCATTATAGCAAATTATCTTTGCTTTGTCAAATCATTATCTTTTTTGTCTACAGTTTTTCTGATTTTTCGTTCCATTGTCTTTCCAAAATTATATCTTTCTTTTAAGTGCGATAGCGGGTAATCGAAACCCGATCTCCAACTTGGCAAGCTGGCATAATAGCCGTTATACTACTACCGCATTATAAGTGGAGACGACAGGAATCGAACCTGCATTCCCTGTGCTTCAGACAGGAGCATTGACCACGTTTGCTACATCTCCATAAGAGGCTTGAGAGGATCGAACTCTTTAACGCTGATTTTGCAGACCAGTGGCATCCCAGACGCCTTATGTGCAAGCCTCACAAGCGGAAGGTGGGGGAATCGAAAACCAAATTTCATCCAATCATTCCAATTTTTATGTATATTATAAAGCAGCGAGTAAGAGAATCGAACTCTCACCGTATTTTACCCCGGAACATCTTAGCAGGATGCCGCAACAAACCAATATTTGCCTACTCGCTATAGGAGCACACATGAAACTCATATGTACTAATTGTAAAAATAGTTTTGAAAGATCTATTCGCCTAACTTCCATATAAGTACCAGAAGTGAGAATCGAACTCACCTATCAGCCGCATGAAAGCTAATTTCTCCCAGAGATACTGGCATGGTGGATCTCCTATCAACGATCAACTTGATTACCAGAGATCCGAGTTTCTATAGAAACAAGTGCCGCTGTACGGAATCGAACCGCTTGTCCTCTCGGCAGGAGATTTACAGTCTCCTTGGTTTCCCACAACACTAGCAACGGCATGTGACCCTTTCGGGTCTCTCTCTTACGAGAGGAGTTTTAGAACCTTTTCACGAACGTCTCCGAAACGTGTATCAGCATCTAAAACATTGTCAGAGTTAAGGTACTTCTCTTTCGAGATAGTTTCACATGGTCTACCATCTAGTGGTCCATAACAAGAACAATGACCTAGTTGATAGATATGTAAGATGTCTCCATCATACGCTATCAACTCTCCATCGCCCTCATAGCCATAGTTTTCATAGTGATATACGACCCATTCGTAATTGTCTCCAATACACTCAAAATCGTAATCCTGTAACTCCTCACACAAACAATACTTCTTCATTTTACTTCCTCCATAGTTAAGATTAGTTATTCAGAACTACGATTAACTTGGATTAGCAAAAGAAAAAATATATAAAAGGTTTGAGTGCTACTACTAATGCTACTACGTTAGCATACACTCCATAATATAAGCAGCTTAATAATTATGACCTACTGTCGTAGGAGGAATCGAACCTCCGTCTCCGGTATACTCCCGGTATCCTACCTTTAGACGATACGACGACTCAAGGTTAATTACTCCTTGAGGTTTGCTTTCGACTTGATAAAAGAGCCATTCGTTAATTGTTATAACCTAGTTGGATTAGATATCATTACCAAACAAAGGTCAATGGTTTTTAGCAAGTTTACTTGCAAGTACCGCATGTGGGAATCGAACCCAACTCCTCCC